>Ga0070741_10000836_pt1 | contig 102344 bp, 61 predicted proteins | sample Coa_R1_4_FD_66440 | JGI IMG/M metagenome (GOLD analysis project Ga0070741, IMG submission 66440) | Surface soil microbial communities from Centralia Pennsylvania, which are recovering from an underground coalmine fire - Coalmine... | ecosystem: Environmental > Terrestrial > Soil > Unclassified... | reverse complement strand
GGGCATTGTTGATCTGTGCCTGCAATCCGGTAGTCGGGTCGTTGCAATTCGAGGGATTGACGTTTAAGGTCACCCACCCGGTGGTGTTTGGATAGGCGGTATTGAAGGTGGCGGCAACGGCCGGGGGCGCCGGATGAACGCTGGGTAGCGGCTGCGTGGTAATGGTGACTGTACCCGCGGCCCCCCAGTTTGCTCCGGCATTATTTGAAGCTTGGACGCACAACATGTATTGCGTGTTCGCCTGCAATCCGCCGATATTGACACGCATGTCGGTTGTCATGGCGGTGAACCCGGTGATCGGTTGGATCCAGGCCGCGTTTCCGGCGCCTGATGGCAATGTGCCGCTTGCACACGAGCCGTACGAGGTGGGGGTGATCAGGGTTTGGACGTCGTTGTAATAGGCGCTTACGTTGAAATGAATTCGCGCCACCGAATGCGAGATGCTATCCGTTCCGGTGATGGTCACGGACGGCTGCTGCGCTTGCGCCAGCATACACAGGGCAGGCAACAGAAAGAGCATCTGTGCGTGCCGTGCCGGCGCGCGAAATAGTGGTGCTTTGATGAATGAATCTTCCATTCGGCCTCTCTCGCGTACGAGTTTGCAGGGCGGGCGTGCGGCCGAACAGTGCTTTTGACATCCAAGCTATTGATTACAAGTGAAATATTCTTATTTGCAATTTTGTCAACGGCGATTCAGGCGTGCTGCGCTGGGGCGGATTTAGGGCCGTGAGACCGGAAGCGCGGCCCGGATCATCTCCGACAACGGGCCGCAGTTCATTGCCAAAGACTTCAAGGAATTCGTTCGGGTCTCGGGCATGACCCACGTCAGAACTTCGCCCTACTATCCCCAATCGAAGTGAAAAATTGAGCGTTGGCATAAATCACTAAAAGCAGAGTGCATCCGGCCGGGAACGCCGCTGCCGCTGGAGGATGGGCGGCGGCTGGTCGAACGCTAGGCGGAGCATTACAACGATGTCCGCTTGAACAGTGCCATTGGCTATATCACGCCAAAGACATGCCCGCCGGCCGTCAGCAGGAGATCCATGCGTGTTTACCAGCCTCTTGCGACCAATACGACCCTGGACGGCTCCAATAATTCCTTTATGGCAATATTGCCGAAAAGGCAAAATTATGCGATCATACAAGGCGTGAACACAACCGCGGAGATGGACGCCGGGTTGAGAGAACGCAAGCGGCGCGAGACCCGCGCCGCCCTGAGCCTTGCCGCTCTTCGGCTCTGCGTTCAGCGTGGGTGGGAAGAGGTGACGGTGGACGATATCGCCGCGGCTGCCAATGTCTCTCCCAGAACTTTTCGAAATTACTTTTCCACCAAAGCCGAGGCGGTCGCCGCCGGACATCTGGAGCGCATGCTGCGCATTGGCGACGACTTACGCGCTCGTCCCGCGGGCGAGCCTCTATGGACAGCGATTACGCATTCCGTAGCGGCTCAGTTTGAACCGCCGGAGCAGAAGAATGTAGCACCGCGCAATGCCAGGCTGTGGCTGGAGCGAATTCGGTTCGTCGTCACCGAGCCGGCGATTCATGGCGAGGTTCTTAAAGCATCCGCCGCGGCACAGGTTGGGTTGGCAGCGGCCATCGCCGAGCGGACCGGAGCACGTCCAAAAGATCTGTATCCGCAAGTGGCGGCGTCCGTGGTGACGGCGGTCGTCGGAACCGTTATGGACCGTTGGTTGCGCGACGACCCGTCCGGACCGATCGTGCCGCTCCTGCGCAAGGCATTCGACCTGGTTGCGACCGGTTTCCCGGAGAACAAAGCACGAGCAACCAGGTAGCCCTCACGATCCGCGCTACAGCCGAGCGCCCGATTCATCAGTAAATACAAGCCAACGAGGTACAGAAATGCGCATCAGAGGAATCAATTACGATACGGGCTTCATCAGCGCCGGAACAACAACGCGCGAACCATTCGATTCGCAGGTGGTGAAACGGGAGATGCAGATCATCCACGACGACCTCCACTGCAATGGGGTGCGGATCACCGGAGGTTACGCGGAACGGTTGGAGATTGCCGCCACGCTAGCAGCCGAAGCGGGACTCGAAGTCTGGTTCTGCCCGTTTACCAACAATCTGACCGGCGAAGAGCTGCTCGAGTTGCTCGCCGATTGCGCCGAGCGTGCCGAACGCCTGCGCCACCGGGGCGCCGAAGTAGTCTTCCTCACCGGGTCCGAACTTAGCTTGATGACCGCCGGCATCCTTCCCGGGGACCGGCTTGAAGATCGAATCGCGCTTTTGGCCCAGCCGCAGCGCCTGCGCCCTCTGATTCCCGAAATTCGAGCCCGCATGAGCGAGTTGGTGGGCAAGGCTGTCGAGGTGGTCCGCGCCCGGTTCGACGGAAGGCTGAGCTATGCCTCGGTTCCCCTCGATGGCGTTGATTGGAGGCCGTTCGATATCATCGCGACGGACGCCGGCTATCGGACAGCGGCGATGGCCGCGCGCTTCGCCGACGACATCCGCGGGTTTGTCGCGCAAGGCAGGGCGCAGAGGAAACCGGTGTCGGTCACTGAGTTCGGGTGTGCCGCTTTCCGGGGCGCGGCCGATATGGCCAACCGAGGGGATATCGTCGAGTGGGGGAGCGATGCCCGGCCGGTCGGGTTCAAGGGCGAATACGTGAGGGACGAGGAGGAGCAAGCCCGCTATCTTCGGGAACTGCTGGGCGTCTTCGAGTCGGAGGGCGTTGACAATGTTTTCGTGTACACGTTCGCGCGTTATGACCTGGCGTACCGCAGCCCATCGGAAGATTTCGACCTGGCAAGCGCCGGCGTGGTCAAAGTGATCGAGGGAGGCCGCGGCCAGCGCTACCCGGATATGCCGTGGGAGCCCAAAGCCGCATTCAACGCGCTCGCAGAATATTATCGCTCGCTTGACGCTAACCAGCGGTGAACCTCACCGTCCCCCCGTTGGCCGGCACTCGAAGGGGTATCCAGGTGGACACTAGTCTCCGAAGCCTGCGGGATTGAGTGGTGATTGACTCCTTTCCTTGCCAGTCGTTTTACGTTTCAATGGCGCATCAATCCGGAGGCCCAGCCAACCTGATTTCTTCTTGAACCAGTTGCAGGCGTTCAGCGAAGCAGCTTTCCCGCCGCTACCACTTTCGCAGTGTCGTCCAAACTGAGCCTCGAAATGGCTATATACTCGCTAACAGGGAACGGTCGCTCTCCATTTCATGCTGAACCAGCACAAGAACATAACAGGCATGGATCGGCGCTGGCGACTAACGCAGGCACAAATCACCGCGGAACTATGAGAAGAGACGAACAAACGATCGAGGCCGAACTCATCGAAATCATGGGCATCCAGGACGACATGGTCAAGCTGGAGCGGATTGTCGCCTGGTGCGCCGCTTACCCCGATGAGATCCCCTTTGCCTTGCGCTTCTTCCGGAAGCGCTCGCCATCATCCGAGAAGCGTTCTACTGCGAGCGCTTCGACGGGGATGGATCAGTGAGTGCCCTCGTTCGAACATCAATCAGGCAAGGCTGCTGAGAAGCTGTAAACAAATCAGCGCGAGATAAAAAAACAGCCGACGACGCCTACTCCACATGAACATTCAAACACTTGCCAATTTCGTGGAGTAGGCCTTTGGCCCCATACGAATTTTCGCAGCTTCTGACGGTTCCGGGTCGTCTTTGAGAGCTCGGGCAGTTGAAGCAGTATCAGGATTCCACTTGTCCTCAAAACACTCCGCGGGCGCGTTTCCGTTTCTGTAAAACACTGCGCAGCCCCACAGGAAACGCTCCAAAGAACGCCGGCTGATCGACGCTGGCTGGCCGCACGAGAGGCCGCGAAATGCCGTCCAATAAGTATTCCCCTTGCATTTCGGAATGCACAATATCTTCAACCATGGGCCAGGCTCCGGTGATTTCGCCGCCGATTACGATGAGTTCCGGAGACAATCCATGCGCGAGGCCACGAATTCCCCGCCCAAGCAACCGCGCAGTGGTTTGTAATTCTTCACAGGCCCGACGATCGCCGGAATTCGCGAGGCCGATCAACTCGCGCACGGAGCCCGCGCGCTTCCCATCCGTGCTGTGGGCGAATCGCCCAAGAGTCGCACGATCGGACGCCAAAGCTTCCCAGCAGCCAAGATTGCCGCAGGAGCAACGCGGCCCCCGTGGATCCATTGGGATGTGGCCGAACCCTCCCAACCCGATGCGCGATCCGATGTAGAGGTCCCCGTTCAGAATCAGTCCGATTCCGATGCCTTCCACAACCAGCACAAAGACGATGCAATGGGCGGCCCAAAGATCGATGGGACCATACCACAACTCGGAGAGGGCGGCCGCATTGGCGTCATTTTCGACAAAGACGGGAACGTCCAGTTCGCGTTCCAGAATGGAGCGGATCGGAACGTCGCTCCATCCGAGATTCGGCGATCGCACCAAGCGTCCATCGAGGCGGTCGACCAAGCCCGGGATACTTACTCCAATTCCAGCCAGGCGCGGACGCCGGAATTTTTCTTTCAGGTCACCCGCGATTTCCTTTGCGATTCGAGTTAGAAACGATTTTGCGCCTGGTTCTGTTTTCTGCGCGCGTTGATTGAGAATGCGACCGTTAAAATCGCTGACGCCGTAGAAACTCTGTTGCACTCCAATGCTAATGCCGGCCACGTAGGCCTTCTCCGCATTGACCTGCAGATATGTAGCGCGCCTGCCGCCGCTGGAGGGAGCTTCTTCTCCCTGGTAGACAATGGACGAGCGAATCAGCCGGTTCACAATGAGGGAAACAGTCCCGGCCGTCAGTCCGGTTGCCTTCACCAGATCAGCACGCGAGATCGGCTGCCGGTCGCGGATGACGTGCAGAAGTTTCAACTCGTTGGTCTCGCGGACGTCTTCCACGCCTAGCATGTGTAGTTTATTCGGCGTGTTCGTTCGCATGCAATGAATTGTCGAATAGAATAACGAACGCTTCAGCGAGAGTTCAGTTCCTGCCGAAAGCGCCGGTCCGCGGGATAGCGGGAAGCCCCTCTTTTGAGAGCATCCACGGCTTGCGATTGCATTCCCGCCTGTTTTGCGGCCGCGGCAAACCCAAGCAACCCGTCGGCATTGTCCGGCTCGGATTCGAGCAAGATCGAAAATTGCGCGAGCGCCCGGCTGGGCTGCTTCTGTTCCAAAAGAATGCGGCCCAGGACCACCCGATAGCGATTTGCATCCGGCTCGATTTCCAGGAACCGGGTGATAGCAGCAGCGGCTTCAAGCCGGTTTCCCGAACTTAGTAGAGTTTCGATCAGAGCTCGGCGCGCTTCCATGAAAGTCGGCTCGATTTGTATGGCCTTGCGGAAGGAATTGAGGGCCGCGTCCACACGGTGGTTGCGTACGGCGGCATTGCCAAGTTCATACGCGGAGAGCGCGGCTTTTATGTGCGGTGCATTCGTCTGAGGGAAAAGCGCGAGAGCGGCTAACAAGAGCAGAAGAAGCGTTTTCACGGCTGCTCTCCACTTCCGGTTAGCGCTCCGGAGAGACGCGCATCGCCCATCTCGCTGAGCGTGTCTGTTTGCCGATTCCTGAGCCGCCGGAACAACGCTTCGGCATCCGCCGGCCTGTCGAGGGCTCGATAAGCACGCGCCAGATTGTAAATTGCACTTCTGGATGACGGCTCCTGCTTGGCCGCGAGCTCCAGGTCGCCGAGCGCCTGCGCGGGCCGATTTGCGTCGAGAAGCAGCTTTCCGCGTAATGTGCGCGCGGCCACCGAGCGCGGATTTAGCTCGATTGCATGATTCAGATCATGAAGCGCGGCTTGGGTGTCCGCGGGATCAATCTTAAGCAAACACTCGGCGCTCAAGTAGTCGAGATCGGCATCGGCAATTCCTTCCTTCCGCGCCGATCGGAGGATGGAGAGAGCATCGGAAAATTTGCCTTGCTTGTAGTCGATCAACGCCGCGAAGAAGCGGGCGTCCGGCCTTTCCGGCGAGAGCCCCATAGCCTTAACGAAATCCCGATGGGCCTGGTCGAGTTGGCCGAGCAATGTATAGGCGGCACCGCGGACAATGAACACTTCCGCGGAGTTGGGAAAGAGTTCAGCGGCCCGGGAGGCGAATCGCGCCGCTGCGTTGAAATCTCCGCCTTCCGCGCAGACTGTGATCACATTCAAATAGGCCGTCAACTCGCGCGGATTTCGTTGAATTTCTTCCGAAAGTACCGTGTATGCCTGTTGATAGAGGCCCAATTTCGAATATGAGACCGCGAGCAGATTTTGCGAATTGGCATCCAGATCGACATGAGCCTGCAATTTCTTCAGGGCATCAAGACTCCCCTGATAATCGCGCAATTCGAACTTGCTTAAAGCGATGGCGTAGGCGTGCGTCTGCAGGTCTGGAGTATCGAGTGGAACAGATTCAAAGATCCGGAGCGCGGTATTGAAACGCCGGGCGCGTCCATAGAGCCAGCCGAGTTGGAACCGCTGGACGGCTGAGAGGTTTCCGCAGTCGCGAACGGTATTCAGCTCGTTACGGGCAGAATCGTACTGCTTCGCGCGGAGTAGATCGGTTGCTGAGCGGAAGGTTTGTTCGATATTGCACGGCTGGGCGGCATTCGCGGCGAGCGAGGTGAGCAACAGGATGAGGGCCGCCGTGTTAATAGACATAGATCTTCGGGCTCTCAAAATGGAGGGCGCTATGCACCTGCGTTTCCAGCCGGCTGGCCGTATCGCGCTCCATTCGAGCGTCGGACTCGCGGTGAAGCAGACGGTATGTTTGCGCCAGCTCTATGTGAAAAGCCGCGGAGCCCTGCTGCGCTGTTTTGATGGCGGCGAGCGTGGTTAGCGCATCCGCGGGCCTTCCTAACCGGCGATACACACGAGCGAGCGCAAGAGCAATTTCGGGATTGGAGCGATCTTCGCCCCACACCCGCGCTAGGAGTTGTAGAGCAGAATCCCAGTGTTGTTGCCGGGATTCGATTAGTCCCAGTTGAGCGAGCGCGGGAATGTTAGATGGATCCACAGAAGTGACTTGACGCAGGCGTGTCCCGGCGTCCTGGAGGTTCCCTTGCGCGGCCTCGGCGCGAGCCATAGCCACCAGCGCGGGTGCAAAGTCCGACTTTGAAGCGAGGGCTCGCTGATAGAGGGCGATGGCGGCGGCCGGCTGCCTCTGGCTTTGTTTTAGATCGCCATCCGCAACGAGGAGAAATGGATTGCTTGCCTCTGTTTCTTCCGCGTCATTGAGAACTTTTTGGGCGGTATCGGCGTAATCGAGCGCGATTAGTTGTTCGGCCAGAGCGTACGTAATATCGGGTCGCTTCGGCGCAAATGTGTGAGCTTGCATGAGCCAGGGAATCGCAAACCTCGAATTTCCCGCCGACGCGTAATCGAGGCCGACATGAAAGTAAGCTTCGATGTGCTGTGGGCGCCGGTCGATCGCTTTGAAGTAATTCTGCCTCGCCTGGCCTACTTTTTGCAGGTGCGAGTAAGCCAGCCCGAGATTGAAATAGACGGCATCATCCGCGCTTTGCTCCGGAATGCACTCCAAATAAGTGATCGCCTGCTGATAACGGCGGTGCTGGGCCAGCAGGGTGCCCAACGAGAACAGAACCGGCGGCGGCATGGCGTGTTGATGCGGCGGGAGTAGTCGCTCCAACAGCTCAGCGCGATTCGTCTCTATCAAGGCCCGGGCAAACCACAGCATGAGCATTGGGTCTTTCAATATGCCAGGGTTGCTCTCGGCTCCCATCTCGCGAAACAAGGCAACGGCGCGCCGCCAATCGTCCAATTGGACATACGCTGCGATCCGGTATTTAGAGATGGTGGGATTGGAGGGATCCAAACGAGCCGCCTCGTTCAAAACTTTGGCAGCCTCAACCGCTTTGCGATTGCGCAAGTAAGTAACACCGAGTTCCGTTAGAAGGCGTGGTGCGTTTGGTTCCAGCGAGATGGCCTTGGTGAGCTCCCCTTCCGCAGTGTCGGGATGGCCAGTGAGCTCGTTTGCCAGACCCAGCAATTCATGAAACGAACTGGACTGCGAACAAGTATCCCGAAGGGGTTCGAGAATAGCGAGCGCCTGAGCCGGTTCATTTTGCCGCAACACATTCATCGCCGGCGCCAATTGTTCCGTACACCCCATTCCGGAAACCGCCAGCAAGAGAAAAGACAATACTGCCATCAGCACCAGAGGGCCGCAGCATAGGCGACCCTCCTCAATTATTAGAAATTCAACTTCAGCGCGAACTGGATTTCTCTTGGCGCGGTCGCCGTGCCGGTAATTACTCCGAAGGAGGCGCTTTGGACGTCATTGTTCGGGAGACCGAAATTGGCATGGTTGAAGATGTTGAAGAACTCCGACCGGAACTGGAGCCGGAGCCGCTCTGTAAACAAGAAATCCTTATAGGCGATAAAATCCAAATTCTTCAGAGGCGGACCAGTGAGATTATTACGTCCCTCATTCCCGAACGTGTACGGGGCCGGCAAGGCGAATGCGGCCGTATTGAACCACTCCAAACGACTCCGCGCAAATCCGGAGTTTGGGTCGCCGACCACCTGGGCGCGCTGACTTCCTCCGCCCACGTTTGCAATATCGCCCCCGGCCACAATGCGGTATGGCTGACCGGAGTTCATCGTCAGAATGCCGCCGACATTCCAATTGCCCAGGATGGTTCGCACGAACCCGTTGGCGTTCGACAGATATTTCTTTCCCGCGCCAACCGGCAGTTGATAAATGCTATTCAACACGAACATCTGTGTTCGATTGAAATCCGACGGTCCCCAATCGCGCCGCAGGTCGTAAATGGTTTCGATGCTTCCGGACTGTCCCTCGGATTGGATATCAAGAGCTTTCGACCAGGTGTACGAACCCAGGAAGGATAACCCAGAAGAAAGATTCTTCTGCAATTTTACTTGCAAAGCATTGTAGCTGGCATTCCCCACGTTTTCATCAAAGGAGAACGATCCACCATAGGCCGGATAAGGTTCACGCGGCCCCACCGGCCCGGGCCCCGGCGTCAATGCAGTATTCGCCGCCGGTTGTATGAATTGATGCCGGCTTACCGAGCCCACATAGTTGACGTCCAAGACAAACGATTTTGCAAATTGCTGTTCGATTCCCGCGTTGTACTCCATTGAGTACGGGATTTTGTTTCTCGGATCCGCGCCGAAACTTACATATGGTTGAAGTGGATTGAAAAACGATCCATAAGTCGGGAGATTATTGAAGTACGTGGTAGGCGACGCCCGGTTCAAATCGACAACGGACACGCCGACGCCCTCCGGCCAGGAGATTCGCGGATCTTGCGCTTCTTGCACCAAGGTATTGTTGTGGTCGTCGAACATTGCGAACGCGCTGCGGAACACTGTCGACGGGCCGGCGCGGTAGGCCAAGCCAAAACGCGGCTCGAACCCGTTGTAATGCGGATCGTAGTACGTACGGCGAACATTCGCGTGCGGATAGAGCGGAGGAACCGGACTGGAGACCAAAAAATTGCCGGTCAGCACATCCAATCCGGAAACCGTTTTGCTTCCGTAACTGGGAGGTTCGACAAAGTCGTAGCGTAAACCGTACGTCACGGTGAGGTTGGGAGACACCTGCCACTGGTCCTGTACATACCCCGCATACCACCACGTGCGCTCATTCGCCGAGGTATTTCCAAGGAAGCCAAAAAGGCTGTCCGGAAGACCCAGCATGAAGCTGGCGGGGCCCGATCCTGTTCCGTTCACCAAGCCGCCTTGCGAGGTTGCATTCTGTGTGAAGCTCGGACCCATTCCCCATCCGTCGTCGAAGCTGTGGATGTGATAGACCATGGCCCCGATGCCGATGGTGTGCTTCCCGCGAACCATCGAAAGATCCAGATGGCCATCGTGATTGTATTGAGGGCCCAGCGGGATGGCAAACTGGCTCACGCCGGTATAGCCGTTCGAGATTCCGATTTGCGGCCCGAGTGCGATACCATTCTTTGCCGGCGCGAGTTGACCAAAGTTGGTTGCAGTCAAAAAGGCCTGTCCAGCCGCTCCATCAAACTGGCCGAAATTGGTGTTCGTGTAACCATAATGCACGTTCAAAATTGTTGTTGGACCAAACAGGTGTGTGTAGCCGAGCGCTAGCGTTTGCGCATAGTTGACCAGCGACTGACTGTAGGTCGGTAAGGACTCCGGCCGGGAGAGCGTGGCGTTCGATCGATTATACCGGCCGAAAAGCGTGTCGCTGTCACCCAGGCGCCGATCAATGCGGATTCCGGTCTGATCGCTGGAAGTCCGGTTCCCGCCCGCCCACTGGTAGTTCGGTAAAGAACTCGATCCGACATAATTAGGGAGTGGGTAGTACTTATTCAACACCAGCACGGTCACGGGATTGATCCGGCTGCTCGGGATGATATTGCCGGGAAACGGATCCCGGATGATGTTCACTGGGTTGCTAGGATCGGGCCGGCTGGTATTTGGATCGAAAATCTCGTTGGCGTAGAGCGGCCTTCCTGACCTATCGGTTCCGGTTTGAGAACCGAGAATGCCGGAGAAATCTCCGTTGCGCATGGCAGCGGTGGGCACGCTCGCAAAAGAAGTCAGGCTTTGGACGGATCGAAAGCCCTCCCAATAAGCTTCGAACCAGGTGTTGTTCTTGCCATTGAAATGCGGCAGCATAACCGGGCCGCCAAAGGTGACTCCGTATTGATTCTGGCGATAGGGAGGCGGTTGGGTTGTCTGGTCAAAGAAGTTTCGCGCATCCAAGGCGCTGTTCCGTAAGAATTCCCAGAGACTACCGTGGAACTCATTCGTTCCCGAACGGCTGACGATGTTGATATTTGCTCCCGAAGAGATGGCAAACTGGGCATCCGTTATGTGCGATTGAACATTGAACTCCTGCAGAGCATCGGGGGGCGGGCTGAGGGCCCAGGTATCGGTGTAGACGTCGTTATTCAGAACACCATCCATGGTGAAGTTATTCTGCTGTCCGCGCTGCCCGTTCACCGACGGGCTGATCGAGCCCGCGCCCAATTTCACGGTAAAAGCACCCTGCTGGCCCGATTCTTGCGGCGCGGCGCCGGGAGTTAGTAACGTCAGTTGCGTGAAGTTACGCCCGTTCAGGGGAAGATCGACGATTTGCTGATGCTGCACGACGTCGCCGAGAGTCGCGTTGGTCGTGTTCAGCGGGGGAGGCGCTCCCGTCACTTCGATAGTCTGTGAGACCGAGGCGAGCGACAGGCGAAAATCGAGGGTCGCGCTTTGATTTACCAGAAGCTGAACTCCGGGACGGCTCTCAGTCGCGAACCCAGCCTTTTGAACTGTCATATCGTAAGTACCGGGAGGCAACTGCGGAATGGTGTAAGCACCGTTATCGCCGCTCATCGCCGAACGTTGCAGTCCGGTTTGTTTGTTGGTCACCTGGACCTGCACGCCTCCCACTGCGGAACCGGACGGGTCCGTGATGGTTCCGTTAATAGAGCCATTCGTCGTCTGGCCATTTGAAATACTCACAAGGCCGGAGAAAGCGATGGCAAGACAACTCAACCGCTGCCAGTTTGTCATTTGTAAACTTCCTAACCTCGGAAATGTCAGAAGATGTGCGCTGCCGTTTAGGACAGGTATAAGGCAGATTTCGAAGCCGGTCAAGACTTTTTTAAGGGCGCAGCGAAAGTTCTCCCCGCTCCGCTTTGATCCTCACCGTAAGTACTTCAAACGGCTGAAATGCGAGATGGATACTGTTATTTTCGACAGGGATGGCGCGTAGGTCGTCTTCGACACCGGAGCAAAGCTGTGCTGAGTCGATCTTCGATCGCGTGAAGTGTACATCCGCGGTACCGGCTCGGCCGCTGGTCTCCTGGAGCCGCAAAATACTCCCGTTTCCGTTCTCCGCCTGCTTCCATGTGACGAGCGCGACATCGTTCCCTGACGTCTCCAGAAAACCCGTCCCCTCGGCGGGGAGCGGCCTTGGCGGATCGCCAACTTTGTCCTGGCTCACGACGTAATCCAACTCCGCGGGGCGCATTTCATCCAAACCGAGCCGTGTGAGCGCTCCTCCATCCAACTGTGCGCCGCTCGTGATCGCATAGCGAAATGTAAAATCGCCACCCTGTCCGGCGCGATAGTTGGTGTGCCAGTAATTGTTCATAACGTAGGAAAAGATGGTGCTCGACTTTGGTTCAAACGTGCCAGGCCATGTTCCGCGATTGATATCTCCGAAACTCGCCAGCGAAGCATCGACCGGGATGATTCCCACAGCGAGCTTGGAATCCTGCACTGCCATCCATTGCTGCACGTTAAACCATTCGAGACTGCCGCCCTTCATTAAGTTGCGAGCCGGGTCGACCCACTGCTGCTGTGTCGCATAGTGAAAGTCCGGCTTTGTCACCGCAGCCGGGAAGGCAAAATAGACGCCTTCTTTTTTCGTCGTGTAGTCCTTGTGGACGCGGTACCGGATTTCGATTTTTTTCTGGTCATTGAACAGAAGCACTTCCATTTCAATCTTTTGCGTATTCAGCGCCGAGCTAACGGTTCGGATCGATGCACCCCAGGGCATCTTCTCGAGGCCCAGGCACTTGCCGCCATTCGAGCCGTGAATCGATAATTCGCCGGGCGGAAGCGCTGGAAACGGATTGATCATCTGCGTATCTCCGTCTCCACCGGTTACGTACAAATACTGGCCGAATTTATAAGGGCTGTGCGAATCGACGATTTCGCGCTGGAGTTGCTTATCGTAAATGCTCGCCAGGGCGCCGGTCGCCGGATCGACGGCGATGCGATAAAAGGAGTTCTCGATGCTGTTTTCGCCGGATGGCGGAGGCTCCGCGGGCCCGCCCTGCTTAGCGTACTCGATGCGGTAGCACTTGTAGCCGACGGCCGGAACATCCTTCGCGAGAAAACGCACGTGTAGAAAGTTCTCCTGGTTGGAGAGCACCTGGAGAGCCACCGGTTGGTGCGTCGTCAGATCGATCAGTGTCGGGTGCTCGAACAGATCTGTTTCCACCACCAGATCGCGCCGCCAGTTCAACGAATTAAAAACCACCAGCGTGTTGGAAGGGATATGAATGTCGTTCGCCAACTGGCTCATCGAACGATTCATCACGTCTTCGATTTCGAGCGCCGCCCGGTCCGCGCGGTCATCTTTGACTCGAAGTTGCTTCACGGTTTCGTCATGATCCGGCTGAGAAACGGAATTGTACGACGCCCACGTATGCTCGGAGAACAGGACAATGTTTTCCCAGATATCGGAGAACAAACCCTTCGGAGGATTCAGGTCCGAATCCACCGAATAAGTCACGCTCGACAGAGTTTCGGCTGAGAGAGCGCGGCTTTGATTTTCCCGATCTTCCTGCTCGTAATAGGCATCACTCGCGATCCCATCTTCCCAATAGCCGCCGCCGTCTCCCTGAAAACTTTCAAGATCGTTGCCATAGTGCTTCTCGATGTAGTGGAAGAAGTCTGGAAACGTGGAATAGTTTAGCTTTGGATAGGCATAGAGCTTATTCCAGTCGTCCGCAAAGGTTGCGGTCGACGGAAACAGATCGGTATTTTCCACCTGTGTGCCGTAGATAAGCGCGACATCGGGCTTGTAGCTCGGCTTTGAATACGCCTGTAAATAGATGGGCAACGATTCGCGAATGGCATTCAATTGCGGTGGCAGTCCGAACAAGGTCTGCACTTGCATGTAGTGCCGCGAATACCAGAAAAGAACCTTTTTGCCGTCCGGACCAACCCACCAGAACGGCGACTTTTCGTTCCAATGGTCATAGTTGAAGATGGGCGCACGGTCGTTATTCGAAGCCGCCACCCAGTACTTCACACCGCTCGCGGCAAGAATGGAAGGGTAGCTGCCGGAATACGTGGGGACATCCGTAATGTTCGCGTACTCAAACGGCAAACGGTAGCGAGCGGCCAATTCCTTTGACGGGTAAAGAGAACGGTAGAGCGTTTCGAGCGAGGCATATCCGGTCAGAAGATTGCAGTTCTGGACCGGCATAGCCATTTTGCCGCTGCGAATGAGGTTTAGAATTTCCTCTCGTTTCGATTCCGGCCGCGTGTCCAGTAACTGCTGAAGATTCCACGAGCCGTCCATCGAAAATCGGAAATCCGGATGCTCTTTGATCAACTCGTCAGCTTGTGTCAGTACTCTCGGCTGCGTTTCGGCCACCTTGCCTTGATAATCTGTGTAACCGACATCCAGATGGGTATGCGGAACAACGAATAGGGTCCACTTCCGCTCGGGTGTCAGGTTCACGCTGAATGGATGCTTGGCGTCCGATGAGATCCGGATCGTTCCATGCGCCGCCCCAGTCCATTCGGGGACATCGAAGGCCACACGCTGTTCGCCAAACTCGCCGGCGGGAAGACTTGCTGTGTAACGATGCCCGCCCATGTCCAAATCAACACGGCCGGCGGGCCACGGCCGCGCGAACCGGATAAAGGTGTCTATCACTTCCGTCAATCCAGTCCCGCTTTGTTTATAAAAAACAGTTGGTTCTACATCTATTTCCGCGGGCCGCACTCCAGCGGGCTTTTTCGCAGCATTCTGTTCCAGACTGAGTGCATCGTAGCTGATACCTCCGATCTCTTTTTCGCCTGACGGAGTGGGCGGCTCGTTTACGCACGCGATAGTGATTGTGTTCGATCCCTGTTTTAGAAAAGACGCGGGCACTTCGATGTCAACCGTACTCTGGGATTCGTGCGGGTCGAACGCGTAAGAAAAATCACTCCGCGAATAGCTCAGTTTGGGATGGAGAAAAAACACTCCTGCGTGACCATTTACATCGACGCGAAGAGCCGGCACGCGGGGCTGATCGATCAGAGTCGCAATCTTCAGCGTGTAAGAACCCTGGACAGAGTTGAGCGAAAATCCAATGCGATACGAGTGACCAGTTTGCTGGCGGGCGGGCCAGTCGCGGCGAGCTTCGCTTTTGCCCACTTCAAAATTCACGGATTCCAGGGCAGATTGCGCAAACTCCACGGGCGACTCGTCGAACTTGCCGATTTGCCAGATGTTCGCGGCTTGGCACTCAGCGGCGAACGGCAAAAGAATTCCAGCGAACAGGCACAGCGCATTTGATCTCATTCAGACTTGCTCTTTCTTAGCGGTCAAGATAAAGTCTATGGCGGAGGCCCCGTTGTGTCAATATAGAAAGCTGCGGGCCCGAGAGAACAAGGAGATTGCGGTTGCATTCTCAAGTACGGAACCTAAGTCATTCGCACCGGCCCCAAACACGAGTGAACACGGCAGCTCTGGTCGTGTCGACGCTCGTTTCGTCACTCGGCGGCTTTTTGTTCGGATACGACAACATCGTAATCAGCGGGGCCATCGGGCATCTCTCGAAATACTTTCAGCTCGAACCGCTGGCGATCGGTTGGGCCGCAGGGTGCGCGCTGATCGGCTGCTTACTGGGCTCGGCAACGGCGGGCGGTCTGGCCGACCGCTTCGGGCTGAAGCGCGCGCTCTACGGATGCGCCGTTTGCTTCGCGGCTTCGTCCATCGGGGTGTGGAATTCCGGAAGTTTCTCACAGTACGTGGCCTGGAGAATCGTTGGGGGAATCGGTATCGGCGCGGCCTCTATTGTGGCCCCCATGTATATCGCCGAAATTGCTCCCGCGGCGGTTCGCGGAAGATTGGTCGTTTTCTATCAGCTTGGCATCGTCACGGGCATTCTCGCCGCTGTTACGGTCAACATGCTGATCGAACGGGCGGGGACCGAAGCTTGGAACACTTCATATGGATGGCGCTGGATGTTTGCAGCAGGCGCCGTTCCCGCGCTGGCGTTCGCCATCGCGATTTTCTGTTCGCATGAGAGCCCGCGCTGGTTGATGAAGGCGGGGCGCGAGGTTCAGGCCCGGAAAGTATTGGCGGCCATCAACGGCGAACGAGCGGCAGAAGCCATATCGGAGTCCATCGATGCCTCGCTCGCCGAAGAGCAGGGAGGATTTCGGGAGGTTCTGAGCGGTCCGTTCCGGCCTGCGCTGTTCATAGGCTTTATACTCGCTGCCTTTTCGCAAACCAGCGGCATCACGGCCCTACTCTCCTTCTTGCCCGAAGTGTTCCGAAGCGCCGGACAGAATACAAATAGCGCATTCTTTCAATCGGTATTGGTGGGAATCGTCAATCTTCTGTTGACATGTGTCGCCATTTGGCTGGTCGATCGAGCAGGCCGCAAGACTTTAATTCTATCTGGAACGGCCATACAGACAGCCGCGCTCGCGACCGTTGCCTGCCTGTACTTCTTCAACGGTCCAGGGCTGGGCATTCTCGCGGGCATTATGGCCTTTGTGGCCGGGCATGCCATCGGCAACGGAGCCGTTTGCTGGGTGATTATCTCTGAAATTTTCCCAACCAAGGTTCGCGGCGCCGCAATGTCGGCTGCTACTACCGCAATTTGGATTTTTGCCTACTTAGTAAATCAGTTCTTTCCCGTCATGCAGAAATATTTGCGGAGCGACGGAACGTTCCTCGTTTTTGCCGCAATGGCGGCGGCCAATTTCGCATTCGTGGCTTCCTTCGTTCCCGAGACAAAGGGCTACTCGCTCGAAGAGATTTCTCATCTCTGGCACATATGGAATTCGAAAACAAAGTCGCTATCGTGACTGGCACAACCGGCATTGGCAAAGCAACTGCCAAGCGCCTGGCCCGCGGCGGCGCCGCGGTTCTGGCATGCGGAATCGATACAACGGCAAACCATACTTTGGCCGCTGAAGCCAGATCGGAAGGACTGAAGCTGTCTCCGCGCCAATGCGATGTATCGCGCGCAGATGCGGTGGAGGCAGCTGTGCGAGCAGCAGTCGCGGAACTGGGCGGTTTGGACATCATTGTAAACGCAGCGGCCATTCATCCTTTCGGCACCGCTATTGAAACCGATATAGAGACGTGGAATCGATGTCTCACCGTGAATGTGACAAGCGCTTTTCTGTTCGCGCACTTTGGCGTACCGGTCATGAAGACACGCGGCGGCGGAGCCATCGTTAACCTTTCTTCCGTGCAAGGACATGCTTGTCAGCGCGGGGTCACTGCTTACGCGACTTCCAAAGGGGCGCTGCACAGTCTGACTCGCGCGCTGGCGCTCGATCACGCAGCGCATGGTGTTCGCGTCAACTCCATCAGCCCGGGCTCGATTGCAACGCCCATGTTGGAATATGCCGCGCGAACCTTCTCGCCCGATCTGCCGGTGGCGCAAGTATTTGAACGCTTCGGAGCGGCTCATCCATTGGGCCGTGTTGGAACTCCCGAGGAAGTGGCCGAAGTCGTGGCATTTCTTGTTTCCGAACGTGCCAGCTTTTGCACCGGAGCGGACTTCGTCGTGGATGGAGGTCTGTCTGCTGGCCTAGCGGTCAAATAGTTCACTTGTTCTTCAATCCAAAACAGTACAGTGTGGAACTGTGATCCACCGCGTAAACGCGGCCGTCGTCGATCGCCAACCCTCCGAAATGATTCCACGTCTTCATTGCGTTCTGGCCGCTGTATAGTAGCTTCCCGGTCTTCGCATCAAGTGCTTTTAAAACGGCCGGATGAGTTCCCTGCCCCCGCTCTTCCGTGGTCAGCAGATTTTGCTTCCAGTCCTGCTTGCTTTTGAAATTCGTTTTTCCGATCACCTTGTCCTGCTGAGGATTTTCGCCGGTGGCCAGCACAAAGACGACGCCGTTTGCGACAGCCGGGGCATCCGGCAGATTGATATCGGGCGAGATCCACATCAGCTTCAATTGCGGATTTTTTGCCACCGCGTCGGTTTCTACCTTGAAGCCGAGGATGGAACCGTGCAGAGCCGCTCCATTCGACGACGCCAATTTCATCGCTTCCGAAGACGGTTCTCCCCACAGCGGAAGGTAAATCCACGGCTGATCGTGCTCATCGCGCCACAGCGCGGGAGAGCCCCAGAAACCCTTCTCCTCCAGCACTCGCTTCTCATTGCCGAGGCGCGGTGAAACATACAGGGGCGTTCGATGATCCTTGCTGCCCAGCGAATCGGCATCGAGCAAATAGACCACCGCTTCCTTGCCACCTCCCACGATCAAATTGCGATCACGGTATGAAAAGAACAACTCGCCGCCGGAGGGGAGATCAAGATCTCTCTTGTTCAACTCGCTCCAATTGGATGGACTGAAGGCGTCGACGATGTTCAGCTCCGGCATCGAAGCAGCAAGGAACGTACTCCCGTAATCTCCGGCTGCTGGATTGAAGGCGCCATCGCCCGTTGTGACATAGAGCCGGCCATTCGTTCCAATGGCCGTACCACCGCGGCTCCACATGCCAGCTCCGAAGCCCTGCCGCACAACGGTTTCGTAGGTCTCATGATGGCCGGCTTGATCCACCTGTATGGCATAAATACCGGAGCGATCGCCTCCGCACCCTTGCGAGGTCGTGGTGTACACAAATCCTTGGCTCAGATTTAAGCTCCATGCCTTCGCAAACGGAGGAACCAGTTGAAACGGCCCGAACTTTACAACGCCGGAGCCTAGATCCAGTCCGAATAGCCGGCCATCGTACGCCAGAACAAAGATCATGTTTTGTCGCCGGTCGATCACGGGAGTTGCATTTACCGCATTGGGACAGAGATAGAACGGATCTTCCTTCGCCTTCACGAAGTTTTCGAGCGTGCGCTGCCAGACGATCGCTCCACTTGCTACATCGATCGCGAACAATCGATTCGAACTTCCCGCGACGTACACCAGGCTCTTCAGACCACTGGGCGTGAGCACGTCGCGCGCGAGAAGAGGCGCAGTGAGTGCGTCCAAGGCCAACGGCGCGTTATCCAACTGTGTCGACCACTTGAGTTCCAGATTTGTGACGGATTCCGGGGTAAGCGTGGATTCCTGCCACGCCCAGCCGGTCCGCTGCGGATCATGATCAAACGTCAACCAGTCGGCTGGAAGCAAAGCGGCAGAGGCCAAAAAAACGGAGACGAGATGAAAGCTCTTTTTCATTACCGGCCCCAACATAGCAAGGCTCAATGCGTCAACACCCTCCCGGCGAGCGCTTCCGTCAATTTCCCGCCATCCACGGCCAATTTGCCATTCACGAGCAGATACCGGACGCCGGTCGAAAGGGCCTCAGGCTCTTCAAACGTGGCCAGATCCCGAATTGTTTTGGGATCGAAAACGACTATATCGGCGAAATAGCCAATCTTCAATAGTCCGCGCTCTTTCAAACCAAACGTTGCAGCCGGCAAGGAGGTGCCGGAGCGTATCGCAAACGGCAACGTGATCACGTGCTCATCGAAAACATACTTGCGCAGCTTCTTCGGAAATGTTCCATATTTGCGAGGGTGCCCAGTCGAACCATCCGAACAGGTCATGACCCAATCCTGCCGCATAAAATTCTTCACGTCCTCCTCGCTCATATTGAAGGACGCCACGCCGGCCCCACCCGCCTTCACGATCTCCAGCGCGGCCTCGACGGGCGATTCTCCGCGCGCTTTCGCAATCTCTTGAAGCGTTTTGCCCACAATCTGCTTGTCACGTGACGAAGTGATCAGCAGCGACGCAGGACCGCCGCGCCGCTCCAGATTTTCCGTCATCTCAGCCACCAAGCGCGGGCGAATGGCCGGATCGGAGATGCGTTTGAGCAGTTCGGCCCGCCCTCCCGCCTCCGCCCATCGCGGAACAAGCGAAGCCGTCACGCTGGTCCCTGACGCGACGTACGGATACTGGCACGCGGAAACCTTTGCACCCTGGGCGTGCGCCTGCCGGATCATCGCGATCACTTCCGTGCTCTTTCCCCACACGCTCTTGCCCAGCGCTTTTATATGCGAGATGTGGGCCGGAATGCCGGCCTCCTTTCCAATTTGAAGCGTCTCCTTTACCGAACCACTCAGGCCAACCGAATAGGAATCCTCGTCGCGCATGTGGGTGTCGTAGACTCCTCCGTACTTCGCAGCGATTTTAGCGAGAGCAATCACTTCTTCGGTCTTCGCAAAGCTCCCTGGAGCGTAATAGAGCCCGGTGGACATTCCGATCGCGCCTTGCTGCATCGCACGCTGCACGAGCTGCTTCATTCGCTCCAACTGCTCCGGCGTGGGGGCCGCGTCCGCCATGCCCATCACTTCGCGGCGCACCGAGCCTTGACCAATAAACAACGCCGCATTCGTTCCGATCCCCTGCTGTCGCCATTTGTCCAACGCCGCGCCAATTTCCACAGGGCTGTCGCCATCGTTTCCCGTCAGCACCGTCGTTACACCCTGCATCAGGTAAGCATCATTACGCTTGCGATCGGCGCTCGATAAGTCTCCAAAAGTATGCGTGTGCGGATCAATGAACCCGGGCGCCACCACCAAGCCGGTTGCATCGATCTGGCGCTTGGCGCGCTTTCCGGCGCCATTGCCCACCAGGACGATGCGATCCCCGGAGATGCCAACATCGACCTTGCGCTCGGGTCCTCCAGAGCCGTCCAACACAGTTCCGTGGCGAATCAGGATGTCAAGCTGCTGAGCCGCTAACGTGAAGCTCGCGAGCCAGATCAACACACAAGCAAAGCGCATAGACTCATTCTGTATTGACAGCGGCTGGATGAGGACCTAACATTTCTAAAGTACTTGGAGGGGAGTCTTGAAGAGAGCAATCTTTGCGATCACCTTCGCGTTACTATCGACCTCGGCCATCGTACGGGCGCAGGTCGGAACATCGTCCATCACCGGTTTAGTTATGGACAGCACCGGCGCCGTCATTCCAGGGGCTGCCGTTCAGGCTAAGAGCGAGACCACCGGCGTAGTATACGACGGCATCACAAACGGCACGGGCAATTACTCGTTTCCATCGCTGACCCCCGGGGCATACACAATTACCGCATCGAAACCTGGTTTCCAGACCTTTGTGGCCGCGCATAACGTGCTGACCGTGGGCCAACCGCTGGTCGTCAACATTACATTGAGCGTGGGCGCGGCGAACGAGAAAATCGAAGTCTCCGGGAGTTATCAGCGCATCGATACGAGCGATGCCACGGTGAGCGATGTAGTCACCGCGCAGCAGGTAGTCAATCTGCCGCTGAATGGGCGCAATCCGCTGGCTCTGCTCACGCTGGAGCCCGGAGTCGTGCAGCGCACCAATTCCAATACCGGATCCGGCACGCACGTCTTCGGCTCGCGAGATCGCGCGCACAACGTGACCATCGACGGCATCGACGCAAACGAGTCCACCATTCCCAATCCACAATCGAACTTGCAGCGGCTACAGCCCGATGACGTCCAAGAGTTCCGCACCGTCACACTCGATGCCACCGCAGAAGCCGGCCGCAACAGCGGCGCGAACGTCGAAGTGGTAACGAAGGCCGGGACCAACCAGGTACACGGCACTGCCTTTTACTTCAATCGCAATACGGACTTCAACGCCAACGAGTGGTTCAACAACGCGTCCGGTGTCGCGCCGCCCCAACTGAAACTGCACCAATACGGGGGCGACGTTGGCGGCCCTATTATCAAGAACAAAACCTTCTTCTTTTTCAGCCTCCAAAACAACTTGATCCTGCTGAGCCAGCCCATTTCCGCCAGCTTCGGCACCCCCAGCGTCTACACCTCGTCCATGCGTAACGGTCTCTTCCGTTTCGTGCGTGGAACCGTGACGGCGAACGGAAAGAACTACAGCCGCAATTCACCGGCGCTCGTGGATGCGAGCGGCAATCTGCTGCCGGGAATCGCTACTTGCGGCGCAGCCAATCATTTCCAAAATTGCGTCGATACCTACAACATTTTTGCGAACGATCCGCTTGGGATCGGCGGCGACCCCGCCACCATGGGGCTGATCAATAGCGAGCCGCTGCCGAACAACTTCGCCACGGGCGACGGATTGAACACGGCCGGATACAGTTGGAATCCACCCTCGAAATTCACCGGGCCGCAGATCATGGGCCGCGTCGATCACACCTTTGGACCCAATGACAACGTTTTGGTGCGCTGGCTGCAGAGCACCTATGACACCAAGGAAGGCGATTTCACGAACGCCCGGCCCATCATTTTCCCTGGCTTCCCGCCGCTTGGCGAAGTCACTCGCACGGCGAAGAATCTGGCAGTCAGCTACCGCCATACCTTTTCGCCCACTCTGGTGAATGAACTCACCATGGGCTTTAATCGCTTCGCGTTCGTATTCACGTTCGGCGAATCGAATCCGAATTTTGGCAACCCGGCGAAGCTCCCTCCCTGGGGCGATCAATGCCTGTTCGGCTCGTTCGTCAACATTACGACGCCTTATTGCATCTCGCCCCATACGGCACGCGCCGTGACCACACCCCAAATTCTCGACAACGTGACGAAGATCTTCGGCGCTCACACGCTGCACGCCGGAATCAACGACCGGTTCTATATCCATAACGACAGTCGCGGGTTCTTCGGCAGCAAGGCCGTGGTGCCCTGGATTTCTTTCAATGCCACCCAGCGCCTCGGAAACTTCAGCAACATTCCGGGACCCATCGGAGGCAATTCCGCCACTGCGCCCTATTCCGGCGATATCAGCACCCTTCAGCAGGCCATTGTCGAAGAAGCCGGCATTCCGTACCTGATCCAGCAGGGCTATCTGGCCAACTTCAATACGAACCAATATCAGCCCAGCCGCTACGCCACCGTGTACACGCGCCTGCATCAATACGACACTTATATTTCCGACGAATGGAAGGTCCGCTCCAATCTCACCATCAACGCCGGAGTGCGCTGGGAATTTAATCCGGCGCCTTACGATGCGCAACAAACTCTGGTTCCGAATCTTCCCGTCGACGGTTCCCAGGGACGAGTCACTTACGGGAAGGCATCAAGTTGGTTCAAAAACAACAACCTCGCTGCGGTAGCACCCCGCCTGGCCATTGCGTGGTCGCCCGATCAGAAAACGGTCGTCCGCGCGGGTTACGGCATGTTTTTTGATACGCTGTCCAGCTTTCAAGTCACCGCAATTGCCGGCTTGATGCCCGGGTTCTTACAGAACTGCACGTCGGCAATGGATTCCAGCGGCAAGGTCAGCACAACCACCGGATGCGTCACGCCGTCGGGAATGCAGAACCGGATTTCACAAGGCTTTCCGCTCAGTATTGCGGCGCCCGCCATCACACCCTCTACCGCCCTCTCTCCGCCACCCGCCCCGTACAATCTCGCTCCCGCCGTTGGGGCGTTCGATCCGAATCTGCAAAACCCCACCGTTCACGAATGGGACTTCACCATCCAGCGCGAGCTCCCACTGCATCTCGTCGCGGAAGTCGGTTACGTAGGAAAGCGCGGCACCCATCTCTATCGCGGCTACGATCTGAATCAGATCTCCACGAACCAGCCTGGCTTTTTGCAATCCTTCAATATGGCGCGCGCCAACGTGTTGTCCGGCTGCCACGCCGATGGAACCGGTTGCCCGGCGGGCGTAACGGGTCAAACGCCTTCCCTGCTCCTTCAGCTCTCGTCGGCTTCCTTTATTAACACTTCGACTTCGCTCGCCGATCTGCAGCGCGGCAATATCGGGAACATGGCGTTTCGGCTGGATAGCCAGTCTACTGCAAGCTGGCTTACCGCCAAGGGCTTCCCGGCAAATTATTTCCGTCCCAACCCGCAATTCTCGTCCATCTTCTATCAGGATGCGGGCGGCGATTCCTATTACCATGGCCTGTTCATAAATCTGCACCGGCGCTACGAACAGGGCTTAACGCTTGGTCTTTCGTACACCTTCAGCAAATCGATCGACGACATGTCCGTCGATCCAACCGGCGCCACGACGAGCGGCGGGCTCAGCACATCCAGCTTTTCCCGCACACCCACAGATGTCCACAACTTCCGGCTGGACCGCGCGCTCTCCGACTTCAACAACTTTCATGTCTTGCTGATCAACATGGTCTATGAGTTCCCGTTCGGCAGCGGCAAGCCGTTCCTTTCTCAAACGCCGCGCTGGCTCGACCAGATCGTGGGCGGCTGGTCACTCACCGGTATCTTCAATTATCAGAGCGGCGAACCGTACACCCTGAACGCGGGTATCCGCACAACTAACGGCGCGCACAATAGCACCGCGCTCGTAATTGGTCCGCTGGACCAGGGCCATTTGCAATTCGTCAACGGTATTGAGGGTCCGGTGATGTACCAGGCGAGTTCCTTGATCACCAACGCGTCCGATCCGCATTACGATTGCGTCGCGGTGAATGGCGGTCAGACATATTTCTGCATACCGCCTCCAGGCAGCTACGGCAGCGGTAGGAATCTGGCCCAGGCTCCACCGTTCTGGAATCTAGACGGGGGCCTTCTCAAAAACTTCGCTATCTCGGAGCGCTTCCGCTTGCAATTTCGCGCCGAGGCTTTCAACTTACTCAATCATCCGAACTTCGCGTCTCCTTTAGCAGCGAGCACCGGCAGCCCCACGATTACGAGCGCCGTTTTCGGCCAGACCTGCTGTCTGACGGTCTCATTACCGAGTTCCACAAACGTCGTCTCCACTGGCGAATCGTATCGGGTGCTGCAACTCGGTCTGAAGCTAAATTTCTAAAGAAGATTGTGTATGGCGCTGCGACGCATTCACCTCCTCGCTCTCACAGTTCTCCTTGCCCCCATCGCCGCCCAAGAAGTCTCGCAAAGCGGCCTGGGGCTTCAGGCACCCCGGCCGATGGTCAATCAGCCCGAGCGTGCTCCCAAAGCGATGATTGCCAGCGCGAACGAGATCGCCTCCCAGGCCGGGTTGTCTATCTTACGCAAAGGCGGCAATGCCGTGGATGCAGCAGTGGCCGTCGCATTCGCCCTCGCTGTCGTGCACCCGGAAGCCGGCAACTTGGGCGGGGGCGGTTACATGCTGATTCACACGGCCGGCGGGACCGCGCGTGCCATCGATTATAAGGAGACCGCACCAGCCGCCGCACATACGGGCATGTTCACAAGCCGGCTCGAATCCACCGTTGGCTACAAGGCTTCTGCTGTTCCAGGCACCGTCGCCGGTATGGGTTTGGCGCACGCGCGGTTCGGGAAGCTGCCTTGGAAAGAAGTTCTCGAACCGGCGCGCTTGCTCGCGGAGAATGGCTTCCCTGCCTCGCAACGCATGGAGTTGATCCTCGCGCTACAAGCTCCTGTGATGAAGCAGTTTCCGGAAAGCGCGAAAATCTTCCTGCACGGTTCCGATCAGCCGCTAAAGCAAGGCGAATTGGTGAAACAGCCGGATCTGGCCGCCACCATTGCTCGCATTCAGCGCAACGGCTGGCGCGAATTCTATGAGGGCGAAACGGCCCATCTGATCGAAGAGGACATGGCCGCGCACAACGGCACGATCCGGTATGCGGATCTGAAGGCGTATCGAGCCCTCGAACGCGACCCCGTCACTGGAACCTTTCGCGGCAATCGGATTCTCTCCATACCGCCGTCCTCGAGTGGCGGCGTCACGCTGATCGAAATGCTTAATATCTTCGAAACCTTCCCCGCGCAGCTCGGCATGGAAGGCTCTTCCGAGCAACGGCACGAAATGATCGAATCCATGCGCCGCGCGTTCCGCGATCGCGCCGAATTTTCCGCCGATCCGGCGTTTTTTACGGTGCCCGTAGGCTTACTCACGAGCAAGGATCATGCGCGCGATTTAGCCAGCTCCATCCAACCCGACCGCGCCACTCCTTCCGCCGGCATGCCCGTCGATATCTCGCCTCAGGAGTCCGATCACACCACGCATTTTTCGATCATTGACGAAGCCGGCAACATCGTGAGCAACACCTACACACTGAACAGCTTTTACGGATCGCAGGTGATGATTAAAGGAACCGGTGTGCTGCTGAACGATATCATGAGCGCGTTCAGTAATAAGCCCGGAGCGCATAACGAAGTGAAACCGGGCAAGCGCCCTGTCTCGTCCATGACACCCACCATTGTGCTGCATCCGGATGGCTCGCCCTGGTTCGCGCTGGGTTCTCCCGGCTCAGCGACGATTCCGAACACAATATTCCAGGTAATCGTGAACATAGTCGATTCCAAAATGTCGCTGCGCGACGCGGTGGAGTATCCGCGCATTCATCATCAGTACCTTCCCGACCGCGTCGATGCGGAGCCGGGAGCCCTGGTCTTTGATGTGGCCGGGAAACTGCGCGCGGAAGGTTACACGCTCAACCCGAAACTGCGCTCTCAGGGCGACGTGCATGCCGTCATGATCGAAGAGGGCTCCGGTTGGAGGTTGGGCTGGTCCGATGGCCGCCGCGGCGGCCGTGCGGTAGGTTACTGAAACGCAATCCACAAATTGCTGACGATGTGCAAACGGCGGCGGCTCTCGGCGCCCCAAACCATAACATCTCGGGCCGCACTGAGCGACAGCGCTGCCTTTTCTGATCTACAATCAATCACTATGCTCGAAATGCGCCAGAGAATCTTCCGGTTATCGCCTCTCCTGATTTCTATCCTCACCTTCTCCCTTGCACTTCCGGCAGCCAATTCCGGTCATCCGCTACTGTTCCGAAATCCGGCGGTAAGCCAGGCCCAGATCGTATTCGAGTATGCGAACGATCTTTGGATTGTGAGCCGCGAAGGCGGCGAAGCCCGGCGCCTGACGAGCGGGATCGGCCGCGAATTCAATCCGCATTTTTCGCCGGATGGCACTCAGATCGCGTTCAGCGGTGAGTACGACGGAAACATCGATGTTTTCGTCATTCCAGCCTCGGGCGGAGTGCCACGCCGGCTGACCTATCACCCAGGTCCGGATATCGCGGTTGGCTGGACGCCGGATGGCAAGCGCATCCTGTTTAATTCGAGGCGCGATGCCTATGCCGACAGCGGCCGCCTCTACACAATTGGCTTGAATGGCGGTTTACCCGAAGCGCTTCCGCTTCCAACTGCCGAGGATGGTTCGTATTCGAGCGATGGGTCTCACATCGCATACGTGCCGGTATTTCAATGGCAGCCCGCGTGGAAACGGTATCGCGGCGGACAAACAACCAAAATCTGGCTCGCCGATCTATCCGATTCGAGCATCGTCAAAGTTCCGCGGGAAAACTCAAACGACTTTAATCCCATGTGGTCCGGCGGCAAGGTTTATTTTCTGTCCGACCGTAACGGCTCGGTGAGCCTCTGGGCCTATGACATCCATACCGCCAAGGTGAGTGAAGCAGTAAAGAACGACGGGCTCGATTTTAAGTCCGCCTCGGCTGGCCCAGGGGCGATCGTCTACGAACAGTTCGGCTCGATCTATTTATTCGATCTTAAATCGGGCAAAACGCGCCACGTCGATATCGGCGTCTCAGCCGATCTTCCAGAAGTCCGTCCGCATTTCGAAAAGCTGAAGGTCACCAATATCGAGAACGCCGCGCTTTCGCCAACCGGGCAGCGCGCCTTGTTCGAATCGCATGGCGAAATCCTGACCGTTCCCGCCGAAAAGGGCAGCATTCGCAATTTGACGAACACCCCGAGCGTGGCCGACCGCGATCCCGCTTGGTCGCCCGATGGGAAATGGATCGCTTACTTTTCCGATGAATCCGGTGAATACGCGCTACATATCCGCGATCAGAACGGATTGGGCGAGGTAAAGAAGATCAGTTTAGGGAATCCTCCATCCTTCTTCTACTCCCCGGTCTGGTCTCCTGACAGCAAGAAAATCGCGTATTCCGATAAGCGGCTGAACCTCTGGTATCTGGACCTCGAAAAGAAAACGCCGGTTCGCATCGATACCGATTTATACGACAGCCCGGGTTATGTGAAGACCGCGGCCTGGTCGCCCGATAGCCGCTGGATCGTTTATGCCAAACAGCTTCACAATCATCTGCACGCCATCGATGTATTCTCGGTTGCAGACGGCAAATGCACGCAAGTAACCGACGGGATGAGCGATGCGGTCTCCCCCGTCTTCGATAAAAGCGGCAAGTATCTCTATTTTCTGGCGAGCACCAATGTCGGGCTAAGCAGCGGGTGGATCGATATGTCGAGCATCGATCATCCCGTAACCAGCAGCGTGTACGTTATGGTGCTGCGAAAGGATCTGGCCTCACCGCTCGCGCCGGAAAGCGATGAAGAGAATAAACCGGAGGCTGATAAAGCCGAGAAGAAGGACGCGCAGAACCCGGACCAAAAAGCAGATAAAGACAAAGACAAGGCGCCCCCCGAAGTGCGCATCGACTTCGATAACATCAGCCAGCGAATTCTGGCAGTCCCGGTTCCGGACAAGAATTACTCGTCCGTCGTCGCCGGCAAAGAGGGCGTTATCTATCTTCAGGAAGAGCCAATTGTCGAGATGAATCCAGGCCCGCCCCAGATCATCATTACAAAATACGACTTCAAAAAGCGCAAGGCAGATACGGTTCTACAAGGTGCAACCGTATTCAAGCTCTCCTACAACGGCGAAAAAATGCTTTTCAGGCAAGGCGAGCAATGGATCATTGCGGGAGCCGGTCAAGCGCCGAAGGCGGGCGAAGGCGCGCTGAAGCTCGCCGATATGGAGGTGTATGTCGATCCGCGTGCGGAGTGGCGGCAGATGTACCGCGAAGTCTGGCGCATCGAGCGCGATTTTTTCTACGATCCCGGCTTGCACGGCCTCGATCTGAAATCGGCGGAACAGTTTTACCGTCCCTGGATGGATGGCATCTCGACACGCTCCGACCTCAACTATTTATTTGAAGAAATGCTCGGCAATATAACTGTCGGACACATGTTCATACGCGGCGGCCGGCAACCGGATGTGCCCAAGTTGAAAGTTGGCTTGCTCGGAGCGGATTATAAATTAGCGAACGGGCGTTATCAATTCGCGAAAGTCTTTAACGGCGAAAACTGGAATCCGCGATTGCAAGCGCCGCTTACTCAACCGGGTGTCAACGTGAAGGCGGGCGAATATCTGCTTGCGGTGAACGGCCGCGAAGTTCACGCCACAGATAGCGTCTACAGCTTCTTCCAGGAGACCGCCGGAAAGGATGTTGTTTTGAAAGTCGGCTCGAATCCGGACGGCACTGGCTCCCGCGAGGTCACGGTGATCCCCATCGAGAACGAGACGGGGCTGCGGCATCTCGATTGGGTGGAAAACAACCGGCGAACCGTGGACCGGCTCAGCGGCGGCAAACTCGCATACGTGCATTTACCCGATACCGCGATGGGCGGGTACACCAGCTTTAACCGCTATTTCTTCGCGCAGGTTGGACGCGAAGGGGCGGTGATCGATGAGCGGTATAACCACGGTGGGGACCTTGCCGACTACATCGTCGAGTATTTGAATCGCCGTCCGATGTCGCGCATCATGAGCCGCGAGGGCGAAGACGTCATGGATCCCCAGGAGGCCATTTACGGTCCGAAGGTGATGATCATCAATCAGTTTGCCGGGTCCGGCGGGGATGCGCTGCCGTGGTATTTCCGGAAGGCCGGCATCGGTCCATTAATAGGCGAACGGACATGGGGCGGACTAATCGGTATTGGTTTCTATCCGCCGCTCATCGATGGCGGCATGGTGACCGCTCCGCGCTGGGCTATTTACGGACTGACGGGGCAGTGGGAAGTAGAGAATCACGGCATTGCGCCCGATGTGGAAGTGGACCTGGATCCGAAGGTTGTGCGCCAGGGTCATGATCCGCAATTGGAGCGAGCGGTGGCGGTTGCGATGGAGATCCTGAAAACCCATCCTCCGGCAACTTACAAAAAGCCCGCGTACCCGAATTATCACCAGCATTTCACTGGCACCGAGACGCAGCAGTAGGACCACGCCGCCTCGAAAGGCTGCGATAAGATTTCTGGCGGGGGGCAAAGTCAGAATGCGCTCTTCGCTCCGAAGCGTTGTCGTAGTAGTATCTATTGCCGCAGGCGTCGCATTGCTGTCCGGGACCGGTTCACCGGCTCCTTCGCAAAGTTCGGGACGTCGGATCACGTTGGGCAAGGCAGAGCCCGGTTCGCTCTATGCCGTGACCATCTCGATCAAAAATCCGGCGCAGTTTCAGAACAGGAAATCGATCGCCGTTTCCATTTCGGATGCACAAGGCGTTGTTGCCGAGAAGCATCTGCATACCGAGGATCTGGATTTTTACGCGACCGTTCGTCCAAGAGTTGCGGGTCCCGTGACTGCCTCTCTTCAGACTGGCGCGGGCGAAAGCGCTCCGGAATTTACGGCGGCATTTCGTCGCATCCCCACAAGTAACTCCGGGCCGGGATTGATTGCCGCCATGCCCGACGATACCTGGCAAACCGCTCAACCATTCGAGTTCGGTCAAACCATCTATGGCTCTTCCGACGAACGCCCCTACATACCCGCCCCGGACGAAGACCGCTACGACGCGCTTCTGAAAGGCTTCCAATGGTTCCGCTTCACCTTCCACGACAGCCAACCGAAGCTGGCCTATTTTGTTCTGGATATTACCGATCGCGAAGTGCCGCTGGACGTAGATGTATTTACGCTTGGCAAAGATGCCCAGGGCCATCCCGACGTGAAGCCCTACACGAAGGGTGCTTCCATCTATCGCATAGAAGCAACGCAAAACTATCCCGGCCTTTATAAGTTCCGGACGCGCATCCTCCAACCCGGAGAGACTTACTACATTCGTGTCGCCGCGGACCATCCGTCCTTCCAGTTGCACACCTTTTCTTATCCCGTGCCGCCGTACAAAGATCCGCATCAGGCGGTTCGCACGGGCATGGATTTTCTGGTCAACATGGGCGATACGTGGTTATCGAATACACCACGGCGCGGCGCGATCGCTTTGCGGAACACGATGAATCACGGGGACACGAAGCAGTGTATTGCGTGCCATCCCACACAATTCACAACGCGCGGTTATCTTACGGCTATTTCCCACGGATATCCGCCCACGCAGCGGCCCGCGCTCGAATTTCTGGCGGACCGCATCTACAACAACCAGAGGCCGCTCTATGGAGAGCCGGGAGCGGATTGGGTTCGGGTTATCTATTCGGCGCGTACCGTTGCGAGCCGCTTGCCGGTGATCGAGCACCTGTTTGAGAGCAACGTCACGCACGACAAACCCCGCACCGCCGATTTCGATATCCCGTACGGCAACTTCCTCAAAATCCACTACAAAGACCGCACAATGATGCCGGGAAATGAAACGGACGGCTGCGAGCCCGATGTGAGCCCGTTTGAGATTGCGACGCAAAGTTGGGAAACCTTCAACAATCTCTATCACCAGACCGATGACCAGCAATGGCGGGAGCAGCGCGACATGGTGGAGCGGCTGGCCGTGCCGTATCAGCCGCAGAACGTCATTGACTTGAACTGGAAGATTCACATGCTGGCTACGATCGGCCGCGATAAGTACAAGCCGCAGTTGGATGGGCTGATCAACCAGCTCTATAGCTACGAACAACCGAACGGGATGTGGCCTTATCCGTTCGACAAAAAGGCGAAGCCGGCAGATTTCATCTCGTATCATTCCGTTCTTGCCTTGGCGCTGGCCGGACGGCGGCCTGAAACAGATCCCAACCTGGCGCGCGCGGTGGACTCGTTGCTGAAAGCTCAGCGGCCGGAAGGAAGCTGGGAAGGCGATCCGGTGTACCAGGGCTTCAATACGCCATTCCGCGCCACCCAATTTGCCGTGATGGCACTTTCGACCTTGTATCCGGGACCTGACCAGAAACCCGCATCGCAAAAGGGCTGGGGCGACGCGTTTCCCCCGCCGCCGAAGGCGCTCGACACGAAAGACCTCCCGCTGCTCCTGAACCAGTTGGATCAATTTTGGGACCTGGCGCCGGCATCCACACTTGAACAAATTCGCCATATTCTTTCCAGCAGCGACCAGCCGTTGGCCCGCGAAGCGGCGGCGCGTGCGCTCGGCCACATGGCCGACCCTGGTTCAATCGATGTGCTCATCGCGTCACTCGGCGATTCCACCAAAATGGTGCAGCGGACCAGCGGCTGGGCGCTGCGCATGATTCTGGAGCGGCGGCCGCAAGTTGCCGCCGAGGGGCGGGCTAAGTTGGCGAAGGCGTTGGAATCGCCCGATCCGCGAACCCGTTGGGGCGCCACGCAACTGTTCAATCAGCATTCGAAGTATGTAGCGGGCGACGGGCAGCTTCGCGCCGCCCTGATTAACGATCTAAACGATCCGGTTCCCGCCGTGCGCCTCAATGCAACACGCGGGCTTTGGCAGTGGTACTACTGGACCGTCGATAATCGCGAAGCCCGCAACAACATTCTGGAGGCGCTCGTGACACGTCTCAGTACAGAATCCGACCCGACGCTTCAGCGAGCTATTCATGAAAGCATCTACGATGTGTTGGATGAAAACACCGGTTACCTCGAAGCCTGGGTGCGCGCGGCTGCCACGGAGCAGGATCAAGACCGCATCCACGACGGCTACGAAGCGGTGGTGCGCGATCAGGCGCGCATACTGGCAAAGGTTCTCCGATCCGCTACACCCGCCGGCCGTCAGCGCATTCTCGAGTCAATGTGGGATTTTCATATCCGCCATTACTCTTTGCCGGAACTGAAGAAAGGGCAGGTTTCCGTTGCGCTGCCGGCAGTGTTCACAAAATATGTCTCCGGTGTTCCCGAACTTCATGAGCCGGGATATCTTTACCCGCCCTATCGCGACACCGCAGATTTTAAGTACGACGTACACAACAGCTTTTATCAAACCAGAGTCGGCAATGACAGCGATTTGATCCATTTCTTCAGTAGCTCCGGCCCCGAACTGGAACAAGCTTTGATTGCCTGTCTCCAGGGAGCAGACAGCAACACAAAGATGCAGGTTCTGAAAGCCGGAAGCACGTTGAGCGGGGCTGGCGACGCGGAGTTTGCGAAAGCTGCTCTTTCGCTCCTGCTCGATCCCGACAAAGCTGTTCGGGAAACAGTCAGCTACGTTTATGAAAACGGCCAGCGCGGCGTGCTGAATTTGAACACGCGATCCAGCAGCGATGCGGGGCTGGTTCAAACCATCAGTAAGGTTCTCGAAAACGGCAATGAGATGGCGCAAAACACGGTGCTGCCGTTGCTCGCCGCGCTCGGGCCCGATTCGCCATTGACGCGCGAGCCGGCCCTGATTTCGTCGATTCGCGGCATGCTCGAACACGAGCCGCGCGTACACAACTATGCGCAGGTGTTGAGTGCGTCCTCAGCCTTTCCTCAACTGATGAGCGAGCCAAAACTCCGCAATCAGGTGCTGGCGGCCTTCAACGACCCCGACCGCGACGTCCAGCGCGCCGCGATCCAGATTGCGCTGGAGCGCTTGCACGATCCGCAGGAAACCGGAATCAGCAAGGACTTATTTGCAAAGCTTGGAAGCTCGCAGCGCACGATCCTGATAGAAGAAGTAAGCGATCCCAAGTTCCTCACGCCGCGGTTGGGCGTCTCGGGCGGTGCTTTGTCACAGGACCAGCGCTATTTCCTGGGGAAGCGGGCGACGAACAGTCCTCCCGATCTCTTAAATGAGCCCGTGGTGTTTCAAGCCGTGCTCGCAAGCTTGCATGACCGCGACGCAAACGTCCGCGCGGCCGCGCTGGACTTGCTGCGGAGATCGAAGGGAATCGAACAGAGACCCGAATTTCGCGCGGCGCTTGAACCGATGCAGAACGATCCGAATCCGCGCCTCAAGATCATCGCAACCAACGTACTCTCTGGCAAAAAACTGAGCGAGGCGCTGGCCGACGTAAAGCCCGGCTCCGTGCTCGATTTCGAATATTTCGTGCAGAAAGTGGAGCCCATTCTCGCCACCACCGGAGCAGATGGCAAAGCGTGCGTCATGTGTCACGCGACGCACGTCATTTTTCGGCTCCGCCCGCCCAATGCGGAAGGACAGTTTTCGCCTCAGGACAGCGAAGAAAACTATAAGTACGCGATGCGCGTGGTGGACATCAACAATCCGACGCACAGCCTAATGCTCATCAAACCGACGCGGCCCACCGACTCCGCCGGCGACGTATCGGATTATTACGCCACACACAACGGCGGCCAGCGCTGGCCCGGAAACGAAGCAAGCTGGCAGTACAAGACCATTCTTCAGTGGATTCGCGGCGCGAGGCTGCAAGCATCGAATTGACCGCCACGTGGCGCGGACTCTCGTCCGACTTTCAGTCTGCCGGCGCCCTCTGGGCAGTATCGAGACTCGTCTTGAAGCGTGGCCCTTCATCATTTCACATTTCCGCACATTTTTATCTCCTTCGCACCCAGCCGTTTACGGGCATTTTTTCGAATCCATGGTTCGTTTTCGCCCCTTCGTGTGCTACGCTTTGGCAGGCTCGGACGCGGAATTCCTCGTTCCGGGCCATTTGTATTTCAGGAGCCTCTTTTCTTATGGCCAGCAACGCTCAACTCAACGCCAATCGCGCCAACGCCCAACTCAGCACAGGACCCACTTCCGAAGCCGGTAGAGCAAAATCGTCGAAAAATGCTGTCACTACCGGGTTAACGGGCCGCACCGTCCTGCTGCCCGCCGAAGACGCGGCTCTCTATGAGTCCCATTGCCTGGAGTTCCTCGAACGCTACCAGCCCGCGGATGAAGCCGAAAAGCTTCTGGTCCAAGCTTTGGCCGATACCGAATGGCGCTTGCAGCGCATCCCTTCGCTCGAAGCCGGCATTTACGCGATTGGCCGGCTGGAACTCGCCGATCTCTTTCCCAACGAAGAAGAATCCGTCCGAAAGCAATTAATCGAAGCCAAGGTCTTCCTCACCTACCAGCGCCAGCTCAACAACCTGAGCATTCAGGAGAACCGGCTGCGCCGCCAGCGCGAAAAGGACCTCGTCGCGCTCAAAGAATTGCAGGAAGCTCGCAAGCAGCAGCTCCAAGCGCAACTCGACCAGGCTGCCCGTCAATACATCAAAGCGTTCCGCGAAAACCGGCATGAACAGTTCGACCCGGCCGAATTTGGGTTCGTATTTTCAACTGAAGAAATCAAGCGCCGCGCTCTCAGCCTCGATCTCAACTTCTCCTGCGAATACCGCCGAAAACTAGCCGCGTAACAGAGCCGCGACCGCGAGGGAGCGGTTTTCGGCAGTGGGCTGGGGCTTCGGCCTGCGCTTTCCGTGGGGTGAAACCTTTACCGCTAATCTCTCGCCTCAATGGGCGTATCGTTGGTATAGGACACTATGGCCATCAAGTTAACCGTGAATGGGCGGTCCTCCACCGTCGACGTACCTCCAGACACTCCGCTCCTGTGGGTCATCCGGGACGAGTTGAATCTGCATGGAACCAAATACGGCTGCGGCATCGGCCAGTGTGGCGCCTGCACCGTGCATCTCGGCGGCCAGCCGGTGCGCTCGTGCATGACTCCCGTCTCCGCTGCTGCAAACGCGCATATCACCACGATTGAAGGACTCGCGCCGGAAGCCGCTGCTCCCCTACGGCAGGCGTGGGTCGAAATGGATGTCCCGCAATGCGGCTATTGCCAGGCCGGTCAGATTATGTCGGCCGTCGCGTTGCTCGCCAAGCACCCTAACCCCACCGATCAGGACATCGATGAGGCCATGAACGGGAATCTCTGCCGCTGTGGAACCTACGTCCGCATTCGCAAAGCGATTCACCGTGCAGCGGCTGCCAAACAGCAAGCCGAACAGAACCCCGACCATGAGGGAGGGGTCTCCTCACGCGCTCTTGCGCAAGTTGGTGTTGTGAATTCATAAGGAGGCCGATAAAACATGGTTGTCACTCGCCGCTCGTTTCTGCATGTGACCGCCCTCGCAGGCGGAGGAATGTTCCTCGGCTTCTATACCGAGCCGAAAGCTAAAGCTCAGAGGCAGCAACCGCCGGTCGACCCCAAGGCGTTCATCAAAATCGCTCCGGACGGAACCGTGACCCTGATGGCGCGCAATCCGGAATCCGGCCAGGGCGTGAAGACGATGCTGCCCATGCTGATCGCCGAAGAACTGGACGTCGACTGGAGAAAGGTGAAGATTGAGCAGGCCGATCTCAATACCAAAGAGTATGGTCTGCAAACCACCGGAGGCAGCCGGGCCGTTTCCAACAACTGGGTTCCCATGCGGCAAGTGGGAGCCGCCGGACGGCAGATGCTCATTGAGGCAGCCGCGAAGACCTGGGGTGTGCCGGCATCCGAGTGCTATGCCTCGAATGGCCGCGTGTATCACCGGTTGACGGATCGCTCGCTCGGGTATGGCGAACTCGCAGGGAAGGCCGCCACCATGCCGGCGCCCGATCTGAACTCGGTCAAGCTGAAAGACGCCGCTTCCTACGCCATCATTGGCCAGTCGCATCCAAATGTTGACACTGCCGACATCACGCATGGCAAGCCCATCTACAGCATCGATTTCACTTTGCCGGGCATGCTCTATGCCGTGTATCAGAAGTGTCCCGTGTATGGCGGGAAGGTAGTCAGCGCCAACCTGGACGAGATCAAGAAGATGCCGGGTGTGCGCTACGCGTTTGTCGTGGACCATCCAATTGATCTCGGCCCCGTGATGGAAAGCGATCCGGGTCTGGAACCCGGCGTCGCAATCGTTGCCGACAAATGGTGGCAGGCTCAATCGGCGCGCAAGAAGCTGAATGTCAAGTGGGACGAAGGGCCCGGTGCGCAGCAGAGCAGCGCGAATTTCGCAGTACGCGCCCAGGAATTCTCGAAGCAATCGCCGCAGCGCAGCTTGCGCAACGACGGCGATGTGGAAAAAGCGCTGAAGGGCTCGGCCAAGGTGATCGAAGCCGCCTATTCTTATCCTTTTATCTCGCACGCGCCACTCGAGCCACGCAACTGCACGGCGCGCTTTAAGAACGGCAAGCTCGAGATGTGGAGCAATACGCAGCAGCCCGCGCGAGGCCGAGCGCTGGTTTCGAAAGTCACCGGTATTCCGGAAGACGATATCACCATTCATATGGTCCGGGCGGGCGGTTCTTTCGGGCGCGGCCTTTATAGCGATTACATGTGCGAAGTGGCCTGGATCGCTAAGCAAATCGGCGTTCCGGTGAAGCTTCTGTGGTCGCGCGAAGATGACATGGGCCATGATTACTATCGGCCCGGCGGCTTTCATTTCCTGCAGGCCGGCGTCGATCCGGCTGGCCGGCTGATCGCCTGGCGGGACCATTTCGTCAGCTTCGGCGAAGGCGACAAGTTTTCGCCCACCGCTGGAATCACGCCCGGCGAGTTTCCGTCTGGGTTCGTTCCAAATTTCTCATTGGGCTCCTCGGTGATGCCGCTCTATTTAAAAACCGGAGCCCTGCGCGCGCCTGGCGCCAACGCCCTTTCGTTCGTCATGCAGTCGTTTATCGACGAGCTGGCGCACGCGGCTGGAAAGGACCCGATCGAGTTCCGTCTGGCGCTGCTTGGAGAACCCGGCCACCCGATTGTTGAGAAGGCAGCTAAGCCCAAAGTGGAGCATGAGCCCAGCCCGACTCCTGCCGGCAAGCGGCTACAAGCCTATGATGCAGACCGTATGAAGGCCGTGGTGCAAGCTGTGGCGGAGAGGTCCGGCTGGGGTAAGCGCCAATTGCCCGAACGAACCGGGCTCGGGGTTGCGTTTCACTACAGTTTCCAGGGATATGTCGCGCATGTGGCGGAAGTGACCGTCCATCCCAACAATGCCGTCAAAGTGAACAAATTCTGGGCTTGTGTCGATATCGGTAACCAGATCATTAATCCCAGTGGCGCGGAAGCACAAGTGCAAGGCGCGATCATGGATGGCCTGAGCGAATTAATGCACCAGGAGATCACGCTCGAAAACGGCCGGGTCGTGCAGAGCAACTACAATCAGTTCCAACTGGCGCGCACCCGCCAGGCGCCCGACATCGAAGTGCATTTCGTGAAGAGCGACAACGAACCGACGGGATTGGGCGAACCTGCTTTGCCGCCTGTGATCCCGGCGGTTTGCAACGCAATCTTCGCGGCCACCGGGCAGCGCGTCCGGGCGCTTCCGCTCGCGAATCACGGCTTCACCTGGGCATAGGTAGGCTTCGGTCCGTGCGCCGGACGCCCTCGTCCGGCGCGGCCCTCTAATTGCAACACGAATCCCCACGGGAGCGTCGCCATGCGCAGTTTGAGCTGCTATCGGCAGGCTGCAGTTTTATTCTTTTTAGCTACGCTTTGGTCGTGCGCAGGCGCCGTCGGCAGGCAATCGGCCACCGGGCCGCCGGGCAGCATTTTCGGCTTGTATAACAACGGGCAGGACTCTGTCCGCGTCACGCCAGCGGAAAAGGGTGGTGTCTCCGTTGTTCTACAGCTCTACTACGCCAGTGGCAACACCTGCGGTCTCGAAAAGGAGGGGGCCTGGGAACACGACCATGTCTCGATCGTTGCCGAGGCGTTGGAGGCCAATCAGCAATGTAAGCTGCAGCTTTTCTTCCCCAAGGGACATGTGCTTCTCAAGGACGAAGGCGGCCGTTGCACACAAGTGTATTGCGGAGCTCATGGCCAGTTGGATGGAGTAAAATTACCGAAATCCCGGGCTCTGCCGAAGTAGATCTCCATGTGTCTGGTGAATCGAGGGAGGTTCTCATGTACCCGAGCGTTCAATCGCAATTTCGCGCCTTCAATGAAAAGTTTGAAGGCGCTGTCCACTTCATGTACCTGGACATCAAAGGTCTCGTGACCGTCGGTGTCGGAAATCTGATCGATCCGGTCTCGGCCGCCACCGCTCTGCCGTTCCGCTGGAAGAATAAGCCCGGCATCAAGAACCCTGGTGCGTTAGCATCGGCTGCCGACATCACGGCGGAATGGACTCGCCTGAAAAAGGATCAAAGTCTGGCGCACAAAGGCTATAAAGCGTGCGCTCCGATCACAGATCTGGAGCTCGACGACGCCGCTATCAACAACTTGATCGCGCAGCGGCTCACCGGTAATGAGGATTATCTGAAGCGCCGGAAGTGGTGCGCCGGTTACGATTCCTGGCCGGCGGATGCCCAAATGGGCCTGCTCAGTATGGCTTGGGCCATGGGACCCGGCGGATTTGAAGTGTATCACTTCAACACCTTCATGGATGCGTGCTCCAAAATGGATTTCGACACCGCCGCCGATAGCTGTCACATGTCTGAAAAGGGAAACCCGGGCGTCGCCCCAAGAAACGTGGCCAACAAGCAATTATTCTCGAACGCCGCCGCCTTGCTTGCCGGCGAAAAAGACTTCAACTATCAGCGCGCAACTCTATACTACCCGCAGATCCTGATGAAGCCGATCGTGATCACCGGATAATGTCTTTGAATTTTTGGCTCTTCGGAGCAATATTCCTACTCGGCGGGGTGGCGTCTGCCGCCCCGCCGGCGCGCCCCGTACCTCCTACGCGCGATCCTCACACTCCCGGGTACGTCGCGGCGAAAGACTTACCCGACGGCACTCTTCCTCCAGCGGACGTCGATGGAAACTTCATCATCGGACCTACGCATAATCCTGCGCCGGAGATGACGATGCATGACGGCGTCCCGCAAGGTGCCGTGTACGAGTTCACCATGAGTTCGGCCGAGAGCAAACTCTTTCCCGGCATCGCGCGCGAGCCGCATACCTTCGGCACGGCGGATCCCAATGATCCCGCCAAGCTGATCGTCATCACAAGTCATCCCGCTCCGTACACGCGCCGGGTGGCTGTGTATGTGCCGAACCAATACGTTCCTGGCGCCGCCGCGCCGTTTATCGTCGGAGCGGACGGCCCGGATCACCTTTTATTCACCGCCCTGGACAATCTCATCGCTGAGCACCGCGTCCCGGTCATGGTCGCAATCTCCATCGGGAACGGCGGAGGCGATGCGCAAGGAAGCGAACGGGGCCTCGAATACGACACGATGTCGGGCCGGTACGCAGAGTTTGTCGAGACGGAAGTTCTGCCCCGCGTCGAGAAGCAATACAAGGTCAAGCTGACCAAAGATCCTGATGGCCGGGCGGCCATGGGCGGCAGTTCGGGAGCCGCCTGCGCGTTCATCATGGCCTGGTATCACCCGGAGTTGTACCATCGCGTCCTGAGCTACTCGGGGACGTTCGTGAACCAGCAATGGCCGCATAGTCCCGAAACTCCGCACGGCGCGTGGGAGTTTCACGAACATCTCATTCCCAATAGCCCGCCGAAGCCGATACGCATCTGGATGGAAGTCGGCGACCGCGACTTACTGAACCCGAACGTGATGCACGACAATATGCACGATTGGGTGTTAGCCAATGAGGATATGGCCAAGGTGCTGGCCGCCAAAGGCTATCACTACCAATTCGTATTTGCGCGCAATGCCGGACACACGGACCGTGCCGTGAAGCAGCAAACCCTGCCCGAAGCATTGGAATATCTATGGCAGGGCTATCGGGCAGAACCCTGAGCGTAAGCGAGGGGGTCTACCTTTCTTCCCGCCGTTACACTGAAATTTAGTAGATGGAAGCGGCGGGAAATACCACGGTGGCCGTGCTGGCCGAAAAGCCCTCGGTCGCACGGGATATCGCGCGCGTACTCGGCGCAACCAGGCAGGGCGAAGGCTATCTCCACGGCAACGGTTATGTGGTCACGTGGGCCATCGGGCATCTGGTCACGCTCGCGCAGCCGAACGAGATCAATCCCGAGTGGAAGCGCTGGCGCATGGAAACGCTACCGATGCTGCCGGAGCGCTGGCCGCTGGTTGTCTCCGAGAAGACGCAAGACCAGTTCGAAATTGTACGCAAGATTCTGACTTCGCCGCGCGTGTCGCGCATCGTCTGCGCTACCGACGCAGGCCGCGAGGGCGAACTGATTTTTCGCTACATCTATGAGGCGGCAGATTGCGAAAAACCCTTCGACCGCCTGTGGATCTCGTCGTTGACGCCGGATGCCATTCGCAAAGGCTTTGAATCGCTGCGCCCTGGTTCGGATTACAATTCCCTGGCCGATGCGGCCGCCGGGCGGAGCCGTGCCGATTGGCTGGTCGGGATGAATCTCTCGCGAGCCTATTCGCTGGTTTATTCCGAAGAACTCTCGGTCGGTCGCGTTCAAACGCCGACGCTAGCGATGGTCGTCGAACGCGAGCTTGCGCTGCGTAATTTCGTTCCCGAAGATTACTTTGAGGTACTGGCAAGTTTTCATCCAACTGGTGCGCCGGCCAATCGCAAATATCAGGGCGTCTGGTTCCAGGTGCAACCGGACGGCAAGCACGAAACACGCTTGCCCGCGGATGGCGCCGAAGCAAAAGCCGTTGTCGAGCGGGTGCGCGCGGGCGCGGCTCGCATCGAATCGATCGAATCGGAGAACCAGCGCACATTACCGCCGCTGCTGTACGATCTGACCGAGCTGCAGCGCCACGCCAACCGGCTGTTTGGGTTTAGCGCGCAGACAACCCTCGAACTCGCGCAAGCGTTATACGAACGCCACAAGCTGATCAGCTATCCCCGCACGGACAGCCGGCATCTCTCGCAGGACGTAGCGAAAACGCTGCCCAGGATCGTTCGCGTGATCGAACCAGGCTATCGCGAACAGCTTGCACCGGGTACCGGCGAACGGCCGCTCGGAAAGCGTTTCGTGGATGATGCGAAGGTCAGCGATCACCATGCGATCATCCCGACCGCTACCTCGCCGGATAAGGCCGCCGTTTCCGCAGATGAGCGCAAGATTTACGATCTGATCTGCCGCCGCGTGCTGATGGCCTGGCACGACGATTACATCGTGGCTGTTACGAACGTCGTCACGGCAGTCGGCAGCGATCGCTTCCAAACGACGGGAACCGCGGTCCAACAGCTTGGTTGGAAAGTCCTGGATCTGGTCTCCGAAAAGGCAGATGAGGCGGAGACGTTACTGCCGTCCGAACTCGCGCCGGGACAAGCCCAGGACATCGTCGAGATCAAAGCCGTAAAGAAGAAGACTCGGCCGCCGAAGCGCTTTACCGAAGCGACGCTGCTCACCGCCATGGAGACAGCGGGAAAAACGCTGGAAGAGAAAGAGCTTTCCGCGGCCATGAAGGAGTGCGGCCTCGGTACCCCCGCCACGCGCGCCGCAATCATAGAAATTCTGCTCAAGCGCGGTTACATCGTCCGCAAGGGAAAAACTCTGGAGGCGACCGGCAAAGGCATTCATCTCATCGAAGTGGTTCATCCGGAAGTGAAGAGTCCGGCGATGACCGGGCAGTGGGAAGCCTACTTACAGCGGATTCAACACGGGAAGGCGCAGCTTGCGCCATTCCTTGAGGGAATCGAAAAGTACGTTCGCGAGGTGATCGGCAAAGTAGAAGACACACCGACGCGACAGAACCGCGACCGTGAGGGAGCGGCCGCCGAGTTGCCCACCGATCTCAACGAAATTCTTCACCAGTGTTTCGGCTTCGAGTCCTTCCGCCCGAACCAGGAAACCGTTTGCCGCGCTGCCATTGAGGGAAAAGACATCCTGCTCGTGATGCCCACCGGATCGGGCAAATCGCTTTGCTACCAGTTGCCCGGTTTGGCGCGGGGTGGCACCACACTGGTGATCAGCCCATTGATCTCGCTCATGGAAGATCAGGTCGCGAAGCTGAAGGAACGCGGGTTTCCGGTGGATCGTATCCATTCCGGACGCGACCGCCGGGATTCCCGGCAGGCCTGCCTCGATTACCTGGATGGCAAGCTCCAGTTCCTGTTCATTGCGCCCGAACGCCTGCGCGTCAGCGGCTTCCCGGAGATGCTGGCAAAGCGAAAACCGTCGTTGATCGCCATCGACGAGGCGCACTGCATTTCGCAGTGGGGCCACGATTTTCGGCCGGACTACCGCATGCTGGGCCAACATCTGCCGAACCTGCGGCCGGCGCCAGTGATCGCCCTCACCGCTACAGCCACGCCGCTGGTGCAGCGCGACATCGCCGAGCAGCTTCAGCTTCAACGGCCCGCCCGCATGGTGCACGGCTTCCGGCGTGACAATATTGCGATCGAAGTAGTCGAAGTGCCGCCCGCCGCCCGTTCCGCGCTGGCGCGCGAAATCTTAAAAGTGCCCGAACGCAGGCCCGCGATCGTCTACGTGCCCACTCGCAAGCAGGCCGAAGCTGTGGCCTCCGAGCTGGCTGCGGACTATCGCGCGGAAGCCTATCACGCCGGGCTCGATGCCAAACACCGCCAGCGCGTCCAGGAAGATTTTCTCAGCGGCGCAGCCGAAGTGATGGTCGCGACCATTGCCTTCGGCATGGGCATTGATAAGCCGAATATCCGCACTGTCATTCACATCGCGCTTCCTTCGAGTCTCGAAGGTTATTACCAGGAGATCGGCCGCGCTGGCCGCGACGGTTTGCCCAGCCGCGCCATCCTGATGCACTCGTATGCCGATCGCCGCACGCACGATTTCTTTTTTGAGCGCGATTACCCGCCCGTGGAAGTGCTCGATGAGATCTACGCTGCGTTGGCCGCTGAGCCGGTCACCAGAGAGGATCTATATAAAAAAATCAGAATCGATCCGGAGCTGTTCGATAAGGCGCTCGAAAAGCTTTGGACGCACTCCGGTGCCGTGCTCGATTATGGCGATAGGATCACACGCGGCGATGATCGCTGGCGCTCGCTCTACACAACGCAATGGGAACAGAAAGCCGCGCAGCTCGAACTGATGCTCCGCTATGCAGACAAACACGGGTGCCGGATGTCTGCTTTGGTGCGTCACTTCGGCGATTTGTCCGGAGCGCGCACTGTGTGCGGAATCTGCGATTTCTGCGCTCCTGAGAAGTGCATAGTCCAGCGCTTCCGCAAACCATTTCGTTCCGAGCAGGAAGCGGCTGCGCGGATCTTAACAACACTTCGTTCCGGTAACTCGAAGTCGACCGGTAGGCTCCACGCTGAACTCTATCCGGCTGGAGAAGTGACCCGCGATGACTTCGAGGAGATACTCGGAGCCTTAGCGCGGAAGGGCTTGGTGCAGCTTGCCGAGGCGGTTTTCGAGAAGGAAGGTAAGCAGATTCCATATCATACCGCCCGGCTCACGCGCGCCGGTTTTGAACTTGATCAGGGTGCGCCCGTCGACTTTGTGCTGCGATGTCTAAGCAGCGCGCCGCCCGCGCCAGAGCGCAAGCGGAAGAAGAGGAAAAAACGCCGGAGTGCGGCCTGATTAAACCCGCAGGAACCAGCCGCGTTTATACAATCCATACGCGAGCAGATACATGACGAGCACGTAACAGATCGCATAGAGCAGTGAGGCGTTCATGGGCGAAGCAATAGGCGCGAAAATTGTCTGATAAATCCAGTCGTGCAGCGACGTGTCACCAACCCGCACTATGTCGAGCGCGCTCGCAAGCAGTTCGGACACCATGTAGACGGTAATAGCGTTCATGCCGAAGATTACCAGCGGTTGAATGCCGCGCCGAAACTTCAGCGCGTCCACAAACCAAATGAAAATTGCAAAGACCACGAAGTCCAGGCCGGCCATGAACAGCGCAAAGGAATCCGTCCACAGCTTTTTATTGATGGGAAGCCACGTATTACACATGACTCCCGCGGCAACCAGCGCATTGCCCACGATGAACATCCAGACCAGCCGTTCGGTTAACTCTTTCTTCAGTCGAAGCAGATGGCCGGCCATGATGCCGAGCAGCGTGGTTCCGATGGCCGGGAGCGTGCTGATAATTCCTTCAGGGTCCCAGGTGCGCGTGGAGGCGTAATTATGCCGGCCGAGTACCACGCGGTCCACATAATGCGCCAGGTTGCCTTCGACGCTGAGATTGCCGGGTCCATATCCGGGGACCGGAATCAAGGTCATGGCCATCCAGTAAACCGCGAATAGGGTTCCGAGCCAGACCATCTGCCCGCGCCAGCGCGTCGTCAAATAAATTGCCGAAGCCACCAGGTAACAGATCGCAATGCGTTGCAGAACGCCCAGCACCCGCATGCTGCCGAAGTGAAACTCCGGGAAGAGATAGACAATCAGGCCGAACACGTACAGGATGGCGGCCCGCCGCAAGCTCTGCGTGAAAAGAACGCGTTTCGGTGTTCCCGAAGCAAGCCGTTTTCCCAAAGAGAGCGTAATCGCAACGCCCACGATCCAGAGAAACGAAGGGAATACCGTGTCGGTAAGGGTCCAGCCGTTCCATTTGGAATGTTCGAGCGGCGCATAGCTCTGGTCGCCGCCGGCATCGTTCACCAGAACCATGAGCGCCATGGTGATGCCGCGGAAGGCATCCAGCGATATTAAACGTTTGGAGGACGGAAGATCGGGCGCGACGGCGCCTTGTGTCTTCGGCCGGACAACTGTTTCGTTCACAACGAAGCGTTAACTCATGGAGGGCTGGCAGAGGTGCGGACCGAAAACGGGCCGGTCCGAAGAAATCTCTTTTAACAGATCGGTCAACTCCCGGGCCTGCGCCGATAGGTGGCCGCCCTGTTCGGCAGAAGATAATTGCGACAGAGCGCGTTTTACCTCAGCGTGTGCGTCTTGGGCGCGGCTCAGCGCCTGAGCGGCCCGTTCCGATTCGCCCAGATGGTACGCTAAAAGGGCTATTGTGGCTGAGGTCAGACCAAATTCCAGTTCCGCTTGGAGAAACCGGGTTTGAGGCCCATCGCCGATGGTGGGCAAGCGAAATTCAATGTACACTTTACGTGCTGAGGATACGGCTGCCATCTTTTCAGGGAAAGAAATCGGGAAGCTCTCATTTCACCAGAACTGGTTTGAAAAAACAACTGTGGCCCCTCGGTCCCAGAAATATTACGAGCTGACCTCGGCATTCAAGACTTGAGACCTTAACTAAGTCGACTCTATTACACATGCTTCAAGACGCGATTCATCGGGCCGTCCTCGATAACATGGGGCACGCAATAACGCTCCAGTACGGCTCTCAGACCGATACGGTGACCGTCCTGGCTGTTGATGCTGATGGTTTCCTGTGTAGATCCGCGAATTCCGCTCCGCACGAACCAGTGATCGATTGGTGGATTTCTTTCGATGATGTACACGAGATACAGCCAGCGATCGTTCGACCTATTTCTTTAGCAAGCTGAAGGAACGGGACTCCGGTCCCGTTCAAGGCTTTATCGGCGGCACCAGAGGATCGGTTGCAGCAATGGCAATCAGATCCGCCGGCGGGATGTTTGTTCCAAGCTCCGAATTGAGCACGGAAATGAATTTGTTGGCCAGTATCCCGTAACCCGTATTGGTGGGGTGAATTCCGTCCAACGAGAACAGCCCGCCCAGAAAGCCGGCGGTCAGATGTTTCGTGCCGATCTGCACTCCGTGACGGTAAATCTCGTCCACCAGCCGGTGCATGTCCGCCAGGTAAGCGCCGTGTAGTTCCGATTCGGCAAGAATGATGAAGTTATAGGCGTCCACCACGCCCCTCATGCGGGATGCATCCTCGGCGGTTAAGACGCAAGCTACGCCGGAACCAGGCAAAGCCGAGATCGGGAGCGGACACGTCGCCGGCAATGGTCCGGAGATCGCTCCGGACATGATCTGCAACGCGATTGGCTGGGCGGTCAACCGCAAATAATCTCGGGGAGCCACACCGAGCTTAGCGGTAACGGTGCCGACAGGCAAGCCCACCGATTCCGCGAAGCTGCGGACCGGGATGAAATACGGTATTTCGGTCAGATCCGGTATATTGGCCGTGAGAATGGTGGCTCCCGTTCTCTGCAATTGGTCCAATATTTGGTCGTAAGAGACCGCAAAATCGAGTAACGGGGTCACAGAATCGAGCTCGCCGGTGAGCGCCGGAATGAGCACATCGTTATTTCCCAGCCACTCGATGACCGTGGTGGGCTTCAGCGCGGCAGCCATTTCGATTTCGGTAAGCGCCGGTCCAGTGGTCCCGCACAGGGCGGATCCCAACGGATTCGGGAAGCCGAGAACGATATCCAGCCAGCCATCGACGGGGGTTGGCGGATTCGGACTCGGCCGATCCGTCAGGGCCTGCTGCAACGTGATGCCCGGAACCGCGATGTTGGTGGGCTGCTGGCAGGGGTAATCCCTGGGAATGGGCGGGAGTGTACCAGGGGCCGGAGTGATCACGAGCGGATTCAGGCTCTTCAGTTGCAGCACGTTCGGCGCGCCCGGCGGCGGCACCAGCGGCAGCACTAAAGGAACGTTAGCCTGCCTGGCAATGACGGCTCCGTAGCCGTTCGGCTGCTGCGAATCAAGCAGCGCGAAATTCTGCACGCCTGCCGAAAGCGAATCGCCCAGGATCACCAATTTCGACAAATCGGCTCCGAACCCAAGCCGTCTCTGGCTCTGGACGGGTAGGCATAAAGAAAGCAGCAGACAGCAGATTGCTGCGTTTTGCATCCGCATAATAGAAAAACCTCGCCTATTCGCGGAGGCCCCTCGGAAGACACCATTCCCCAGGCGTCCGAAAGTAAAACGATTTGGACACGACTATATTCGAGATCGAGGGAAAAGGATCCTCCGACGGCCCCTTCTACAAAGATCAAATCATTTCCTGGGCGTTGCTGGAATGCGAGAAAATACGGGCGGCGTGAACCATTGAAGCCGCCGTTCCGCGCCTTCGCTGCGAATCCTTGGACTCCGCTGATACGGTCCGCTTACACTGACGGGCATGAGGAGGTGGTTGTTTGGTCCGGTAGCGCACGGCTACCGGGCATGGATGAATCGATGGGAAAATGAGCTTTGTTTCCGGGCCAACGACAGAATCATCCGGCCGTTTGAATTCGGCCTGGAATGGGCGAGCAATTGGCCCTGCACTACGGAGGCTCTCTCTCCTTCGGCAGATCCGATTGAATTCCTGAAGCAGTTAAATCGCCGAGCCATTGCTTCGAGCCAGGATTTCTTCGGCTACGAATCGCCCGCGGATTTCACGGTTTCCGGCGATTGGTTAGAATTCACGTCGCCGGTTGCTACTCCGTATCCGGAAAACAACCGTGTTCGCGCCCGCTGGTTTCCGGCCCGGAATGCGAATGGGAAAGCCGTTGTGGTTCTGCCGCACTGGAACTCCAAGCTGCCCCAGCACAATGCCCTGTGCGCGGGGTTGCAGCGGCTGGGAATTTCCGCGCTCCGGCTGAGCCTTCCGTATCACGACGCGCGCATGCCGCCGGACCTTTCACGGGCCGACTACGCGGTCTCTTCGAATATTTGCCGGACGATTGACGCAACGCGCCAGGCGGTTATTGATGCGCGCTGCTGCTTCGACTGGTTAGAGCTGCAAGGCTATGCGCGCTTCGGCATTGTCGGCACGAGTCTTGGATCGTGTTACGCTTTCTTGACCAGCGCCCACGAGGAGCGGATTCGGGTGAACATGTTTAACCACTGTTCCACCTATTTCGCCGACGTGGTTTGGGAAGGGCTTTCCACACGCCACATCCGACGTGGGCTGCAGGAGGCTATTGATCTACCGACACTACGGCAGTTGTGGTTGTGCATCAGCCCGCCGAGTTATTGGGATCTCTTCACCGCTAAGAAAAAGCGGTCGAAGTTCATCTACACGCGTTATGACACGACGTTTCCGGTCCATCTCTCGCGTCAGGTCATTGAGGGAGCGCGGAAGCATAACTGGGATTACGATGCCAGAGTGCTGCCCTGCGGCCACTACACGATGGGCGAGTTTCCGTTCAAGTACATCACCGGTTATGAGATTTGCTCCTTCTTGAAGCGAAACTTGTAAGCGTTTGTATTGTGGTGTTATGAGATCAATACCATGTCCAACTCAGCCCAGCATCCCGACCTGACGCGGCGGGGGTGGCTCCGCGCGCCAGCCGTAGCAGCGGGAATTGCCTTCAGCGTACCTGTTCTGGCACAGCAAAGTGAAACACCGGCCCGGAACGCTCCGATTCAGGAGGAGAACCCCGACGCATGGTCCCCGCCACCGACCGATCACGGCAATCTGAAAAATTTCAAATATCCGTTCGCCTTCGGCCACAACCGGAGATCGGCCGGCGGATGGGCGCGCGAGGTCACGGTCCGCGATCTTCCCATCTCGACCGCCATGGCGGGCGTGAATATGCGGCTCGAAAAGGGAGCGATTCGCGAACTGCACTGGCACATCCCGGCCGAATGGGCCTACATGTTGTACGGCGAGGCGCGCATTACAGGCGTCGACCAGAACAGCAACGCTTTCGTGAGCGATGTAAAGAAGGGGGATCTCTGGTATTTTCCGACCGGCATTCCACACTCCATTCAGGGTTTGAGCGAGAATGGCTGCGAGTTTCTGCTGGTGTTCGATGACGGCAGTTTTTCCGAATTCAGCACGTTTCAGATTACCGACTGGATGGCGCATACGCCGCGACCCGTCCTGGCGAAAAACTTCGGCGTTCCGGAATCCACCTTCGATCCGATTCCCAAGCAGGAGCTGTACATCTTCCCTGCTCCGATGCCGAACTCGCTCGAGGCCGATAAGCGCGCCGCGATCACGCAGGGTGAAGTTCCCGAGCCGTTCGATTTTCATCTGCTGGACATACAGCCGGTGAAAAGCAATCCGAGCGGGGAGGTTCGGATTGCGGATTCGAAAAGCTTCAAAGCGTCCAAGACGATTGCGGCCGCTCTAGTGACGCTTCGCCCCGGCGGCCTGCGGGAATTGCACTGGCATCCGCGCGCGGACGAGTGGCAATACTACATCAGCGGCAAAGGCCGGATGACAGTCTTCGCTTCGGGCAGCATTGCGCGCACGACCGATTTTCAGGCGGGGGATGTCGGGTATGTGCCACGGTCCCATGGCCACTACGTTGAGAACACCGGAAACGAGGATCTCGTCTTTCTGGAAATGTTCCGTGACTCCGAATACATGGACATCTCTTTGGCCGACTGGATTGCTCACTTGCCACCTGAAACAGTGGCGGCGCATCTTCATTTGCCATTACAGGTGATCGAATCGATTAACAGACAGAAGCAGGTGATTACGGGAGTGTAGTAAACGGCGGCATCCATCAGTTTGTGCGAACGGATCATCCGCTTCCGGTGAATGCAGGCAAGACCGAACCGTGAACTAGCCCGGGCAGTTACTCGTATCGCAAAGCAGCCATGGGATCGATACGCGCTGCCCGGTGTGCCGGAACAAATGCTGCGAGTGCGGCTACAGCGACCAGAATAGATGACGACATGAGTATCGTGACTGGATCGGCCACTCCAACACCGAACAGCATTCCGGAGATCAGCTTGCGGCACGCGAACGCAACGGGAATGGCGACTGCAATTCCAACAGCGATAAGCAGCAACACCTCACCGAGAATCATGCGCAAGACATCCCCCCGCATCGCGCCCAAAGCCATGCGGACGCCAATTTCGGCCGTGCGGCGCGTGACCGCGTAGGACATAACGCCATAGAGCCCTACGGCGGCGAGCAGCAATGCAAGCACGCTGAAACTGGAGGCGAGCAGAGCGATCATGCGTTGAAGTACAAGCGCTTGGTCCGTCCATTGATTGATGCTTTGGGTCCGCAGAGAATATTGATATCCGAGGGATTCGAGCGTTTGTTCCGCCGAGTGTGCAAGGGATAACGGGTTGCGCAGCGTTCGGATCAACAGTTTCGCTTGGTTGTAGGTAGGTTCCTGCATTAGAGCGTGATACACCGCTGGCGGCTGCCGGTCGCGGAAACTCCACAAGCTCGCGCTGTTGACAACGCCGACAATTCTCAATCCCCGATGCTCCGGGTTGGTACCGATATTGATGACTCGACCGATCGGGTCTTGCTTCGGAAACAGCGCCCGCGCGAGGCTGTGGCTAATGATGGCTACACGCGGAGCATGCTGGTCATCGCGCCAGGTGAACTCGCGTCCGGCCAGGATGTGCATCCCGAGCATGTGAAAGAGACCAGGCCCGGCGAACTCCTCGGCCGCATTTGCGACCAAGCCTGCCTGGGTCGAAACAGATACCTTGTACTCGGAGCGCGATGTCGGTCCCATATACAAATAACTCACTGCCGCGACGCCGGGCAGTTGTGATACTCGTCCGGCAAGCTCGTGGAAGTAGGCGACACGGTTCGGAATCTCCTCGTGACCGGGTCGCGGATATAGTTGCAGCAATAGCAGGTGGTCGCGGCGATAACCAAGGTTGACATTGCGCAGATTTTGAAGGCTGCGGGCGAGCAGCGTCGCGGTCATCAGAAGTACGAGTGAAAGCGCCACCTGCGCGGCAATGAGCCCGCGGCTGAAACGCCCGGTACGCCCGCCAGTGGTGCGCGCGCTCTGCCCCAGAAGCATAGCTGGATCTGAGCGGCCCGTTCGCCATGCCGGTACGATTCCAAACAGCAAGCCGGTGATCACGGCCACCGCTGCCGTGAACGCCAGCACGCGGGCATCGGGAGAAGGATCGAGGGCAAGAGGAACATAGCCGATCCAAATGCTATCGAGCAGGTAGCGTGCGACCCAGCGCGCTATTAAGAATCCGAGCGCCGCACCTGTACACGAAAGCAAGAGTGCTTCCGAAAGCAGCATGCGAATCAACGGCCAGCGGCCTGCTCCCAGAGCGACCCGCACTCCGAATTCGTGCTGCCGGGCCGCCACGCGCGCCAGGAGCAGATTCGCCAAATTCACGCATGCGATCAGCAGAACGGCTCCTACGAGCGCCATCAGGATGGCAAGCGGTTTTTTCAAATCGTTGCGGAGGAGCGAAATTCCATGCAGCGCCGGCTTGATATCCGGGCGGAGCGAAAGAAACTTCGCACGCTGCGCGCCGACCCAGTGATCCGGTACGGTCGCTTTCAATATGCCGGACCACAGTACGTTGAATTGCGCTCGCGCCTCCGAGATGCTCACGCCCGGTTTCAATCGGCCGAAGAGGTTGTAATACAGGTTCTCGCGGTACTTCAGCGCGCGGTGCGAATAGCCGATGGGAATGGTGGCCGCCGGAGCGGTATCAATATTTAAGCCAGTGAAATCCGGCGGGCTCACGCCAACAATCGTGACGGGTATGCCGTCCACGCGCATAGTCTTGCCAAGCACATGGGAATCGCCGCCAAAACGCTGCCGCCAGCAGCCGTAACTAAGGACGGCTACTCGCGCGGAAGGACGGCCATCGAGCGGCGCGTCCTCACGTGTGAGCAGGCGGCCGAGTAATGGCCGCACCCCGAGGGCGGCGAAGTAATCGCCCGAGGCCCCATCTACAGTTCCGGCATACTTCGCGCCATTCGCTTCGATGTTGCTCATCCCGCCTCCCGTCCAGACGAACACATCCGAAAATGCAGTCGCCTGCTGGTGGATTGCATGAAACATCGCAAGCGAGACGCCACTCTCGTGTTCGGGATGCTCCGGATCGATCGCTCGGATGCTCACCAGTTGCTGGGGATCACGCACCGTCAGCGCGCGCAGCATCAGTGCATTCAGGACTCCGAAGATGGCGGTGTTTGCGCCGATTCCGAGTGCGAGAGAAAGAATTGCTACGCAGGTGACGACTGGAGTTTTGAGCAACAGGCGGAATGCGTGCCGCACATCCTGTCCTAACGAGGCCATTAATTTCGCGTTATCTCTTCGGAGAAACAGAAGAGGGCGCTCCGAAGTGCTTTTGCAACACCAACGCGACGGTGCCGCGGAGGCGGGCGGCGGCGCCGTCTTGCGCGGCGATGAACGCGACCGGCTTGCCCGATATATTTTGAGCTTCCACTTCTGTCTGAATGATCGGGCAGAAGCGATCCCAGGCCGCCGTAAACTCGCCGATAAAGGCAATGGCCTGCGGCGCGAGCCCAGCAACCACCATGCGGGCGCCGCGTCCGAGTTGCACGGCCATTTGGTTCAAGGCTCGCCCGGCGAGTAAATCTCCCTGCTCGGCCAATGTGAGAAGATCCTGAAACCCGAGCGCGCCCGCGGCTGCATTCGATCTTCTGCCGCCGGATTCGAAGTAGTAGCGCAGCGCGGCCGAGTTCGACGCGAGCACCTCCCAGCAACCGCGATTTCCGCAACTGCATACCGGTCCTGCCGGATCGAGCGGGACGTGTCCGAACTCGCCAGCCATTCCGTTCTGTCCTGTAATCAACTGGCCGTTCGCAACGATTCCGGCGCCGATTCCTTCGGACACCGTAATGGCCACCAGGTTCGAGACCCCGGCCGCCCGCCCGAACCAGATTTCGGAAAGCGCGCAGGCATTCGCCGCGTTCTCGAGTTCCACGCTCAGGCCGGTCTTTCGTTCGAGCGGCTCTTTCAAATCCGTTGGCGGCCATTTCAGGTTCGGCGCAAACACCAGTTGCTGTGTAACTACATCGATACGCCCCGGCAGGCTGATTCCGATGCCTTCCACCGTCTGCTGCGGGCGCGCCTTCGTCAGCCTTCGTATGCGGTCGGCGATTTCCTGAATCGCGGCAGCGGGATCGGCTGGCGTGGCCATGGTTTCCTGCGCGCTGAATGCGCCGTTGACGTTGGCCACTCCCACGGTGATTCGCAGCGGCCGGATGTCCACGCAGATGACGCTGCGATGCTCGTTCAGACGTAAAAAGGTGGGGCGCCGCCCGCGGGGAAGCCGGCCGGTGGCTCCTTCGATGACCAGGTTTTCGGCGATCAGTTCCTCGACGATGAGCGAGACCGTACTGCGCTGCAATCCCGAGAGCCGCGCAGCATCGGCGCGTGAGAGCGGTTGCCGGCTGCGGATCAGGTTGAGAACAATGCGGCGATTGATCTGCCGCGCGGTTTCGCTGGAGGCAACGGGGAGGGTGCTCAGGTCGACTTGCCGCATTTGTCCGTGCCTCGAACTATATAGTGGAATTCGATGTCTGTCAAGTCATCGAAAACACGCACCTGCCGAGGCTACAGCGCATGATATTGTTGTCTGGTCAAACTTAAACGTGCGATGAAGAACTGTTTGGATCTAACCGGCCGCACGGCGGTCGTGATTGGCGCAACGAGCGGCCTGGGCCGCACGCTTGCCGCCGGTCTGGCGCAACACGGAGCCGATGTCGTCGCGACGGGCCGGCGCCGCGGGCGTGTCGAAGAAGTCTGCGCCGAGATTCGCGCCACGGGCCGGCGGACGCTGGCTGAGCCGGTGGACACAAAAGACCGCTCGTCGCTGGAGCAATTGCGCGACCGCGTAATAGCGGAGTTCGGCACAGTACACATTCTGATCAACGCGGCCGGCACTACCTTTCGCAAAGCCACGGCCGGAATCAGCGCAACCGAATGGTCGGCGGTGTTCGAAACGAACCTGCAAGGTGTACTGGAAGCTTGCCAGACGTTCTACGAACCCCTGAAGCAAAGCGGCTCCGGCCGAATCATCAACATCGCGTCGCTTGGTTCGTTTGTAGCGTTTCTGGAGGTGGCGCCCTATTGCGCATCCAAAGCCGCCGTGCTATCGCTGACGCGCAGCCTGGGTTGTGAGTGGGCGCGCGACGGAATCTGTGTGAACGCAATTGCGCCGGGCGTTTTCCCCACCGAGTTGAATGCGCAATTGCTGAATGGGACCGAGCGTGGACGCGAGATTCTGCTCCGCACTCCCATGCGCCGTTTCGGCAAACCGGAAGAGCTGGTGGGCGCCGCCGTTCTGCTCGCTTCGGAAGCCGCGAGCTTTATTACGGGGCAATGCATCGTGGTGGATGGCGGCTTTCTGGCGTCCGGAGTCAACACGTGAAAACGATTCTGCTTCTGCTATTGGCGATCTTTCCGCTCCGGGCCGAGGATGGAAGCGCCGCCTGGCTGCGCTACACACCTGTGGACGATCCCGCCCTACGCAGCTTGTATTCGCAGTTGCCCGCGTATGTGGTCCGATTGGGCGATGAGCCCCAACTGATCTCGGCACAGCAGGAGATCATTCGCGGGTTCCAAGGAATGCTGAACCGGATTGAGCGCGCAGCAGATTCTCCGGTTCCAGACGACATGATTCTGCTTGCGACCGGCGATCGCCTCCCCCAGGAGTTCTCTACCCTGCGCCGGCCCGCGCTCGAACCCGACGGCTTTTGGCTCAAAAGCACGGTTCGGGACGGCCATCACGTTTTGCTGATAGCGGGAACAAACTCCCGCGGCGTCTTGTATGGCACGTTTGATCTGCTTCGCAAGATGCAGATGCATGAGCACCTCAATCAACTCGATGAGCACGAGAATCCTTACGCACCGATTCGCTGGGTGAATGAATGGGACAACCTGAACGGCACTATCGAGCGCGGTTATGGGGGCCGGTCCATCTTCTTCGGGAACGATAGCGTAGTTCCCAACCTTACCCGCGCTTCGGCTTATGCGCGACTGCTTGCCTCGGCCGGTATCGACGGCTGCACGGTGAACAACGTCAACGCCAATCCGCGCGTCCTCACACCCGAATTCATCCCCCAATTAGCCCGTATCGGGGACGCCTTCCGGCCCTGGGGAGTGCGCCTGTCGATCGCAGTCCCGTTTGCGGCTCCCCAATTGACCGGCGGCCTGAATACGTTCGATCCGCTCGATCCGAACGTGGCGCGCTGGTGGAACGAGAAGGTGAATGCGCTCTACCAAGCAATCCCGGATCTGGCGGGCTTCGAGTTGAAGGCCGATTCCGAAGGGCAGCTTGGTCCGGCGGTGTACCATCGCACTCCGGAAGAAGCGGCGAACATGATCGCACGCGCGCTGAAGCCGCACGGCGGAATTCTGCTGTATCGAGGCTTCGTTTACAACCATCATCTCGACTGGCATGACCTGAAAGCCGACCGGGCACGCGCTGCTTACGACATTTTTCATCCGCTCGATGGCAAGTTCGATGACAACGTCGTCGTGCAGATCAAGTACGGGCCGATCGACTTTCAAGTTCGCGAGCCTGTCTCGCCTCTCATCGGCGGCTTGCGGAAGACGAACGAAGCACTCGAGCTTCAGATCGCGCAGGAGTATCTGGGACAACAGCGTCATGTGGTGTATCTCGTTCCGATGTGGAAGGAAATTCTCGATTTTGATTTGCGAGTAAACGGTGGAGATACGCTGGTGAGGGACATTATTTCCGGGCACACTTTTCATCGCCCGCTGGGCGGCATGGTCGGCGTTGCGAATGTGGGCGCCGACGCGAACTGGATGGGCAGCCATATGGCTATGGCGAATCTGTACGGCTTTGGACGGCTCGCGTGGAATCCCGATCTGTCCGCCCGCCAGATTACGCGCGAATGGACTGAAATGACTTTTGGTCATGATGCGCGGGTGGACGAGACGGTCTCCAGTATCCAACTCGAATCCTGGAAAGCGTACGAAAATTACACCGGGCCGCTGGGGCTGCAGACGCTCACCAATATTCTCGGCAGCCATTACGGGCCGAATCCGCAGTCGCAGGAAAACAACGGCTGGGGCCAGTGGATTCGTGCCGATCATCAGGGCGTGGGCATGGATCGAACTGTGGCGACCGGCACCGGCTACATCGGCCAGTACCCGCTGGACGTGGCGCGCATTTATGAATCCATTCCATCGACTCCGGACAATTTGCTGTTGTTCCTGCATCATGTTCCCTACACGTACCGGCTACACTCGGGCGATACGGTGATTCAGTATATTTACGACGCGCACTACGCCGGAGCGGCGGAAGCCCGGCAATTCGCAGATTGGTGGGACGCGCTGCGCGGCCGCATGGACGACGAGCGCTACAACGCGATCCAGGCGAAACTCACGTACCAGGCCGGCCATGCGATCGTCTGGCGGGACGCCATTTGCAACTTCTTTTATCGTGAATCCGGAATCCCCGATGCTCGCGGCCGCGTGGGACATTACCCGGACCGCACCGAAGCCGAATCGATGCAGCTTACCGGGTATCAGGTGATCAACGTCGATCCGTGGGAAGACGCGTCCGGCGAAAAAGCCGTCATCTGCCCGAGCTCCGAAAAGTCGTGCAGCGCGCAATTCACGTATGGAGGCCCGGCTGGATGGAACGATGTCGCAGTGCAGTATTTCGATCTGCCGAACGGCTCAGCGCGTTTCCAGGTCTTTGTGAATGAGCAACAGATCGCTGCGTGGAGCGCCGATGCACGCCTGCCTTCGCTCAAACCGAATGGTGATAATTCCACTCGCCACACCATTGTGGGAGTGCTTTTACATCCGCATGATCAGATTCGTATCGCGGGAACACCGGACAGGGGCGATACGGCGGGAATCGATTACATTGCGATCTGGAAATAGCGAAGGATGGAAACAGAGTCATCAGGTGTTTTCTTAAGCCGGTGGTGGTATTCCCGCTGGAAGCTGGAACATGGGTCGAGATGTAGGCCCTCCACACGAAAAAAGGGCCAGGCTTCTCAGCCTGACCCTTCACATCGCCCTCGGGATAAAAAGAGTGGTTACGCCGCTCGCTTCAATGGGAACTTCATCATGGTTTTCGCCTTCTTCGGGGCTTCTTCCGTCTCCACCTTGAAGAGCGTGGGAGCAGCTACCGTCGAACGCGGCGTGCTGTTGAAGTACTCGTCGATCGGGAAGAGCGCATGGGGCTCGAGTTCGCGGAACGTTCTGCCCAGCTTTTTCTCAATGCGGTAGACTTCGTGGAAAAAATCGCCCCGGTCCATTTTCAGTTTCCGGCAGCACAGGTTCCAATCCGCGCCCAGAAGAAAATGGTATTTGAAGATCCGGTATTCGTGTTCGGTGAGGGTGCGCCGGCTGACCAGGACAAAGTCTGCCATGTACTCCTCGTTCTTGAGTCCCCAGACTGACTTGCGTTGACGGCCGGGATTCGCCTCCAGCGAAACGCGGCTAATGTACTTTTCTTTCGATGCGCATTGGCGGAACCGCGCATAGCAGGCGCGAAAGATCGCTCGAAACACGCAATTGCAAGGGGTCGACGCCCCGCCTCGTCCCGGCCGGAGGCCAAGACCATAACAAATCGAACAAGATTGCTGAGCTAGGGCAAGAGTTTCTGAACGTGTCCACTGCATTTTATTATTTTTATTTTTCTCCCACCAACGCCTCGGTCACTTTTTGTTTTGATGTCCCGAATCGTCGGCTACGTGACCAACATAGGGTACTTTGAAAATTTCCAGAATAATTCGTTGAAATTTTTTCTTATTTCGCAGTGAGAGTTCGGCAATAAACCACCCACAACCGCTTAGTGAGATTCAGTTTACGGCTCAGGGATAATCCGGCAGTAGGGGCTGTAAAATCGTCACTTCGGACACAATCTTTGAGCACCCTATTTCACAGTGGAATCATATACTGCAAACGGCAAGATTACGTTTGGGGTTCTCCAAGCGCGGCTTATTGTATTTGTAAATAATCGCATAAAAAACGGAGATTTCACAGAGCGCGGGTTGGCGCGGATTTTGGGAATTTCTCAACCGCAACTTCACAATGTTTTAAAGGGGGCGCGGAAATTGAACACGGAACTGGCGGACCGGTTGTTGGGGAAATTTGGAATCGATGTGCGGGATCTGATTCAGCCGCCGGAAGATTTGCCTGGAATGCAGGATGTTGTGAAGATGGCGATACCAGCGCGCGCGATCAGGAAGCCGATGAAAACGAGCACAATGCGCTCGCCGGTAACAGAGCGAGCGGGTTAGTTCAGTTGAAAACAAACACAGCCGGAAGCAATTTGTGTCGCTTGCGCTTCCGGCTCGGTGTGAAGATTTAGAACTGGTTCCAGAGGAACTGGTTGTAGACCTCGTGATGGTATTGCACTTCGGGCACTTTGACAAAGGTGCCGAGCAGCCGCGGGCAGCGATCCGCTGAACTCTGCTTCAGATCGGCATAGCGCGCCTTCACATCTTCGCCGAGCAACGCGCTGGTCCACTCTGCCTTGCGGAAATTCTCCAGCGCATCGTAGATGTTGTCCGGGAGATAGCGAGCGCCGTTTCGCAGATTATCGTGCGGCAGAATGCTCCCTTCGAGGCCCGTTCTGAAAACAGAGAGCAGCACGAGATAAGGATTCGCGTCGGGAGCGACCGAGCGCACTTCCACGCGCGCGCTGCGTTCGTTGCCGATGGGAATGCGTACCATCGAGCCGCGATCCACAGCGGACGCTTTAATCTGATTCGGCGCTTCGAAGTGCGGATCGAGCCGGCGATAGGCATTCACGCTGGCATTCAGCAAAAGACAGATATCGTTGCCGTGCGAGAGAATGCGGTCCACGAAATCCCAGGCAAACTTGCTCAGCTTCTCTTCGCCTTTGGGATCCCAGAACAGGTTCTTGCCATTTTTGCTGACCGACACGTTGGTGTGCATTCCGTTTCCGTTCACACCCACGACGGGCTTGGGAAGGAAGCATGCGGTCAGGCCCATCCTGGTCGCCACCTGGCGGCAAATGAGCTTGTAAAGCTGAATCTGATCGGCCGCAGTCAAGACATCGGCATAGCCGTAGTTAATTTCGAACTGCGAAGGAGCGACTTCCGGGTGGTCCTTTTCGTTCTGAAAACCCATCGCGCGCTGCGCTTCGGCGGTAGCATCAATGAAGAGCCGCAGCGGATCGCCCGGGAGCGAGTGATAATAGCCGCCGGTGTTCACATATTCGAATTTGGCGGTTTCGTAATAGCGGCGTTCGGCGTCGGCGCCCTGGAACAGAAAGCCCTCGATTTCGTTGGCGGCATTCAGAGTGTAATGGCACTGTTCGAACATGCGCCTGGCGAAGGCATGCAGCACGCCGCGAACGTCCGCTGAATAGGGCGTCCCATCTTTGTCGATGACTTCGCCAAAGACGAGCACTTTGCCCGCGCCGAAGATGTCGGCAGGGGGCCAGTAGAAGGCGCTCCAGTCCAATCCCAGGCGCAAATCGCTTTCGCGCTGGGCGGTAAAGCCGCGGATCGACGAGCCATCGAAGGTCAGATTGTCGTAACTCTTGACCAGGAACTGCTTATCGTAGTCCAGCATGTGCAGGCGGCCTTCCAGGTCGCTGAACAGGACAGTGACGGCCTTGATGCGCTTCTCGTCGGTGAGATACTTCAGGCGCTCTTCCCGCACCTTGTCGATAGCAACGCGGTTCTTGCGCTGCTCTTTAGCGTTCAAATTGAGTTGTTCGAGTTCGGCGTAAGGCAGACTCAGACGGTCATGTAATTCGTTTGGCATGGAGCAGTAAGCTAACAGGGTACTGTGCGCGCCGCGCTACGCTCAATCGAATCTTTCGATTAGGTCGATAAGAAGTTTTCCTCCCGGGCTGCACGGACGTCCTCTATGCTATTGGAAAGCTTACTCTTTTAGCTCCACCATGAAGCTTGCAGGCTTGCTCTTGTTGCTCGCGGGATGGGTGATCGTTCTGGCCGCCATCGTCCTGCTTCCGCCCGCCGCAGCGGCGTCGATGGCCTTTGTTTTAGCCGGCATTGCAGTGGAGATTTTAGGTCTGGTATTGTTCGCACAAACGCACTTACCGGCCGGCAGCCGTAGCAATCATGTCTAATACGCCAGAGGCCGGCCTCGCGATTGCGTTCGTCTCGATTCTCCTGACGCCGTTTGCATTGGGAGGATTGGCGTTCATTAACACGGGCCTAAACCGTACGCGCAGCGCAGCGCATGGTATGCTTTTGTGCTTGACAGCGGCAGGCATCGCCGCGCTGGCCTATTTTGCTGTTGGGTTCGCGGTGCAAGGGATCCCAGGCATGCCCGGCCATACGTTTCTAATGGGGCGGCGGGAATGGGACTGGATGGGCGGCGAATCGTTCTTTTTGCGCGGATTCAATCTCGATACATCCAGCGCATCGGTGGGCGTGCTGTTCCAATTCTTTGGCGTGGCGCTCGCTGCGATGATCCCGGTCGGCAGCAGCGCGGAGCGATGGCGTCTCGGCGCGTGCTGCGCGTCCACTGCGCTGCTAGCAGCCTGGACGTATCCGCTCTTCGCGCATTGGGCCACCGGAACGGGATGGCTGGCGCAGCTTGGCTTCGCCGATCCCGGCGGCGCAAGCTGGATCGACGGAACAGGCGGGTTCACGGCGCTCGCAATGGCCTGGCTGCTCGGGGCGCGGCGTGGCAAGTTTACGCCGCAAGGCGTCCCGACCGCGATGCCGGGTCACAACGCGGTCATTGTTGTTTTCGGGTGCCTGCTCACGTTGCCAGGGTGGTTCGGACTGAATATCGCGGGCGCATTTCTTTTTGGCGGCGCTCAACCCGCGCAGTTTCTTTCGATTGCTCTGAATACTCTACTCGCCGGAGTTTCGAGCGCCTTGGGGGCCGTTCTTGTGACAAGGCTGCGGTTCGGGCGTCCCGACGCATCGCTCAGCGCGAACGGCTGGATTGCGGGATTGGTCGCCAGCAGCGCCGACGCGCTCTATGTCAAGCCCGCCGAAGCCATTCTCATTGGATTCATCGCGGGCGTGCTGATTGTGTTTTCGGTTGAATTGCTGGAGCTGCGGATGAAGGTGGACGACCCGGCGGGGGGAATTTCCGTGCATACCATCGGAGGCCTGTGGGGCGTGCTGGCAGTTGGGATTTTTGGCCGGCTTGGCGGCAGCACGGCACAGTTTCTAGCGCAGCTTGTGGGGATTGCGACGCTGCTTGGGTTCGTTCTGCCATCGACGTTCACGTTGAACTGGCTCTTGAATCTGGTGCTGCCGCAGCGCGTAGCAGCGGAAGCGGAGCGGCAAGGGACGGATTTATTTGAATTGGGCGCGGGAGCGTATCCGGAATTCGTGACGCACCGGGAGGATTATTTTCAGCGGTAAGGGAGGTTTAATTATTGCGCCGGATGGCGCTGCCGCCGGATTTGCTCCAGAGGCAAGCCCAAGGAGTCGAACAGTTTGCGATACGTGGGACAACCGCTTTGGGAGAGCGTATCGGCGGAGAGGAGCGCGACGGCCAAGCACGTGCGGCATTCCAAAACGTGATCGAGCAACACCTGTTCGAGATCTTTGAAGGCAGAGGCAGAACCCAGATCGATGCAGCGAACGCGGACAGAGCCGCTACAGTTCAAACCGTGTGATTTGGAAAAACATTCCGTAATCATCGGAGGTGGCTGCTTAACGTGTAGCAACTGACGTTCCAGCTTCGAGTAGTACCCCCTGAGGCTGTGGAATGAAAGGTTTATCGATTCACTCTGTTTCCAGTACCAGGAAAGACTTTCCCGAGGCCGTATGTTCTACCAGATCCATTAAAGAGAAGACCCAACCCCCTGCTTACGCGCGGGGTTCTGATCCGGGTTCAGTTTTGTCGCCCGCTCTACTAAGTCCTCAGCAAACACGGCGTAGCTGTGTCCGCCATGATTCACTTCCACCATCCCGGCGTGTTCCGGGGCTGGACCTTCGATCTCGAGAGTTTCGCCTGCTTCAATCCGGGTGACTACGGGTTTCTCCTCGGCTGCCGTGTGGGAGGGCAGCGCTAAAGCCACGGTCGATTCCTTCAGAGAGCAGAGCACGTGCTTTTCGAGTTCTAGTCGCATAAATTCAGACGAAGAACTTTAGCTTTCTATTGGTTTAGTACGTATGACGATGATGAGTCAAGCTGGCGTTTACCAGAGTTGAGGGCGCAATTAGTACGAAGCCGGGCCGGCAGCCAGAGCGTGCGTGCCGGGGAATGGATGATTGGTCAGCAGCAGCTTGCCGCCGCTGGCAGCAACGACATTGAGATCATTGGGATTCACAAAACCGGCGACGCGCCGCGCTTCGGGCGCTTCGGCAAAAAGATAGTAGCGCGCGGGCTGAGACCAGAGGTTTTTGAACTGCGCGTCTTCGATAAACACGTTCGCGGCGCCGGGTGCGTTTGAACCATATTCCAGGTTCTCGGCGCGGCCGTTGAGCAGCAGGCCGCGGCGGTTCGTGTAAAAGAAGATGGAGGAAAACGGATAGTAATGCTGCTGGGTGATGATCTCGCCCGAGGGACTGCGCAAGAACGCGTTGGCGAGCGGCCTCGAAGACATATAAGGATCGAAGACAACCAGCGCCAGACGCGCGGCCTGAAAGAACAGGACCATCATGATGCCAGCCGCGAAAAAGGCGCGTTGACGCCGCCCCCAAATGGCTCCCATGCAACCGATTAGAAAGGCAAGGGAAGCGAGCGCAAGAGGAGTGCGCAAATACGCAAAAGCGCGCAACGTGAGGTCTTCCATGTGCCCGAGCGAGAGCGTATACGCTTCTGGATGTTCCGTGAGCGCCCGGGAAATATCGCCCGGAGTGGGAACATTGCGGACCAAAAGGAAAAGAGCGAGCGTTGCCGCCGCGGCGCAGCCCGTGATGACGGCCAGCGCGCGAGTGCCACCGCGAACCCAGGCTCCGCCCATGGCCATGGCCGAACCAAGCAGCAAAGCCAGAGCCGGATAAATGGGCATGGAATAGTATTCCTGCGTGGTCGAGAATGTGAAGAACACTAAAACGAAGCCGGCCCAGCATACGGCCAACAGGCGCGTTCTGCCGGCGCGGTCCTGCGGCTTAAAGGAAAGCTTCGCGATTGCGGGAAAGTAAACGCTCCACGGAAAGAGCCAGACCAGATGCAGCAGCCAGAAGTACAGTCGCGGAACCGTATTATAGTCGCGCGGATAACGCAAATTCAAGAATCGCAGGAGCTGTTCATTGATGAAGTAGAACCACAGAAATCCGTGATATTCTCCCGGACCGCTGTGCAGAGTGAACGCAAAGTAAGGAGGATTTCGAAACGTGGCCAGAATATGCCAGGGCGCGGCGATCGCAAAGGCAAGCAGCGCGCCCGTGAAAGGATGGAGGCGTTTCCACACCGGGCGGGAAAAGAGTTGGCGGGTCACGGCCAGATAAATCAAGCCGGCGGCGATGGGGAATAACGCGCCGATCAAGCTCTTCACCAACAGTCCTACGCCGAGACACGCGGCGAGAACCAGCGACCAAACGCGGGGGTGCTTTTCCTCATCATCCAGCGTTCGCAGAAATGCCCACAGCGCCAGACAGATTACAAAGGTGAGCATCACGTCGGGAATCAGGATGCGCGTAAACAGAAACAGGCCAACACACGTAGCGATACATAGGCCGGCATAAAATCCGGCGCGTCTTCCGAAAGCCCACATACCGAAAGCGGCGGTGAGCCAGGCCAGTCCGATGGCCGAGACGGCGATGGGCAGGCGAGCGATCCAATCGTGGACGCCAAACACCTTATAAAAGGCCGCGATGGACCAGTAAACGAATGGCGCTTTTTCCATGTAAGGAACGCCGTCAATATGCGCCGTGACCCAGTCTCCCGAAGTCAGCATGTTCCGGGCGATTTGGGCTTGCACCGCATCGACGTCGTCCATCAGCGAAGGGGGCGAGAGGACACACCCGATATAAACGGCGGCAGCGAATAAGACAACCAGAACATGGAGCAACCGTTTATTACTTCGTTTGGATTGTACGGAAGTACATTCCACAAAGGGAGTAGGAGCGATCTTTTGTTGCGGGCAAGAACTGTTGGTTAGCAAGCTTACGAAGCGCTGGCGATTCCAGCAATTTTAACAATAGCAGGTGAAAGGCATGTCATCGCGGGAGCAATGTCAAGTGTTTGTTATATTTTGGGGGGGCGTTGTCGCTGCGGGCGAGCGGGCTGGGACGGACAGTTTTCTATAGCAAGAGGTCTGATGCAGCTCTCGACAGTTGTCGTTTATGTGGTCTTATTTCTGGCGGCCATTCCAGCCATTTATTACGTTATTGCACTGTATAGTTCCTGCCGTTTTTTTCGAAGCTCGCCGCAAAGTGGTGAAGCACAGAATTTCACTCCGCCAGTTAGCAACTTAAAACCGATTCGCGGCCTCGATCCCGGCGCATATGAGAACTTCGCGAGCTTCTGCCGTCAGGATTATCCAGATTACGAAGTAATCTTTTGCGTGGGGACGGCAGACGATCCGGCGCTTCCGGTGATCGAGCAATTGAAACGCGACTTTCCGGAGCGGCGCATCCGCGTGCTGTTCGGATCGGGCAGAACCGCCACCAATGATAAAGTGGCGAAGCTCGCGCGGCTGGCGAACGAAGCAGCACATGAGTATCTGGTAATCAGCGACAGCGATGTTCGCGTGCGGCCCGACTATCTGCGCAGCATCGTGGCTCCGCTCGCGAACCCCAAGGTGGGTGCCGTCACGTGTCTGTATGTATCGACAGACGATCAGACGCTCGCCGAGAGCCTCCAGACCGTTGGCATGATCTCCGATTTTTATCCGGGCTTGCTGGTGGCGCGACAGTTGGATGGAGTGAAATTCGCGCTCGGGCCCACGATCGCGACCACACGTTCGCGCCTGGCGGAATTTGGCGGATATCAGACGATCGAGAATCAGCCGGCGGACGATCTTCTGGTGGGCCGGCTCATCGCCGAGCAAGGCTATGAGATCCAGTTATCCGCATACACGGTGGAAACTGTTTCCGACTATCAATCGATGAAAGAGCTGTTGCACAAACGCTTGCGATGGCTGGTGGTAATGCGCCACATGCGGCCCTGGGGACATATCGGCTTGCTCTTCACGCAGGGCCTGCTCTGGTCGCTCGCCGCAATCGTGGTACAGCCTTCCGTAGCAACGGCGGTGGGCTATTTGGGGGCGTATCTCGGGCTGCGCGTCGCCCTTACGTGGATGGTTGGAATCTGGGGGTTAGGAAGGTCCGAACTCTGGAAGAAGCTCGGGTTAATCGTGATCTGGGACGCGGTGGCATGCGGAATGTGGCTGGCTAGTTTTGCGCGGAATAGTATCCGGTGGCGCGGCGGCGAGTACTACATTCGGGATGGAAAACTGGTCCCGGCCGGCTCGTATACGAGCGGAGACTGAGGCAGGCTTTCAGCGATCAGCGACCAGCTACCACCTCCTTCACAGTCGGGGTCCGGATCGGGTGCTTAGGTAAGCGCTGAAAGCTGATGGCTGAGAGCTTTTAAAGCTTCTTTTGCCCCCTCGCTTTTGGGAATTGTGAAATAGAACGTCGATCCTGCTCCCGGCTGTGATTCCACCCAGATGCGTCCGCCGTGGTGCTCCACCACGCGGCGGCAGGTTGCCAAACCGATGCCGAAGCCGGGGACTTCAGGCCCGTGCAACCGCTTCAGCGGAGTGAAAATGCGGGCGCGGTTTTCGGGAGCAATACCCGCGCCGTTGTCGCGAACGCAAATCACCCATTCTTCGGGCCGTTCGTTGGCTCCGATGTGAATACGGGGAGGGACACCGTCTTTGCGGTATTTGATTGCGTTGGAGATCAGGTTTTGCAGGACTTGGCCGAGTTGCGCCGGATAGCCCACGACTTCCGGCAGCCGGTCGGAAGTTAGCTCGGCGCCGCTTTCGGCAATTGTCACCTGCAAGTTCAGGAGGACTTTTTGGAGCAGCTCGTTGAGTGCCACCGGGCGCTGTCCTTCCGGCTCGGGCTCGGTTGCCGTAGCGTATTGCAGCAGAGACCGGATCAGCTCATCCATGTTCGCGATGCTGTTTTCGATGATTTTCAGAAGGCTCTGCGCACGGTCATCAAGCTGAGGGCCGTATCGTTGGGCAATGAGCTGGCTGTAATTGTTGACGACACGTAGAGGCGACTGCAGATCATGCGAAACGACATGAGCAAAATCGGAGAGCGCGGCGTTGGAGCGGCGGATAGCGTCCTCGGCACGCTTCGAGGCGGTGATATCTTCATAAGCTCCGAGCGCGCCGCATATATGGCCGCTGGAGTCGCGCAGCGGAACACAGGTAGCGCGCAGCCAGCGCTGCTCGCCGCTTGTGTCGGTCAACGAGTACTCGCAATTCACCACGGCCTTTCCTTTCTCTATCGCCAGTTGAAGATCGGCGGAAAAGGGAGGCTTCTGCTGAAAGCCAGGAAGCTGCTCATCGGTTCGCCCGGCCAGATCGTCGGAGCTGGCAAGTCCGGCATCGCTCGCGAACGCACGGTTGCAACCCATGTAGAGCCCGTTGAGATCTTTCCAGAACACACGCTGCGGGATGTTATCGAGAATGGATTGCAGCATCTGCTGAGAGCGATACAGCTCTTCGGAGAGTTGTCGCTGAGTGGACAATCGCTGGTCGAGTATCGAAGTGGCAACCGCGAACCCGAGCACAAGGAAGGTGACGACCACGATTCCTGCCGTACCCAGCGCTGAGACGCTGACCGCGTGCGCGTAGCCGACCGGGAGCCGTGAGGGATAAAACGTAGCGGCCTCCATGCCCGTATAGTGCATGGCTGCGATGGCCGCCCCCATGGCCATCGCGCTCAGCAGCTTCAAAACGAGCGCGGCTCGCCCCGGGGCGCGGAGCCGGAAGGTTAACCATAAAGCGGCGAGCGACCCGGCTATCGCGATCACGCAGGAGAGCGCAACGAGCGGCGGGCTGTAGGTGCACATTGCCGGCAGACGCATAGCATCCATGCCGATGTAATGCATGGTCACGATGCCGGCGCCCATGAAGAGGCTTCCGAGCCCGGCCCGGCGGGCAGTGACCTCATCGCGGCTGACGACAAATAGAGCCACAGCGCTGGCGAGCACGGCCGCGAGCAGCGAAAGCAGAACGGTAGGAAGATCGTACCGCACCGGCACGGGAAGGGTGAATGCGAGCATCCCCACGTAGTGCATGGACCAGATGCCGAAGCCCATGGCCACGGCTCCGCCGGTCAGCCAGGCGCGGCGTTTCCCTTCGCGCGCGGCAGCGGTTCGCGATCCTAAGTCGAGCGCGGTATACGAAGCGGACACCGCAATGATGACGGAGAGCGTGACGAGCCAGGGATCGTAGCTCCCGCTCAACGGAGCAAATTGCGGGTTCATTAGCTATTGCCCATTGCGGGGCTTGCATTAGACCACGGGAAGTGCCTGACTGCGGCGCAAATCCCGGTCGAGCGACGTGGGATGATCCGAATACTCAACTCTATGATACTCATTCCTGCCGTAGGGCGCTATTGACGTCGGTTTTGACGGCACGCCAGCTTGCCGGGGTGGCAGCGAGAATGCTACAGAGCAGGAGGATGGCCGCCGCGCCGGCGAACGATGCCGGATCGAACGGATCGACTCCGAAGACCAGAGTACGAGTGAACCGCAGCAGAAATACAGCGAGGGCCGAGCCCAGCAGCAAGCCGAGCCCAACGGCAAAAAGAAGCTGCGCGGAAACCGTGCGGAGGATATCCCGGACTTGCGCGCCCAGAGCGATGCGAATGCCGAGCTCCTTCGATCTCCGTGCGACCGAATAGGCAAGATTCGCATAGAGGCCGATAGCCGAGAGCGCCAGCGCCGCAAGTCCAAAGAACGCGCACAGGAGAGTGACCAGACGCTCCTGCCACAGCGAATTCTGAACTTCCTGCTCCAATGTGAAAGCCTGCGCAAACGGCAAATTCGGAGCCAGCCGGCGCAGCACTGCGCGCACTCTTTTGATAAATCCTGCGGGGTCGCCATAGACCCGGACATACATGGTTCCTCCCGCGTGTCTGTCGTCAGTGGCCGTATAGTAAATCGGCGGATCGAGCTCGCGCATGGACCGGTATTTGGCGGTCCCGACGACGCCCACGATCACGGCCACGGGCGGCTTGTTTCCGTCGACTCCTTGCACAATGGCTTTGCCAATCGGATTGGTGTGGGGAAAGAACGTTTGCGCGAAGGCCCGGTTCACCACAATCGGAGCGGGGCTGCGGCCGGCATCCCCGGGTTCGAACACGCGGCCGGCAAGCAGCGGAATTCCCAGACTTTCAAAATACCCGCTAGTAACCCAATTTACGTTTGTATTTAAAAACGTTTTTGCGGGCAAGGTGGAACCAGCCGGCACGACAGTGGTCTTTGGGGCGATTCCCTCCATCAGGCCGGACCCGGCAAGACTCACAGCGCGCACTCCAGGGAGCCGGCTCACCTTGTCCTTCAAATTGAAGAGGAGTGTACCGGCTTGTGCATCGGCGTAGCCGGCGTTCCAGGGATCAATGGTGAACTCGATGACGTGAGCCCGGTCGAAGCCCGGATTGAGATGTTCCAGATTCCAAAAGGTTCTGCACATCAGCGTGGCCGTCGTGAGCAGCACAACCCCAAGCGCTACCTGAATCGCAACCGTAACGACGCCCGAGCGAGCCGAAGATTGCCGGTTGTGTGCTTTCAACTGATCGTTCAGATCGAGCTTCCAGGCGTGCCGTGCGGGCGCAATACCGAACAAGATTGTGGTTAACGCAGATAAACCCAGCACGAAGAGGAGCACAGGAGCATCGGGTCTCGCATCCAATACGACTGGCGGGGCGTACGGGCCGATTCCGCCGGGCGGCAGGAACTTCAGCAACCAGGGACAGAATGCATACGCAAGCGCGACACCCAGGATGGCACCCGGTACAGTAAGGAGCGCGCATTCGACGGCCAGTTGGCGTAACAGAGCCCAGCGCGTTGCGCCGACGGAAAGCCGGATAGCGATTTCGCTTTTACGCTCTTCCGATCTTGCGAGGAGCAGCCCGGCCACATTGGCGCAGACTCCAAGCAGGAGCAACGCAACCGCTCCCATCAGAAGCAGGACGGCGCGGGAGAAGTGATCTCGCAGTTCGGAGATGCCGCGGCTCGCGGGACGCAGTGCGATGCGGTAGGAACGTTCCCAATCGATGTAGCTTTGCAGTTGCGCAGGAGTGCCCTGCTGGGGACTGTGTGCATACCAATCGCGCCAAAGCGGTTCTTCCATTTGTTCGAGCGCTGGGAAAACGGCAGCGGCAGCGCGGCTGGAGGAGACACCCGGCGCGAGGCGAGCCAGGATTTGAAAACGAATCATTTGTTGTCCACCGGCGACCTCGGTGATCGGCGCGCCCGTGAACACCCGCGCTGCCGATATGGGAAAGCGGACGTCGGGAACGCGGTCGGCCTCGACGCCATGAAACTCGCGCGGCAGGACTCCTACCGCCACAAACGGGTAGTTCTTCACGCGAATGATGTGATTGAGGATGTCGAGGCTTCGATGGAACTGCGAGTTCCAGAACTGGTAGCTCAGGACGGCGGGAATATTCGCGGATTCGTTTGCATCTGCGGCGGTCAGTACCCGGCCAGCCACAGCGCTTACGCCCAGTTCGGAAAAGTAGTTGGGCGATACGATTTGCGTCGCAATCACACGCGCCGTGTCGCCGCTGGAAAAGACCTGGAAACTGTTGTTCGCCCAAGCTTGCTCGGCAACGGCCGCGGTGACGATGGATTTGGCCTGATTCACGGCTTCGAACTGGCGATAGAACAATGACGTATCCGGCCGCACTTGCCGGACACGATTTTTTTGGAGCAGGTAGAGATTTTGTGGCTCGCGAACCGGCAAGGGCCGCAGTAAAAGTGAATTCACGAAGCTGAAGACTGCGGTGTTCGCCCCGATGCCAAGGGCGAGTAACAGAATCACCGTGAAGGCGAGAAGCTTTTTTCCGCCCAGTTGACGAAACGCGTATCTGAGATCGCGCCACATGATGACATTTTGCAAGAGCTAGAATGAGTCGTTTGAGCCACCCCGTCCTCTTTGAACAAGAGTTCCGGACGACCCGCCCGCCTCGGCCTGTTTATTGCCATCAGGAGTTCCTAGACAAGCTGGCAGCGCGGCGAAATGAGCCGGTGGGTAAGCGCGTTTCCCTGCTGATGCAACGCATGGCGGTCGATATTAGCCGGCTGCATTACAAATCCACCAATGGAGTCAATCGCGGGTGGCGCCGCTCGCGTTTGGGCGGCAGTTCCGGATCGCACTTTTATGCCTGGTGGGCATCGGCAAGCGCGGCGCCATTGAAAGGCGCCGATATCGAAGCGGCGCCCGATCCATCTTTTTACGGGATATCCGTCATCACGACGATCATGCGCTGCTGGCGGCCGGTCAGCTCGCAAACGATTACCTGCCGCTGACCGTTCCCGATCTGCGCGGGGACGAGTACGCGCCGGAACCGTGGACATCCCCCCAAGCGCGCTTTGCCCGCAGCCGCGGCGCGGTGAGAATTCTGAAGGGGTATCCCGGATCGGGCAAAACAACGGCCTTGCTGCACGCCGGCGATGCGTCGCAAGCCGAACGCGTTTTATATCTGACCTTCTCGCCGGACTTGGCAGCCTTGGCTCGCGATTACTTCGATCGCTTCTGTTCGAGTGACCGGACCTTCACGGTTCTTACTTACCCCGCGTTTCTGGCGCAACTGTTGAGTGGACCGGTCAGCCTGCCGGATCCAGCCGAAGCCCGCGCGCAGTTCCGCCGGGATCTGTTCAACCATCAGCGGTCGCTCGGCGTGTGGTCCAGCACTCTGGACGCGCTGTACGACGAGATGTACGCGCACTTCATCGGTACCGCGTTACCGCAGCCGGCAGGGCGCTTTCCCAAAGCCGAGCGCATGCACTTGCCGGAAACCGCCTACCGAGCGCAACGTGCCCGGTATCTGGGAAACGCGGTAGATAGCGTTCTCGAAGCGGCGCGCCGGCTCGAACGGAACTCGAACACTCCATTGGCCGATCGCTATTTCCCGGAACTTGCTCTCGCCTGGCGAGCGGCGAATGCGCTCGTTTCCAAATCGCCGCAGATCCAACCGGCATTTCTGAATTACGGCTGCATTGCGGTCGATGAAGTGTAAGACCTGACGGCGCTCGAAGCTTTTGTGCTGCTGGCGCTGGCTCAGAAATACAGCGCCGGCCGGAGTGCTGCGTCCTTATTGCTGGCGGGAGATGAAGCGCAGACCGTCCGTCCCACGGACTTCGAATGGGCTTGGCTCAATGACATGCTGCACGGAACAGTCGGGCAGCCCCAGGAGTTCAAGTTATCGGTGAACCTGCGCAGCCCGCGCCGCATTGCCGACGTGGTGAACCGCGTGTGGGATTTGTACGATTATCTGCACAAGCAGGAGCGCCCGTCGGGCACCGGGTATGCGGAGATCGACGACGAAGGACCGGACCAGATCCTGTATGCGGCTGTATCGCAAGCCGAACTGCCGCCGCTGCTGAGTTCGCTCGGCGCCCGCGAAGGGTTGGCGCTGATCGCGTTCGACAAAAAGGACCTGCCGTGCGAAATTCTTCCGTTTGTGCTTTCGCCGGCCGAAGTCAAGGGTTTGGATTTTCACTCAATCTGCGTGGTGAATGGCGGCTCGCTTCTGCGGCACATTGTGAACGAGCGCGCTTTCGGCGTCGCCGATATCCTGAGCCGGCGTCTCGCAATCGATCAGCTCCGGGTGGCGCTTTCCAGACCGACCGAGCGTCTGCTTTGGGTGGATGCCGCGCCCGAAGCCGCAACGGTCAAAGAGGTAGGCCGCCTGCTCCGGCCGCCCGCCGAGGTAGCGCTGCATCCGATCACGGCAGAAGCCTTGCGCACCTCCCTCGAAGAAGAGGAACTGGACCTGGAGGAACGGTTGCAGCGCTGCCAGAAAGATGCCCGGCAGCTTGTATCCGTAAAGCCCGATCTGGCCTGGTCGCGGGCTCAGCAAGCCGTAGGGCTGCTCGGCTCGGCTGGCGATCTGCATTGCATCACCGACCTCGCAGCACGGGAAGCTACCTACCTGACCCTGGCGGAGGTTTGCTTTCAGCTCGGGTTCCGCAAGAAGAATCTTTCGCCCGAACTCGGCCGGCTCGATCTCTATCAGCAAGCCGCGGAAGCAGCGCGAAGCGCCGGAAAATTTCAACTCGCAAACGCGATTCAGACGATCGGCGTCGCGGAGGGGAGCTGTGGAGAACAGCGGCTGAACCGGATCGCGGCAGCGATTCAGGAGATAACCCGCACTCGCGAGGAGCTCCCGGCGTGGCTCATTGTCGAGGTGGCACCGCGAGCCGCTTTCTGGCTGGACGAACTGGAGCAGCACCTGGAAGTGGGAGACAATCCGATCCTGGCGCAACAGATTCTCCCGCCGTTTTTCGACGCGCTGGGAATGCCCGATGCGCAAACGCGCAAAGATCGCTTGGCTCAGCGCTCCGTTCAGATTCTGATGAAGAACGGGCGTCATGCCCAGGCTTTGACCATTCTGGAGCGTTTGCCGGAAGCCAAGCCGAAGTTAATGGCCGAGTGCTACCAGGAAACGGGCCAGTTCGCGAAAGCGGCTGCAGTGTGGCTGGAGCTCGGGGACAGAGAAAAGGCGCTGAAGTGTTACCGCTCGGCGGCCGATTTCGAAGCCGCCTTGAAGCTGGTGCGGGAGATGGAAGATCATCCCGCCCGGCCTTCGCTCGAATGGCTGAACGAGTTGGAGCGCGTGCTGGCACGGCGGCCCGACAACTTCAACCGGACGATGCTGCCGTCGGAGAAGAAGTTGCTGGAATCGATGCTGGAACGCGGCCTCGGCGTGCAACGAAAAAAGCCGGCAGTGAAGAAGAAACCGGCACCGGGTGTCGCGAAGACGACAGCCCGAAAACGGGCAACCGCAAAGCGGAGTCAGACAACGAAACCCTTACGGTAGACGTTCAAATTTTACGGCGTCGACGAGAATACGCCCATTTGCCTGATTTGTCAGTGTGACCTTCAGCGGATCTTCGAAGGTCCCAAGTTCCTGCCAGCCGCCGGCATTCTTGGTCTGATCGATTTTGAACTCTCTCCTGTCGCCGCGCCTCATGATGACGGTAAATGGCGCGTTCGTGGCTGTCCCGCCTTGCGGTAGCGAGCCGTACCAGATAGATATTCGATACCGGCCGAGCATCGGATTGTCGACTCGCCAAGTCGCTGTCTTGATCGGTTCGCCTGTTTTCGCAGGCTCGGTCCAGAACGAACCACCCAAATAATCTTTGTCGTTATCGGACATTTGCCACCCGCTTCCAGTAAGCTGCAGGTGCGCTCCGGTTGTGACCTCATCGACAGTCGTCGTTGGCGGCCCCTTGGCCACGATTTCGCGCCACTTCGCCTCGAGTTGCTTTGACGGCGGCTCGTTTTGCTTTCGCCACCGAGCGAGAACCCGGCTCAATCGCGCGACAATACCCGGCTCCGAAGCGGCGATATCGTGGTACTCGTCTGGATCGGACTGGTCATCGAACAACTGCTGCTTACCCGTGCGCTCATTCAGAATGAGCTTGTAACGTTCGTCGCGTACGGAGCGAAGCGGCACCAGAATGTCCTCTTCACCGAAGATGTAGTCGTGAAGCTTGGCTTTATTGCCTCGTATCATCGGAACCAGGCTCTCTCCCTGAGCATCCGGCTTGGGCGCAACATTCGCCAGTTGCAGTAGAGTGGGCGCGATGTCGATATGGGTGGCGAGCGCGTTGATTGTTTTTCCTTTGGGAATTCCCGCGCCCCAAATAATGGCGGGCACGTGCATGATCTGGTCATATAGGGACCGGTGATCGAATGTGAGAAAGTCCTCCGGATGCGAGTACAGCAGTTCGCCATGATCGGATGTCAGGAGAACCACCGTGTTCCGGTCCATCCCTTTGTCGCGGAGCTTCTGCAGAACTTTCCCGAAGTAGGAATCGACGAAGCGGATCTTCCCGTCGTAGAGTTGCGTCATGCGCTCAACGGCTTTCTGGTCACCCAGATCGGCCCACCGAAACAGCTTGCCGCCTTTCAAGTCCCAACCCGTATTCATGACGTTCGGATATGCGTCGCTCTTAAAGATGTCGAACTCGGGTGGCGGATTGTACGGCGAATGCGGCTCGAAGTAGAGCAGGAACAGAAAGAACGGAGCATCGTGCTTTCGGTCCAGCCACTGCAATATACGCTGGGTAGCGGCGGGGGCCTGATACTCCGGATTGTCTAAGCCGCGCCGCTCCGTGATACTGGGCGGCTGTTGCTGGCCCTCATCGTATTCATCGAAGCCGCGACCGGTGATATTCTTGCCGGCCACACTGTTATTCACAAATGCCGCGGTGTGATAGCCTGCCCGCTTCAGCCATTCCGCCAGCATGATCGCGTCGGGCTTTTGAGCCTCCATGTTGCGCGGGAAGAAAATGGTGACTCCGTGCCGGGATGGATATTGCGAGGTCATCATCGAACTATAAGAAGGAGCCGTCCATGGCGCCGCTGAGTAAAACCGCGCGAAGCGCACTCCTTCGCGCGCCATGCGATCCAGATTCGGACTGGTTTCGCGCGGATTGCCCCAGGCATGCAATTGGTCCGCCTGGCATTGATCGAGCGAAACCAGAATGATGTTGAGTTTCGGCTGCGCAGCTGCCACCTGAACGACAGCACACGCAGCAAACAGGAGCGGGAGCTTTACCATAAGAGCTTGAGTGCGATCTGCGAGATCCGCCCATCCCGGGCGCTGCGTACGGAGCCGAACAACGCATCGCCTACTGTCATGTCGGGTACGTTCCATTGCGGATGGTTGAAGATATTGAAAAACTCGAATCGCAATTCGGACCGTAGCCGCTCGGTGAATGGCGTGTCTTTGATGAATGACATATCCCAGTTGTTCAGCCCAGGGATCTCAACGATATTTCGTCCGGCATTTCCAAACGTGCCCAGGGGAGTGAGGCTGAAGCACAACGTATCGAAGTATCTGTTGATCGTCCGGTCGCCGTGCGGCAGGTTGCCGTCGCAACTTCGATTCGCCCGCTGAAACGGAAACCCTCCCACGTTAGCGCGGTCACCCGGAACTGTGACCGAATAGTAATTGCCAGTCATAAAGGTAGCGATGCCGTTTATGCCCCATCCGCCGGCCAGCTTGTCCACAAGCCCACTCGCGTTAGAAAGGAAGCGCTTTCCGCGGCCGAACGGGAGCTGGTACACCCAGCTTCCGGTGAATCTGTGGCGGACGTCATAATCCGAATTGCCGCGGTCCTCGCGGAGTTGATGAGCATTCTGATGCCACGATCCGCCCGATCCGCGCGATGCGGTATCAATAGCATGTCCGTAGGTGTATCCCGCCAAAAAGGACAGCCCGTTCCCGAAGCGCTTCTCCAGCTTGCTCTGCAGCGCATCGTAATCCGAGTTCTCCTGGAAGTTACCGGAGAGGATGTCTCCGAAGTTCGGAAATGGCCGGCGCGTAATGATCGGGGTGATAGCGTTGGGGTTGGCCGGCAGATAAGCCTGGTTGATGTTCACCCGTTCTTCAAGCTTGGTGCCCTTATTTCCCGCATACGCGATCTCGGTAAGCCAAGTGCCGGCAAAGGAGTGCTGAATCCCGAGGTTCCATTCGTGAATGTACGGCGTGCGATCGCTTGGGTCCACCGAAAACGGCGAAAGCGTACCGACGGGGAAATTAGGCGATGATGGATCCGGGAAGGCGTCCCGATTCCAGCTCAGGTTCGGCACTGTGGCGTTGCCGGTAAGCGAGGCCGCGAATACAAGCGGAGGCGCGTTGATCTTGAATTGCAACTCGTTTCCCTGTGTCTTGGCGTAGAACAATCCGTAGCCGCCGCGGATCACCGTGTTGTGGCCCATGTCGTATGCGAAACCGACACGCGGTCCGAAATTGTTGTAATCGGGAAACCAGATCCCTTGACGCAGATTCGGGTTGTAGATGAGTCCTGGGATGTTGCGCTTGATGGGCGATTGAGCCTGACTGATTCCTACCACGAAGGCGTCGAGCGACGTATCGAAGTAGCCTTCGTGGTGATCACGATCATAAAACGGCTGATCGTATTCATAGCGCAGACCTAAATTGAGCGTGAGCTTTGGTGTGAGCTTAATATCATCCGTTGTAAAGAAGTTCAGCGACTTCGATCGCCAGTGCCCCACACCCAAGCCGATCTGAGCGCTCATGGAAGCTGTGTCACCGAGCAGAAAGTCCGAAACGGAATTGCCGGTGTATTGACCGGTGAAAGAAAACGTACCGTTGTTATTAAGCCCCAGGCGCTGATCGAACCGGATGAAGCGAAGATCCGCACCGAACTTAAACGTCTGGCGGCCTTTCACCCAGCTCAATGTGTCATTCACCTGTGGAACGCTATCCAAGCCACCCTGGTTGATACCGGCGCCGCCGCCTGCATAGTAGCCGCCACTCAGGCTCACACTGGGCAGGCCGTATTCAGCCGAGGTCTGATTGAGATGAATGCCGATTGCGTTCGCCAGACTCGTCGGAGTGTGCTCCCAAGTGTTAAACACATTCGAACGGTTGTAGGCCACATTGAACACATTCAGCACGCGCGGATTAAAGATATGGATTTCCTGAATCACGGCATTCTTTCCGCCGTAAGGAAAGTCGCTGCCGGAGAGAACTCCGATACCAGGCTGATACAGGCTGGAGTCGAAATCCGTGAACCGGCCGAACAGGGAGTCGGCGGCAGAAATCTGGTAGTCGATCCGGATGCCCCACTGCAGATCGTCGCGATTCGTGCTCTTCTGAACGACATAGTTGGTCCCCGGAAGATTCGCGTTCGGAACAGGGGTGTACTGGATGAAATTCTTCGTAACCGACGAGATCCGGTTTCCGGGGATTGTGCTGTTTGGAAACGGAGCGCCTGTAAGCGGATCGACAATGGCGCTGCCCTTTGAGGACTTCAGACCTGCGAGGTTTCCGGCAAGCTGTGCCGGAGTGGGCACTAACGCCGTGAGTGTGTTGCTCTTTCGGCTGTGCAGGGATTCCCAATTGCCAAAGAAGAATAACTTGTTTTTGACAACCGGGCCGCCCGTGGTGATCCCGTACTGGTTCTGCCGGAACGGCGCTTTCGGATGGGATGTATAGTTGTCGAAGAAATTCGCTGCGTCCAGATCCGAATTCCGCAGGAACTCGTACGCCGAGCCATGCAATTCGTTGGTTCCGGATTTGCTAATCAGGCTGATGTTGCCGCTGCCTTGCCCGTATTCAGCCGAGAAAGCGTCCTTCTCGATCTTGAACTCACGGATGGCATCCACCGATAACAGAATGCTCGGCGAATTAAACCACATATTGCGGGTTTCGACGCCATCGATCAGATAGCTGTTCGCGTCTCCCCGCCCGCCGGAAATATGCACGGCGAGATCCGAGCGGCCGCTCTGATTGGTAATTGTCGCGCTCCTCGAGGTGTAGGCTGGCGCAACACCAGAAGAAATGTCTGCCAACTGCATGAAGTTGCGGCCGTTGAGAGGCAATTCGACGATCTGGTTTGTGGTGATGACCTGACCTAGCTCGGAGGTTTCGGTTTGCACCTGTTCGGCCGAAGCCTGGACAACAATGTTCTGCGTAATCTGACCTACTTCAAACTGAATGTCTGCGCGAACGGTTTGATCGACCGGGAGGTTAATGCCGGATACGCGATACGTCTTGAAGCCTGTCGCCGTGGCGGAGAGCGCGTAGGTTCCGGGCGGCAACTGAGGAAAGGCGAAGTTTCCCGTATCATCGCTCACGGCAGTCCGCTCAAGCCCGGTAGCCGGGTTGGTTAAGGTGATTGTGGCCTTCGGAACGGCAGCACCGCTTTCATCCGTGGTGCGGCCGAGGATGGTTCCGGAAACGATCTGAGCAGCAAGGTACGCACACCAGCTAAGCAGGAAAACAACAGAGCAGACCCGATTTGCCATCAAGTCAGTATATTGAAGAGTCCTGTAGTATCAAAATGCGATTCGGGCTACACGTCTCGAGGCCGCACGTACCAATCAAGAGACTCGTCGACAGATAACCGCTGCGGTTCTCTCGCCGCTTCCGGGTGAGTTGCCCGGAATCTCTCCAGCATGAACTTTTTCAGCTTCCCTACAACGTCCGGATGGGCCGCCGCTACGTTTGTAAATTCGCCGGCATCATTCTTGTGATCGAAAAGTCGTACATACCGCCCGGGGGTTGGGTTATCCGTCACATACCCGTCCTGCCGTTTGCGCTTGCCCGAGCAAAATACCAGCTTCCAGCGGTCCGTCCGTATATATGCCTCTTCGTTTTCCAGATACTCGCTGAAAATCCACTTCCGCGGCGCATCCACCCGGCCGCCCTGTAAATACCCGCGCAGGCTCTGCCCGTGCTGGATGGGCAAAGGTTCAATGCCCAGCAGGTCGGTGAGCGTGGCAGGGACGTCGACATGTTCCGTCATATCCCGCACTACGCCTCGCCTGATTCGCCCCGGCCATCGCATCATAAGCGGAACGCGTAAGGCTGGATCGTATCCGCAATGCTTTTCAAAGCGGCCATGCTGTCCGAGGCAGTAGCCGTGATCCGCCATATACACGACGAGGGTGTCGCGGTCCAGTCCTCGCTGCTCGAGCGCATTCAGGAGCCGGCCAACATTCCGGTCGACATATTCGACTGACGTGTAATACGACGCAATGATGCCGCGCTTATCGCGATCCGATAGGTTCCGAAAAATGAGTGGAATCTGCGGGCCGTCCTGCGGGCCGACAACTGGTGGTGTGAATCGCTCCGGATCGTAGCGGCCCCGGTCTTCGAGTGGAAAATCGTAGGGCGAATGCGGCTCCATGAAGCTCACCCACATGGCGAAAGGCTTGTTTCGATGTGCATCCAGAAACTGTTCCGCGAGTTGAAGCTGATAGAGAGAGCGCATGTCCGATTCGAAGCGCGGATACGGTAGCTCATCGGCATTCAGCCAGATCCGCGCAGGATCTTTGAATGGATGCCACGGGGGTTTCGTGGCGATGCCGGCCGGTACCGGCCGCGGCTTCACATTCTGTTGCCACGCGCGGGTTACTTCGCCTTCCGTGCAGGGGATATGGAATCCGTGTAGTTCGGGTTTGGCCGGAACGTTGAAATGCATCTTGCCAAAAACGGCGGTTGTGTAGCCGGCCTTTTTGAGTTGGCGCGCCAGCGTAGGCTTATCTTCGGCGAGCGGGGTAGGCAAGCGAGTGACACCAGCCATGTGAGGCATCTGTCCCGTAAGGAAGCTTTGGCGGGAAGGAGTGCACACCGGGGAATTGCAGTAGTGTGCGGCAAACCGTGTGCCTTGCGATGCGAGCCGGTCCAGGTTTGGCGTACGCGCCATCCGGTTGCCATCGCAACCGAGTACGTAGCCGGCATGATCGTCGGCAAGAATGTATACGAAATTCGGTCTGCGATCTCCTGCTTTACCCACGCGACTTGCAGGAATGGCTTGCGCCGCAACGGCCATCAGTTCTCGTCGAGTCAGAGCCATATTGAGTTGAGATTAGAATAGCTCCAGCCATATGAGGGCAACACTTGTATGCATCGTCATAGCAGCAGGTTTCCTCCCGCTGCCGGGAAATTGCGCCGAAGCGATCAAGATCAATCCCGACAATCCGAAGTACTTTCTGTTCCGGGGGAAGCCTCTGATTCTGATTACGGCATCGGAACACTACGGTTCGGTGATCAACCGACCGTTCAATTTCGAAAAGTACTTAGATGACGCGGCGAAGCACAAGATGACCTTGACGCGGACGTTCCTGCTGTATCGCGAGTTGCAGAGCGCGCGGAATCCGTCTTCCCCCTGCAAGCCCGAATCTCCGGATTACATTTCGCCGTATGTGCGGAGCGGCCCCGGTAAGGCGAAAGACGGCGAACCTCTTTATGATCTGGACCAATGGAATCCGGAATATTTCGACAGGCTGCATCGTTTCTTAGCCGAAGCCTCGAAGCGCGGCATTGCCGTCGAATTGACCCTGTTCAGCAACACGTACGCGGATAACATCTGGGCGCTGAATCCGTTGCGCGCGGAAAACAACAAACAGCACGTGGGGCAAGTGGCCTGGCAGGACTACAACACGCTGAAAGATCCGGAGCTGGTTCAACGCCAAAAAGATTACGCGCGCAAGATTATTCAGGAAACCAGCGAGTACGACAACGCCTACTACGAGATCTGCAACGAGCCGGGCGGCGGTCTTCCGGGGCATCCTACGCCCGCCGATGTGGATCGCTGGCAAGCGGAAATGGCCGGTGTCGTTCGGGAAGAATTGAACCGGCTCCAACGGCCGCATCTGATTTCAGGCGCGCAGGCGTTTACGTATAGCCCCAGCGTTCAAATTCCACTGGATGGCGCGTTTCGAAACACGATTTTCAACATAGTCAACGATCACCCGCTGCCGGATACATCCCTGGGCGGACATGTGTATCAAATGGGGCACTTCATGTCGAAGGAGTTGATGCTGCCCGAAGTTGCCGCGTTTTGCAAGGCAGCTTATCAAGAGAAAAAGCCGGTGGTATTAGATGAAGATAACGCCGCGAGTATTTACCGCGATCCCGTGGGGTGGACCATTCACAGGAAGCGGGCCTGGACCGCGCTGTTGAACGGCGCGCAGTACGATTACATCGATTTCTCGATTACGGTTGGCTCGGAAGCGGGGACTCCTGCTTCGCGGCACGATCTCCACACCTGGATGCAGCACTTATCCGAGTTCATGTCGAGCTTCGATTACATTCATGCAAAGCCAACGACGGAATGGGTGAAAAGTTATCCCAGCGATCTGACGGCTTCTGGCCTGGCAGTGCCCGGCCGCGATTATGCCGTGTATCTCGCCGATAGTCGCGAGCTCACTGATCCGAGGGTGGGACAACCGATCGCAGGCGATGTAAATTTGGCTTTGCCGGATGGAGAGTATCTTCTCAGTCTTTATTCGCCGGTTACGGGCGAATATTCACCAGCGGTTCCCGTGCACGGCGGGCGAACGGAAACGCTTCATCTTGTGCCGTTCCAGCAAGATGTTGTGATTCGGGTAAGGCGGCGGTAGATCATCCGGGCTGGTTTGACCATTCGGCTGCGGCCAGATACCCTGCATCCACCAGCAGCGTGGTTCCGGTGATCCCGGATGAATGCTCCCCGGAGAGATACAAAATCGCATCGGCAATTTCCCGCGGGGAAAGAGCACGGTTGAGCGGCACTCGATCGATCCGCTGTCGAAGCGCCTTCTCCGGATCCGGCGACTTGCTTACATGAAAGCGGAACATGGGCGTATCGGTAACGCCCGGGCAAACGCAGTTCACACGAATGCCAAATGGAGCCAGATCCAGTGCGAGACTCTTGGAGAGCATGGCCACGGCTCCCTTCGAAGCCACGTAGGCGGGAGTGTCCTTCTGGGCGACGAAACTGGACACAGAACCGACATTGACGATGGTGGGATGCGATGACTTACGCAGCGCCGGCAAAAGATACTTCGTCATGAGGAACACGGAGCGAACATTGACATTCATGACAAGGTCCCATTCGCCGGCTGTGCATTCCTCGATGTTCTTCACCAGCACGATTCCGGCGTTGTTGACGAGGTGATCGACATGCTGGAACGTCTTCGCTACCTGATCGACGGCCGCGATAATCTGCGTTTCTTCAGCGAGATCGACCTTGATAAATTCGCAAGCGGCCCCCGAGGTCTGAATTTTACCGGCTGCTTCCCTGCCTCGCTCGGGATTGGAATCGAGGAGCGCGACGGCGGCGCCCTCCTCGGCAAAACGCTCCGCGACGCTCAGGCCAATTCCCGACGCAGCGCCTGTGACAACCGCGACGCGGCTCATGCGAGCAGACCACCGGGGTAACGCTCGAATACTTCGGGATCGTAGATGGAGGCGATGATGTCGCCCTCCCGCCGGAGACGCGCCCATGATGCGTCCGCCTCCATCATGCTCTCCATCACTCCGAGATAAAGCCCACGCTCAATATTTCCGTATTTGAAAAAGCAGTCCGTAATCAGCACCGTGCCTTTTGCCGTTTGGATGCAAACCCCCAGCGAAGAACGGTGGTGAACGCCTGCCCAGAAGACGCGAATTCCCGGTAGGACCTCTTCTTCCTCAGCCAGCAGCCGCAGCTTTTCCCAGCCTTCGTTTTGAAGATAATTGTTCACTTCGGGAGGAATGCGGAGGTGACGCGGGACATGCAGGTGATAGTAGGGCGCTTGAAAATCCTCGATCCAGCCTTTGCGCGAAATACAAATTTGGGCGTTGCGAAATAAATGGATATTGGCGGTGGCATAAGCTTGCAGAGGTGTCACAATTACCGTTGAAATATCACCTACGCTAAGACGTTGCGACTGCAGAATGTTCTCGGGCAACTGATCGTCAGAGCGAACGATTTGCGCTTCCGGGAAGCCAAAGAAATTTCGCCACGCCTCATTAATCACGGAAAGATCCCGAGGCGGTCCAGTGTTGATGAGGATGTTTCGGCCTCCGCCACGGACGAGATAAATCAGCGTATACATCTTCTCGCGTTTATCCCAGTTGTGCATCCAGTAGACTTCGGGTCCGGGGACCCAGAACGTGCCTGCGATGAAGGCTTGGACGGAGTAAGTCATTTCTCTGGTTCTACGGCAATTCGGAACTGCTTTACAGCAGTTGAAAATACCCCAATGTCACTGCCCAGGCTGAGCACGCGAAAACCTTTTTCCATCCAGTGCGCGGCGGCTGAGGGCGATGCAGGAAGGAACCCCGGCGCGACGCCGTGCTTTTTGCATGAATGGACCAGCGCGTCCATCGCCGCAAGGAAGCGGCTATTTTCAAAATCGGCCGGGATGCCCATCGATACGGTGAGGTCATAATGGCCCATCCACGCGATGTCCACGCCAGGAACGCCAACGATGTCGTCCAGATTCTCAAAAGCCTTGGCGGTTTCGAGCAGAAGAATCACCGTTACTTCTTCGTTCGCCTCTGCAAAAAAGGACGGTCCACCCGCGCTGTACAGGTCATGCGCGATCCCCAGCGCGACGCCTCTACGGCCCGCCGGGGCGTATTTCAACTGGACAACAATATCTTCCGCTTGCGCTCGCGTTTCCACTCTGGGAACCATCACACCGCGTGCACCCAAGTCGAGAACCCGCGAAAGAGGCGCGTATCCAAGATCCGGAACACGCGCGATCGGATAGATGCTGCAACCGCGGCACGAACTGATCATCTCGGCCAACAATGCTATATCGCAGCGCCCGTGTTCCATGTCATAGATGACGAAGTCGAGCCCAGCGGCGGCCAGGATCGGACCGATGCCAGGCGTGAAGAACTCCAGGACCATCTGGCCGAAGATCCATTCCCCGCCCCGGAGCTTTTGACGAAACGTGCTCATACGGCTGTGGCCAGCGCGGCCTTGTACCGTTGGAGCTTCTTCAAGAAACCGGGCCGTGTCAGGACTTCCCGATTCACCACATAGGGCGGGCACTCTCCGCGACGGATGGCTAACGCGCCTTCGCAATCGATGCGACCCATATCGCGAAAGAGTTCCTCGGTCCAGGCGATGGAATGCGAGCTAAGGATGACATTATCCATTGCGAGAAGAGGAGAATCCGGATCAACCGGTTCGCGCTCGAAAACATCGAGAGCAGCGCCGCGGATGCGTCCCTCTTGGAGCGCTCGTATGAGAGGCTGCTGTTGCACAATCGGCCCACGAGCCGTGTTGATAAGTACGCCTTCCGGTTTCATGAGGCTCAGTTCGCGATCGCCGATGAGACCTCTGGTTTCATCGGTGAGCGGGCAATTCACCAGGACATAATCGGACTGCGCTAGCAAATCGTCCAAGGCTACGAGAGTAACGCCTAACTTGTGCGCGTGCTGCTCGGAAACGTATGGATCAAAGGCGAGAAATTTTCGGACTCCAAACGGCTCAAGCAAGCGAACTACTTCGGAGGCAATATTGCCCAGCCCGATGGTTCCGATCACGCGGTCCCGCGGCTCGCGCCCCAGATACCGAGTGCTCTCGATCCATTTCCCACGCCGCACCAACCGGTCCTTCATCACGAGGTTGTGAGACAGGGCCAGGATACACAGGACGATCGCCTCGGCAACGGGACGAACCACCCCAGGAGGAGTGATGTATACGGCAATGTCGTGTTCGGTGCAGCTCTTCAGGTCGACATTGTCATAGCCCACCCCGCAGCGTCCAATAGCGCAGAGCCGCTCCACACCGTCGAGCGATGCCGCGGTGATCTTCGGCTTCAGCGAGATGAGAACATCGCAGTCTTTGAATTGATCGGGAATATACTCCACGCGGTACTCCCGAAGAATTCGATACGCGAGATTCGGAACACCCTCCAATAGCGAAAGGCCGATGTCCGGGAAGGCCAAGCGGCCCTGTTCATCGAGGAAATCGGCAGAGAAGGTTATTCGAAAGTCAGCCGGCATCACCGCGGCTATGCCTTTCGATCCAGAACAATCACCCAATCGCGAAAGATGGGAAACTCCGGAGCCTGCCAGGCGCCTGAAGAATCCGGCTTTACCTTTCCGATGACGTGCTGCGAGCCATCGCTCGGATTCCAGAAGAACGCGTTGTACTCGGCCTGTTCCAGATTCCGAAAACGGACGCCCTTTCGTCCGTTGGGGGCAAACGCGATCACCGCTTCTCCAGGTATGTGCGCAGCGAAGGGCTGCCAGTAATCCTGCTCGTTCCAATGCGGCTCGATCAGTTCCGGATTCGGTTCAAGGTGCCACCACGAGTAGCGAGCGAGAAGTGATTTGGCCAGACCGAGTTGGCCGGATCCAGGAAGTTTGTAAGCAACTTCCCAGGGCGTGTCGCCCCAGGAGTGGCCGTGCGGCGAAAGGCCGTAGGGTTTTTCGAGCGTGTTTACCTGCCAGATGCCGTTTGCGCCATAGGTGTGGCCGGCGGTGCCACTCAACAGGCACGCCCAGAACATGAAGCGCTGCACCTCTTGGCGGCTGGCTTCCTGAATGCCTTCGTAGCAGACTTCGCCTACCAGTGCCGGCATCTTCGGTTCGGCGCGAAGCGAACGCACGACGCTGTTGACGGTATTGGGAGCACTTTGCCGGTCATTATGCCCGGTCTGCAGCATATCAAAATCGAGCACCGAGGCATCATCCATACAATCGCGCGCGCTGCGTGAGGGATGGATGGTGACCGGGCGCGCGAAGGCGTCCGTGGCATGCACGTACCGGGCAAGCTCCGTCCAGCCGTGCTTCTGAGTCTCCGCGTCGGTGTCGCGAGTTTTCGAAAGGTAATACGGCATGGTCCCCTCGCCCGCGAGACACCAAATGACCGGATAAGCGCCCCAGCGCGCGATCAGATAGCGCCAGTGCTGCTTCATTTTCTGCACGCCCATGATGGGCAGAAAATATCCCCAGCAACCGACGATGCACGGAACGATTCCATGATCGACAAGGTGCTGAATCCGAATATCCGCCATATCGAAATACGCCGGATTGATAGCGGTGTAATTCTGCTGCCAGGGGAAGCCGGCTTCGTTTGCGCCGCGCGGGTCGAAGGGCGGCATATCGGGATAGAGACCCGCCACGATCTGCACAACGGTGAACCCTTTCTCCACGCGGTCCGCGGTGAGGGTTTGGAACCCGTCGGGCCAGGTCAGGCGTTTGCACAACCCCATCCACCAGGTATCGCCCAGCCAGAAGAACGGTGTGCCGTCGGCTTGCTGAAAGTGGCGCTTGTCGTCAGCAACGCGCACGAATCCGTGGCGGAAGAGATGATTGCTGCCCGTGTACGGCGCAACTTCCAGTACTCCGCGCTGTCCGTGAAGGTCCGGGTTGCCGGTATCGCTACAAACGGTCCGGAACGCATAGCGGCCCGTCTCAGACGGTGCAAATCGCACGCGCCAGATTTGCCCGCCGCCCCAAAAGGCGGGAACTCGTAGCTCACGGCCGGAGGGCGATTGAAAGATGACATCCAACTGTACTTCGTTGAATGGATCGCGGTATGCCTTCCCGGATGAGTAACTCCACTCGGCCGCGCAGTTCTGAGTTCCATACCGTGCTTGCGCAGCGGAGGACAGTGTGCCGGTCATAAGCACAGCGGAAGTACGGCAGAAATCTCGCCTGGAAATTGTCACGACTGATATATCTATCAGAACCCGTCAGAACTGTATGCGCGCGCTGAGCTGAATCGCCCGCGGATCATTCGATGTTGCTCCAAAGCCGCCGGTACCCAGCAGGGTTTTGCCAAATACAGGGGACGTGAGCGATGTGCTCGGGGCTGGAAACCATGCTGTGTTCGCTACGTTGAATGCTTCCCCGCGGAGTTGGAACACCAGGCGTTCACGAATCGGGAACGTCTTGAACAGAGAGACGTCGGCGAGCGCTGGTCTGGATAGCCGCACATTCGGGAATAGCGGTGTGAGCGCATTCAGAGAATAGGTCGGCTGTTGAATCCAGGCCGGCTTCAGCCCGCTGCTGCAGTTATGTTGCGCACCCGCCAAGTCGATCCAGCAATTGTTGAAATAGAGCTGGGCACTCGAATTCGGAAGCGCCGGATTTACGCCCGTCGAGTACGCTCCCACCGGCGCAGCAATCGGCTGCCCCGCGGTGAAATTAACAACCGCGTTAATCTGCCATCCGCCGAACGCGCCGCGCAGAAATCCATTACTGTGCTTGAAAAACGGCAACTCGTAGCCTCCGCTGAAGCGCGTTTGATACGGCTGGTCGGAAGTAGTCAACTGGCGGAGCAGATGGCTGGAAGCATTGGGCAAAAGAAAGCCGCTGCCGCCGGTCGCATCCTGCGAGTTGAGAAAGCTCATCGCTTGCATGTTCTTCGAGAGCGTCAGGCTGATTAGGAAGTAAAACCCGGAAGAAAATCGCTTTTCAATGCGCGCCTGCATGGAGTTGTACCAGGTGCGTCCCATCGGCACATATTGCTCGATGACTCCGCCAGTTGGAGAAGCGTTTCCGGCGCTGCTGGTCAGGCTGACCCCCGTGACGCCATTCGTGGAGCTGGTGCTCGCGATCAGATATTGGGGATAGGGGACAAGCGTCTGCATCAGCGGAATCGTCGCGCCGTTCAGATTACTGCCCGGCAAACGGCCTTGAAATGCATTGGGGACGGCGGTATTCAACGCGCTGCCGTATTGCGCGAGTTGCGCCGCTGAAATGGTATCGACATTCACACTTGTTTCGAGTTGAGCAGTTCTCGAACCCACGTATCCGGCCTCCACCATAATGTTCCACGGCAATTGCCGCTGGACGCTAAAGGAATACTGCCAGTTCCGCGGAATTGTGCGGCCGCCGTACGGAGCTGTGATGCTTTGCCCGAGCAGTGTCGCCAGTCCGAGAGAGCTGCCACTCGGCTGGACGATGCCGGTCGGATAGGGATTACTCAGACTATTCGCGGGAGTTACATTTCCGTTGATGGAAGCTACATAATTCGTCGTCGTGGTGTAACCCTGGGTGCCAGGGATGTCGAAAGTCGGTAAGTAGTAGAGACCAACTCCGCCGCGAAGCACCGTCTTGTCGGTTAGCCGGTAAGCGGCGCCGAAGCGAGGCTGAAAATTGTTGTAGTCATTCACATATGCCGCGCGGTCGTTGTTGCCGACGAACGTGATGCCGCCGTACAAAGTGCGGAAGTTCGGAACCTGCAGCGGACTTAACGCGCTGTAAGCAAACCCGGAATTTAGACGATTGAAGCGTTCCGTTAATGGGCTTTCGAAATCCCACCGGCCGCCGATGTTAAGAGTAAGCCGGTCATTGACTTTCCAATCGTCCTGCAAGAAGACGGCGTAATAATGGCTGCTGTAGGCAAATAAGCCGGGTATGGGAACGGTGCCCGAGGTCGGATATCCCAGGATCACATCAGCCCAGCCATTGCCCTGCCCGGCGGCGGGAGCCGTTGGATTGGCTTGCGTGAACGTGGAATCGAAAGCAAACGTTTCCGGGGATGGCGCACCGTCGTTATTCAATACGACGTTGAATTGAGTACCAAACTTGACACTGTGACGGCTGATGATTTTTGTAAGAACGGCCTGCGTGGCGTAAGTATTTGTCTTTGTCTGGGTTGAGAACGTGGTCCCGAGGGGTTGCAGCGTGGTCCCCCCGTTTGTCTGGCTAACAGTGATCACCGGAAATGCAGGGTTTGGCAAGGACGCTGCAAACGAAGCCGGGAAACCGAGTTGGGTCGGATCAAACCCAAGATCGTAAGGATTCACGGCGAAATTATGGCGCTCGAACCCAAAGCGGATATCGAAAACCGTACTGGGATTCAGCGTGGAGGTGAGAGTAATAGCGCCGCCATGGTTAATGCGGTAATGCAGATACTGATTGGTTGCGGCCGGATTCGCGTATCCATACGTTGGCTCCACCTGATGCCGTCCGCTTTGAAAGTACGAGAAGGAGATGTGATTCTTCTCGTTAATTGTGTCATCCACGTTGTATATGAACGCGTCGTAGGTGTCGGTAGAAACGCTGCTGCCGTAGAAATAGTTGTTGAGTTCGCCCGGCGCGTTTGGCACGGGGTAGGAGTTCAGAAGGTTAATCCCGACGGGATTCAAGCGGCTGGTGGGAATTTTGTTTCCGGCAAACGGAGTACGCGTACCGCTATTCGTGCACGGCGCGTTATAGGTGAGCGTCGTGTTGCACGGGTCATAGATGGTGAATCCGGATTGCGTGAAATCGCCTTGCCGTTCCGGTACGGTCGGAACGGAGGCACTCAACGGCTGCGGGATGCTGTCCTTGATGCGCTCCCAGGAAAACATCCAGAAGATTTTGTTGCGCAGATCGAAGACTTTTGGCATGTAGAGCGGACCGTCCACCTCGATTCCGGGTTCTTGCCAGTGGTAAGCCGTGCGGCGCTGGCGCAGAGCATTATTTTCCCAACGATTGGCATTGAAAATCGTGTTCCGGACGTAGTCGTAAGCGGCGCCGTGAAACTGGTTTGTGCCGCTCTTAAAATCCACGTTGATGTTGCCGCCGCCCGTGTGCCCGATCTGGGCATCGAAAGCGCTTGATTCCACGTTTACTTCCTTCACCGCATCCGGAGAAGGGACAAAGGTCAGCTCGCCCGGATTCCCGTTACTCTCGCTGTTCGTATCAGGCAGCCCGTTTAACGTAAAGTTATTTCGGTAAGAGAGACTGCCGTTGATCTGCATGGAATCCATCCCACCGTTGTCGAAGGGGCGAATGGAATTGGCGCTGTCCGTACCCCCAAAGTAGACGCCGGTTGTGAGCGTGGAGAGCAGGAAGCTGTTCCGCCCCTCGATTGGCGTGTTTGCCACCAGACGCTCGCTCACAATCTGCTCATGCGAAGCCGACTCGGTATCCAACTGAGGCGCTTCGGCGGTAACGATCGTCTGCTGCGTAACCGCTCCGATCGCCAATTTGAAATCCGCGGCGCGGCGTTCATTGGCACGTAATTCGATTCTCGGCTGCTCTGCGCGCTGAAATCCCGGCTGTGTTACCGCGACGCTGTAATTACCGGGCGGCAGCAGAGGCACCACGTAAAGCCCCGCGTCGTTTGTGACCGCGGGATAAACAACGCCCGTATCGAGATTCTTGACTTGGACCTGCGCGCCGGCAATGACGGCTCCGGCGGGGTCAGTAACAGTCCCGCTGATGGTGGCTCGCACTTCTTGCGCCGGAATTGGGTGGTATAGCAGGCAAATCAGGGAAGGAATTACGAGCAAAAGACGCGCTATTACTCGCGTCCGAGACTTAAGCGCAGAAAACGCCTTGATCTCCGGCATGGAGACCTCCTTGAGACCCGTAGCACGTTGAAGGGTTTGAAACGTATCAAACCCTGCTTATGGGGAATTCTACTTGCGCCTTACTCACCTGTCAATGGTATTTCTACTGTCTTGGATTGTTTGTTCGTAAAGCTTTGGAGGCCGCCAATTCCGCCGTTCCAACCAGCCAACAGTCCTACAGGCTGGGCTCGGCCCACCGCAGACTTGCGGCCGCCCACACAGAGATTCGTCCAAGTCCTTCAACGAACGGCTAATTCACCGCTAGCGGCCTTTTTGACAGTTCTACGAAAACTCCCAGACGCCGCGAAACGAACTGTGATATACCGTCGTGATTGGTTGAAACGTTACAATTCGGGAGTATAGGCCGATTTCTTCCGGTCGCCTAGCCGCTCAACCAGCACCTTCGTAAGGAGAGACTGTTCGATGATTCTTTCGAGAGAGCTGCTGCTGCCTTTAGCACTTGTGCTCGCATCTCCGCTCCTGTATGGCGCCGACTGGCTGACAGACGGCGGCAGTCCACAGCGGGTCGGTTGGCAGCGCGAAGAGAAGATTCTCAGCCCCGCCACCGCCAAAGATATCAAGCTGCTATGGAAAATCAAGCTCGATAACGCGCCGCGTGAAATGCACAATCTGTTTCCACCTCTAATTGCCGACAAGGTCAACACGTCCGCGGGCCCCAAACAGATCGCCATTGTGGCAGGTGTTTCCGACAACCTCTTCGCGATCGATGTAGAGACCGGTGAACTCATCTGGAAAAAGCATTTTGAAAACACCTGGACACCGCCGCCGGGACCTCAACGGAATGGGGGACCCCTCTGCCCCGGCGGCATCACGGCCACGCCGGTCATTGAGCCGACCGGTACGCCCGGCAAATACACCATAATGGCGGTCTCCTGGGACGGACGCTTGCACCAGATCAATGTCGCGGATGGAGAGGACGTGGCGGCTCCGGAAAAGTTTATGCCGCCCAACGGCAAGCCGTACGCTCTCAATCTTTGGAAGAGCGTCATTTACACGCACACGGCACAAGGTTGCGGCGGTAACCCGAACGATGCCTACGCGTTCGATCTGCCGACCGGCAAGGTTGGTTCCTGGGGGCCGGCAGGGGGTGGCATGTGGGGCCGCGAGGGTCCTGCGATCAGTCCAAGCGGAGTCATGTACACCGGAACCGGAGACGGCCGCTGGGATCCGGAGGATGGCATTTTCGGGAATGGAATCGTGGGTCTGAAGCAGAATCCCGAAACAAAGGCATTGGAACTTGTCGATTACTTCGCCCCGACAAACGCCGAATGGCTCGAGACACATGACCTGGACATGCAGGTCACACCCGCCATATTCCCGTTCAAAGACAAAGAATTGATGGTGGACGCAGGTAAGGAATGCCGCATCTATCTGATGGACACGGCATTGATCGGCGGCGACGATCACAGGCATCCGCTGTACACCACGCCGCTCATTTGCAATGAGGACGTAAATTTCGCGAGCGCAGGGATTTGGGGATCCATGGCGAGCTGGCAGGATTCGAAAGGCACGCGCTGGGTTCTCAGTCCGTTTTGGGGTCCACCGCACTCGAAATTCCACACACCCATCCAGTACGGCGAAGTAACGCATGGCGCGATTGTTGCGTTCAAGGTGGAAGAAAAGAACGGCAAATACCGGCTCACGCCCGCCTGGATGTCGCGCGATATGAATCGCGCCGAGCCTCCCGTTATCGCCAACGGAGTCGTATTTGCGTACGGTAGCGGCGAGGATACGGACCAGGCCTATCCTGATATCGGCCTCGACGACGTGTCCTCCCGGCGCATACCCGGATCTACGCATGCAACGCTCTACGCCTTGGATGCCGAAACTGGGAAAGAGCTGTGGTCCAGCGGCGATCAGATCGCGTCGTTTGCCCACTGGACCGGTCTGTCGGTCGCAAACGGCCGTATTTATCTCGGCACATTCGACGGCAATTTGTACTGCTTCGGCATAAAGAAGTAAAGGAGGTTTTAGAAATGAGCAGAGCAACTCGCTGCTTCACCCTGTGCGGCGCGGCTGCGCTGGCTCTGGCCAGTGCTGCCCAAAACGCCAACGCGCCTGCATCGCCTCCCGGCCAAACGACTGCACCGCCGGGACAGAGCGCCGCAGCCGGCACTCAGAATCCCGCTGCAAATGCCGCTGCCGCGGAAGCCGAACGGCGAATGCGAGCCGCCATAGCTGCCTTCCTCCGTGGTGAATCATCGTGGGGGACATCCGGAGCAGATGCCCAGCGCTCGTCGTGGGTGCGGACCGACCCTAAGATATCGCCGGAAGGCGTGCAAAAGCCTGAGTTCAAATATCTCTGGAAATTGAAACTGCCGGGCGGCGCATCGCACGCAAGTTCATTGAGCCCCGCTGTTCTGTTGAACCGCTACATCGGGTACCGCGGATTTCGCAACCTGGCATTCCTGGCAAATGCAGGGGTTGGGATATATGCGGTGGATATCGACCTAGGCAGGATTGAATGGTCGGTGCAGGACACGCACGCACAGCAGGCTTCGTCCTGCCCGGCTGGCGAACTGAACGGCGTCGCGCGGCCGCTCGCTGCATCGTTTCCGACGGCAAACCCCGGGTTTGGTTTCGGCCGCGGCGGAGCCGCACGGTCTGCGGTGGGTGCGCCCGATGAGGGGGCGGTCACACTTGCGGAAGCAGGCCGGTATGGATTTCGACCACCTCCCCCAGCTACGCCAAGGCAGCCCGCGGGTCCGGCCGCCAGTACGGCGCCGCCCCCCGTTCCTCCTGCTGCGGCATCCCCTTCCGGAGCTCCGGTACCGGCGTCACGAGGCGATGCGAACGCTCCTGGCGTTCCAGGTTCTGGCGGACCAGCGCCGCGCCCCCCGCGCCCGCCGGTTGTCATTTACGTGTTGAGCGCCGATGGCATGCTTCACACCATGTATGTCTCCAACGGTCAGGAGCCGAAGCCAGCCGTACCGTTCCTTACCCCGAATGTCGCGGCGCGAGGTTTCATCGTGGTGAACGATGTAGCCTACGCGGCGACGGTCGCCTGTAGCGGCGGAGCGAGTAGCCTGATCGCTCTAGACCTAAAATCCGGCGCCACGAATACGTGGAATGCTCCGAGCGAAATTGCGGGGCAAGAGGGTCCGGCATTCGGTCCCGACGGCACGCTTTACGTCAGTACGATAGGTGGAGATTTGTTCGCTCTCGATCCCAAAACCCTCGAAGTAAAAGACACGTTAAAATCCGGCGAGCCGTTTGCTTCCTCGCCGGTCATCTTCCAATACCGGCAAAAAGTGCTTGGGGTTGCGGCCCAGAAGGACGACAGTCTTCTATTGTTCGATACCAAATCCCTGGGCGGGGAGGATCACAAGACGCCGCTCTTCAAGACGAAGCCGGATTCCGGCCAAAATTTTACGTCGGCCACCGTCTCGAGTTGGATGGATGACGGGGCGCGCCGCTGGGTGTTGCTGCCTGCGAAAGCGTCCGGCAAGGCCGCCATTGCGGCATGGCAGGTCAAGGAGCAAAACGGGAGCCTGTCTCTCGAATTGGGCTGGACATCTCGTGAGATCCCTTCACCCTCCGCTGCCATGATCATCAACGGTGTCGTATTTGCTGCTTCCAACGCAGATCCCGCGGACACTGGAAACAAGCGCAAGCCGCCATCCATCATTTACGCACTCGACGGAAAAACGGGAAAGGAACTCTGGAGTAGTGGCAAGGCTATCGCGTCTTCTGCTCACAACGGAAGCCTCTCAGGTGGAGCAGGTCAAATCTACCTCGGTGCTGACGATGGAAACTTGTACGCATTCGGCGCCTGGATCGAACGGGAGGACATCACGCCGTAATTCGTTCCGGCGCATGGAAGGAATCCGAACACGATGAACAAATCTCTGATTGGCGCCGCGATCACAACCGTGGCAGTTGCAATTCCCGTATGGTCCCAAAATCTTCCCGAGGGACCGGGCAAGGACGCCGTCGTAAGGGTTTGCACTCAATGTCATGAACTGGCTCGTGCCATCTCGCTTCATCAGGATCGCGCCGGGTGGCAGGCGACCATACAAAAGATGGTTTCCTTGGGTGCGAACGCAAGCCCGGAGGACTTCGAAGCGATTCTCAACTACCTTTCGAAGAATTTTCCAGCGTCGCCGCCGCCAAAGCTGCACATCAACTCTGCGCGGCCGATTGATATTGAAGCCGCGCTGACGGTCAGGCATTCCCAGGCGCTGGCCTTTGTCGCCTGGCGCGACAAACACGGCCCCATCACATCCCTAGATGAACTAAAGAACGCTCCTGGCATCGATTTCGCCAAGTTCGAGTCGCATAAAGACCGCATTGAATTTAATTGACATTCTTATCCGGAGACGAGCAATAGTTCCAGCACGCTCATGAAGCAATTTGGATGCACCTTTCCTATTGACAAGATCGCGTGACTGCCGCATACTCGCACTAACCGTTACGGGAACGGTGCGAGGTTCCAATGGCAACTCGCCAATCTGCTTATCGTGAGCACTCCTGCTTGCCTCTTTGCAGGTTCCCGGTAATCGACGGCTCCAATGATCCCCAAGCGTTAATAACATTTCTGCCTGACGGAACCTCGGCAATGACCTTGTTCCGAATGCAGGAGCTAACAATCGCGTTCGTTTGAAAGGAGACCTTACGATGCGGCAAATAGTCAGGTTCACCGTTTTGACTGCGGCTCTGTTCGCCACGGTGACGATAACCAGCGCGCAGACGGCAACGGGCCAGATCACCGGAACGGTTAGAGACTCCTCTGGCGCGGTTTTACCGAACGCTAAGGTGACTGTTACGAATCAGGGTACGCGAGTAACACGTGACACGGTTAGTACCGGTTCAGGAGATTACACCTTCACGCTTCTGCCGGTCGGAACGTATACGGTGTCTGCCGAGCAGAAGGGGTTCTCGAAAGCAGAACAATCCGATATTCGCCTCAATGTGGACCAGGTCCAACGCGTAGACCTGACGCTCTCCGTTGGAGCGACAACCGAGACCGTTACCGTGCAGGCGCCCGCGGTCGCGGTCGAGACCGAAACATCGAGTATCGGCCAGGTGGTGAACGAGCGGCAAGTTACCCAGTTACCGCTTAATGGCCGCAGTTTTTTGGATTTACTGTTTCTCGGCGCGGGGGCGGTCCAGACGAATGGTGAGCAGGGGTCGATGCGAGCGGGCGAAGGGAATGCAATCAGCATCAATGGGTCCCGGCCCACTTCCAACAATTATCTGCTTGACGGCATGGTGAATACGGATACAGCTCTCAACACGCCCGCCGTCGTGTTGTCCGTAGATGCGATCCAGGAGTTCAAAGAGCAGACCACTACTTATACCGCCGAGTACGGATTTAGCGCCAACCAGATCAACATCATCAGCCGCGGCGGCACGAATCAGTTCCACGGCGCGTTATTCGAGTTCGATAGAAACAACTTTTTCGATGCGCGCAGTTTCTTCCAGGCGAGTGTTGCTCCGCTCCGGCAGAATCAATTTGGATTTGTAGCGGACGGCCCGGTCTGGATTCCGAAACTCTACAACGGCAAAAACAAGACCTTCTTTATGGCGAACTATGAAGGCCAGCGAACGCGAGGAGGAATCGATCAGTTTTATCTCGTTCCTACTCCGGCCCAATTATCCGGTCACTTCACCAGCACGATTATCGACCCGACCACTGGGGCGCCGTTCCTGAACAACACTGTCCCATCGAGCCGGTTTTCAAAGCTCGCAAACCTCGCCGTGCAAAAATTCTTTCCGGCTCCCAATGTCAATCTGTCCCAGGGAAATTACCGGCTGACAACCTCGTTGCCGAACGATGTCGATCAGCAAACATATCGCATCGATCAGAATCTGGGTAAGTTTGGGACGATCTTTGCCCGGGGAACGAAATCAAATTACTCGGTTACGACGCAGGGAGATATAGCCGTGAACCCTGCGCTCGGCCAAAATTTCTTCGTTGAGGACACAGTGAACTGGGAAGTTTCACATACCCTGACCATCGGACCGGCGATGGTGAACCAGTTCCGCTTCGGATACCTCGACGCCACTGCCAATCAAGGCGGGTATCCGGCAGATCCCGCCGACATAAGCGCTTTGGGGCTCACCGGTGTGTTTACGAATTTGAGCCCGCCGCAGCGGGTTTACCCGAGCGTCGGCCTGAGCAATGGGTTCAGCACGGTAGGCGGCGCTATCAATGCCTACACCACGAGCGATCAACCGATGTGGGACTTTGCTGATTCGTTCACCTGGGTCCACGGCAATCACACGCTGGGGATCGGCGCCGAGTACCGGCAATGGAAATTGAATCGCGACCTGGCGGATAACTTCCTGGGCAATTTCAGCTTCAACGGCTTCGCCACCAGTCCTGCATCTCTGGCGAAACCAACTTCCGATAATGTCGTAGCAGATATGCTGCTCGGCTATTACAGCACCGCCGCTGTGTTTCAACCCGGTGGATTCAGTTCCGGTAACGTGGCGGGCAATCCGCGCACGTTCAACCTGAAGTATTTCGCGCCTTATATACAGGACGATTGGAAAGTCAATCAGCGCCTGACCTTGAATCTTGGATTACGCTGGGATTTCCGCACCGTTCCTTACGAGACTAATAACCATATGGGCTGGCTCGATGTCACCAATCCTCGTGGTGGTCTGTGCATGGCAGATAAAACGCTTCTGAATAAAGGAATCGACGGCGATCAAAGCTATTACCGCTATTGTGGCCGCACGACGCCGGCCGATCCATCCTATATGCCGTTCGCGCCCCGCTTCGGATTTGCTTATCGGCCATTCGGCGGGGACAAGACCGTCATTCGCGGCGGCTACGGCGTGTTCTGGGATTCCGCCGAGCTTCGCGAGACGGACGGTTCGGCAGATCTTTATCCTTATGTTAGCCGCGGCAATTACATCCAGAGCGCGGGGCAGACGGCTCCGCTCCTGACTACCAATAGCTTGTTTCCGCCGATTGTACAGGGTCCCGCAGTGCCCGCTGACAACACGTTCATTGCGGTGATCATATCGGAGAGCCCGCGCAATCCGTACGTGCAGCAATGGTCATTCTCCATTGAACGGCAGCTCAACTCAACCACGACCCTCGAAGTCAATTACATCGGCAACAAAGGCACGCATCTGCTGGAACGGCGGAATATCAATCAGGCATTCCCGCCGACGAACCCTGCTAATCCGGCCCCTCTGACTGCGCGCCGGCCGTACCAAAACTTCGTTACCTATATAAACAGCGACTGGTCCGGCAATTCCAGCTACAACTCTGGAAATGTGACACTCCAGCACCGCAGCGGCCCATTGGGCTTCACAGCCGTGTACACCTTCGCAAAGGCCATCGATGAAAAATCGGCTGCGGCCGGCATCGGATCGACCGGAAGCGGTTATCAGGGCTTCATGGATAACCACGATGCAAGGCGCGATCGCGGACTAGCCGATTTCGACGTCGACCACCGGTTCGTCGCCAGCTTTGTGTATGATCTCCCCTTCGGTCGAGGTAAGCCTTTCCTTTCGAGTACACCGAAGGTGGTCGACGCTCTCTTGGGCAATTGGCAATTGAACGGCATTGTCACATTTCAGCGAGGATTCCCATACTCCATCAGCGCGACTGATCTGGGCAACGTCCTTGATACAAATGGAGCGCAGCGCGGTTCTGTAATCGGTAATCCTTACCCGAACGGATTCCACCAGAGCATCGCCGAATGGTTCAATACAGCGGCATTCATGCAACCACCCGCGGGAGTGTTTGGCAATACCGGCCGGAACATCCTGCGGGCGCCTGGCATCAATAGTTGGAACCTCTCCCTTTTTAAGAACTTCCCAATCAAAGAGCGGGTGAACTTGCAACTGCGCTTGGAATCGTTTAATGCCTTCAATCATCCACAGTGGGGCGTTCCCAATGACAATGTGTCATCGCCCCAATTCGGGCAAATCACAAGCACAAACATTCCAGGCAGGATCAACCAATTAGGAGGCAAGCTTACCTGGTAGTGTACAGGCCGATCTTACTCTCGTGTCTAAGTGCTGCGCTTCTCCTCGCTCAAAATGACACTGCAAATCTCGAGCAGTTATTTGAGCGAGGGGAACGGGCGCTTTCCGAGCATCAGTATTCCGACGCGGAACAGATCTTTAAGAAATTGCAGCAGCTCTCTCCCGGAACGGCTGAAGTGTATGGACGGCTCGGCCTCGTCTACTTCCAGGAAGGAAAGTTTGAGCAGGCGGTTCCGGTTCTCCGTCAAGCTCTGAAGCTGAAACCGAGTTTGCCCAATACCGACATTCTCCTGGCGATGTGCCAGTCCGAACTGGGTCAATATGAGAAAGCTCTGCCTGGTTTAGAAAAGGGATTTCACTCGAGTGATCGAGCATTGAAACGTATGAGCGGTTTGCAACTGCTCAGAGCGTATACTGGCCTGCAACGCGATAGCAAAGCAGTGGAAACCGCACTGGACTTGAACCGCCTTTATCCAAAAGACCCGGAGATGCTGTATCACACGAGCAGGATCTACGCCAATTTCGCGTATCTGAAACTGCGCGACCTGGCCGAGGCTGCACGCGATTCGATTTGGAGACACCAAGCCGCTGGCGAGGCATACGAGAGCGCCGGCAATTTCGATCTTGCTATCAGCGAATATCGCCAGGTACTCGCGCAAGATCCCGCCCGTCATGGCATTCATTACCGGATTGGCAGGGTCTTCTTGTCGCGTGCACGGTCGGGAGATTCCACTTCCCAAAATCAGGCACTGAAGGAATTTGAGCAGGAGCTCGCATTGGACCCGACGAACGCCAACGCGTCCTACGAAGCGGCGGAAATTTATCGCAAATCGGGGCAACTGGAGAAAGCACTCGACTTGTTCACGAAAGCTGTGGAATATTATCCCGATTTCGAAGAGGCTCAGCTAGGGCTGGGAGGCGTTCTCATCACCCTAGGCAAGCCAGCGCAATCGTTGCCTCATCTTCAGAAGGCGATTGCCATTAAACCGGATGACGAAGTCTCTTATTATCGGCTGTCGATGGCCTACAAGGCTTTGGGCGATGTTTCAGAACAGCGTAAAGCTCTGGAGCAGTATCAACGACTCCGCGCTCGGAGACAAAACCAGCCGCTCGAAAGAGACTTACAGCGTAATGAGGTAACCAAGCAAGAGATTGATGGTGTCGGCTTGCAATAGAGGTTCAAAATGACAACCCGTTCCTGTACGTTCTTCCTAAGCGCCCTCATCAGCACGGGAGTTTGTGTCCAGGCCCAAACGCCTGCAAAGGACCTTGAACAGGGATTCAAGAATCCTCCGGATTCCGCCAAGCCTCGCGTCTGGTGGCATTGGATGAACGGCAATATCACCAAAGAGGGAATCAAGCTCGATCTCCAATGGATGAAGCGCGCAGGTGTCGGCGGGTTTCAAAATTTCGATGCTGCTCTGGGCACGCCGAAGTTAGTCGGCAAACGGCTCGTGTATATGACGCCCGATTGGAAGGATGCCTTCCGCTACACAACCGAATTGGCAGACCAACTCGGGCTCGAAGAGGCGATTGCCGGTTCGCCCGGTTGGAGCGAGTCCGGTGGGCCATGGGTGAAGCCTTCGGATGCAATGAAGAAGTTCGTCTGGAGTGAAACCCGCGTGCAAGGCGGTCAACATTTTACCGGGGCGCTTCCCAAACCTCCTTCTGTGAGCGGACCGTTCCAGAACATCCCGATTATCGATTTCATCGCGCTTTTGATGGGCCAGAAGACACCGCCGCCGGCGAAGTTCTATCGTGATACGGTGGTGATCGCGTTCCGTGTACCCGACGCCGACGTACCTGTATCGGAATTGCAGCCCAAGGTCACTTCCAGCGCGGGCACAATCGACGCTTCCCTGCTCTGGGACGGCGACCTAGTCAAGGCGAATTCTTTGCCTATTGCTCCCGTGGGCCAGCAGGCTTGGATTCAATTCGAATTCGCAAAGCCGCAGACCATGCATGCCCTCACCTTGGCCATGGGTGGCCCCAAGAACCCGTTCGCAGATGCAGCGACGATTCCGCCCGGGCCTGATTTGGAAGCCAGCGACGATGGCCAGACATTTCGGAACGTCGTCACGGTCCCCGGCGATGGCGCACAGGAAACGACAATCGCATTCCCAGCAACTACGGCGCGCTTCTTCCGGGTGAGCTTCACGACTCAGCCGCCCCCAAAGAACCCGTTCGGTTTTGACTTGTCCACCTTGGGCGATCTCAAACTTCCACCGCCCGCGACCGACCATAAGATCACGGAGTTCCTGCTTCACCCTGGCGCGCGTGTGAGCCGTTTCGAAGAGAAAGCTGCCTTTGCTACGCTGCCCGACTTGTATCAGTACTCAACTCCGCCCGCTGGTTCCGCGGAGGTTGTTCGGAAATCCGACGTGCTCGATCTGACATCGAAGATGGGCCCGGATGGCACGCTGGACTGGACCCCGCCGTCAGGTCGATGGACCGTCCTGCGCCTCGGATATTCGCTCACCGGCGTAACGAACCATCCCGCTTCTCCCGAAGGAACCGGCCCTGAAGTAGACAAGCTCAATCCCGAGCATGTCAAGGCGTATATGGCGACTTATCTTGACAACTATAAGAGTGCGGTGGGCCCGTTGATGGGCAAACGCGGTCTCGAATACGTCATTAACGATAGTTGGGAAGCGGGCACGCAAAACTGGACGGAAAACTTGATCTCGGAGTTTTCCAAGCGCCGCGGCTACGATTTGCGCCCTTGGATACCCGTACTGACTGGCCGTGTGGTCGAAAGCTCGGAAGCGAGCGACAGATTTTTGTGGGATTTCCGCAAGACTTTGAGTGAGATGCTTGCCGAGTACCACTACGACCTTATTGAGAAATTACTCAAAGAGCGTGGCTTGGGGCATTACGGCGAATCGCACGAAGAAGGCCGTGCGTTCATCGGCGATGGAATGGCGGTAAAGCGTAGCGATGACATACCCATGGCCGCTATGTGGACGCAAGTCCCCGGCGTGAACACGGAGCAGTACGGCTACGACGCCGATATACGTGAATCGGCTTCGGTCGCTCATATCTATGGCCAGAACTTAGTGGCGGCTGAGTCGCTCACTGCGATGTTCGGCCCATGGGCCTGGTCACCCGTGACACTCAAACCCACCGCCGACAAAGAACTGGCGATGGGTCTCAACCGGTTCGTAATTCATACTTCTGTGCATCAGCCGCTAACGGACGGCAGAACGCCTGGTATCAGCCTTGGACCCTTTGGCCAATGGTTTACCCGCAACGAAACCTGGGCGGAACAGGCCAAGAGTTGGACCACATACCTCGCCCGCAACAGCTACCTGCTGCAGCAAGGCCGGTTCGCTGCCGATATCGTCTACTTCTACGGGGAAGACTCGAACCTGACAGCGCTCTTTCTACACAAAGCCCCGGAGATCCCGGCTGGTTACAATTTCGATTACATCAACGCGGACGCGCTGATTCGTAAACTGAGCTTTTCGAACCGTGAACTGACGACGCCCAGCGGCATGCGCTATCGGGTTCTTGCGCTCGATCCGTTCAGCCAGCATATGTCATTGCCGGTCCTTCGGAAGATCCGGGATCTGGTCGTGGCGGGAGCAACGGTTGTCGGCCGCAAACCGGTCGGCACACCAAGTCTCAGCGACGATTCCGCAGAGTTCCAGAAGATTGCAGATGAGCTTTGGAACTCCGCTTCCGGACTCAAAGGTCATGTATACGGGGATACGAGCTTGAGCGATGTTCTTGAGTCCATACAGATCCCGCCGGATTTCACATATACGAAATCACAACCTGATACCGAGCTTCTCTTCGTACATCGGAAGCTAGCCGATGGCGATCTTTACTTTGTTGACAACCGTCATGACCGCCCGGAAACTGTGAACGCAACGTTTCGCGTCAGAGCGAAAGAGGCAGAGTTGTGGCACGCCGACACCGGCATAATTGAACCGGCATCGTTCCAAATCTCGGGAGACAAGACGACGGTTCCCTTGCAATTGGAACCGTGGGGGACAATCTTTGTTGTGTTTCGTAAGCCGGCGCGGAGTGTATCGCGCGTTTTGCTCAAGCAGACGGAAACGTCCCTCGCAACCATCGACGGCCCATGGCAGGTAACATTTCAACCGAATCGAGGAGCACCCGCACAGGTTACCTTTGAAAAGCTGACTGCCTGGAACGAAAGCGCCGACGATGGGGTGAAATACTTTTCGGGCACCGGTACTTACATCAAGACCGTTCAAGCACCGCCAGAGTGGTTTCAGAAAGGCGGTCGCCTGTGGCTCGATCTGGGCGATGTCCGTAACTTGGCGGAAGTATCCGTGAACGGCAAGCCCGCCGGGATTGCTTGGAAAGTTCCGTATCGCGTCGAAGTAACCGGCCTGCTGAAACCCGGCGGGAACGAATTGCGCATCGACATCATCAATGCGTGGGTCAATCGGATGATTGGCGACCGGCAACCGAACGCAACCACCAAGTTTACGTTCACCGTCCCGAGTTTTTACAAGGCCAACTCGCCGCTGCTTCCGTCGGGACTGCTCGGCCCAGTGCAAGTACTATCGACAAGCAGGAAATGAAGTTCTCTACGGCTGCATGCAGGGCTTTCGAAGGTGACGTTGAATCATCCGGATATGTTTTCGTAGATTGGGGGTTCAGCAGCTCGCCCTTTGTTCTGGGCAATACTAATTTGAAGCGGGGCCCCTTCAAGGGGGTATTTGCCGATCCCGCCGCGTTCGCAAGCGAGTTCATCTGCTCTTGCCACGTCGGCACGACGGAGATGTCGCAGATACCTCGCGGCCCTGATCGCGCTCACCAAGCGTTCGAAGCCAGCGAGGAGATCTGTACGATTTTGCTCCTAAGCTATTTGGGAAAGCGTCCTGATATGGAAGCTCGATTCTATTTCGCGAATCGAATATCAGGACGGAATAGGCTAAGGACTGATGCAAAGAAGATGTAGAGGCCAGGTTGAATGAAGGCGCAACTTTCACTCTTCACCGCAGCGGCATTGGGACTCGGACTAACGTTTTTTGCCGCGGGTCAGCAGCCCGAGCCGGCTGCGCCGAACCGGATCGTGGTGAACGTCGATGCGCAACAAACCGCCGAGCCTGTGTCGAAATACGAATTCGGCATGTTCATCGAGCACATCGGGCCGCT
>Ga0070741_10000835_pt1 | contig 102368 bp, 92 predicted proteins | sample Coa_R1_4_FD_66440 | JGI IMG/M metagenome (GOLD analysis project Ga0070741, IMG submission 66440) | Surface soil microbial communities from Centralia Pennsylvania, which are recovering from an underground coalmine fire - Coalmine... | ecosystem: Environmental > Terrestrial > Soil > Unclassified... | reverse complement strand
CGTAGGGTGCTCGTATTTCAGTATTTTTCTTGGCAACGGCGATGGGACATTCCAGACGACCCCGATTAACACGACCCCGCCGTATGGTGAGCCGCCAGGATTGGGAATCGGCGATTTCAACAAGGATGGCAGACTCGATGTAGCGGTAGGTCAGCAGTTCGGGACAGTGAGTCAGGTGCAGATTTTCTTGGGCAACGGAGATGGGACGTTCTCGACTGGGAACCCCTACAACGTAGGCTCCGACCCCCAAGCGATTGCGGTGAGTGACTTCAATAATGACGGGAAGCCAGACCTTGCCGTAACCTCCGGTTTGGGCAGCACCATTGTGTTTCTGGGCAACGGTGACGGCACCTTTCAAAATAGCGCAAGTGTTCCAACGGTTGGAACGACCTGGATCATAGCTGATGACTTTAACGGGGATGGCAAGTCAGACCTGGCCATCGCTACGCTTTCAAATAACACCAACATAGCAGGGATTTATGTCGCTTTCGGAAAAGGCGATGGTACCTTTCCGTTACTCACGTTCTATCCAGCGGTGAGCGACACTCGCTTCGTGGCCAGTGGCGACTTCAATAACGACCACATGACTGATCTACTAGCTCCTGATTATGGCTTAGGTGATCTGGTTTTGCTTCTTAATACAGGCGTGGTCAAGTTCAACCCGACTACCCCGATCCGATTTGCCCCGCAGCTAATCGGCACGGAAAGTTCACCGCAAACCGTGACGCTAACCAATACGGGAAAGTCGAGCTTGTCGATTACACGAATGTCCACTCACGCTCCGTTCCAGGAGAGCAACACTTGTGGATCGAGCGTCGCGCCGGGAGCAACCTGCGACATCAACATTGTTTTCCGGCCGAATATAAGTGGCAATGCATCGGGGCTATTGAATATTTCCGATAGTGCCTCTTCCAAGCTGCAAGTCATCGAGCTTAGCGGGGCAGGAACCGTGGTTGCGTTTTCCCCCAACGCGCTGAGTTTCCCCACACTGAGGGTGGGTACGCAGGCCACCAAGAAGGTGAAGCTGACGAATCATGGCCAAACTCCCCTGAACATCACGCTGATTTACACGTCGGGAACGGATTACCATGACTTCACGCAGACCAACGATTGCCCCACGTCATTAAATGCCGGAGCGTACTGCACGGTCTCCGTTACGTTTAGTCCACTGAAGACGGGAACCCGGTCTGCAATACTGGGCGTGGAAGACGACGGCGGAGGCAGTCCGCAAACGATTCCTCTGACCGGCGTCGGCGACTAGTTCGCGACAAGCCTGAATACACCTCATCGGCTCTGTCGGGCAGAGAAAAAATCTCAAATGGTCCGCATTTCAATTGTAGAAACTTGACTGCCCGTTTTTCCTCGCGTAGTATAGGCGAACAAATAGCGAATATCTGGGCACCCATGGCTTCCCTTCCCCTGCTTCCGAATACCTCGCCCAAGCTAGTCGGTATCGCCCGACTGGCGGCAGAAGGCGAATCTCTGCGCCAGGGACACGAAGTGGAATATTTCACTCTTCCGGTCCGCTCGCTGCTGAATCGCTGCACGGTCGAGCGCATGCCGTTCACTTGGACGATCAATCCTTATCGCGGATGCGAGTTTGCCTGTAAGTACTGCTACGCGCGCTACACCCACGAATTCATGGAAATGCGCGACGGCCTGGAATTCGAACAGAAGATTTTCGTCAAGCAGCACGCCGCCGACCTGCTGCGGCAGGAATTGCGGCAGGTCAAGCGGGGAGAAGAAATTGCCATCGGCACCGCGACCGATCCGTATCAGCCCTCGGAGAAGCGCTTTGAAGTTACCCGCGCCATCCTCGAAGAATTCGCCAGGCACAAGGACTACGAGATCGGGATTGTCACCAAATCGAACCTGGTATTGCGCGACGCCGAACTGTTGCGGCAAGTCTCGCGGCACAACAAGCTTTTTGTGAACCTGACCATCACCACTCTCAACACCGATCTTGCCCGCATCCTCGAACCCCGCGCTCCGCGCCCCGATCTCAGGCTCGAAGCTGTGCGCAAATTGAATGAAGCCGGAGTGAATGCGGGCGTGATCTGCGCACCTGTGGTTCCCGGCATCACGGATTCGCCTCGCGATCTCGAGGCTGTGGTCCAAGCCACGGCGAAAGCGGGCGGAAAATACATCTTCGCCAATTCTCTTTTTCTGAAGCCGTGCTCCGCGGCGGTCTTTATGGCATTCTTGGAAAAGGAATTCCCGCACCTGGTCGAAAGTTATCGTCAGCGTTTTACCACCCGCGCGTTTCTCCCTTCCGCCTACCGCAAACGCCTCTCCCAACTGATGGCACGGCTTCGTCAGAAATATGGCATCCGCAGCGACTACGACCGATATAACGAAAGATCCCATCCGCCGGTTGAAGAAGCCCAACAACTGCGCCTGTTCTGAACCCCTTTTCTTCGAGCTCCTTCGTGTCCATTGTGGTGAAAATCAGGACAGCTTACGCTCGCAATTTATAATGACCGTTCCGATCGCATGAACTCTCCTCGCTATCAAGCTGACCCGGGCGCGGTGCCTCCGCCGCCGCGCCGCCGTTCGGAGTTCCTCGTTCAACTCGATCACTTCTGGCAAAAAGTCACGGAAGGCTTGGAACTCAGCCAACTCTGGAAACAATTCCAAACTGATGCCCGCACAAGCTATCGTCTTTACCAGAAAGACTTCAGCACGCGCAGCTTGCAGGAGGCGCGTCAAAAGGGTTTCTTCCAGACTGCACAGGAATTTGCCTGGGCCATCCTCGAAAAGCTCACACCGGCACGGCGCGTGCTGCTTATCATCGGGGTGATCCTATTGATCTTTCCCGGAGGCGGCTTCGAATATCACAACCGGGCCGGGGAGCTACAAGTTGCGGAATTCGATTTCCACTTCTTCGGCGGCATCTTGCTTTTTGTCTTGCTCATGCTCGAAATTGCCGATCGGGTGGTCATGAAGCGCGATCTCGAAATCGCTCGCGATATCCAGAAATGGCTCTTGCCCGCCGCTCCCCCACTAGTACCCGGTCTGCAGATTGCCTTCGCCACTCGCCCGGCTAACACCGTCGCGGGCGATTATTATGACGTCTTCGCCCGGCCCGCCGAAAATGCGGACCAGAAATACCTCTTCACTGTGGCGGATGTGGCGGGAAAGAGCATGCCCGCGGCTTTGCTGATGGCCACCTTCCAGGCCAGCCTTAAAACACTGTCCTCGGTTCCCTGCGCTCTCATCGATTTGGTGGTCGGCATGAACCACTACGCCAGCAGTAATAGCCAAAGTGGGCTGCGCTTCATCACAGCGTTCCTGGCGGAGTTCGATCCAACAACCCGCACTCTGGCTTACGTGAACGCCGGACACAATCCGCCAATCCTGCGGAGAAGTACGGGTGCGATCGAACACTTGACTGCCGGAGGTGTGCCGCTCGGAATCAATTCAGCGATGACCTACACGGCGGACTCTGTTAGTTTGGCGCCCGGCGATTGGCTGGTGATTTTTACTGACGGCTTGGTAGAAGCCATCAACGCCAACGGGGTCGAATACGACGAGCAGCGCGTCCTGAATGTCCTTCAACTCGGCGTCAACGCTACGCCGGACGAACTTCTTCGTCGCATGATGAGCGATCTCGATGCATTCGTCGGCGACACTCCCCAGCACGATGATGTCACCTGCTTGCTGGTGAAAATGACGTAGATGCTTCTTGAATCTGGTCCATCTCGATAACTCCGACCCACTGCCCGGCTCGATAATCGGAGTACACGAGTTGTCCGCCGAGAACTTGTGCAGCCACCGCCGGTGGAACGTCAATGTGAAATCCAAAAAACTCGGTTTTCCATTGTTGCCATTTTCGCCAACCGCTAAACCAAGATTGCCGCGGCTCGTACTTGGTCGAGAACACAAGAGCTACGTTGAATCGATGCCGCTCCTCCGCCGCAGCCATTACTTGTTCAGCTGTGAAGTCCTCGATGCGAACTACCGAAAATGGCCGCGCCACATACCCGAGATAGGGGCGCGTGAGCTCATCGCTTGCCGGCCACGCCGTCAGCACCGGTCCACGATAGCGCTGTTCTATAAAGCGCTCCGCGCGTTGATGCAGTTCGATGTAATCTCGGTAAGCTAAATTGTCCTCCATGGCAAAGCCGTACGGAGGATTCACAAACCAGCCGATCACGAAGGCCAAAACTACAATCGCGACTACCGCTCGCCAATACCGCACCCGCCGCCGTACGGTTGATATGCAAACCATGATTACAAGCGGGACCACGGGAAGCATGTAGCGGGCCAGCACGGCACCCCCGACGAGCGCCATCGTCATCACATACGCTGCGCTCACCGCGACAAAGGAAAGCTGTACAGCCAGCGAGATTCGCTGCCGCTCTTCTCCATCATCGATCAGCGGCGGCAGCCACATCGCAAATAGCGTCGCCAGCGTGAGCAGGTACAAATTCATGTATCCGAGCACCTGCCAAAGCCGCAGGCCCAGTGCCAGCACGAATCTCAGCGGGTTGAGAGTGGCTTGTACGTTGTAGCGGAAAAACTCCGGATTTCCGAAAACAACCCCGGTTTTGTACCAGTGATACGCATACCACATCGTCAGCGGCGCCACGGTCATCGCAAGCGCTCTGGTCAGGGAGTGGGAACTCGCCGCCAATCGAAGGCGCTTCGACCCGAATAGCCAAACTGCAAGTAACGCCAGCGGCGCCAGAATTGCCGTTTCCTTGGCGAGCACTGCTAGTGAAAACCAACCAGCTGTCGCCCAGGACCGCCGTTCAACATACGCCAGCAAGCCCCATATCGTGAATGCCGCCGCTGCCAGGTCCAGGTGCGCAAGCGAACTCTGGGCAAAAAAAACGGGGTACACGGCCGTGCAAATTACGGATGCAATCGCCACTTCCTGATTCGCAACACATCGCGCAAGTCGAAACACCCCCAGCAGCGCAAACGCCGCTATCCCCACCATCGCGATTCGAGTTACAAGCGGACTAAATCCAAGAACTTTCCACGCTATGGCGAGATACGCCAGTACCAGTGGCGGATGCGCATTAGATACGGTCGAATGCGGAATCACGGATCCCGTCAGCAGCAGGTCCCGAGCCGCAGGCACGTAATACCCCGCCTCATCCCAATAGAACGGCAGACGTAACAAAGGAAAGTGCAAGGTCAAGAGCGCCGCGAACAAGACAATGAACAGCAGCGCCGAACCCTCCCACGTCCCCGACTTCCCGATGAGCAACGACTTAGTGGACCGGCCCGGGCTGGGCCATGCGGGGGTCAAGCTTGATTTCGCCAAAGGCATTCTCGTAGCCGACTACGTTCTGCTGCAGGATCGACAGCAACGCCTTCGCTTGCTGCGGGCTCAAATAAATCCCCTGGAAATTCTTGACCTCAACCTGCGCTTCGGTTTGCTGCTGCAGGGTGCCGAACACCAGAAAGAAGTCCCAAACGCTGACTCGCACTTGGACACTGTTGGAATAATTCTCGCGGTAATCCGGACCGTTCACCAGCTTGATATTAGGCGGAGTTGGCATCGTCATACGACGATCAGTGTAGCGGCAAGTGCGTGGGAAAGGAAAGTGGAACCACTGCAGCGGCAATTGCGTAGCACTATCCTGAACTGTCGCCGTGCTACCTTGACCCCATACTGCAGCTCGCTTGTTGAAAAATGATCACACGTCGGTCCCGCTGGAGGAATCCTGAAATGCCCGCAAAATGGCTGACCATTATCTCTGAAGTTTTGGTCCTGCTCGGCCTGGTTGCGTTATGGTCAGGCTGGAAGGGCAGTGCAACGCTTACGGGAGCCTTCCCGTTTCATTCGAGTGCAGCCCAACTCACTGGGGCGGCAACCGGCAATTATGCTCTTATCGGAGTGCCCAGCCTGATCATCGGCGTCATCCTGATGCTGGTATCCCTGGTCTGGACGATTTTCGAAATCGTGCAGAAGTGATGCGGCGGTTGAAATCGGGATTGGGCGCAGCTAGAGTGGAATTGGATCTTCCATCCTGCCGGGATGGCGGAATTGGCAGACGCGCACGGCTTAGGACCGTGTGCCGAAAGGCGTGCAGGTTCAAGTCCTGTTCCCGGCACCAATTCAGACAAGTCAGCGCCCCACGTCAGTAACTTCCGGAACAGTCTCCGTCGCGTGTTCCGCTTCCGGAAGGTTCAATGCCGTCGCCAGGCTCTCAGCCAGCATCCTCGGCAGTGTGCGATACAAACGCCACCGCAAATCGCTATAGCCCTGCGTTCCCGCAAACATGTCGGACAGCAACCCACGAAAACTCGAACTACCTGCGGTGAATTGAATCGTGCGTTCGAGCACCGACTCGCCCATCCAGCGTCCGCTGTAAAAACGATCAGCCATTTTCGCCGCGAGTTCCAATTCAGGGAGGAAATCTCGCTCAAGCCTTTCGCGGTATGACGCTGGCTCATCAACGAGCAGAGCGTCGCTCAGCAGTTCTGAGGAGCGCATCGCATAGTAAAGACCCTCACCCGTGATTGGATCCACGAATCCCGCCGCATCTCCGACCATCGCCCAACCGTCGCCCTGAACCGCAATTTCGCCCAGACTCCCCGCCCTCATCGATGGGAGGATATGTGAATAAAATTGAGTTCCTTCGTATTCCAGGCCGATATCTCGCAGCCAGTGCTCAAGAAGTTTGCGTAATTCGGCGGTAGTGTTGTCGCCCACGGTCCCGCAGATCCCCGCAGAAAAGTGGTCCTCCCGCGGAAACACCCAGATGTAGCCATGAAGCTCCGGTAAGAACTGGATCTGCATGACCTCGCTTCGCCCGGGAATGAAGTATCCGGCGGTCGCCATGAGATCTTCCGGCGCAAATGCTGTTGCGAGTTGCTTCCGAAAACTGTTGCGAGCACCGGCGGCAATCACGACGTAATCAGAATTCCAAGCGGACCCGGCAGAGCATATGCGCCAGCCGTTTTCTAATCGATCAATCTGGATGATGTGGTCGCGTACGATTTCTGCGCCCGCTGCACCGGCCCGATCCAGCAGAAACCCATTTAGCACGCGCCGTGAAAAAATCGCGATCGGCTGCTGTAAGTGAAATGAAACTCGTCGGCCTGACGGGCTGATAAGCTCACATTCACCAACCCAATTGCGTCTGATATTCGCATCGCGCAGAAATGGCCAGGTGGCTAGCGCCTTGTGCGTCACTCCGCCGCCGCAGGGCTTCTCCCACGCGAGCTTTTCATCGAATAAAAGAACCTTGCGTCCGGCAGAAGCCAACAACGATGCGGCGAAAGCCCCTGCTGGGCCACCACCCACAATGGCGATTGTCTTCAAAGTGATCATCAGGCTCGCGGACTCCTGATTGCTCTTTAATTATTTTAGAGGACTGCCGCGGAAGTGCATTGCTGGATTTAGAACTGAAAAGTTGTAATGCCACACGAGCGGGGCTGGCGCCGCGCAAACGTAGAAAGACCCGAATTTGAACAGACGAGGGGAACGTCGGCACGTTCTACTTAGGCTGGCGAAGCGACGTCTGGCTCTACTGAACCTGGTTCAGGCCCTGGTAAATCGCCACACCCGCAATCACCAAAATCAGCGCGCCAGAAGCTGCGCCGAGCCATTTGACGAACGGCGTGACCTTGTTGAGCTTCGCCATCAGCTCCGCTTGCTCCTGCGCCATTCCGGAGGCGGACTCATCAAGGAAAAGTTGATCGTCCTCATGCATCGTGAGTGTGCTCCGGTAAATGAGAAGAATGATGAGAATCGTGGTCAGAACGCCCCAGATAATCAGCGGCCACATCAGCATGGACATCATATGCCACCTCTGTGCTGATTACTCAGATCCGGCGGCCGAACCTTGAAGCCGGCTACATAAGCCCGCGGGGAGAGCCGCACGAGGGCATTATAGCCCTATAAAGCGAAGCAAGAACTGATTTGTTTCAAACAGCGACCTATTTCCCTGTGGGCTCATCCAATGATTAGACGAAGGTAAACCGCCCGATTGACGGCGTTTGCTATAATAACCGAACAATTTCAAGGAGATAACATGGCTACAACGACTACCCCGAGCACCCCGGAAACCAAACCCAAGCAGGCGCCAATTACCCTTACGCCCAACGCAGTCAAGAAGGTCAAGGAAATCATGGCGCAGCAGGACCCGCTTCCTGCAGGGTTGCGCGTCGGAGTGGTTGGCGGCGGCTGCTCCGGCTTCTCCTATTCCATGTCCTTCGAGAATAATGCCGGGCTAATGGACAAGACCTTCGATATGGAAGGCCTGAAGGTCTACGTGGATGCGACCTCGGTGATGTATCTACAAGGTTGCACCGTCGATTACGTCGAGACGCTCGAGGGCGCGGGCTTTAAATTCGAAAATCCGAACGTGAAGAGCACCTGCGGCTGCGGATCTTCGTTCAACGTATAGAAAATCATTGGGATTATCAAAGCCTCATCGCTCTGCGATGAGGCTTTTCTATTGCTGAGATTGATCCGGCGGAAATGCCGACTGTGGGCTTTGCTGCTGCTGTTGCTGGAAGTTGCCTGGGCTAGCTTGCATGCCGCTGGGCGACATCGAATTGCCGCCTTGGAATCCAAACGAATTCTGACCTCCGAATGGTGAATTCTGGTTTCCAGGCTGCTGCCCCTGCATGCCCTGCTGCAGGTTTCCACCGCCTAGGCTTTGCAACCCCGGCTGGTTCGGTGTTGAGATCAACCCGCCCCGATCCGTCGTAGGGTCGTAGACAAATTGCCACTGGTAATAGTGTTCTTTCTTATTGAACACTCGGATGCTCTTCTCTTTGCTGACGCTGGCAACTCCCACTATGGGACCACCACCGAATACTTTGTTGCTCGACTCAGCATCCGCCTCTCCTGACGTCTTCTGATTAGGCGATCCTGGTTCGCCTTGCCCTTCGGCAGTTGCGTCCTGCTGATTCTGTCCGTTCCCTGCGGTCCCAGGCGGTTGCGGGTTGTTAGCCCCGTTGCCGGCTCCGAACGAACTCCCACTGCTGCCGAAGCTGCTGTTCATCGAGCCATTCCCACCGAAAGAACCGGTGCCGCTGGTAAATGAGTTTCCCCCGGTAAAGGCACCATTGCCCCCTAACGCGCTGTTGCCTCCGCCGAATGAACTGTTCCCGCCAAATGTGCTATTGCCCCCAAAGGCGTTGTTTCCGCCGAACGCCCCCGATTGCGCAGCCAGTGTGCCGGCCGGAATGGCTCCCTGCATTCCCGGGCCGAATGCCGCCTGCACTTCTCCCATATGCAAAATCTTGAAATCTTTTCCCGTGACCGGATCTTTGTAGCGTTTACGCAGGAAGCGAACGTTATTCGTATTCTCGAGGTCTTCCATTCGGGTGGGATAACGTCCAAACTTTTTTACATAGTGTTTGATCGCGCGCGAGTACTGCACGCCGCGGTGAATCAACTCCTCCTCACGGTCCCGCTTCACTTGCTGCTTGACGAGAGGCGCCATCGCCGTCATCGCAATTGCCAGCAGGGTCACAAAAAGAATTAGAGTGACTAGGATGTAGCCGTCCTCACCGTTAGCGCGTCTTTGCTTGTATCGGTCCATTGCCAAATGCCTTTACCCCTGGATCAGCGGGATGCTCTGGCGGTTGTTGTTGAGCACGTCCTCGATCTCCACTGACATGGGGGTGATGTGCAAGATCTTGTAGCGCCGGTCAACGATGTCACCTTCGCCGGCGATGAATACATCCTCTCCCTGGGACAGGAAAATCTTCTTCGGCTCACCCGCCTTGCTGGCAAAGCCATAGAACTTTAGATTGATCGGCGGTGGCGGAGGTGGCCCCTGCGCAATCCTTGCAGCAGCTATCTGATCCGGACTTACCGGCGCAACTGGCTTGGGTATCTCCGCCTGCGCCATAAATATGTTTCTGCCATTGCCCTCGTATTTCGTTTTTTCGCTGGCATTGAGCCAGTCGTAACGCAGGGTTGGATCGATGGAATGCGGAGCGGAGTTGGCGGCGGTTCCCTTCCGATTCTTCGTGCGCCCTGCGAGTGTCCTGGCGCGCGCTGCCGGCCGGACCGGAGCCGCTGCTGGCGAATTTGCTGGAGTTGTTGCCGCCACCGTCGTGGGCCCCGGAGTGGGTCCGGAACTGAACAGGATGCGCGCGACTAGCACAATCGCGATGGCCATCAGCGCCACTGCAGCAATCAGTTTGTTTCGGTTTTCGGCTCCAATTTTCACTTACGCCACACCTGTTTTTAAGAACGTTTCCATTTTCATTTGCAGCCGCACGATCCCGCCCTGCTCGCCCCCAAGCTGCACGCTATTGATCAAGAAAAACGGCTGTGCCCGTTCCAGAGAATTAATGAATTTCACCAGCTGAAGATATCCGCCGTCCAAGTCAGCTTCAATCTGCACCGGTTGCAGACCCAGAACCTCAGAATCCTTCATCGCATATTTAACGCTGCCGATCTTCACGCCGCTTTCGTTGGCCAGTCTCCCGAGACTGTCAGAAATGTCCGAATCCTGTGACGGAAAGCGCTCTTTATAAAACGCGTCAATCTGATGCTGAGCGACGGGAATCTTCTTATCCAATCCTCGCAGCGGGACAACTTCCCGGGTTTTCTGCTGAAGCTCCTGCCAAAGCTCTTGCAGATGCGCTTGCCGCGTAGCCGCCGAACCGATCAGCGGAGAGAAATAGATCACCACAGCCGCAAGGTCCACAAGCGCCATCGTGGCGAGCGCGATCCGCACCTTCTTCGTAGTTCCTCTTAAGTCCGGCACTACGGTGCGCCTCCTTGACCGGTTTGGGGTTCAAGTTCGGGCAGGTACAAGGCGCCAATGTCAAACTTCACGGTATCCTGCGGATTGGTGCTGTTCCCCACCTCCGAAGTTTCCTGCGTAATCTCTGTCTGCTGAAAGCGTTTCGAGGCTTCCATCTTTCGTACCAGTTCCCGAACGCGCTCTGGCGAATCACCAGCGACCACCAACTTGATTGCCAGCTCATTATTCGTGCCCAGTTCCGGCTGGATCGACACAACATGCACACGCGGCGGCATCACTTTTTCCAAGTCTTCGAAAACACGAGTCCAGGAAAATGCCTTCCGATAGAACAGGTCGTTGAGAAATTGCGAGCGGTCGCGGGTGCTGGCGTTCTGCGGCAGATTCATGAGCGCCTGCGCATCCGCTTTTTCCTTGTCGCGCGCCGCAATCTGCTGTTCGTACTGACTCATCAGTGCGCGGTCCTTCCGAGCTCCTGTCCAGCCAAGAAATGTGAAGTAAAGTAGCCCGACCGTCACGACGCCCATAATCGCCAATGCGCCGCCCCACTGAAACCAAAACCGTCTGGCATCCTGGTACGGCTGTGACGCGAGATTGATATCGAGGCGCATTAGGAGAGCAACGCTCCCACCACACCAGCCATTCGCGACTTCGGGACTGAACCAAAACTCGACCCGAGCTGTGCCGAGCTGACCAACTCATGAACCGCAACCCCGGTCTGTTCGCTGAACGCCGGAATCGCCGCAGCCGTATCGGAAAGTCCCGCCACGCAAATCTGTTCGAGATTCAAGTGATATGTATCCTGAAAGAAAACGATGGACGGATAAACTTCCTCGCCCAGTTGCTCGCCAGTAATGGCCGCTCCAGAAGCATTTTCCAGAGTCCGAAACAGAAGCAGTTGTTGTCCTTGAATGATTGCAATACTGGTGGTCCTGGCATCCACCTTCACCACCATGGTCGGGGTTTCCGCTTGTGTAGCTCCCAGCGCCGCAAGCATTGACGGCAGAACCACTCCGGGGGTATACCCCGCGTCACGGAACGCCGCTTCGTAATCTTCAACGACGCTGCTTAGAGCCACGGCTGCAATCACTCGCAAGCCGCTAGTCGCGCTCTGGGTGTGATACGAAATCTTGGCTTTATCCACGTCGAACGGCAGCGATTTCTTCAGCCGAAACCGGACTACGGTCTCCGCTTCCTGTCGGCTCGACGGCAAAGTTTCAAAATCCAGCAGGACGACGCGGACCGCGGTATCGGGCAGCACGGCAATTACATCATGGGAGCGTCCACCCACCATCGCCAGGGTTTCCTTGATTTTCTCCGCCACGCGATTCCGGTCGCGAAGGTTGGCCTCGATGAGATCCGGAACCAGGCTTCCGGGCGGCAACTCTCCTGCGGCGCACACTTCAATGGCGTCGCCACGGTCGGATACCCGTCCGGCGAGCACACGATCCGCAGCTATCTCACAGGCCAGCTTGGGCTTGGAGCGAGAACTCATGTTAGACACTTTTTCCTGGTCTCCTACCAGTAGAACGCGGATTCTGGAAAATTTGCAATAGCCGGAAGAGCACTGGAGCCATTGAACTTACGGAGTTACGCTGGGTGCCCCGGCGTCTCGTCGGTGTTGCCAGATCTGGGATTCCCAGACCCTTACCGGTTGCTCTCGATGAAGGTCACCTTATTGATTTCCTTGAGCGTGGTCAGACCGTACCGCACCTTGTCCAGAGCGGATTCGCGCAAGAAACGCATGCCTTCTTCCCGAGCCGCGCGCCTGATTTCCGAGGTGGGCTTCTTCAATAGAATCATCTCGCGGATACGATCGCTCAGGTCCAGCAACTCATGGATGGCTGTACGGCCACGGAACCCGGTCCCGGCGCACTCAATGCAGCCCTGTCCTTCATAAAACGGAACCTTCGCCCACTGTTCCGGATCGAGGCCGCTGGCTTCCATAGTCTCCGCTTCGTACTTCACCTGGGCCCGGCAGGACTCGCAAATCAAGCGCACCAATCGTTGCGCCAGAATGCAGTTCAACGCCGAGACGAAGTTGTAGGGCTCGACTCCCATATTCAGGAACCGCCCGATCACGTCGACCACGTTATTCGCGTGCACCGTGGTGAACACCAGGTGTCCGGTGAGCGCCGATTGAATGGCAATCTGCGCGGTTTCCGTGTCACGAATTTCGCCCACCATGATCTTGTCCGGATCATGTCGCAAGATGGATCGCAGTCCGCGAGCAAACGTTAGTCCCTTTTTCTCGTTTACCGGAATTTGTGTGATGCCGCGAATCTGGTATTCGACCGGATCTTCAATGGTAATGATCTTGTCTTCGTCGGTCTTGATCTCGTTCACCGCGGCGTAAAGCGTGGTGGTTTTGCCGCTTCCTGTGGGCCCTGTGACCAGCACCATGCCGTACGGCTCTTTGATGTAGCGGCGGAACTTTCTTAAATCCTCTTCATCGAATCCAACCACGTCGAGCGTGAGCTTGTGGAACTTTTCGCTCATCGATTCTTTGTCGAGCACACGAAGTACGGCATCTTCGCCGTGAATCGAGGGCATGATCGAAACGCGGAAATCAATGGGACGCTCCGGCGTTCCGTATTTCACGCGGAAACGGCCGTCCTGCGGCACGCGCCGTTCAGAAATATCCAACTCGCTCATTACTTTTATTCGAGAAATGATGGTCGAATGATGTTCCTTCGCAATCGGGGGCATGGCTTGCGTCAGCACGCCGTCGATGCGGAACTTGATCGACACCGAGTCGTCGCGAGTCTCGATATGGATATCACTGGCCCGGCGCTGCAGCGCCGTGAAGATCGTCGTGTCCACCAAACGGATGATCGGACTGATGTCCCCTTGTGCCGTGAGGCGGTCGATGCTGATGCTTTCATCAGTGCCACTTTCATCCTCGCGAACTACGTTTAACGCAAAGCCTTCACTCGCGTCCTCCAGGACGCGCTTGGATTGTTCGGTCTTCTTGAGGATCTCACTGATCTGCCCGCGGGTTGCAACCTTGGTGACGATGCGCTTGCCCAGCAGCAGGCTGATCTCATCGATCATCATCAACTGGCTGGGGTCGGCGATGGCGATAACCAGCCGGCCGTCCTCTGTTTCTTCCAGCGGGACAAAGTCATACCGGAACATCAGGTGAGGAGAGATTTTCTTGAACAACTCGTGATGCAGTTGGAAATTGTGCAGGTCCACGAACTGGCAACGATACCGGCGAGCGATATCCTGCGCTTTCTCTAATTCCTGGTTTTGCGCTCCGGTGGCGACACGCCCGCCGTTTCCACCGTTCGCTAATGCCGTCTTGTTATCTGGTACTGTCGCCATTACAACCTGCCTACCTCGAACGTAACACGTTGCAAAAGATTCTGTGCTTCTAGTGGATGCTTGATCCCAATGTGAAGATGGGCAAATACAGCGAGATCAGTATGCCGCCTACAAACACCGCCATGATAATCAGGATGACTGGTTCGATCAGCGCCATTGCCGCCCCTAACGCGGTCTGCACATCTTCTTCGTAAAACTCTGCCACCGAATTGAGCATCGCGGGAAGCGCGCCGGTGGATTCGCCCACTTCAATCATCTCCACCGAAAGATCCGGAAACATTTTTTGATCTTCCAAGCTCTTAGCCAGGGCTCGCCCTTCGCGCACATGCACGGCGGCGTCCTTAATCCCATTCAATATGCGACGGCTGCTCATAGATTCGCCGGCGGTCTCCAGCGATGGCACCAATGGCATGCCTCCTGCAAGAAGCGTCGAAAGCATGCGCGAAAAGTTCGCTACCTGGTACTTCAGCCACACGTCGCCCAAGATCGGCATGCGCAAGATGCCGCGATCCACCGTTTCTGCGCCACGGTCCGTTCTCTTCCATTGCCACAACAGGACCACCGCGATCACAGTCGCGACTCCGACGATCGGTGCATATCGCTGTGCGTGGGTACCGACGTTGAGCATAATCAACGTGATCGCCGGCAATTGCGCATTCATATCGGAATAAAGTTTGGCAAACTGCGGCACCACGTAGGTCACGAGAAAAATGAGCATGCCAAAAACTACGGTGACCAGCAGCGTCGGATACACCATCGAAACAGCCAGCTTCTTCTTGAACGTGAGGGCAAGGCGCTGAAAGGCGATGTAGCGGGACAGCACCTCTTCCATGTTGCCGCTCTTCTCACCCGCCATCAGCGTGGTCGTATAGATCTTGGGAAATGCGCCCTGCGCAGCAAACGCGTCCGAGAGCAACTCACCACCTTTGACCCGGTCCCGGACATTCTGCAGCAGACTCTGCAAGTACGCGTTCTTCTGCCGCTTAATCAGGAGATCCAGTGATTGCAGGATTGGAAGTCCAGCCTTGATCAACGTCAAAAACTGCTGATTGAAGATCAGAAACTGACTTTGCTTGACCTTGCCGCGCCGCCGAAGCGAGAAGTCGCCGGAGAGCACGCCCCGCGGCTTGACCCAGTACACTAGGTAGCCTTGCTGGACAAGGCGGTCGCGGACCTCGGCTTCGGAATAGCCGTTCTCCACCTGCTCGAGCAGGTGCCCGCGTTCATCGGCTACTTTGATCAGGAACTCAGCCATTTAGGGAGTTACTCGGTTGTCCACCTCAGTCTAACATCCGGAGTCGCCGCACCTTGGTTAAATGCCCGTCAAAACATACCCTGGGTAATGCTGCTCACAAATCCTGCAAGTCACTGCATTGTAATAACTTGCCGTCCCCTGAATGTCTTTTCTGAGCTGAAAGCTAAGAGCTACTAGCTGGTTCTTACTGCCCAAAGCTCTCGTCCACCACTTCCACTCCTTTTGGGACCGTGAACTCAAATCGCTGGTCAGGCAATTTAACGTCTGCTCTTTGATCACTGAAGAGGTACTCCGTCCTTGAGCCATCCGCCTCATCAATTACGATGCGCCGGATCCAATCCTCCGGCGTGATCTCGAGCAGAACCTGAGTGACTCGGCCCGCCATCGCTCTCGGTACGCCTTTCAGGACGATGTCGCCTGCGTTTAGAGGCTTTGCCTCCTGCGCTACAGACAAACCCGGCAATTCCTTTTCCAGCTTTGTTTTGCCGAGGAGAAAAGCCAACGGCGATCGCAGATCCTCCAATTTACGAGTCTCCGTTTTACGAACCTGCTGTTCGCCAGGCACATAGAACCACGCGTACTTGCCATCCCCCACGAACAGCTTCTCTCTCGGAGAACGGTACTCCCAACGCATCTTGCCTGGTTTTTTCAGCCACAAAGTCCCGGTTTCACTACGATCCATCCCAGCTCCGGAGTAAATCTCCGTGAAGTTGCACTGCAGAGTGTGCAAATGGTTGTATTTGCGATCTACGGCGTTGGCCACTGCCCTGAGGTCAGGAGTGGCGCTCGCAATTGCAAACGCCATCGCGAACACGAGAGAGAAAATAACAATGAAAGCTTTTTTCACAGAGTTGGGGAGATATTGCCCTCTATTCTAGCGCGTTGCCCTTGATTATTTGTCCTCGCGGCAAATACTGAATACTGATGAGTGCCACCGAATTTCTTTAGCCACTCACACTCTGCGGCGACCTGCTCCAGCACCGGATTGTGGTAAAGCAGGAACACGGGCCGAGGGCTCTCTCGAACGGAACGCTCGAGACTCTCGAGAAACATCACCAACCCTGATTCCGGTAGTGGATTAAACAGATACAGCACGAGCGGCTCGTCCGGAAATTCGAACTTGCAGGCGTCCACACAAACCGACTCGATCGCGAAGCACTTCTGCGATTCGCTCTCGTACTTACTGACGTTCTCCAGCGCGATGCGGTGCAGTTCCGGCAGCAGTTCGATACCAACGACTCTGCGAAACGGATAATCGGCGGCCATCAACAGCACGCGCCCTTTTCCTGAACCGACATCGATGAACACAAACTCTGAAAAATCAATCTCTAACTTCGAAATCATTTCGTGAAATAGCGTCGCATCGGTCGGCTGATATGGCGAGTGCAGAAGTCCCACCAATCGGGCCCGCCAGCCTACTGTCGCTGCCGTCGTATCTACCCGATGATCCCAGTCGTAATCCACATCGCCGTATCTTTGACGACGTCGATCCGGCATCGACTCGCGCATAAACTGCCACGCCACGGAAAAGGCCTGCACAAGGGCATAGACCAATCCCCGCCCTTTTACTTGATTGCGAAACCAACTCAGGTAAATCAGGCCGAGATAACCGGCTGAGGTCACTTCGCGATCTTCTTTTACGACGCACCGCCCATGTCGGATGGCAGGAATTTCGGGAGCGGACGAACGTAGTCTGACGGTATGCCCTTTTCCACGAACGGAAACTCACCAGGATTCTGCAACTCGACATGTCCGTCCGCTGACAATTTGTAAGGATTTCCAAGAGGGTCCCGCGGCGCTTCCGGCAAGATGCCTGCAGCCTGCATTTCAGAGAAACTCAATGGCAGGTGGCCGGTTCGATCACGGTAGATTGAAACTAGCAGCTCCAGATTCGTCACATCCTGGTCGACTTGCAGCGCCCGGAGGTGAGAAATCGCATTGGCGCGAATATCCGGGTCCTGGGTGCTTTGGTATGCAGTCGTCCACATCATGCGCGCCATCTCGGATTCACCCGCATGCTGCGCCATCTGGGCCGCCATCACCTTCAAGAAAGGATGAGCCCCGGGCACCTTTGAACCACGCGCAAAGGCATCTGCAGCCTTCGGGTAATCTTTCATTTCCATGTAGTAGATGAATCCGAGATTGTAATAAAGCTTCCAATCCTCAGGATTGTTGCGGATGCCGTAATCCACCAACTGAATCGCACGCTCCGGCTCGCCAGCTCCGTTTGGTGCGCGCGGCGCCAGGAAGTTTGCACCAAACTCGTACGCAACGGTTAAATGCGGATCAAGACCGGTCGTAATCTCCAGCAGCGGTGCCAACAACTCGTAGTGTCGCGACCCGACCACGTGCTTCCCTCCGAAGTATTGAACCGCGCGCGTCCAATAGACATCAGCCAGCAACCCGTCGTACCCCAGGCTGAGCCGCTTCACAATTTTTGGGGAGGGAATATAAAGGACTTCCTCGAGTGTGGCTTTTCGCCGCATGCTATCCAGATGATGCAGAGCAAAAGCCGAGGTCACCAGGCAGAGCAGCAACAGCATGCTGGCAATCAACGTCGTTCGAGCCAACGGTTTCATTTCAGGTTCCGGCGTTCAAAGATCAAAACTGCACCGCAGAGCGCCATTCCGGTGTACACAAATGCGTAGACGCTGTTCGCAAAGATCAGCTGCGCGGTTACCGGCTGCTGATGCGCTACTGAGCTAATGACATTCAGGGAGGAAAAATTCGGCACCAGGTATGCCGCCCCCGTCGCCAACCAACCTAGTCCGCCCTGAGCCACCGCAGCAAAGCCGCGCAGATCTTCAGCAAAACTCCCTATCACGAACAACGAAAACGCGAACACGGCCGACAGTAGAGGCGATGAAAATGAGGAAAACAACAGCGCCAGCGCCGTGATGATCAGGAACTCCAGCACGATAAAGTACAGGGCGACAAGGACCCAACCGTCGGCGCGCTGAAAGCCACGCGAAACGTACAACAGCGCAGCAAAAACACCAACGGCCATGAAGAACGTGTTCACGATCAGCGTTCCCGCCAACCCAACAAACTTGCCGACGATAAACTCCCAGCGTTGGACCGGCCGCGCTAGGACGGTATATAAGGTGCGCTTTTCGATTTCTTTCGAGACGAGACCAATCCCAATGAAAATCGCGATCACAACCCCAAACAGCGAAACCGCCGAGAGGCCGAGGTTCACGACCACCAATCGCTCAATACCAATCGAGATTTGCCCCACCAGAATAGCCGCACCGCACATCAGCACGGCAAACGCGATCAGGTTGTACAACACGCGATCACGCACCGCCTCACGGAAGGTGTTGGAAGCGATGTGGCCAATGCGGGCGTTCATGATCTCACCCCATCTGCCACTTCAGACGGCTTCAACTGCCGCATGAAGTAGTCTTCGAGCGATGTCCGAACCGGAGTCACAGAAATGATCCGCAGCCCGTCCCGCCGCAGCGCATCGATGGCGGCATCCTGATTGCCTTCGCGAACCAGTGCCCTCACGGTATCCCCCGTGAGGTGGATCTCCGCCGTCCAAGATCTCAGGGACGAAGGCACCGCGTTGCCGTGCCAGACAATTTCGGATTTCCCCTCGACGTTCGACGTTAGATCTTCTACAGCCCCTACGCCGCGTAGCTCCCCAAGATGGATGATGGCAACCCGGTCGCATAACGACTCGGCGTCCGACAGGATATGCGTCGAAAAGAAAACCGTCTTGCCTTGAAGCTTAAGCTCGGCCATTAAGTCTCGAACTTCACGGCGGCCCATCGGATCGAGGCCAGACATGGGTTCGTCAAAGAAGAGCACCTTGGGATCATGCAAAATCGCCTGCGCAATGCCAACCCGTTGCAGCATCCCTTTCGAGAACTTCCTCAGCTGCGTTGCAGCGGCGTCCTGCAAACCCACTCGGTCGAGCACCTCGACAACCTTTCGCTTGCGCTCTCCCGCGTCAACTCCCGAAAGTTGTGCATAGTACTCCAGCAACTCTTTCGCTGTCAGGTAGTCGTAGAAATACGGCTGCTCAGGAAGAAACCCGATCTGCGCCTTCATTCGCGGATCATTGATTTCCATTCCCAGGATCCGCGCTGTGCCCGCCGTGGGGAATACAAGTCCCATCAATAATTTGAGTGTGGTGGTCTTTCCCGCTCCATTGGGGCCGAGAAAGCCGAAAATTTCCCCGGGCTCGATCGTAAGATGCAGTGGCCGCAGCGCATACTTCGAGCGCTTGCGCCAAAAACCCACCTGGTAAGTCTTCTCTAAACCATTTATTTCGATAGCAGCCATTTGGGATGAACGGGTTGCGTCAATTAGAAATTATATGGAACCGGGCACTAGAAGTGAGATGCCATCCGATGCCCGGTAGATTACGAAGGTAAAGCCTTTTCAGAGCTACTGCAGAGCCGTCTGAGCCGAGCAGTTTGCCACGCTTCCCTGAACCGCTGCAGGGTTCTCGAAGTGCACCACTCCATCGGAGTCGGCACAGAAACCGCGAACTCCCGTCTGATTAGCCATGGCCGGCATGGCGTCCAGCTCATAAGTCGCATTCACTCCACCTGCAACCGTGACCACCGGGTTGGTGAAGTAGTAGCCGCTCTTAGGGCTCGCCGCACTCGTGGCAGTGGCCAGTAGAGTGTCAATCAGGCAGGCGCCGCTCGAGGCCGGCACGCCGCAGGTAGTGTTCCCGGCGCCAGGTCCCAGCACCGCCAGGGTCGTAGCATAGCCAACCGTTGGATAAGTCGATTGGTACGTCACTTCCGCGCTGTTGATGGTCCGCAGAGATTCCACTGCGGACGACTCATTGGCTGACATTCGCGCGCGTAACAGGTTGGGAACCGCGATCGCGGCGATGATAAGAATAATCGCCACCACAATAAGTAACTCGATCAGCGAGAACCCTTGCGCTCTTGATTTGTGACCCGTGATCACGCTCCCAAGCATGTTCGTTCTCCTGTGGAAAACCATGCAAGTGGTCGGCCAAACGAATCACATCGGCATTCACCAGATCAACAACTTAGCGACCAGGAATTGCCGCTCATCAACACTTCTTGTCAATGTTGCTGATTTATGGCCACAGATTGCGAACAGATTTCTGGGCGCTGGATAAGTTTTTGAGGCAAAAAACTAAGGAGCAACGGATTGCTCCGTTGCTCCCCGGCTTGTACCCTCCCCCAGGTACTTCGCCAAACTGTTATTGCAATGCGGTCAACCCAGCGCAAGCAGCGTTCGTCGCTGCCGCGGCAGCGGGGTTGTTGAACCGGATTACGCCGTCAGAGTTCGAGCAGAAACCACGCACACCGGTCTGGTTCACCGCAGAAGGCAGACCGTTGACAGTGTAGTCAACGTTGATACCGCCAGCTGCAACCGTCGCCGGAACTGTAAAGTAGTAGCCGCTCTTCGGAGTGGCAGCGGTACCAGCGCTAGCCAACACTGTGTCGAGCAAGCAAGCTGCAGTGGAGGCCGGTACGCCGCAAACCGTGTTACCAGCACCAGGACCCAGTGCGACCAACGTGGCAGCAAAGCCCACGGTCGGATAGGTTGACTGATAGGTAACTTCAGCCGTGTTGATAGTACGGATCGACTGGACCGCAGACGACTCGTTCGCTGCAATACGCGCACGCAGCAAGTTCGGAATAGCGATAGCAGCGATAATCAGGATGATCGCCACCACAATCAGCAACTCAATCAGTGAAAAACCCTTCTGTTTCCGCATCTCGTTGTCCCTTCTCTCTCCCTTATGAGGTATGGTCATCATCGACCGATTGCCCATATGGTGGCATTTTGACGGCCAGACCCGCAGGTTACGAAGGGGATTGCCCTCACGATCTATACTGTCTTTGTTTTCAGGGTCAAAGCGACAGGAGTAACCACCGCCTTCGGTGCGATTTGTTCTCCAGGATTGGCAACTCTATCGGATTTTGGCTGGGCGCCTGACATTTTGTGTCACTCGCCCAAATCCATCAGCCGAACCACTCAACTCTTCATTAAGTGGCAGGAATAGGTTTTGATAACCAGCCAAACCTCGCTGCCCGTTTGCAGTTGCAAAGCTTCGCGCGCCGCCAGCGTGAGATGTGCTTCCAGTTCCACTCCGCAATTGACAACCACGCTGACCATCACATCCCGGCGCTGCAGCGCGATCACGCGTCCGGCGATGACATTCCTCGCACTCAACCCCTGCGGCAAGATGGTTGCGAGCAAAATGTCCCCAGCTCGAATGCCGATCTTCAGGGATTCACCAATCTCCGCCCGCAAAAGGGGGGTTTCGAGTTCGACGTTGCTGGATTCCAGTCGGCAAGTCATCGTGCCACGATCCTCATGCGCCGCGACAACCGTGCCTTGCACTATGTTCTCGAAGCCCGCCAGTTGCGCGACCGCCTCCTGGCGCGGTGCGGTCATCACTTCATGCGGTGTGCCCTGCGCGACAATTTTGCCGGCATCGAGTGCGATGACGTGCTCGCCCAGCGCAAACACTTCTTCGCGGTTGTGCGTGATGTACAGCACCGGAATTTGTCGCGCAGCATTCCAAATACGGAGATCGTCAATGATTCTCGCCTTAGTCGGAGAATCCAGACCAGCCAATGGTTCGTCCAGAAGAAGCATGCAAGGATCAGTGACCAGCGCGCGCGCCAATGCCACTCGCTGCTTCTCTCCGCCGGAAATCTGTCCTGGCCGGCGTGTCCTCAAACCGGAGACGCGAAACGATTCGAGAACCTTCTGCGCGCGCTTTTCTTGCTCGTGCTCGCCAAGATGGGAAATTCCGTACCTGACATTGCGCTCCACGCTCAAATGCGGGAACAACGCCAGGTCCTGAAAAACATATCCAATTCGGCGACGCTGCACCGGAAGGTTAATTCCACGTTCCGAATCGAAAATAACGTCGGCACCAATGGTGACCTTGCCCGCATCCGGTGTCACCAGTCCCGCAATGCAATCGAGCAACGTGGTCTTGCCTGCTCCTGAAGAACCAAACAGGATGGTGACTCCAGGCGCAAGCTCGAAATCGACATCGAGCCGGAAATCGCTTCCGCGTCCTTTCAAACCTTTGCCAATTTGCGCCGACGCCGCACAGGGCCGCGTCGCTCTTTGCTTATTCACGACTTGTTCCGCACTCTGCATACAGCGTCAACAAATGCAACTCACTTCCACGGCCATGATGCCCAGAACTTCCGATTCACGGCATACACCAGGCACAGCGCAAGAAACGAAATTGCTAGAAGAACCAGAGCGGTCTGATTGGCCGACGAATAGTTCAGCGCCTCCACTTGATCGTAGATATCGATGGAGACAGTCCGCGTAATCCCCGGAATATTCCCGCCCACCATCAGCACAACGCCGAATTCGCCCATGGTGTGTGCGAAGCTCAAGGCCACTCCGGTGATCAGACCCGGCGCCGACAAAGGCACAAGCACCTGAAAAAATGTTCGAAGCTTTGGCGCTCCGAGGCTGGCCGATGCTGCCAGCAGTCTGCGATCGACCGATCCGAAGGACGCCGCGAACGGCTGCACTGCAAAAGGCAGGCTATAAATGACCGATCCGATGACCAACGCGGTGAATGTGAACGCTAGTGTGTGCCCGGTCATCGCTGCCCACCAGCGCCCTAAAGGGCTGCGCGAACCCAGAGCGAGCAATACATAAAAGCCGAGTACTGTGGGCGGCAGCACCAATGGCATGGCAACGAGTGCTTCCACTAGGAATTTCCATCGCCATCGGGAGAAGGCAATCCAGTATGCGATCGGCAATCCCACGATAAAGAGGATGCCCGAAACTAAAACCGCCAACCGGATTGTTAGCCAGAATGCCTGCCAGTCCATTGCGCTAAAGCAGTCAGTATAGACGTCTGCTCAAAGAATCCCACTTTGGCACAAGCCAAGCTTGCGACGTTCACTGATCACAATCGCTCGCGCCGACTCTGTCCAATACTCAGTCTGGAGGTCTGGAGGTCTCGAATGGAACTCGAGCAAGCGATCCCAATTATCCGCTCCCTGGCGAACGGCGTTCATCCCGAAACCGGAGCCGCGCTGGAAGAAACTTCTGTCTGCCGGATACCAAATTCAGTGAAAGCCCTCAACCGTGCTCTTGCAGCGCTGGTCGCGCAGGACGAGCGCGAAAAAAAACGTCCGAAGAATGCGGGTAAAGCATGGTCGCAGGAAGAAGATTCGAAGATCTGCGACGAACTCCGCCAAGGGCACGACTTCCAGCAGATCGCGACTGAGCACAATCGTAGTGTCGCTGGCATCCTTGCCCGACTGGTAAAACTCGGCAAGATTTCGCCTGACAAATCGTCTCGAAGCTTTCCGCCGAAGGTGGCATAGTGAATTGCGCGGCCCACGAGATCGTTCGTGCACTCAGCTCTGCGCGCTGGCACGGAATCGTGCTCCTTTGTGCTTGTCTCCAATCTTCAGCACAGACCGGGCCCGCGCAGCGATCTCCGCAACTGACACCCGAGAGACGCCAGCGGATAGAACACTGGCTCTCCCAAGGCCGTCAGACTCCAAACAAATCTGCCGCAGCTCTGCGCTATCGCGCTCTAGAACAAAAGATGAAGATGCGCGCCTCCGAACGCACATCTTTCGGAACAACCAATTCCGGATGGACGTCATTAGGGCCCGCGCCGCTCGCCTCAGATGCCAGCGGAGTAGGTGAATTGGATTACAACTGGGTTTCGGGACGAGCTACCACCGTCGCGGTTGATTCCGCCGATGCTACCGGAAGTACTGTCTACCTCGGTGGCGCGTACGGAGGCGTGTGGAAATCCACAAATGCGTTGCAGACTCCAGCCGCCGTCGTGTGGAAATCTGTCACCCGTGTGGAAATCTGTCACCGACGATCAGGCAACATTAGCGGTCGGCGCAATTGCAATCCAGCCGCAACTCAGCAATCCCGATCCCACTAAGAGCCTAATCCTCGTCGGTACAGGCGAAGCGAATGGGAGCGACTCCTATTATGGCCTTGGCATTTTGCGATCCGCCGATGCTGGCAATACCTGGACCCTGATTCCTTCCGACAGCACTGGCACACGCTCCTTCTCGGGCATGGCTTTCAGCAAAATCGCCTTCAGTTCATCGAATCCGAGCTTGGTGATCGCCGCGGCGGCCCAAGCTTCAGAAGGGCTTAATGAAGGCCTGGTCAATCCCGTCTCTGCCAATCTCGGCCTCTATTATTCTGTCAACGCCGGATCCACCTGGAGTTTCGCAACTGTACAGGATGGCAGCGTGGCGACCGTATCGAGTTCTGCTACCGCAGTTATCTACAACGCATCCGCCGCCACCTTTTTCGCCGCCTTGCAATATCACGGCTTTTATTCTTCCACCGACGGAATTACTTGGACGCGATTGCCCAATCAACCTGGCTCAGGGCTCACGACCGCAGCTTGCCCTGCGCAGGCCAGCAGCACGGCCTGTCCAATTTTCCGCGGCGAAATCGCAGTCGTGCCTGGCCGAAACGAGATGTATGTCTGGTATGTCGATAATGATGATAATGACGAAGGCATTTGGGAATCGACTAATGGTGGGGCGATCTGGACGCAAATCAGCGATCAGGGCATCGCTTACTGCGGAGACATCATCGGCTGCGGAACCCTGGACGGAACCTACAACCTGGAACTCGGGGCAGTGCCGAATGGCGGTGCCACCGACCTTTATGCTGGTGCGGTCAATCTTTACAAATGCCAGATCAATTACGCTTCGCCGACTTGCAACGGCACGGGATCTAACACCTTTCTTAACCTGACCCACGTGTATGGGTGCAGTGCCATCGCGAAAGTGCATCCCGCTCAGCACGCTCTCGCGTTCCAACTTTTAAACAACAACACCCAAGTTGCCATGTACTTCGCTAACGACGGCGGCATCTATCGCACTTTGGACGGTTTTTCTGACCTGACCACCGGAGCTTGCGGAGAAGGCACGAACAATTTCGACAGTCTGAACCAGACGCTGGGCTCAATGACCCAGTTCGTCACTTTCTCTCAGAGCGCGGATGGAAATACGATCCTGGGTAGCACCTCGGGGGTCGGTGCCCCAGCTTCACAATCTTTAGTCGGTAGCACGACTTGGGGGAACGTCGATGCCGGCGATACAAGCTTCACTGCCATAGATCCCAATGACTCGACGGACTGGTTCATCTCCACTCCGTCGATCGTGCAAACGGGCGTGAACATATTCCGCTGCCAATCCGGAATCAGTTGCCATACTCAGGATTTCTTGGACAACCAGGTAGTAAGCAGCGTCACATTGGACGGCGATACCGGTGCTTATAACACTCCGTTCCTTTTGGACTCGCAAAACTCTTCGGAATTGATTGTCGGTACTTGTCGCATGTGGCGCGGTTCGAGTGACGGCACCGGCTTTATTGCTCTGAGCAACAGTTTCGAAAACGGCGGCGCTGGCATCTGCATCGGGACGGAAACGAACTTAGTACGATCCATCGCAACCGGCGGACCACCCGACAAGAACGGCCTCTCAACCGTCATGTACGCCGGAACCGACGGCTCCGGCCCTTTGAACCCGAAGATTCCTCCCGGGGGTCACGTCTGGGTGAGCCTGAACGTCGCCGCGGGACCATCTACCTGGAAGGATCAAACTGGCTCAATCAATCCGAGCGCGTTCCCAATCTCCGCCATTGCCATGGATTCTTCTGATGCCACGGGCCTGACAGCGTACGTGTCGATCATGGGTTTCCACGTCTCGCATGTTTGGAAGACCACCAATGGCGGCGCATCGTGGGCAGACTTCACCGGCAACCTTCCCGACGCGCCGGTCAATGCAATTCTGGTTGACCCCGGATCGAATTCACAGACTGGCACTGTCTACATCGGCAGCGACGTGGGCGTGTTTTCCAGTGACACCACAACCCCAAACTGGACCGAAGTGGGTCCGACACCCGGCAGTGGACCAACGGGATTCCTACCGAATGTCGCGGTCACAGCCTTAGCTTTGTTCGATGACGGAGCAGACAAATGGCTGCGAGCCTCTACTTACGGCCGCGGCTTGTGGCAATACCCGGTGGTGACTACGCCCGATTTTATGATTTCCGTCACCAACACGCCGATGACAGTATTCGCCGGCTCCTCCGGCGTTTTCGACGGTATGGTGTTTTCGCTGAATGGTTATTCGAACTCTGTGGACCTGAGTTGCCACTCGGGGAGCACTTCCCCTCCGACAACGTGCTCGTTCGATCACACGGTTGTCCAACCCAGCAGTTCAGGAACTCCGTTTTCATTGACCGCCAGCGGCGCTGCCGCAGCGTACCAGTTTAATGTTCAAGGCGTGGGTACCGACTCCGGTTCTACCACTCGGGACGCACCGGTCACTTTTAGTGTGGTGGACATCAACCTCACGGCTCCTTCACCGCAGAACCTGACTTTAGGGCCTTCGCAAGTCTCTTCGCCAGTCACATTTCAAGTCACAGCCGCCGGCCCATTCTCTGGCAACGTGGATCTGTCGTGCTTGGGGTTGCCGTCAGGCGCCTCGTGCTCGTTCCAACCCGCGACCGTAGTCGCCCCGACGGCGGACACTCCCGTCTCGGTTACCGTAAAGATCACAACCGCTGCTTCTACCCCCGTCGGCACCAGTACAGTCACGATCTCCGGAGCCGTTTCCGGCGGACCGACAAAGTCCCAAACACTCTCGTTAACCGTGATCGCGGGTTATTTAATCTTGATTGCAAATCCTTCGCTTTCCGCAGCCGAAAATACCTCCGCAAGCTTTGACGGGATCTTAACAACAAATAACGGTTATGCGAGCAACGTCAATGTCCTCTGCGGTGCGGGAGCTCCTCCCACCTGCTCGGTTGCACCATCGCACCTCAAACCGACAGCCGCGGGCGCGCCATTCACGGTGACCGTAAGTAGTGGTCGAGCTCAAAGCTACAGCTTCGTTATTTCGACGGTTGGGACGGATGCATTTGCTGTCTCCCATACTTTCCCGGTGGCCTTTATAAGCACAGGCAGTCCGGCACGTTTCAGTTTCACGGTGAGTCCACCATCGCAAACCGAGTCGATCAAGCAGGGCGACACAGCCACGTATGAGATGACGATTGCTCCGTGCAGCACCTGCGGTCGCTTCCCCGATGCTGTGACCTTGTCGTTTACCGGGTGTCCGCCAATGAGCAAGTGCTCTCTGACTCCCGTTAGCGTAGCCGCTGGAAGTGGGAGTCGAAATCTGACATTCACAGTCCAGACCACCGCTGCAACAATTACCGCGAAGGGCGACCCGCACTGGCAAGGAGGTCTTTACGCCTTCTGTTTCGGAATACCTGTAGGCTTACTGTTCGGTACCTCTGAAGACCGTCTGCGGCGAAGGATAAAGAAGTACGCGGCTTTCTTCACAGGCCTGCTGGCCCTCTCAGCGATCCTGTCTTGTGGTGGCGGCCTGCAGGGCGGAAGCTCCGCCACTCCCCAGCCCGGCACGCCCGCTGGAACCTACTATTTGTCGGTTACCGCAAACCTGAATTCATCTCCCGCGATCCCTCCGCAGAAAGCGGACCTGAATCTCACCGTCGGCCCGTGACGGTCGTACTCGACAGCCGCTGCGAAATTTAAGAGGATAGTCTTTGCCCGAACAGCACTTCGACATTGCCGTAATCGGTGGCGGCGTGGTGGGACTCTCTTCTGCGCTGCACTTCTGTCAGACGTTCCCGCGTCTGAAATTGGTTCTCCTGGAAAAGGAGAACTCGGTGGCGCAGCATCAAAGCGGACGTAATAGCGGAGTGATTCATTCCGGAATCTATTACAAGCCAGGTTCTTTGAAGGCACGCCTCTGCGTTGAAGGTGCGGCAGCAATGATCGTTTTCTGTCGCGAGCACTCGATCCCATACGAAGTTTGCGGCAAGGTCATAACTGCAACATCGACCGAAGAAGTCCCGCGCTTAAACGAACTGCTCAAACGCGGCCAAGCGAACGGCGTTGCCGGGTTGAAGCTGCTCAGTCACGAGGAGGTTCGCGAAATCGAGCCTCATTGCGGAGGCGTGGCCTGGCTCCATGTTCCTGGAACCGGCATCACCGACTACAAACGCGTTTGCGAGAAATACGCCGAGTTGATCGCTGCCGCGGGAGGTACCGTAGCCACTTCCACCGAACTCCATCACATTCTGCGAAATGGAACCGATGCCATTCTCGAGACCAATCGAAGCTCCTTTAGGGCAAAATACGTAATCAACTGCGCCGGTCTCCACAGTGATCGCGTCAGCCGCATGGCCGGAGTTGATCCCGCCGTCCAGATTATGCCGTTTCGCGGCGAATACTACGACCTGATTCCGGAACGCCGCGACTTGGTACGTACCTTGATCTACCCGGTACCGGACTTACGGTTCCCTTTCCTGGGAGTGCACTTCACCCGGCGCGTCAGCGGAGAAGTCGATGCCGGCCCCAACGCGGTGCTTGCGTTCAAGCGCGAAGGCTACCACATGACGGATATCAGCGTGGCAGATCTTTCTCAGAATCTCTCTTCCCCTGGCTTTTGGAAGATGGCTTCAAAGTACTGGCGGGATGGCGCAGGGGAATTCTACCGCTCTTTTAGAAAATCCGCTTTTGTGCATGCGCTACGGCGATTAGTACCGGACGTTCGAAGCTCCGATCTAGAGCCTTCAAATTCTGGCGTGCGTGCCCAAGCCGTTCGCCCCGACGGCTTCCTGGTCGATGATTTCCAATTCGTTTGCAAAGACAACATGCTTCATGTCTGGAACGTTCCATCTCCGGCTGCAACTGCCTCCCTCCCCATCGGACGCGAAATCGTGAAATTGGCCCAGGATGGCTTCGGCTTGCGTTAAAAGTGAAAACAAGATTAAAAAAGGCGCTCGAAGCTGCGTCTGGCAGCTTTTGCACAAGACAGCCCAACACTGCCTCAGGCCTTGTTCATCAATGACTTACGCTAAAGTGCTACGTACGTTTGCAATCATTTAGGCAGCTTTGTAGCACAAAAGTGCCATTTACATCATTTGCCTATGAGAATAAAGTCCCGAAACATCAGTCGCTTATGTGGGGGCGATTAGAAGGGGTGGGCATTCTCCTCCCATGCAGTTTTGGCCCGTCTCGTAGTTCACCGTAATTCTTGATCTAGTACATTTTACCAACCTTGGGAGAGACCCTGTGGCTCATGCAATTAGCTTGCCTGAAGTTTCTGAAGTGATCCGAGTATTGGCCGCCGACAGCAACCGAATGAACAGCCAACTGCTGGCGACCGCTTTGGAGCGCGACAAGCGCTTTCAAATGCTGGATGCACCAGCCGACGCCCGTGGAATTGTGGCTGCCATTCTCCGCGAAAAACCCTCTGTGGTGGTCATCGGGAATGAAGTGGATGGCAACTGCCGGAAGGGTTTTGAGATCGCACGCGAATTGCGTGGACTCCGTCCCGAAACTCGCGTGGTCATGTTGCTCGATTCCAGTGAGCGAAGCCAAGTCATCGAGGCCTTCCGCGCCGGGGCTCGAGGAGTGTTTTCGCGCAACGAATCCCTCAAACTCTTAGCAAAATGCATCTACTGTGTCCACCAGGGCCAGATCTGGGCCAACAGCAAGGAACTGCGTTATCTGCTGGATGCGCTGGGCGAAGCTTTACCGCTGCGAGTGGTGGATGCCAAAGGCACCGAGTTGCTCTCCCGTCGCGAACAGGAAGTTGTACGCTGCGTCGCGGAAGGCATGTCGAATCGTGAGATCGCTCAGCGCCTCGGCCTGACCGAACACACGGTTAAGAATTACCTCTTCCGAATCTTCGATAAACTTGGAGTTTCCAAGCGGGTTGAGGTCGTGCTCTATGCATACAGCCTCGGCAGCGCCGCGGAATTGGGACCTCTGCCTTCAAAACCAAACGGGAAGCACTTGCCAGCGGGCACTCTGTCGCAAGCTTCCGCCATTCCACAAGCGTGATTGGGTTAGCAACTTCGTAGAGGACCGGCTCCGGCGCTGACCGCGCGGGAGCCTGTTTTATTTCAGCCCATTATTCAGGAATCGAGATCAGTGCGGATGGGAAAGCGGACCTTTTGCGCTTCGGTCGAAATGTTCTTGTCCAGGGTACGTTGCCAGTTCTTAAGCCTTCCTACAATCTCTTGCATGTAGGCGATTGCCTCCGCCGGACTTAACATATCTGCCTTGTTGCCGTTGCCATTTGAACCCGCAGCGGCGCGGGATATGCTGGGAAGAAATGCCTCCAGGTTCTCTTGCTGCTCGGCCTCCGGCTGTGTCGTGGTGAGCTTTGAAATGTCGAGATCGGATTTCACTTCATTCACGATCTCCAGATCAATCACCTTTTTCTGCAGCGCGTACGCGAGTGACAGCGCGTTGAAGCAGAAATTATTTACATTGCGAGGGATGCCATCGGTGAATCGGCCGATTTCTTCGTAAGCTTCCGGTGTAAACAACGGATCCCCGGTGTAGCCCGCAACTTTGAGACGATGTTCGATGTAGTTCTTAATCTCCCACAACGGCAACGGTTCGAGGCCATGCAGAATTGAGACGCGCTGCCGTAATTGCGCCAATTTCGGGCTCGCGAGTTTGTCTGCCAGTTGCGGTTGGCCGGACAAAATGATGTGCATCAACTTGGCCCGTGGCGTCTCAAAGTCGGAGAGTAGTCTCACCGTCTCCAGCACTTCCGACGACAGGTTCTGGGCTTCATCAATGACGACAATCATGCGTCGACCAGCTCGCGCCTCTTGTAATAGCCGTCGATTGAATTCTTCGTGTAAGCGGACGAAATCCTGGCTATCACCTTCGTATCCCAGTTCTGCCAACAGGAAGCGCAGAAACTCTCGCGAATTACATTGCGTCTGGAAGATGAAAGCTGTGTGCGCCGTTGTGCGAAACTTTTCCAGAAGATGGAACAGCAGGGTGGTTTTTCCCATGCCCGGCTGAGCGATCAAGCCCAGAAACCCTCGATTAGCCTCGATGCCGTAGTACAAGGAAGCCAGGGCCTCGCGATGAGCGGCGCTCAGGTAAAGGAACCGCGGATCAGGCGTTACCCCAAACGGCTGCTCCGACAATCCGTAATACTTCAAAAACATCTCGGCTCCTTAAAGTTCTGCTTCACGCTTTCCTGCTAATCACCAGATGCGCGCACGAAGCCTGTCCGGTTTTAAACCGGCGACTCTAACTCTGCCTCTGCCGCACAGTTATAACAAGTGGAAGAAAGTAACAGGGTCCATCGGGTACCGATGTCCCCACCACGCCGGCAGCATCCCGAGATTCTATAGAATCCATGCGCCCCCTGCCACTCCAGTGTGCAAATTTTGGCATAAGAGACTCAGGACTCCTTGCCACTACTGAACCTTGTCAATAAAATTTGCGGAGTTTTGAACGCTTTTTCTACCGTGGATATTTTGTCAGTACTCCCAAGTTCGGATGCTAAGATTCGCGTGCTGGTAGCGGACACGCTTGCCATGAGCTGCAATCTGCTCGTGGATGCCCTCCGCCGTCACAAGGATTATCACGCGGCCGCCGTCACCAACCGCAAGAAGGCCATTCAAGCCGCACAGCGCGAGCGCTTCGACGTTATCCTTATCGGCATCGATTCTTCCGACGATCTGGCTGAGAGCACTAGCGTCATTCGTCAGCTCCAGGCGGTCGATTCGAAATTAAACATCGTCGCGTTACTCGAGGCGCCTGAACGGACCATTGTCGTCGAAGCCTTGCGTAGCGGCGCACGTGGTGTTTTCTGCCGCTCGGGATCATTTGAGGCTCTTTGCAAATGTATTCACGCCGTGCACGGGGGCCAGGTATGGGCCAATGCGACCGAACTCGAATACATCACTGACACACTTTTCGAGAGCGGTGGCAAGAGTTCCCGCATGGCAAGTTTGCGCCCCTTGAGCAAGCGCGAGGAGCAAATCACCCGCTTGGTCGCCGAGGGATATAGCAATCGCCAGATCTCGGAGCGTCTCAATTTGAGCGAACACACCATCAAAAACTATTTGTTCCGTGTGTTCGAAAAACTCGGAGTCACGACTCGAGTCGGCTTGACACTCTATGCTTTAAAGCACGGCCAGATGAGCCCATCTAAACTGCAGTCCTCCTTACCCATATTGATTCCGAGCAAGAATTCCAGCCTACCTAGCTAATCTCTGTCCTGTCATTTGTCGGCCAATCGAAAGATGACCGTAACCGTTGTGCTGAAGTCGTGCGGCTCACCTTGATAGAAAAAAGGATGGAAGCGCCATTGGGCAATTGCCTGCATGGCGGCGGGCATGAGTTCAGGATTTCCGTTAATCGGCGTGAGCGTTCGCACTGAGCCGTTTTTCCCGACTATAATCCCGACCATCACCGATCCCTGAATGCCCTGGCTACGCGCACTTTCAGGATATTGGGGCTCGACACGCTCGGCGACATACTGTTTCGCAATTTCAGGCGCGAGAGGCAATTCGCCATCCGAACCCGGTTTGATATTCGGTGACGCTTTCCTGTCCTCGTCGCGGCGCGCCGGCGGAAACACGATTTTGCCGTTCTGGTAAACGACCAAGCCGTCTCCGGCTTTTAATTTCGATTCCGCTCGGGCCGTAGGTGCGGATGGGTGAACAGCCTGTGCTACAGCGCCAGAGGCATTCGCCTCAGTTCCGGCTTCTGAGGGCGCGTTTTCCGGTATGGAAACCTTTTGAACAACCTGCGTGGCACTCGCTGCTCTGATAGTTCCGCGATGCCACTTGGACCAACCCACCACCCAACCTAGGCACCCTGCCAGCAGAATCACGCAAATCAGTAAAATGCTGGTCCAAGGATCGCTCGGGGCTGCCTGCTTCTCAGCTTGGGGTTCAACCGCCTCCGGCGGACTTTCAACCTCATCCCCTTCTGAAGGTCCAACAACGGCGGTGGCTGATGCCTCTGACGGTTGAGTGCCATCCGGACGATCAAGATTACCGGTTATCTCCCGCGCAAATCCCTCCAGAATGTTTGCTTCGTAGTCTTTAAACCTGTTTGCATCGGGTGAGAATATTTCGACGATGCCAATTAGTTCCTGCTGTTTCTTTATTGGGACCACCACGATTGAGCGCACACCCAATCGCTGGCAAGCTGCGGAATCCACCCGGGCGTCGCACTCAGTGTCACTGCAGCATTGGCGCTCGCCGGTTCGAACGCACTCGCCGGAAAGGCCGTGAGTCGTCTCCAGCGCAACCCCTAAATCCGGAGCCATTTCGCCGGTCGCCGCACGGCAGATCATTTCCCCGTCGCGGTTCAAAGCAATCGCCGCCGCACTCGCGCCAGTAGCGGCACAGGCCCGCTGTAAGACGTCATTCAACACCAGATCTACTGCTAGATCGGCAGATATTCCTTCGGCCCCGCTGGCACTCAGAACCTGCACGTAATGACTCAGCGTCCCGCCAAAAGATTCGTTCAGAAAGGGATCCGGATTCTGCCGGTTGACTCCTGCATCGTCGGGTTCAAAAGGATCAGGCCGAAATGCCGGACTATGGGCCATAAGGATCACCGGCGCAACTACTCAGACTGGTGCCCGCAAGGGACCGATGGTGCGGAGTTTCCCGCAACTGGTCCGACTTGTCAACAGCAAAGGCCGTCAGTTCTCTCTATTTTCGAGCCTTCAACACCGCTGTGGGAGGAGGGCCAATGTCGGGTGGCAGTTCCCCCGTCAAGGAGTTCAGGAAGGCTTCGAGGTCGGCGCGCTCCCGCCCGCTCAGAAAATCCAGAACGTGAATCTGTCGGTCCAGATTCGGATTGGAGTTGCCGGCCCCGATATAGAAGTCCACTACTTCCTTCAGGTTTTTTAAACTCCCATCGCTCATGTAGGGTGCCGTGCTGACGATGTTGCGGATACACGGCGTCTTGAATTTCCCCTTGTCTGCCTCATTGTGGGTTACGGCGTAAAGGCCAACATCCGTAAACTGGCCCATATCTACGCCAATTCCCACATTGTGGAATTGATTGTCGGTGAACATTGCATACTTCTCTCCAACCGAGTGGCACGCCGCGCAGTTGCCTTTCTTCTTCGACGTGAACACGATGTATCCTCGCTTCACGGCGTCGCTGACGGCGTTTTCTTTATGGCCGTACTTCCAGCGATCAAAAGGAGAGTTTCCGCTAATCACTGTCCGTTCAAACGAAGCGATACTCTTCTCGACCATCTCGTAGGTAATCGGTTGTGCTCCCCAAGCTTTGGCGAATTCCTCACGATAACTGGGGTCCGCATTCAATCGTTGTTCGACAATTGCCAGTGTGTTGGCCATTTCGACCGGGTTCTGCACCGGCCCCTCTGCCTGCTTTTCGAGGCTGGCGGCGCGGCCATCCCAAAACTGAGTGGTGAAGTACGCCGAGTTGATCACGCTGGGAGAGTTCCGCGTACCGGTTTTCTTTCCCACACCTTCTGAAACCGGTTTAGGATCGGCAAAACCGTACTGCGGGCTATGGCATGTTGCGCAGGAAACAGTTTTGTCTGCGGAAAGAATTGGGTCGTAATACAGGCGTCGACCGAGAGCGATGGTTTCGGCCGTCGGTGGATTGTCGTCAGGAATTGGGACAGGCGGCAAACCCAGGGGCGCTTTAATCTGGACCGATTTGCCAATCGGGATCAGCCTCGGCGCGGTCGGTTGCTGAAACAATAATGCTGAAGCCGTAAGTGTAATTAGAAGGATGAGCAGTGATAACCTTCCGGATTTCATAAAGCCTCCCGAACGATAGAAAAGCTTGGCTCCGGTGCGCGTGGCAGGACCGGGAGTCGCCGCAGCTATCTCAAGGAGATTTTATTTCTGGCGGTTGCAACCTTTCGTGATGCGAGTCACCGCTATCAGTGATACACATTTCTTTCAGTCTGCCGGTTTGCGTTCGGCGCGTACGACATGTTCTCATTCCAGCTTTGTGAATCATGACTTCCACTTCCAATTCCGCCGGGAGCGCAGTGAGCCGCTCCGACCAGTACCATGCTGTAGCCGCGAGTTTCTTGGGCTGGACCCTCGATGCTTTTGATTTCTTCGTACTTGTCTTCTTAGTGGATACGCTTGCCAGCGAGTTCCGCGTCACCAAAGCCGCGATCGTATGGACGTTGACTGCGACGCTAGCGATGCGTCCGCTCGGCGCCCTCTTCTTCGGACTGTTGGCCGACCGCTACGGCCGACGCAAGCCCCTCATGGCCAACGTCATTTTCTTCTCTGTAGTTGAACTATTTTGCGGATTTGCGCCGAACTACGCCGTGTTCCTTGGGTTAAGAACGATTTATGGAATCGGAATGGGCGGCGAATGGGGAGTCGGCGCGTCCCTCGCGATGGAAAGCGCACCGAGCCGCCGGCGCGGCATTCTGTCCGGCGTGGTGCAATGTGGCTACTCCATCGGATACCTCCTCGCGGCATTGGCTGCCCGATTTGTTTTGCCGGCGTGGGGCTGGAGGGCAATGTTCTGGATCGGCGGAATCCCTGCGCTGCTTGCCTTCTATATTCGCTTCCGCGTCCGCGAATCGGAGGCCTGGAAACAGCATCGCGCGCCCACCGTGGGTGCGATTGTGCGAACTGCCACCGGCCATTGGAAGATTTTCTCTTACCTGATTCTCTTAATGACGCTGATGATGTTTCTCTCCCACGGAACTCAGGATCTCTACCCGGACTTCCTGAAATCGGCGCACGGATTCTCTTCAGCCATCGTTTCCTACATGGCCATCCTGTACAACATTGGCGCAGTTGTCGGAGCGCTGGCGTTTGGCCACTTTTCCGAAAGCTTTGGCCGCCGCAAAGCGATGATTTTGTCCCTCGTTTTGTCGCTGGCGACCATCCCTCTGTGGGCGTTCGGAAGCTCTCTGCTGGCACTGGCAATTGGGGCGTTCTTGATGCAAACCGGCGTGCAGGGCGCATGGGGAATCATTCCTGCACATCTCAATGAACTTTCGCCGGACAGCGTTCGCGGCCTGATGCCCGGTTTCGCTTATCAACTGGGCATACTCTTTGCCGCGGGCACCAATTCAATCGAATACGCGCTGCGCAGCCACTTCGGCTATAACTGGGCCCTCGCTGGCTTTGAGGTGGCAAACATAGCCCTCCTGATTACCGTTCTCGCGTTAGGCACTGAGCACAAGGGCAAGGACTTTCTGCAACCAACCTGATCCACTATTACTTAGACATGCGGATGATTAGGATTGGCGACCCCTTTTGGGAAAACCCCTTCTTGAAACCACGCTTTACACGGATGCCGCTGGCCTAAACGATTACAATGCTAATCGAGCATCTTTGCTGATTCTGGAGGGAGTAGATGCGCATTGCGGTCGTAGGCTCCGGATACGTCGGGTTAGTGGCGGGTGCATGCTTTGCTGATCTCGGCCATGATGTCATCGTAGTAGACAACGACGAGCAGAAGCTTGCAGCTCTCCAACGAGGAGAGGTTCCCATCCATGAGAAGTTCCTGCCCGAGCTGCTTGAGCGTCATCGTGGCCACCGCCTAACGTTCTCCGACGATCTGCACGCCGCCGTACAGGCCAGCGAAGCCATTTTTATTGCGGTGGGAACGCCGCCAACCGAGCAGGGCCATGCCGACCTCTCTTTCGTGGAGTCGGTGGCTCGCAGCGTCTCCGGCGGAATCAACGGCTACAAAGTGGTCGTGGAGAAGAGCACGGTTCCTGTCTATACGAGCGACTGGATCCGCAAAATCCTGCTGCGGAACGCCGCGGCCCCCGATTCCTTCGACGTGGCTTCCAATCCAGAGTTTCTTCGCGAAGGTACAGCAGTTACGGATTTCCTGTTTCCCGACCGTGTCGTAGTCGGCGCGGACAACGAACGTTGCGCCGCCGTGCTGCGCGCTATTTACGCTCCTTTGATCGATGGCAGCTATTACCGTCGCCAGGATGCCATCCCGCAACCGGATCGCGCCCAGGTCCCGCCGCCTCTGATTGTCACCAGTACGAAGAGCGCGGAGCTGATCAAGCATGCGTCCAACGCGTTTCTGGCGATGAAAATTTCGTTCATCAATGCAGTCGCATCTGTCTGCGAGTCGGTGGGAGCGGACGTGCAGCAGGTGTGCCACGGAATTGGCACCGACCACCGCATCGGACCGCGGTTTCTGAATCCCGGCATCGGGTACGGCGGCTCCTGTTTTCCAAAAGATTTAAAGGCCTTTCGCGAAGTGGCCCGGGAATGCGGCTACGAGTTCCGTCTGCTCGACGAAGTCATGCACATCAATGAGGAGCAGCGCCAGCGGTTCGTGCGCAAGGTACGCAACGCATTGTGGACGCTTCGCGGAAAACGATTAGCCGTGCTGGGACTCGCATTCAAAGGCGGCACCGACGATATACGTGAGTCCCCCGCCATCCTGCTGGTTGAAAGTCTCCTGCAAGAAGGCTGCAAAATCACAGCCTACGATCCTGCCGCGCAGGAGCGGGCCCGTAAGTTACTAGGCACATCGGTCACGTTCGCAAAGGATCCCTACTCTGCCGCACACGATGCGGATGCTCTACTGATCTTGACCGAGTGGGATGAATTCGCTTCGCTCGACCTCGACCGACTGCACGCAGAACTGAAGTATCCCATCGTCATCGATGGACGCAACCTCTACGACCCGCAACTGATGTCGTCTCGAGGTTTCACCTATCACAGCATCGGACGTGCGCCGGTAACCGCAGAAGCCGCCGAAGGCGAACGGCAGAGTGTCGCGAAAGTTGCGAAGAACTCATGAAGGGACCTCGCGCCCTGGTAACCGGCGCCGCTGGCTTCCTCGGCTCCCATCTTTGCGATGCGCTTCTGGCCGACGGCTATTCGGTCGTCGCAGTTGACAATCTTCTTACCGGCAGGGAGTCGAACCTTCAGCATCTTCGCAATGAATCGCGGTTCGAATTCCGCCAGATCGATATTAACGATCCATTCGATTGCGGCCACGTCGACTACGTGTTTCATTTCGCTTGCCCGGCCAGCCCGGTCGATTACATGCAGCATGGGATCGAAACGCTAAAGGTAGGTTCTCTTGGCACGCTGCATGCCCTTGAAACCGCGCACAAGTATGGTGCGAAGTATCTTATCTCGTCGACCTCGGAATGTTACGGAGACCCGCTCGAGCATCCGCAAGAAGAAACCTATTGGGGACATGTTAACCCCATCGGTCCGCGGTCCGTTTACGACGAAGCCAAACGTTTCAGTGAAGCTCTCACCATGGCTTTCCACCGCTATCACCAGGTCGACACACGCATCGTTCGCATCTTCAACACCTACGGGCCGCGCATGCAGTTAAACGACGGTCGGGTGGTTCCCAACTTCATGAAGCAGGCACTGCGTGGCGAGAACCTGACGGTCTATGGCGATGGCCGCCAGACCCGGAGTTTTTGCTACGTCAGCGACGAGATCGACGGCTTCATGCGGCTTTCAAAATCTTCCGAACATTTGCCGGTCAACATCGGCAACCCTGCCGAGTTCACTATTCTGGAATGCGCGAAACTTGTGATAGAAGTGACCGGATCCAAAAGCAAGATCAGCTACGAAGCCCTGCCTCAGGACGATCCCAAACAGCGCCGGCCTGACATCACGAAAGCCAGAACCCTCCTAGGCTGGGAGCCCAGGATCGATCTGCACACCGGCCTCAAGATGTCGCTGGAATATTTCCGCAAAGCCGTTACAGAGGAACAGATCGCGCGAGAATAATCGCGTTATCTCATCAGTTTCTCTTGCTGTTCCGCACAATTGATCAGTTGCTGCACCTGCTGATTCTCCCGCTCGCTTGCTAGCTTGAATCGCACACCCATCCCGAATGCCCGGTGCATGCTCTGCACCTTCCCCTCAACCGATAATTTGAATTCGTGGGTGCGGACCACCAGGAAAACTTCGGTGCCTGCCGGAAACGGATCCGTGGTTTCGACGTAGCATCCACCACTGCTGATGTCTGTCAGAACACAACGCTGCGGAACATTGCTTTGTGCTCCATAGACTTCGGCGCCCAGGCGGCACGCGCGGCGGGAGAGATTCCGTCGGTCGGGCGCCGACGCCGAAAGCAAACCGAGTCCAGCGGACAGTCGCGTGCTTCTCTCGTCCTCGTAAGTGACGACTGCAGCGTCAGACGATGGCCGGGTCGAAGTGCGGTCCCGCAGCCATTTCTGCAGCACGCGTTTGGAAGCCTGTGGAACATTCAGGAACCGAATCCCGACACGGCCCGACGCATCGCGCCACATCACTTCGCCCGCTAGCCGCACGTCAGAGTCTTGCCCGGGCAGCGTAAATTGAAAGTAGACTTTTCCGCTTACCGGTGGAGCATCGCTGGTGCGGATCCCCATCCCGGTTTCATTCAGTTCAACGATAGTCGCCGTGAGGTCTTCTTTTCCGCCGTAGGCGATGGAAGCGGGAGCGTGCACGGGAACTCGCTGTTTCACACGCCGTTCTTGCCGAATTAACGCGCGCGCCGCATGCAAACTGTGCAGGGCTCGTTCACGCGACAGCGGTTTGTATAAAACGAAGTTGGCTCCTTGCCGAGACACTTCTTGCACCGCGTTGCTGCTGCTCACCAGCGCAATTACAACGCAACCACAACCCGCCGATGAGCTTCTCACCCGTTTCAGCAAACCCAGAGCAGACGATTCGTCCTGGCAATCGAGCACCAGGGCATTGAATTGCCGCTCGCCCAGACGGGCCTCTGCTGCCGGAGCGCCGGCACAGGCTTCCACATCAATTCCCAACTCATGGAAAATGCGAGTGAGTACCTGCACGGATGCGGCATCCGCGCACACGAGCAGCGATGTGAGCGCCATACTGCATTGAATCGTAAGTTCCAGGGAAGTGACCCACAAATTACTGAGGTCATAAGCCGCCACGCGCCCGCGATAAGCTGAAGCGCTTCTCCGGTTTTGGTTGGCTTTCTCCTCCCCCATTAGTCTGAATACCAAAGTGACCAGAGTTTCTCTCGGAAATTACCTTACTTAAGACCAGTCCCCTGCTGCTCCTTCAGTACCTTTGCGGACTCCGGATAGCCTTCTTACGATTGAGTTCTAAAGGCTTACGGAAAAACATGCCGGCGGTTGCTGTGCAAGCCCCCGTTTCCGAACAGCATTGCACGAAATGGACTGGCCGAGATTACGCGCCAGATGGCTGGTGAAACAACAGCCAGAAACGATGAGAAAGGATTACATGCAACGAAACACCACACGCGGCTTCTCGCTGATCGAGATGATGATCGTGGTGACCCTCATCCTGGTTGTCACAAGCATCGCCGTCATGGGGATCCAGCCTGCCTTGCGGTATTCACGCGTGAATAATGCGTACAACACGACGCTCGCGGCTATTCGCCAGACGCGCGACTACGCTGTGGCGCAGCGGCAGGTCTATACGGTGACGTTCAATAATGGCGTGGCGCCAAACACGATCACGATCACTCAGGCGGGCAATGGCAATGTCGTGGCCACTTATCAGCTTCCGACGGATGTTTCCTTCGAAGTGATCGCCGGAATGCCGACGGCAGGCAACGCTGTGCCGGATGGCTTCGGCGCCGGCAACGTAGCCATCGATTTCGATCAGGGTATTCCCGCCGGAGTCAAAACGGTTATCTATTTCATGCCCGATGGCACCGCGCAGGACGTCAGTGGAAACCTGAATAACGGCGTGCTCTACATCGGGCGCGGCACTGATCTCTACAGTTCCCACGCCATCACGGTTTGGGGAGCAACGGGACGCATGCGCGGTTGGAGACTCTACAAAGTCGGCGCCGTTCCCTATTGGAGTCAAAGCTGATGAGCAAAACTGTACAAACTCGTCGGATTACAAGAATTCGCGAACGAGGTTTCACTCTTCTCGAAGTCATGTTCTCCATGGTTGTCATGACTGTCGGGTTGGTGAGTTTGCTTGCGGTGATGGGCATCGCGATGGCTTCCACCCAAACCTCGGAACAAAACGCTATCGCCAAACGACTCGCCAACGAAGCACTCGAAAGTATTTTGACCGCGCGCGAGACCGCGCAGGTGCAGTGGGCGCAAATCGCGAACGGCAACTGCGCCGTCGGCCAAAACTGCGGAATTTTTGTGGCCGGTGCGCAGCCCATTAATCTTCCCGGCGCAGATGGCATTGTCGGCACATCCGATGATGCAGCGGCCGGTGCCCAGGTTCTTGAGCAACCTGGGCCGACCGGAGTTTACGCCGGCGCCTGCCCTCCCGATAACTGCGTCAGTCTGGCGAACTACACGCGAACCATTGCCATTGTCCCGTATCCGGGTGACACCAACCTTAACTGGGTGACTGTCACCATTACTTACACAAATCCCCAGTTGAAGGTCCCTCAGAACTACGTCCTGCAAGCATTGGTTTCGCAGTATCGATAAGAGGGCAATCATGAAAAAGCCATTCAAATTCTCGCGACGCGGCTTCAGCTTGATCGAGTTGATGGTTGCCCTCGCCCTCGGTCTCCTGATCACAGGCGCGGCCGTGAAACTGTATTCCACAAGCGTTGACGCGACCTGGGTCATCCAGCAGCGCGCAGAAATGCAGCAGGACTTGCGCGCGGCCGAGAACATGCTGCTCAAAGACCTTAGCCTCGCCGGCGCCGGTTTGTCCCAAGGACCTCCGGGAGAAAGTATCGCGTTGCCGAATGCCCTTGGATCTCCGGTCTATGCTTGCTGGGCTGGCGCGTGCCGGCCCGGCGGAGGCATCAACTATCCCTGCGTCGGCGCAGGCTGCTTCCCAACAATGTATCCGCTGATGCCCGGTTTCCAACTCGGAATCATTCCCCCGGGCAGTGCGACGCTGAGCGACGTGATTACGGTCGTCTATACCGACACAAACCTGGCCCTGAGTTGTTACACCGCTCCGGGAATGACCATCAACGGTACCGGGAACGTCCTAACCTTCACAGCTCCGACGATTCCCTTGCCCGGCGGCTGTGTGTTGCCTCCCGGAATTGCCTACCCGCAGGCCCTGAACAATACCGTCAACGGATTGGTTCCGGGCGACATCGTCATGCTCAACAGTCAAGCCAATGGCGTCAGCGGCGGTGGATGGGCGATGGGTGAGGTCACCGCCGTCGCCCCTGCCAATCCTGGCAATGCACCGCCAAACCCGGGCGTAAGCCAGTACACAATCGGCTTCCTCAACGGCGATCCGCTGAACATGAACCAGTCGGGGCAGACGAACGATCTTACAAAAGTCTCGAACGGCAGTCTGGCGCAAGCTTGGCGCATTTACGTCATAACTTATTACTTGGCCAATCAAACTGATGCCGCTGGCCACACCACAACCATTTTGTATCGCCAGGTAAATGGTCAGACGCCTGTACCGCTGGTCGACAACATCGTGAACATGCAGTTCTCCTACGACACCTATGACAGCAGCGGAAACCTGCTCAATGCCACCGGCGACGGTGGAATGGCGATCGGCATTACCCCCAATCTTGTTCGCAAGATCAACATCTTGCATTTGACGATTCACGGCCAGCTCTATGGAACCAAGAGTTCTCTGATGGCGACGCAGGGATACCAGAGTTTTGACCTGCAGACTTCTATCAGCGCTCGCAACATGAGCTACAGCCAACGTTATTGACCGCAGGATTTCTGCCCGGTCACGATGCTCAAGAGATTCGGATGTAAAGACGAGGAGAGAAACAATGAGAAATTGGAGACGCAAATCGGATGGATTCACGCTGATCACAACCTTGATGTTGCTCTTTCTTCTCTCCGGGTTGGCGATCGGCATGCTCATGATGGTCAACACCGAGGTCAAGGTGGGCACGCAGGACGTGCAGAACAGCATGACCTTCCATGGCGCCGAAAGCGGCATCGAGAAGATGACCTCGGACCTCTCAGACTTGCTGCGCAACAACCTTGCGCCATCGACGACCGACATCACCACCCTGGCGACGGCTCCTGGCCCGCCAGTCATTCCCGGTATCACCTATCCGGCAGGATCTTACACGCTTAGCCCGGTGCTCAACGCGGCTGGAACCGCGCCTGCCTACACGACAGGAACCGTCCCGAGCGGAAACTACGCCGGCTTGACGGCAACCTTGATGAACGTGAATTTGAACGCGACCGCCCAAGGTCCGCTGGGTGACGAAGTCAACATGTCCCGCACCGTGGAAGTAGCGTTCATTCCCGTGTTCCAGTTCGGCGTGTTCTCCGACCTTGATCTGGCGTTCTTTAGCAGCCCCAATATCGACTTCAATGGACGCGTGCACACCAACGGCGACTTGTATCTCGGCTGCGGTGGTGGAAACACCTGCACCTTCCATCAAAAAATCACCGCCTACGGCAACGTGGTGCGTGCGGTATTGCCCAACGGCTTGGCCGCCGCTACCAACAACGACAATGGCACAGTGCAGGTTCCGAAATCGCCTGGCGGTTGCGACGCCGGCCAGCCCGCCTGCCAAAATCTACCCACCGCCGGAGATCTTTGGGGGAGCTTGACCGGTGCGGGTGGCAATCCTCCAGCCTCGGCCTACAACAATGGAAATCCCTCTTGGAAGACGGTTTCGTTAACTAACTTGGGCGGCATGATGATCGATGGTGACTTCAACCTCGCGCCCAACGTTCCCGCCGGTTCTGCGGCGACCGGTGCCACGGCTTTGACCTTGCCTTTCGTGCAGGGCGTATCCGCGTTCTTCGCCGGCCCGGGCCTCGGCAATCCTCCCGGACCGCAGGCATTTGAGATCGTTCGTCGCCCGCCGCCTGGAGAGCCCACCACAACTCCCTTGGGTGCGTCGCGACTCTACAACGAAGCTGCGATTCGCGTTCTTCTCTCGGATCGGCCAGACGAACTGCCGGGTGGAGCAGGAGATCCTGACAACGTCCGCCTTGCCAACCTTGCGAGCAACCAGGGCAATACCAACGATTACAGCCGCGGCGTCCCAGTCAGATTGCCGGCCGGTCTGGGTCTTCCTGCTCTCGCTGGAGGCCAGGTTTACACGACTTATTTTGCTACCGCTTCCACGGCAGTTCCGAATCCAAGCCAGACTGGTAACACCAACGCGATTTGCGGCGTTGGCGACACGTACTGCTTCTTTGCGGATTGGCAATTCGCTCCGGGAACCCCGGCCGTTGCCAACGAATACGTAAATGACGGCAACGTTCCTCGCAGCACGGTCGCGATCAGCGCCGCCGGCACAACCCAGGCGCCGCCTGCGCTTCAAGTGCAATCTGCTTATCCGTATTACGCGGAACCTACTTTGAACAGCAATGCGGCAGGCGACACCCAGTGGAACCTGATCGACGGCTATCTGCGAGTTGAATACCTGCCACAGAACGGCGCTTGCCCCGGACCCGGTGCGAATATCAACGGCTATTGCGCCATTACCCGTGAGTGGCTGCAACTTGGGTTCGCCCGCGGATCGGTGGTACCCAATGCTCCGGGCGTTCCGTTTACCGCGAACTCCAACCAGATTCACCCTTATGCAATTTTGCTCTTCCAGCAGCCCGCCATGCGCGTCACCAGCAGTGGCGGCAATGTCTGGCCGAATCCGCCAGCACTGGATCAGACCGGCACAGTACCTGCCGGCTGTAGCGGAGGTCTCAAATGTACGAGCGGCAAACCTCCCGAGATTCCCTACGACAACGTGCTGAACACTCAGAACGCTGCCTGGAAATATTCCTTCTATAGCGATTGCACCGGCACACTCAACGTCGGAAATTACTGCACAGCCGGTGCGGTAAGCCGCACCGCCTTCAATTGGTATCCCATCAATTTCTACGATGGCCGCGAAGGCGAGCCATCCGACACCGTGCAAGGCAACAATACCTGCACCCCCATGGGCGTGATGAACGCAGTTGAGCTTGACGTGGGTAACTTGAAACAATGGTTGCTTGGCAACATCCCTGGCAGTGGTTCTCTCGTCAACAACACCAACCAGAACGGTTATGTATTGTACTTCTCGGATCGTCGCGGCATGCTGCCCAATCCGAATGGCACGCAAACCATCACCGGTGGAACCAATCCTCTGACCAATATCAGCGGTGATGCGGGTTTTGAGGACGTGGTCAACATCGGCAGCAATAACCGCGTTCCCGATGGAGTTCTGGAACCGATCGCGGCGAATAAGCTCGTCTCGGCGGAAGACAACAACCTGAACGGGCTGCTCGACAATTTCGGCCCTAAGAACCTTGGCTTGGGCTTGGGATATATCCCGACGGTTTCCAACCAAACTCCCGGCACTGCCTACACTGCTGCCGCGAGCGTTAACGCAAAGGTGAACAGCAACCCAGCTAATCCTTACCTGGCAAACGGAACCCGTATGTCCTGCGCGGTGCTGAACACATCGGTGCCGCAGAAAGCTTGGATCAGCGGCGCTCGGCACGTGCTGAAGCTGGTTGACGGCTCACTTGGCAACGTGCCAACCATTCCGGCCGGCGTTTTTCCAACCTCGACTGGTGGTTTCACCGTGGGCTCGGAGAACCCCGTTTACGTCCAGGGAAACTACAACACGAACTGCGGTGCAGTCGGTCAAGTGGGTTGCACACCGGGCAACGCCAGCTACGATGTCTCGTGGCCGCCCCCGGTTGGTACGAACGGTGCCGACCCGGTGCACTCCGCCGCTAGCATCATCGCCGATACCGTCGTGCTGCTCTCCAACTCCTGGCTTGACTGGAATACTTTCTTCGGAAATCAAGGCGCCAATTCACCGCCAACCAATCCTCAGAATAACAACCGCAACGCCATCGACAGCTATTACCGCATGGCGATTGCTGCCGGTCGCGTGCAGGATTTCAACTATCCTGGATGGGCTGCCGGAAGCGCCTTTTACACAGGCACTGACGGTGGCGTGCACAACTTCCTGCAGTTCCGCGAAGACTGGGGACAGGGCGCTGACAACCTGTATTACAAGGGCTCTATGGTCAACCTTTTCCTCTCCACCTACGACACCGGCATTTTCAAGTGCTGTAACTACTCGGTCTACACCCCGCCGAGCCGGCACTATGCTTTCGATACGGATTTCACCGTACCGCAGCAACTGCCGCCCGGAACACCAACCTTCCGCGACATCGACAACCTGAGTTACCGCCAAAGCTTCACCGCGTGTAACGTGGGCGCAAACGGCGTATGCACTAACTAACTGTTCCGGATCCGCACTAAGCCCGGAGCACCGGCTCCGGGCTCTTTCTTTGAACCATGATCGGAACTTTGACTCCGTTGGCCCGCTTTGTATACTGCGACGAGAATTGTTTGCCCACGCTTACCAAGCAAGGGGCGCGGTAACTGCTATGGCTGAAAAGGACCGGAACACCTCCGAGAAGAGCCGCGAAGAACCACCGCGCTCAACGAAAAAGCCCTATCAGAAGCCCGCTTTCCGCTTCGAAAAAGTGTTCGAGACCATGGCTCTCGCTTGCGGCAAGATCAATCCCACTCAGTTCCAGTGCCATTTCAACCGTAAGAACTCATAGCTTGCGAACTGCTGGACGGCGAATCTCGGTCGTTACCCCGAATGACGAAAGTAAGACGAGATTTCGCCCAAAGTAACAGAAAATATCTTAAGCAGGTCGTGTTTTCGTTCGCATGGCTCCGTAGCCGCTGAAAGGTCAGCATGAAACATCGCAACCGGGCGCTTGCCTGTGCCCTCGCAGGTCTAACGGCACTCGCCATTGTCCAGGCAGTTTTTCCAAATATCTCGCCAGCAGAGCAAGAAACAGAACATCATCTCGGCCTGCCCACTGACTGGAGCACTCGCCATCTGCTGTTTACGAATGGGGGATCGCCCGAAGTGATTGCGGCAGCCGGACGCGATCCACGCAGTTGGATCCAGTGGGCCCGCAGGAGCAGTTTTTTATTTCATCGGCGCGGGCGAATGCCGGAAATTCCCGCGCCCGCTTCTCTCAGCAAGCACATGCGAGTGGATTGGGCCATGTCTTTGGGTACCGGCGGCGGCTTGGCCATTGGTGAAACGCCTGCGAAATACAACTTCAACATCAATGGGAATTACAGTTGTGCGGGCGATTTTGCCGTTTACACGATTGGGGCGACGCCCAGCGCGACTCAGGCCAACATTGTGGCGTTCAACAATCTCTACACCGGAACGGCGTCTTCCTCTTGCCCGTTTGGTCCGCAAACTCCTCCGACCACCGACTATACTCAGCCAACTTTCATGTGGTCGTACCGGGTCGGAACCGGTGCCGTGAACCTGTCGCCGGTGCTGTCGCTCGACGGAACCAAGGTCGCCTTCGTTGAATCTGCAACTCGCGGCATGTTCGACGTCCTTACTTGGGTCGCGGGTCAGGGGACCAGCGCAACCGCTCCCGCAACCCCGGGCGCCAATGGTTCGCTTGCTGTGCGGCTGGATTACACCAATATCACCGTCACTGGATGCACGGCGAACGCCGCTGCCGACAGTGATTCTTCCGCCTACATCGATTACGGCACCGACTCAGCCTACGTCGGAGCCAATAATGGCGAACTCTACCGCATTAGCGGCGTCTTCAACGGCACTCCGACGCTTCACTACTGCATTACCGTCAAAGCAGGTACATCGCTGACCTCGCCCGTATATGACCCGGTTACCAACCGCGTCTTCGTCTCCGACGGCCATTCCGTTTACGCCTACAGCGTGGGTGCGACCGGCTTCACGCTTGTGCGATCGATTGCCGTAGCCAGCACGGCAGCGACCGGAAATCCCATTATCCTCTCGCCCATCGTCGACTCGACAAACGGCCTTGTTTACGTATTTTCCGCGGCCGATTCCACCAATGCACACACCATTGTTTCGCAGATGAATGTCGACCTGACCGCACAGATAACTGCAGATATTGGACCAACCGCCAGCCAGTTCGTGTTGGATGGAGACTTCGACAACGCTTACTTCACCACCGGGCCCAAAGCCGGCGCCGGCACTCTTTACGCCTGCGGCACACAGGCCAATAGCGGAACGAAGCCCAGCTTGTACGCGCTTTCGTTTTCCGCGCCCAATGGGATCATGAATTCCACACCGGCCATGTCGGACAACCGCAATATCAATGGCGGCACCAATCCCGCTGGCAGTTGCTCTCCATTGCTGGATTTTGATGACGGGACTACCGATCGCCTGTTCGTCGGCACAGGAAATTACACTGGCACGGGGGGCGCGAATCTCGTTACTGAGTGGAACGTCAACACCCGCATTCCTTCCAACACAACCGTACCCAACCACACGGCGACCGGGGAGTGGGGCGGGACCACTGCCTTTACTATTGACAACGTCAGCCCCGATCCGCAGACCACCAGCATTTATTTCGGGACGCTCCACGCTCCTCCGGCCGGAACGACTACCCCCTGCGGAACTGGAAATTACTGCGCAGTGAAGCTTACACAATCCGCCCTGCAATGATGAGGGTTCACATCCGCGTTTGGTGATATCCTCGCCACTTGGCGAAAATTTCTGCAATTTTTTGGGATGTCGGCGGCGTTCTGCTCAGCAACGGCTGGGACCACGTCCAGCGCCGCCGTGCATTCGCGCAATTCGGGCTCGATGAAGTCGAGTTTGAAGATCGTCACGAAATGCTTGTCTCCTCGCTTGAGCGCGGAAAAATCACCCTCGATGATTATCTCCAACGCACCATTTTCTATCGCCCACGGTCATTCACTCCTGAACAGTTCAAGCAATTCATGTTTTCCATTTCCCAGCCCTGTCAGGAAAGTCTCGATCTGGCGCGCTCACTCGCCTCCTGCGATTATCTGATGGGCACCATCAACAATGAATCCGCGGAGCTGAATCAATATCGGATCGAAACCTACAAACTCCGCGAGATTTTCGATGTCTTTATCAGCTCGTGCTATGTGGGATTGCGAAAGCCGGAAGACGGCATCTATCGTCTGGCCCTACAGATCACGCAATGCCCTCCACAGGAATGCTGCTTCATCGATGATCGTGCCCTGAACCTCGATGCCGCCGCCCAACTCGGCATGCACACCATTCGTTTCGAAGGGACGCAGCAACTGGTCGAGGCTCTGGGGCAACTCGGCATGAACGTGACTTCCGCAAAATGAACTCTGTCTGCAGAAGCGTCCTTGCTGCCGTTCTCGTAACCTGCTCAGCGATCTTATTGGCACAAAAGTCGGCGACACCTATATCGACGATCCATGTCGATACGTCTCACCCAATCAAGAAATTCGACCCCGATCAGGCGCTCGGCACCTCGATCGACATCCTTCACGCCAACGACATTAACAAGGTGTACAGCGGACCCATTCTGAAGGAATCGCTTTCCGCCGGATGGGGTCCAATCACCTATCGCCAAAATACAGAACTTCAGGGCGCCGCCTGGCACTGGAATCCGAATGGAGCCTGGAGCGACTCTGCCCATCAAAGCGGCTACTTCACCGGCAGCTCTGAACCCGGCGAATTCATCCGAGACTCTTACGGCTACCCGCTCCCGCATCGCGGCAACACTCCGGGCGATGGCCGCACGCGGAGCAAATACTCGCGTATCACCGACGGCGATCCGAATACATATTGGAAGAGCAATCCTTATCTCACCAGCCGATTCACAGGCGAGGATGACACATTGCATCCGCAGTGGCTTCTGATCGATCTTGGCGCAGTCGAACGAATTGATACTTTGCGCATCGATTGGGCCGATCCGTACGCGGTCAACTATGAAGTTCAATACTGGAACAGCGAGAAAGAGCCGCTGAACAATCCCGTCGCCGGCTCCTGGATCGCATTTCCGCGGGGCATCGTGACCCAAGGCCGAGGTGGCACCGAAGTCCGGAAACTCTCATCAGAGCTCATGCCCGTCCGCTACCTGCGCCTCTGGATGACAAAGTCATCGAATACTTCAACGCTGCACGACAACGATCCGCGCAGTTCCGCCGGTTATGCCATTCGCGAGATCTATGCCGGAACGCAGAGCTCCGACGGCACATTCGTCGACTTGGTGAAACACGTTCCCGATCAGAATCAAAGCGTCACTTTCGCCTCGTCCACCGATCCTTGGCACTCCGCATCCGACTTCGATCTCGATGCGGGGGATCAGACTGGCTTCGACCTTTTCTACACCAGCGGCATCACCAACAAGCTACCGGCAATGATTCCCATCGCAATGCTCTACGGAACCCCGGAAGATGCGGCCGCCGAAATTGCCTACATCAAGAAGCGAGGCTACCCAATCGGCTACATCGAGATGGGCGAAGAACCAGATGGCCAGAAAATGTTGCCCGAAGATTACGGTGCTTTATACCTGCAATTTGCGCGCGCGATTCACAAAGTGAATCCGAATCTCAAACTCGGCGGCCCAGCGTTCGAAGGTGTAACCGAAGATATTCAGGTCTGGCCGGACCCCAAGGGCCGAGTCTCATGGCTTGGCCGGTTTCTGGATTACTTGCGCGACCATGGCCGCATCGCCGATCTCTCATTCGTTTCCTTCGAGCACTATCCTTTCCCGCCATGCGAAATCACCTGGTCGGATCTGTTCCGCGAACCCGAAATCACCAAACACATCCTGAGCATCTGGAGGGCCGACGGAGTGCCTGCCAATATCCCGCTCATGAACACGGAGAGCAATGTCTCTTGGGAACTCACGCAGCCCATGACGGATATTTTTTCTGCATTATGGCTAGCCGATAGCGTAGGGTCGTTCCTGAGTTTGGGAGGGGACGTTTACTACCATTCGCCGATCCAACCCGAGCCTCTACGCTCCGGATGCCGTGGCTGGAGCACCTACGGCAACTTCGTCGCCGACCAGAATCTTGATATCCGAGCTCATACCGCCCAATATTACGCCAGCCGCCTCATCAACCTGGAGTGGGTGAAACACGGAGCCGGCGAGCACACCCTTTATTCATCCACCAACAATCTGACTGACCAAGCCGGTCACGCGTTGATTACCAGTTACCCGGTTTTACTACCCGACGGGACTTGGTCGCTGATGGTGATTAACAAAGACCAATCGAATCCGCACACCGTGCAGCTTTCGTTCGAAGATGACGCGAATTCCGCTTCGCATTTTTCCGGGCCGCTAACAATGATCACATTTGGCTCCGAGCAATATGTCTGGCGCTCGGATGGGCCGAACAGCCATCCTGACCCTGAGACTCCGCCAGTCACAGCCAACCTTTCCGCCTCTCCACAAACCGAATACATGCTGCCCAAAGCTTCCGTCACCGTCCTGCGCGGCAAAATTTCCAAGCCGTGATACTGGTTGATTTGTCATCTTCAGGAAGCTTCCTTTGCGCGGCGAAGGATCTGGGTGAGCCGCGCGAACTGTCGCATAGCGACAACATTAATCACGCGCTGGGCTGGAACTAAGCTGGCGTACGGCTCCTGAACACCCGCAATGCTAAACTTTCCTATTCAACCCGCATGGCAAACTTTACAAATTCTGCGCCCGGCCTCTCGCAACGTCCGCTTCATTTGTTTAACAGCATGGGCCGCACAGTGGAAGAATTTCACTCCATCATCCCCGGCTTCGTTCGCCTCTATAGTTGCGGCCTGACCGTCTACAACTATGCGCACCTGGGCAATCTTCGTGCCTATCTTTTCACCGACACGTTGCGTCGCACACTGCAGTACAAGGGCTACGAAGTTCTGCACGTCATGAACATCACCGACGTCGGCCACATGACCTCCGACCAGGACGAGGGCGAAGACAAAATGGAACTGGCCTCCGCCAAATCGTCCAAATCTCCATGGGAGCTTTCCGAGTTCTACACACAGGAATTTCGCAAAGATCTTCACCGGCTCAATATCATGCCGCCGTCAGTCTGGTGCAAGGCGACTGACCATATCGAGGAAATGCTGGATTTCGCCAGGATCCTCGATGACCGGGGCTACACGTATCCACTCGATTCCGGGCTTTATTTCGATACCAGCAAAGTAAAGGATTACGGGCGCCTCGCGCTGATTGACGGAAAAGATCTGCAGGTCGGCTCCCGCATTGAAGCGATTCCGGGCAAGCGGCACCCCGCCGACTTCGCCATCTGGCGGCGTTCTCCCAGCGGCAAGCGCCGTTTAATGGAATGGGACAGTCCCTGGGGGCCCGGTGCTCCCGGATGGCATCTCGAATGTTCGGTGATGAGTCTGAAATACCTGAGCCATCACTTCGACATTCACACCGGCGGCGTGGATCATCGGCAAGTCCATCACGTGAACGAAATCGCCCAGAACCAAGGTTATCTCAACAGCGATTCTTCCGGCGTGAACATTTGGATGCACAACGAGTTCCTCATGCTGGAAGAGGAAAAGATGTCCAAATCGACCGGCCACTTCTTACGCCTGGAAACCTTGATTGAAAATGGCCTGCACCCCCTGTCGTACCGCTATTTCACTCTCACCGCAACCTATCGCAAGCAGTTGCAGTTTTCCATGGATTCTCTCTCCGGAACGCAAACGCGCCTGCAGCGAATTCTACGCAACATTGCCCAGTTGAAAGAACGAGCCGGAGATCTGAATTGGTGTCGTGCGCTGGAGGAAATAAAATTTTCCCGCGGCGCCAGCTTTCGCGCGGTGCGCCAGTTCATTGAAGACGGCCTGCCCACCGACGCTAATCAGTCCGACGCTTTAGACGAGGCACTTTCTGACGATCTGAATACACCCCGCGCCCTCGCTCTCCTCTCGGGCTTGTTATCGGATACCGCCATGGCGCCTGCCAACGTTTTGCGGAATGTCGCTCTGTTCGATCTGGCACTCGGACTGAATCTTCTGAGTACCGCGCCGGAAGAGTTGCTCGTTCAGGAAGAACCCGGTATTTCGGAAGCTGATATTCAAAAAGCAATCGAACAACGACAAGCGGCCCGGCAGAGTCGCGATTTCCGGCGCGCCGATGAAATTCGCCAGGAATTGCTCAAGCAAGGTGTCCAGCTGAAGGACTCTCCCCAGGGGACAACTTGGGAGCGTGTCGCCAAAGCAAAAGATGATGGTCAGTAGAGCCGATTACCGGAAATACCACCGCTGACGCTCTACCCACAAAGGTCTGCCATCAACTTGCCGAAAGGCAAATGTCTGATCCCCGCGCGTGATCTTTCGAGCGATCATCGCATCGTGTCCTTCGTAACCGATCTCTGAGCCAACCGCCTCGATCCGATCTCCTTTGCTGAAAGTCACGCCGTTTCCCTGGAGGTAGCGGACCGGCGCAACATGCACTTCAATGAAACCGGCATCGGTCTTAAGGATCAGATGAGTTCCCTGGTCGCCATTTATTGGGCACCAGAACTGCCGCACCTCCTGTACCGAACCTTCAACTGCGATTTCTGTCGCTGCATTGTACTTCGGCGCTCGCTGCTTCGGGCCGTTGCCCAGAATAAGAATCACCGCTATTGCGAATGCCACTATTCCCATGATTTTGAGCGCTCGCATAAGCCCTCCTCCGCTGAACGGCCTACCACTCCAGTTTTGTTCTAGCGCAATTGCGGATGAGCTTTCTGTGATGGGAAATACCGGCTGGGGTGACAGAACTAAAATTGGGAAAAATCTACGAGCTAGCGCTGATCAAGCTTTGGCGTAGGCGAACGAAGAGATCTTCCAGTTTTCTGCTGTGCTGTACCGGGAACGGGTCTTTCGCCGGAGCAAGCGCGCGAATCCCGCTCGGCAAGCGTTGGCGCCCCTCCAGAAAACGCTCTCTTCCCGCTTGAGCACTCAAGACCTGCTCCTGAATTCCTTCCAGCCGCCGGCCCTGCCGCATCACAGGAACGAGCAGCGGCTCGGAATCGGCAAAACTTTCTTCATCCAACCCAATGATGTCTTTCGAAAAATTTCCGTCCGCCCCGCTGAAGCGGAACACCTGTTTTCGGCCCGGATAGGTGTATTTTTCTTCGCTGAACTTCGCGGCTCCGTGCACTTCCCCGCCCCGTTCAATTTCCACCAACTTGTAAATGACGCTCAATGATGGCGCATCGGACGACGCCGAAAGCGCGGTGCCCACTCCAAAGGCATCAAGCGGTGCGCCCTCTGCGAGCAGCCGTTGAATGCGCTCTTCATCGAGATCACCGGATACAAAAATCTGCACGTCGTTCCAGCCGGCTCGATCGAGCCGCCCGCGCACCCAAGTGCTGTCGGCCAACACGTCCCCACTATCGAGCCGAACGCCGCGCGGCTTTCGGCCAAGCGCGAGGATCCTCTCCACCGCTGTGCGAACGTCGTATGTGTCCACCAGCAACGTCGAAGCAGGAAAAATCTCCAGGAAAGCACGGAATGCTTCCCCTTCATCGCCGTGCGCCATGATCCAGGAGTGTGCCTGCGTTCCGTAAATGGGTATCCCGAAGCGATGTCCCGCATAAGTGTTCGAAGTTCCCTCGCAACCTCCAATAAAGGCCGCACGCCCCGCCAGGACGGCAGCTCCAACGCCATGCGCTCGTCGCGATCCGAACTCGACCACCGGCCGTCCTGCCGCAGCTCCTGTGATGCGTGCTGCCTTGCTGGCAATCAGCGTTTGGAAATGCACAATCGAAAGCAGACTTGTTTCCACAATCTGCCCCTCGACAATGGGAGCCGTCACTCGAAGAATGGGCTCGTTGGGAAAGCAAATCGTTCCCTCCGGAACTGCCCAAACATCTCCGCTGAACTGGAATCGTGAAAGATAATCAAAGAACTCCGAAGAGACATTCCGGAACAGCGGCTGATTTCGCAGGTACGAAATTTCTTCTTCCGAGAAACGCACACTTTCCAGAAACTCCAGCGCCTGCTCCACCCCGGCAGCAACCAAATAGTTCCGCCGCTCCGGAAGACTGCGAACAAATAATTCAAAACTCGCTCGCGCTTCAAAGCCGCTCTGCACATAGCCCGCCGCCATCGTGAGCTCATACAGGTCCGTCAGCAGGCCCGATACTCGGAATTCCTTCAGCATGTGTTCCATCGATTATGACAGCCTCGGGGGATTGGACAAAATAGTCATGGCCAAATCTTGCGTTCCCGGCCCATTCATGTTTCATTCATGTTTGTCCTTTGCAGCAAGCAAATAAATGACCACAATCCAATGCCGCGCTCTCCTCTTTGATATGGATGGCGTGCTCATCGATTCGACTCCCGCCGTTGCCAGGGTGTGGCGACGCTGGGCCCTTCAGCACGGTCTCGACCCCGTCGACGTTGTGCGTAGGGCGCACGGGCGGCCCAGTATCGAAACTGTTCGCCACTATTTTCCGAACGACGATCACAAAGCTCTCGACAAAGAAGTCGAGAACCAGGAAGTTGCGGAACTTGAGGGTATCGTGCCTCTACCGGGATCACACGAGCTGCTCTCCAGCCTGCCAGCTTCCGCCTGGACGGTGGTGACTTCCGCCACCCGTGTCCTTGCTGAAGTGCGCCTCCGCACCGCCGGATTGCCGATTCCATCAAAAATGATCACTGCCAGTGAGATAAGCAACGGAAAGCCGCACCCAGAGCCCTATCTCAAAGCCGCTGCCGCGCTCGGCTTCCCTGCTGCCGAATGTATCGTCCTGGAAGATGTTCCTGCCGGGATTCGCGCCGGCAAAAGTGCAGGCGCCAAGGTCATCGGATTTCCCACCACGTTCGCGCGCTCGGAACTTACCAACGCCGGAGCCGATTGGATCCTCAAAAACTGTGCGGATATTTCCGTGATCGAAGTTACGACGGAGCTAACACTCGATTTGCACGTGTGAGTGCAAAACCGGCATTATCGCTTGCGCGCCTCAGCTTCCGCCACCCATCCCCGCCGCAGCTTTCCTTCTGGAACGCTGGAAAGGTAAGGCTTCAGGTCGAGAATAGGAGTTCCGTCGAGCATATCGACACCGCGAACGTGAAGTCGCGGCCCATCCCTGCGCAGTAGTTCGACCACGGTCAGCCCAATCGGATTCGGTCTACGCGGCGAGCGCGTCGCGAAGACTCCGTGCGGACGATCATCAATCGGAGGCGTTCCCAACAGTTCGAAATCCCGCGACCGGTCAAATACCCAGATCACAAACAAATGTGAAAACCCGTCAATATCGGTCAACCCAGCTTGGAGCTCCGGCTGGATTTCCAGCACGCCTTCCGCATCGTGCTTTGCGCCGAAACCCTTCGGAATCTCGCTCGTCGCCTTGTAAGGACTTCGAATCGTGCCAATAGGTCGAACGGTGAACATGTTCTTATGATCTCATTTGCGAGATACACTGAGAATTGAGAACCAGCAACTGGCAACTGTTCTGTGTGCGAATCCGGTATCTACACTGAATTCAGTGGAGGCAAATTCACGCTCAGTGGCGACCGACAAGTCTTTCCATCACGCCACCATTGTTGCTTTCGTGCTACATTGTCCCGTTTTCCCTTAGGAGATCTTCATGTTTAAACGTCATCTTGTCGGAAACGCGTTCCTGTTGCTATTTACCGCCGTGATTGCCCTGGCTCAAACTCAACTCACCCCCGAACTTCGCCAGAAAGTCGACACGATTGCCAATGATGCGCTGGCCAAAAGTGGCGTTCCTAGTGCTTCGATTGCTATCGTGAAAGATGGCCACATCGCCTATCTGAACGCCTACGGCAACGCGCGACTTGAGCCCCAGGGCCCGGCCAGGCCCGGCATGCGTTACAGCGTCGGATCCATCAGCAAGCAGTTCACTGCCACGGCCATTCTGCTTCTCCAGGAACAAGGCAAGCTGTCGCTTGACGATAAAGTGGCCAGATTCATTCCCGACCTGACTCGCGCCAACGAAGTCACTATTCGCGAACTGCTATCGCATACCTCTGGATATCAGGATTATTGGCCGCAGGACTACGTGATGCCCACGATGTTGCAGCCGGTCACGGCGCAAAAAATTCTAGACACGTGGGCGCGCAAGCCGCTCGATTTTGATCCTGGGACAAAATGGCAGTACAGCAATACCAATTACGTGATCGCCGGCCTCATTGTCGAAAAGGCCAGCGGCATGCCGCTGCTCCAATTCCTTCAAGAAAAAGTCTTCACGCCGCTCGACATGAAGAGCGTCGCCAATATCGATCAGCAAAAACTTGGCGACACTGACGCGGTCGGTTACATGCGCTACGCACTAGGGCCGCTTCGTCCCGCTCCCAAAGAAGGCAAAGGGTGGCTGTTCGCCGCAGGTGAACTCGCCATGCCCGCTGAGGACCTGGCGAAATGGGACGTCTCCATCATCGATCAGAAACTGATGAAGCCCAGCTCTTATCGCGAGTTTGAAACTGAAGTCGTTTTGCGGAACGGATTGGGCACTCGCTACGGTCTCGGCGTCGAAGTCAGTTCCGAGTTCGGCGATCGCGCGATTTACCACGACGGAGAAGTTTCCGGATACACCGCCGACAACATGGTCTTCCCCGACCAGCGAGTTGCGATTGCCGTGCTTACGAATCAGGATGCCGCCAGCGCGTGCGACGAAATTGCCCGCGGCATCGCACCTTTACTTCTGACCGGCGACGATCCGGAGACTCCCGCAAAACTCGAACAAGCGAAGAAGATCTTCGAAGGCCTGCAAGACGGCACAATCGATCGCTCGCTTTTCACCGACGATGCAAACTTCTATTTCAACGACCAGGCGCTGAAAGATTTCGCTTCCGGTCTGCGTCCGCTTGGCACACCAGAAAGTTTCACCCAAGTCCGCCAGTCACTTCGCGGCGGAATGAAACTGCGCGTTTACGAGGTGAAATTTCCAAACCAAACAGTACGCGCTTGGACCTACGAAATGCCGGACGGCAAACTAGAGCAGTACCAGGTCGCACCGCAATGATAAAAAACATCACTGAAAGCAAAGCGGGGACACTTGGCGTGTCCCCGTTCTTTTCTGCCTTCTACTGAATGGTGAGTGTGACCGGCACCGAATGACTGATCGCTCCCGACGTACCAACCACCATCATCGTCACGGTATTGCCGTTGGCACCATTGTTCTTCTGCCCGTTCGAACTGCCGCCGCAACCCAGCGCAAACAGGCACAGCATCAGGAGGACGGATGCACCTGCTGCAACTGCCCACTTACGCGCTCTCCGGCTCAACTTCTGTTTCCGCTCTGCGAAGACCATTCCGGCGAGACCTATACCCGACAACGGCAGCCAACCCATCATTCCGTTGGAGGTGAATGGCCTGTAGGTGCTGGCGGCCGAGACCGTCAGCTTCGATCCTGTCGTCGATCCGGCGGTGATCGAAGTCGGGTTGAACGTGCAGGCCAAGCCGCTAGGCAGCCCTGAGCAGGAAAGACCGATGGTAGAGTTGAATCCTCCCACCGAACTGGAGTTGATAGTAATCGAGGTCGAGCCGCCGATCGGCAAAGTCGCACTCTTTGTCGATAGGGCTAGAGAGAAGTCCCCGCTGGTTGCGGCGGACGCCGGAACCAGCGTGGCAAACAGCCCTTGCGTTTGATCACTTCCACCTGCGGTGAAGTAAAGCGTGTTGGGATCACCGGTGCCACCCTGTCCAAACACCATGTCCCACAGGCCAGGATTCGCGATTACGTGATTCCCGCTGTCCATCAACTGCCCAAGGAATTTCCCGGTCGTGTCAAAAGCATTGATGGTACCGTCGCCAAAATTCCCTACCAGGACGTCATCATGAAACGTTCCAAAGGTTGCCGGAGTCATGACCACACCCCAGGGTGCGTTCAGTTTTCCACCCATAGCGAATGTCTTCACGAAATTTCCGTTGACGTCAAAAATGTCCACAACGCCGCTCGCGGCGCCCAGTGTTGGATCGTGTTTGGCCGAATCCTGCTGAGCGTACGCGACGTAGATTTGGTTGTTGATGATGTGAATGCCGTGCGGAGCCATACCCGCTGGCAGGTTGGGATCGGTGAACGAACCCGAAAGCGCCGCCGCTTGAAAGTTATGGTCGAAGACATCAACTTTCCCGCTGCGGAAGTTCGCCGCCAGCAGAAAGCTTCCTGAGTCATTCGTCAGCAGCGCCAGACCTTTGTAGACCGCGCCGCTTGCCGAATTGTCCACGGTTACGATGGCGTTGTTGGCTCCTGTCCAGCTGGCCAGAATTCCGTCTTCCGTGTCGAACAGGAAAAGTCCTCCGCCGAATTGACCGGTGTTGTTGCCCACTGTTCCAGTGGGGCAGCCCGGGCTGCAAGGATTCACCTTTGCCGACGGTATCCCGACCACTGTCACTTGCTTGTTGCCGCTGGCGTCGTAAAGTGTGGACGTGCCACCGTTGTTGTTCGCAATCCAAAATGGATTCCCGGGAAGCAACGAAATGCCCCAGGGATTCGAGAGTTGAGCATCCGTATGACTGGCAATCCCGGAAACGTTACCCACGAGGTTCGTTTGCAGGTAGCCCGTCTGCTGGGCTGACATGCTCGCCGGGACCACGCTTGTCGCGAGCAGCCCGAGTAACCAAAGCGCTAGCTTTTTCATTTGTATTCTCCTTTCGCGAATTACTCGGGATCGGTGTCGCATTTCAGCTCGAGGTTTGTTGAACTGACCGTCCTCATCAATGCAATCCGCTACTTTTCGCAGCGTACCCACCCAGTTCGGGGCACGTGTCACGTTGCAGTCGCGATGGAGTAAAACTTCAGAGAAGAGTGGTTGACAATTTTGACGAAAGAGGGGTGCCGCGAAGTCAAAGCTACAAATGCGAAGGGGTAATATCAGCTCTCGTTCTGGTTTCCTGCTGCTATCGGCCGAGCGCTTTGCGATCGCTCATCACGAACCGAGTTCAGAAACACGGTCGTCGTATCTGCGACAGGCAGCCGCAGCAGCCATGCAGCCGTCACATACATCACGAAGCACTCAAGCGCGAATGGAAGGAAGCCGAGATAACCCGGAACAGGCATTTCGAAAATTTTCCACGGCTGAAATACCGGGAAGACGTAGTGCCACTTCGCCGCAGCCCAGAAATTCCAGAATTCCCATAGCCAACCGCAAACGAATCCTGACGCACATAACGACCATAAGCGCGAACGCCGGCCGGCCGCTAAATCTCCAATGAGCGATGGCAATCGCAGGCGATAATTGATCGGGTCCAGCAGAAACACAAAGCCGATCCAGACCAGAACAAACAACCGCGCCGCAATCGCCTGGGGAGTCACTAACGGTAACAAGAGACAAATCGCACCGAATACCACGAAAACCCTTTGCGTTGCCCGCGAAGAGGAAAGCCGACTCGTAGGTCCAAACCGCCCAAATGACTCGATCAAGTCGGCTGTTTCGAAAATACCTGGCGTGATTGTCGCGAATGACCACCCATACCCCAGGAGCGCCAGCGGCAATGGCTGCGGCACACCGGTGTAAATCCAGTTTTGCAGACGAAGATTGTAAGCCTCAAAAATCAGCCAGAGCGGAATCGAAAGAGCGGCAACGCCGGCAAACTGCTTCGGTTGATCGTGCATCCGCGACTTTCCCCGGATCGCAAACACCGCAGCATCTGCCATCAGGATGTAACAAGTCCATGCCAGCGGTGTGAAATACACCGCGATCGGTTCAGAGCCGCGAAACATGAGCCACTCGGCCAGGGCCAATCCAACCAGCCCCACCCAGCCATAAGCTGGAAACCGCGTCCGCCGCTGTCGTGCGAACTCAACAACCAGGGTTACCACCGTCAGAAAGGTGATCCCCAGCCCAACCCCCGTCATATCTCCATCGTACCCGAGGCGCCGCCGGGATTACGCCCGTAACACGGACCAGCATACGGCCATTGCTGTCCTTCGCTAGTCACGGCAATCTAGTAGAACATGTCTTTACCGGGCCCAGCTTCGTTCAAGACCAGGCTCGTTGGAAAACGAGTCATCCTGAAGATTTCGCTGTTCAGCAGGGCGTTTGCGGGGGTCATCTCGGCAACCGATGAGACCGGTTTCTGTCTGCTTAGCGATGACATGGTCGCCGCGCTGCGGGAATCCACCGGGAGTCTCATGACAAACATGGATTCCCCCGGTGTTTACCTTCCGTTTTCCACTCTGGAATGGCTGGTGTTTTCCGAAGCAAAAGCAGCGGCGGCCTCGGTGTACTAGGTAAGCAAGAGAGTTTTCTTCTCAGAGTTTCCCAGAAAACAAGCTCAGGATCCCGGGACTTGGGGAGCCGATCGTCACCCTGTAGCGCTCACCCGATTCCAGTGCAACGGTGCTCCGATATTGGCGACGCGATGCCGAGGCAAATGGAATGATCTTCCCCAAGCTACCCGGACGACTCTGTCGTTGAATTTTGCGCTGATAAGAAACCGGGATATAGAAGTTGATGATTCGCGCCATTTTGAACTCCTAGGCCTGCCGCAACATCTTGCTTAGTCGTATGTTGCTTCGCCAATGACGTCACTTTAAGTTACAAACCCGCGCTCTCCTACTAGGCGAATCCCTAGTTTTCTTGACTGGCTGGAGTCGCCGAGATCGTACCTTTCGTCGAAAAGGCCGGGCTCCCAAGCTGACCTTACCGGATTCGCCTCTGGCCATCGCTTCAGTCACTGAGTACAATGACCGCATCTCCAACAAGCATGGCTTGCCCTTTTTTCATGCCGACCGCGAAGTGTGAGGACGGAACCTGGATCCATCCTGCGCGCCTGCCTCTTGGCGCGGGCTGGTGGGGACATTGCTGTGCCCCGGGCCACGAGAATTCCCAGCCTGCGGCGGACGAGATCCGCGAATTCTGTAACCTTGGCTACGCGACTACCTGCTCTCGTCTGCCCCGCGAACGTACTGCCGATGCAGTTCGTTTCTCGGTCTCGCGTGATTGTGGGGGCCGCCTGACTGTCTGTTTCGTTTGCGAATTGGGCCACCGCCCTGCAGCCCACGGCTTACTCGAATACAATCTTGCAACTCGGACCTGGCTTGCCGCTCATCCCGAGCCGCGAATCCAGAAGATGGCCGAGTGTTACATCGCTTCGTATCTGGCCCGCCGATTTACTGCCGGCTTCACAAGTCCGCAACCGAGCACAATTTCATGAACGACAATCACCTCACGCCGCGTCCTGTCCGTGATTCTCAGTCCGAAATGGCGGAAATTGTTCTTCCCAACGACGCTAACCCGCTCGGGGCTTTGCTGGGCGGACGACTGATGCACTGGATCGATCTTGCGGGCGCCCTCGCCGCGCACCGCCATTCGCGAAGCTATGTCGTGACCGCATCGATTGACCACCTTGACTTCCTGGTTCCGGTCCACATTGGCGATCTCGTCATCCTGCGGTCGTCGGTGAACCGCGTCTTTCATACCTCGATGGAAGTTGGTGTGAAGGTGTTTGTCGAGAACTATATCCAAGACGATTGTCAGCACGTCAGTTCAGCTTACCTTACATTCGTCGCCGTAGATGGGGCGGGACGACATCTCGAAGTGCCGGCCATCGTCCCCGAAACTGATGAGCAGCGCCGCCGCTATGAAGATGCCGGCCACCGTCGCCAGATGCGCCGCGAACATTTGGAGCGCCGCCGCGCCAATACACGCTGATCCACGCGGTTCTTGGATTTCTAGTAGGCTGTATAGACCAACACTGATACGCAATCAAAGGAGACCGAATTGGCAAAGAACCACTACTCAACCAAGCCGAAGCGCCGCAATCGCTCGGGTAAACGGAAGGACACACAGCGCATCGCCGCTAATATGGCGAAAATCAAGGAACTGGAGAAGGGTTCGAGTCGAAAATCATAGAGCCCAGGCGTTCTTCGCCGTGCTGGAACTTCGCCTTTTCCGGGACACCGAACTACTGAAACATCCCCATTTCACTCATTGACCCGTGAAGCTGCGGCCCGTCACCTACAAAGCCGAGGAGAGTTATCCCTACTTACGGCACCAGCGTCACCGCCAGCACCACCACGTGAGAATTGTTCGGCAAAGTCAGGCTCTGCACGGTCTTGGCCTTATTCAAACTCAGCCGATAGGCGTACAGGTTGAACGTGCGATTGTCCTTCGTGCCGTTATCGAAATTCCGGTATGCCATCGCCACCCCTTCCAGTTCCTTGGCGTACTTCTGAGGCGTGAACCAGTCGCTGAAGCTCTGCACAATCGGCGAACTGCTGCCGTCCGTGTAGTTGACTGTGAGTGTTTGCGACGTTTGATTTCCTTCGACGCCCGTCGCCAGCAGCATCATGCTGGAAAACTGTCCCGCTGGAAGGCTGACCGTCTGCCCGGCGCTGCCAACCGCATCCAGATCGTTGGCCGGTCCAAGGTCTAGCAGCACTCCGTTCAAGACCCGCGTTGCGCCAAGCAGGTTTGCCGAGTACGAGTAACCCACGCCGTCGAGACCTCCCGTCGTGTATGTCGTGCCGTCGGTGTAAATTCCGTAGAGGTTGTACTGCGAAGAAAGATCAACCGCGGTCCCCGTCCCCGCCGTGCCAGTTCCGGCGCTGATCGCCAGAGTGAAAGTCGCAGTCTCGGTAATGCTGCCCGAGACGCCGGTGACGGTTACCGTCGTGAATCCGGTGGCAGCCGACGAATTGGCTTTGAACCCGATCTTGCGTTGGTTCCCTTGCCCCTGAATCACAGCTTGCACGCCTTTCGGCAAGGTCGACAGGCTCAGCATCACATTGCCCTTGAAGCCATTCAGATCATTAATGGTGATCGTCGCGAACGCCGTCGAACTCTGATTCAGAAACACTTCGCTAGGCCCGGAGATGGTAAAACCGGGGGAGCCAACCGCAGTATTGATAGCGTTCGCGTACTGCGCAGCAAGGCCCGTGCCCACGAAGTCGTCGTACAGCCACATAAATCCGCCGACAATCCCGCATTGGCTGTTCCAGCCGCTCATAATGCTTTGCACCTGGCTGGGCGTGTCCACCTGGTCCCACAATCCGGGGAATACCGGAACGGTGCCGAAGTTCCAGCCGACGCACGGATTGTTTCCGCTACCACCCGCGTAAGCCTGCAGATGAACTCCATCCACGGTGCCTGGAAGCTGAGTATTAATCTGCGACACCACGCTTTCCCAGTAACTGTTGTTATCGAATGCATCGGGCAGAACGTGGTACCCAAGCTGCCCCAGCATGACCCCGAACGCTACGGTCGTGGGCAAGTTGAAACTGTTTTCGTCGTCGAAGTCGATCGCATCCAAAGCCGGAATCGCAGCTTTGAGAGCCGCAAAATCTTTGTAGAGAATGCTGTCCTTACCCGTACCCTGCGTGTTCACCAGGTTCGTGATGTCTTGCCAGTCTCCGAAATTGGAGGAACCGATGCTGAACGTGACGCGCTTCACGGTGCCTTGTTTCAACCGCGCCATGTCGGACGGAAAGTTTGGATAGCTGTTATTTCCGACGTACACCCCACCCGAGGTCAGCGGAAACTCGCCATTGAAATTCAGGTCGCCGGCGCTGCTGACCTCGACACTCCACACGATGGCTTCGGTGAAACCTGAGTTCTCGATTTCCGTGATGTTCGCGGTCGCATTCTTGTAGAACGGGCCTCCTCCGAAGATGCCGGTAAACCCAGTCTGCGCTTCTGCTGTTATCGCCAAGAGTATGAGAACTACTATTGCCGTTATGCGGAGGAAAGCAGACTTCGACGCGGAACGATCGGAATTCGGGTGAACGCTCAACATAAGTCTCCTGACAGGTTTTGATGGCTATGGCGCGCGGAAGCAGGCTACAGACAGCCCTTCCAAGCCGTGCAGGATTATACCGCCTTGCGATCCGGCTGTAATGGCCGATGGCATCAGATTTCGGGATGAAAGGTCATTAAGCCGGCGTGAATCAGCGCGCCGGATCTGCCAGCAGCCGGAGGGCTACGACGGTATTCGGCTTTACTCGAGGCCGAGCGACATTCACCAGACCAGAGAGCGCTTGAAACGCCTGGGCTATCACGTATCAGACGTCCAAGATCGGGATTACGGACAGACGGAATTCTTTCTTACCGACGATGCTGGCTTTACGCATTGCTTCGGGGGTTCCAATCGCAAAATAGTCGATTCAACCAGGCCGTTACAAATCATTGCAGCCGCACCTACGGCGGACACATTCAATAGACCTAACCCGATCAGCAAATAATCCAGTTCTCTTTTGTGACTTCCATCACATCGCGGTAGTACACCCGACCGCGATAATTGCCTCTTACTCCCAAGAGGCATCTTCATGGATAGTGCTCTGCTCGTACACCGTCTGCACTTCGCATTCACGGTAACTTTTCATTACTTATTTCCCCAGCTCACCATGGGGCTCGCTCCGCTGATCGTGGTGCTGAAGTGGCTCGGCCTTCGCCGCAATGACGAAACCTATAACCAGGCTGCGCGCTTCTGGGCCAAGATCTTCGCCATCAATTTCGTTCTCGGTGTTATTACCGGAATACCCATGGAATTTCAGTTCGGCACCAACTGGTCGCATTTTTCGCGTTTCGCGGGCGGAGTGATCGGGCAGACGCTCGCCATGGAGGGCATGTTTGCCTTCTTCCTCGAGTCCGCGTTTCTCGGCCTGTTTCTTTATGGCGAAAAACGACTAAGCCCGCGGGCGCACTGGTGGTCGGCCTTCGCGGTTTTTGCCGGATCCTGGCTCTCGGGCTTTTTCATCGTCGCGACTGACGCGTGGATGCAGAACCCGGTCGGGTACGAACGCGCCCCCGATGGGTCCGTGCAACTCACCAGTTTCTGGGAATTGATTCTGAATCCGTGGGCCTGGTGGCAATATGCCCACAATATGAGTGGCGCCGTCATCACCGGAGCCTTCGTCATGGCTTCGGTCGGGGCCTTCTATTTGCTCTGGGGCAAATGCGTTGAGCACGGGCGCATTTTCGTCCGCACCGGCGTCGTCGCCGGATGCATCTTCAGCATTCTGCAGTTGTTTCCCACCGGAGACGGTCAGGGCCGTATGCTGCTTCGCTATCAGCCGGTGACGCTTGCAGCCATGGAGGCGTTATTCGAAAGCCAGCCCGGCGCACCGCTCGTCATTATTGGCCAGCCGGATGTCGAAGCCCGCAAGATCGATAATCCGCTGATCGTTCCCAAGGCGTTGAGTTTCTTAAGTTATCGGCGCTGGTCGGCCCAGGTTGAAGGCCTCAATGCGTTCCCGCCGCAGCTTTGGCCGCAGAACATTCCGCTGCTTTACTACAGCTATCACATCATGGTGGGACTGGGCACGATCTTCATCGCCATTCTTCTGGTCGCGGTGTTCCTGCTCTGGCGCGGCAAACTTTTTGACTCCCGCTGGATGCTCTGGATTCTCCTGCTGAGCCTGCCGTTTCCGTACATCGCCAACATCGCCGGTTGGATCACGGCCGAACTGGGGCGGCAACCGTGGCTCGTGTATGGATTGATGCTTACTGCCGATGGCTACTCCAAGATGGTCTCCGCCGGAAACGGCATGTTCACACTTCTGGGATTCATGGGTATGTATATGGCTCTCGGCATCGTCTTTTTATTTCTAGTTCGCCGCGAGATTGAGCATGGCCCGCTGGCCGAGCCCACCGCTCCGCGGCTGGTCCGGCGCGTCACTGCGGATTGAAGAGGATCAGGGGATGTTCGTCTTCACCCGAGCAAGCATTGGCTGCCCCGCCCTTCGCGGTTTTCGAAGGGTGGGAGAGGTAATCGAGCAATCTTCTGCGAGATCGCAACAGACGCGGCTCGCTTCCTTATCTAATTAACGAGGCCTTATGGAAACACTTTGGTTCATCATCGTCGCTGTCATGCTTGCCGTCTACGTAATTCTCGATGGATTCGATCTGGGCGCCGGCGCCATTTATCTTTATGCTGGGCGAAATTCGCAGGAGCGCCGTACCATCCTGCGTGCCATCGGACCGGTCTGGGACGGTAATGAGGTCTGGCTGCTCGCGGCTGGCGGCACGCTTTACTTTGCTTTTCCTCTTCTTTATGCCTCGAGCTTCAGCGGCTTTTATCTGCCTCTGATGATGGTGCTCTGGCTCTTGATGCTGCGCGGCATCGGCATCGAATTCCGCACTCACATCAGCAATCCCGTTTGGCAGGGCTTCTTCGATGTGGTGTTTTGCGTCTCGAGCATTCTCCTGGCAATTTTCTTCGGAGCGGCCCTGGGAAATGTAATCCGCGGCGTGCCGCTCAATGCTGACGGCTACTTCTTCGAACCGCTGTGGACCAATTGGCGTGTCGGCCCAACTCCGGGAATTCTGGACTGGTACAGCGTGATGGCAGGGGTCATTGCGCTGGCTACATTAACCGCGCATGGCTCGCTCTACGTCGCTATGAAAACAGAAGGAGACGTGAATCTGCGCGCCCGAAAGATTGCTCTGATTCTTTGGCCACTTCAGCTGCTCTTAACAATCGTAAGTCTGGCCGCAACTTACTGGATCAAGCCGCTAGTGATGCAGAATTACCGCGCGCACCCCATCGGACTTCTGGTTCCCGTCGTTGTGCTGGCGAGTCTTGTGCTAATGATCTTGGGAATCACCCGGCAAAAGGAAAAGACAGCGTTTCTCGCCTCCAGTGTCTATATTGCCGCGATGCTTGTCGGCGCGGCGTTCGCACTTTATCCCGTCGTTCTCCCCGCCAGCACCGATCCCAGCTACAGCCTGACGATCTACAACACCGCCGCCGGACATCACGGCTTAAGCGTGGGGATCATCTGGTGGTCCATCGGAATCGTCCTGGCACTCGGATACTTCGTTTTTATCTTCCGCACGTTCCGCGGCAAGGTGGGCATGGAAGAACCGAGCTACTGAGGATCTTGAGGAACATAGTCGAGCCGGCATCAGAATAAAACCCCACGGCGAAAGCCGTGGGTCTAGGTGGAGAATGAGCAATCCTTGAAGGGGCGAAACATAGACGCGTACACCTTCACTTCCACACCACAAACGACTTCGTCATCCCCATAAACCGCTCGGCCTTGATGTTGCATCCGGGAAACAATTCCCGAACTTCCGAACGATTCAGCAACCGTATTGAGTTGATCAACTCTGCCGAGGCTTCTGCCGAAGGCCGATATCTCCATCCATGCACCGTTAAGTATCGATCCACAAAATGTCCGAACCACTTCTTCGGAAGCCAATGCACTCCCAATCCCAAAAAGTGCGGCTCCACCGGAAACCATTTGTTCGGCGTTTGGCAGTAGACTCTTTTTCCCACACGCAACATCTCGCCCGCGAACCGCTTCTGATCCTCGAAGCTGCCCACATGCTCAATCACCGAATTCGAAAATGCGAGATCAAAGGCATGCTCAGAAAATCCGCTGTGGGTGGCGTCTCGCTGAAGATAGGTGAACTTTTCCGGAACTTGTCTCGGCGGCGGCTCCACATTCATAACCGTGGTTCGCTCGCCCAACTTCACATCGCTCCACATCTCTACCCTTCCGCCAAAATCCACGACGCTTTTGCAATCGCTGAACTCACGTTGCACCCAACGCAAACGTCGCCGCCGAAAATATCCGCCTACCACTCGATACATTTCGTGAACCACGCTCATCGTCATCCCGAGCCGCCCTCCTTAGCAGTCGAAAGGGTAGGCGTTGGCTGCCCCACCCTTCGCGCTTTTTGGAGGGTGGAATCGACCAGCCCTTGATTTCCCAATTTTCCCTCGAACGTATGAATACAAACCGAACTTCTTTGACGTTCATCTAAGCTGTTTCCCGAAATGAACCAGCGTCTCACCTCTTCCTTTTCACTTCTGCCTTCTTACTTCAGCATTTCTCATTTCCTCCCGCTGCCTTCTCTCGCTTCCATGCCCTGTATAATCAAGCTATTCCCTTCTGGAAAGGTGATTCCTTGAACGCTCACATGCCGCCTCGTCCCGGACAAACTCCGCCAACTCCGCAACCGCTTCCCGGCGTTGACGCCATCGTTGCGGTCGGATCTGGCAAAGGCGGTGTGGGCAAAACCACGCTCGCGGTGAACCTGGCGCTCGCGCTTGCGAAACTCGGGCACAAGGTCGGTTTGCTCGATGCCGATGTCTATGGCCCCAACGTCCCACTCATGCTCGGCGCACCCAGTGCACAACCCAGAGTGTTGGACGATCAGCGAATCGAGCCGCTGGAAGTACACGGCCTCAAAGTCATTTCCGTGGGTTTTCTGAATCCTGGGGACAAGCCGCTGATTTGGCGCGGCCCGATGCTGCATTCCATCATTCGCCAGTTTCTAGGCTCCGTGGAGTGGGGACACCTCGACTATCTGGTCGTCGATCTTCCCCCGGGCACCGGAGACGTTGCTCTCTCGCTCATCCAAACCGTTCCGCTTACCGGCGCAATCGTGGTCTCAACCCCCTCCGATGTATCGCTGCAAGACGGCCGCAAAGCAATTGAAATGTTTCGCCAGATGAAAGTCGATATTGTCGGCATGGTCGAAAACATGAGCTACTTCGTCTGCCCGCATTGCCAGCATGAGATTGACGTCTTCTCTCGCGGCGGCGCAGAGAGAACTGCCAATCAATTCGGCATCGCATTTCTTGGAAATATTCAGCTCGACCCAGACATCCGCAAAGCTGGCGATACCGGCAAACCTGCCGTACTCGAGGGTGAGAACTCGCCGCATGCCAAGTCGCTCTACGATTTCGCGCGTAAGGTGATGGCGCGGGTTGACGAGATCAAATCCAGTGCTTCCGAAGGCGTCATCCAAATCCAGTAACAACGCATTGCGTCGTTCGCCCGCTCTTCGCGAAGCCTTTGCGCCCTCTGCGGTTAAGAGTTTTTGACTAGCCCAAATAACGCGCCCAAGTGTCTCGCTTTGACGCTATAATTCCACCCTTCATGGCACTCACCGCTGGTACCAAGCTCGGTCCCTACGAAATCGTGTCGCTGCTGGGATCGGGCGGCATGGGCGAAGTCTACCGTGCTCGTGACTCCCGCTTACACCGCGAGGTCGCAATCAAAGTTCTGCCGCCCGCGTTCGCAGAGAATGCCGACCGGGTACGCCGTTTTGAGCAGGAAGCGCGCGTGGTGGGCGCTCTCAATCACCCCAACATCCTCGCCGTCCATGATTTCGGCGAGTACAACGGCTCTCAATATCTGGTTTCGGAGCTGCTCGAGGGCCAAACCTTGAGAAAGCAGCTTGAGACTCCGATTCCGCAGCGCAAGGCTATCGACTACGGCGTGCAAATCGCCCGCGGGCTGGCCGCTGCCCATGAGAAAGGCGTGGTTCACCGTGATCTGAAGCCGGAGAACATCTTTATCCTGAACGACGGCTGGGTGAAAATTCTCGATTTCGGTCTCGCAAAGCTCACTCGAGGTGAACCGCTTTCCCCCACCCCTGAATTGCAAACCGTCGATCAACCGCAATCCAATACCATGCCCGGTCAGGTCATGGGAACCGTCGGGTATATGTCGCCGGAGCAGGTGCGGGGACACGCGGCCGATCACCGCACCGACATCTTCGCGCTCGGCACCATCCTGTATGAAATGTTGACCTGCAAGCGACCGTTCAAGGGCGACTCAAGCGTCGAAACCATGAACGCCATCCTGAAGGAAGATCCCCCGGATGTGCAGGAGAGCATCCCGAATGTCAGCCCTGGCCTCAACCGGGTCATCCATCATTGCCTGGAAAAAAATCCTGCCCAGCGCTTCCAGTCGGCCAGCGATATTGCATTTGATCTCGAGATGCTTTCCAGCCAATCCGGCACAAGTGCGCGATTGCGGGCGGTCGCCGACGAGCGTCGCTCGTATTGGAAGCAGGCGGCAGGCGCAGCGCTTGTACTCATCGCGCTGGTTGCGACTTATTTCGCGGCAAGAAGGGGTGCGCCCTCCATCACCCCGCATTTCCATCAGCTCACGTTTCAACGTGGTTCGATTTACGGCGCCAAGTTCGCTCCGGATGGGCAGAGCATCGTCTTTAGCGCTGCCTGGAACGGGACAGCCAAGGAGCAGGTGTATACCACGCGCACCGATGCCCTTATGTCCCGCCCCATTGATCTCCTCGACAGCGAAGTCTTGGGGATTTCGTCAAAAGGTGAGATGGCCCTTCGTCAAGCGTCGGATAACAGCGCTATTACTCGCGGAATGCTTTCTGTTGTGCCGCTAACCGGGGGCGCTCCGCGTCAAATGCTAGGCGATGTGAGTCAGGCTGCCTGGAGTCGCGACGGCGATTCTCTCGCTGCTGTCCACTTCGTCGGCCCTGAATGCCGCCTGGAATATCCGGTTGGCAAAACCATCTACAGCACCAACACCGGATACGTTTCCGACATTGCCATCTCTCCCGACAACAAGCGCATCGCCTTCTTTGACCATCCCAACGCGGGAGATACCCGAGGGTTCGTTGCTGTGGTCGATCTTTCCGGTAAGGCAACTCGCCTCACGAAAGAATGGGCCGATCTTACCGGCCTTTCTTGGTCCCGATCAGGAGACGAAATCTGGTTTACCGGCAGCGACTCGGGCATCAACAGTGCGCTGTATGCCGTCGATCTGAAAAGCCAATTGCGCGATCTCTTGCACATTCCCGGACGCCTGCATCTGTTCGACATCAGCCAAGACGGCCACGTCTTGCTTACTAACGAAGCCACACGCAATGAAGCGTATGGACACCGCATGGGTCAGGACCGTGACATCGATTTGTCCTGGTTCGACTGGACAATTCAACGTGGCCTCTCCATCGATGGCCAGTGGGTTGTGTTGGAAGAAGACGGCGAGGGCGGAGGCCCGGACTATACCGTGTTTCTGCGGAAAACCGATGGTTCTCCGGCCATCCGCCTGGGTAACGGTATGGCTATGGCGATTTCGCCAGACAACAAGTGGGTCGCGTCTAGCAGCGTAAAGCAACCTGCTCCCACCGTATTGCTACCGGCCGGTGCAGGCCAACCAATTAGCCTGAATGACTCGAAACTCTTTCACGGCCCGAACATGAATTTCCTGCCCAACGGCAAAGCCATCGTCATGATCGCCACCGAAGCGGGGAAAGCTCCACGCACTTATCTGGTCGGGCTCGACGGTTCCGCACCCAAGCCGGTGGGGCCTGAAGGATTCTTTGGGGTTCGCGTCTCGCCGGATGGGCAATTCATCGCCGGACGCACCCGGGACGCTCGAGCCACGATTGCTTTGTCCAGTGATCAAACTCTGCAACCCCTCCCATTCATCCCTTTGAACCAAGCCGTCCTCGGATGGACCAGCGACAGCAAGTCTTTGTATGTGGCCGATGTTGCTTCCAATACCGCCAAGGTTTACATCGTGGATGTAAAGACAGGCGAACGGAAGTTGCACCATCAGCACGCCCCTGCTGATCTTGCTGGAGTAGCGGGAGTGGACGCCGGTAACATTACGCCCGACGGAACTTTTTATGTGTATAGCATCGGGCGCACGCTGTCTTATTTGTACGTGGTCGAAGGTCTGAAGTAGCGCCTACGCTAATCGCCAAACCTGCTCAACAAAAAACCGGACTCAGCCCTTTTCTCTTTGAGTACACATCCTGCGACCATCTCGCCCAACGCTGGTCCGTGCTTGAATCCATGGCCCGACCCGCCACCGACGATCCAAACATTCTGGGCGGCGGGATGCCGGTCAATGATGAAATTGTCATCCGGCGTGTCTTCGTATTGACACACTCGCGATTCGATCAGCGGAGCATCCTTCATCCCTGGGAACCGGAATCCCAGATACTCTCGCGCCTGTTGCAGCCCTTCCACGCTGACTGCTCGATCTCCGCTACTCGGATCGAACTCTGGTCCCCGCGTATCGTCCGCGACTTTGAAACCGCGGCCGTCACTTGCCGGCATGCCATACATGAACCGTTCCCGGTGATCTCCCCAAACCGGTAACTTCGCCGTAGAGAACTCGTCTCCTGGCGGCGGTCCGAAGAAGAATATCTCCTGTCTGGTCGGCCGAATTAACTTGCCAATCGTCTCCGGAAAAAGTCTGCCCAGCCATGGCCCGCAGGCAAAAACATAAGCCTCAGCTAGCAGCTTCGATCCATTCGAAAGCTGCAATCCGTGTTTGCAGCCCTCCTCCAATCCACCCGGAAGCACGGCGGCTTCCAGGAACTCGCCACCTTCTGCCACAAACCTTTCCGCGACAACCTGACATGCATATCGGGCTCGCAGAAACCCACCGTTCGGCTCGAAGATTCCCCATCGCACGCCTTCGAAGTTGATTTGCGGCCAGCGCCTGGCCATTTGGCCGACCGACAGTTCCGCGTGAGCGATTTCGTGTTCCCTAAGTACCGGCAAAGATCCACGTTCAAAGTCGTCATCTTCGGTCCCTGCCATCCACAGCACTCCAACTCTTTGCAGCAGTTTCTCGCCCCAGCGTTTCTCGTGCTCCTTCCAAAGCTGCATCGCCCGGGCAGCCATCTTGGTGTATGGCTGATTCGGACCGTACGTCGCGCGAATAATTCGGCTTTCGCCGCCCGACGACGAGCGCGAGTTGCCCACGCCCCAAGCATCCACAAGCGTCACTCGCGCTCGCAGCCGCAGCAAATGCAGCGCAGTCCATCCGCCGAACGCCCCTGCCCCAATCACCGCGATATGAGACGTGCTCACCATGCCGCAGGCCAAAATACCAGACCCGTGCTAACCCTTAAACCTTTACATCACTCGATCCCGGTTAGCATTCGTGTTCATTGAGTGCTAATCCTTGACACTCTGCGCTAAGCTTCCTAAAATCCGGCTAGGGAGATGTCGCATCCTGAAGCGTAAGTATTGCATCTAAATAACTTAACTCGTAAATATAGATTTCGGGAGCGCTTTGGCTCAATTTGATACCACGGTATGACTTTGCCTACTCCAATCGGTGATCGCGAACGCGAGATCCTGACCGCGATTGTAGAAACCTACATTGCCACTGGCGAACCGGTGGGCTCACGCACTCTGGCGCGATCCAGCCGGGAAGGCCTCAGTCCGGCAACCATCCGCAACGTCATGTCGGATCTTGCCGACTCCGGCTTTCTCGAGCAGCCGCACACCTCTGCCGGACGCGTTCCGAGCCCCGAAGCATACCGATATTACGTGGAGCAGCTTACTGGCGACGCTCGGATTTCACAGGAGGACGAAGGCATCATCCACGGTTCGCTCCACGGCATCACAGATGTGCAGGAGTTCATGGAACGAACCTCGCACGTGCTCTCGCTGATTTCCAAGAATGTCGGAGTGGCTGTCGCCCTCGGCGGTCCCAAGAACGCCCTCGACCACGTTTATTTTTCGCGTCTAGGCGATCAGAAAATCCTCGCTGTCGTGGTCACCAAATCCGGCATTGTTCGCGATCGTGTGCTGCGTCTCGATATCTCGCAAAACGACCTCGATATGGCCACTCGCTACATCAACGAGAATTTTCGTGGCTGGACGATTGATGCCATGCGCATCGAGTTGGCTCGACGCCTCGAGCAGGAACGCGGAGAGTACGACCGCCTGATGGCTTCCGTCGAGCGACTATATAGCCAAGGTGCACTTTCCTCCGAGGATGGGGTTGAGGCCGTCTTCGTCGAGGGCGCAGCCAACCTGGTTGCCAGCGAAGAAGACCGCCAGCGCCTGCAGGAGATGCTGAAGACGCTCGAGCAAAAGCAGAGGATTGTGAACCTGTTGGGCGCCTATTTGGATTCAAAGCAGGAGGCCGTGCGGGTAGTGATCGGTCTCGATCAAGCGCTGCCCTCGATGCGCAACTTCGTCCTGATCGGCGCCCCAGCCCGCGTCGGTGGAGAAGTCATGGGCTCGCTCGCCGTTCTCGGCCCAACGCGCTTGGATTACCAGCACACCATCACTGCGGTGTCCTACATCGCGCGTCTCTTTGACAAAGTTTTAAACGAAACCAACGAGTAGTGTTTATGGCTAGAACCAACGGAAAATCCGAAGTAGAAACAGAACAACTCGACACGGAGCATGAATTGCCGGCGTCTGACGATACCGTGGACACTCCGCAAAGTGCATCGCCCGAGACGGCCCGGCAATCCGGCGAAAATGCCGATTATCAGAGGCTGAAAGCCGAACGCGACACCCTGCTGGATCGCATGGCCCGCATGCAGGCCGAGTTCGACAACGCTCGCAAACGCGCCAGTCGCGAACAGCAGGAGTATCGCGACTATGCTTTGAGTGACGCCATTAAAGCTTTGCTGCCGACCCTCGACAGCTTTGAACGCGCCCTGCACACCAGCGCTTCGCAACAATCCGATCTGCGCAATGGGGTTGAACTCATCTACAAGCAGTTGTTGGACACGCTATCCAAGTTGGGGTTGAGCCGCATTCGTGCCAAGGGCGAGCTTTTCGATCCTCATCTTCATGAGGCCATTGAGATGGTCGAAACCACGGAGGTTCCTGATCATCAAATAGTCGAAGAACTGCAGGGCGGATATAAGTTAAAGGATCGTCTGTTACGCCCAGCGATGGTGAAAGTCGCTAGTAATCCAAGACACTAGTTCGGTTCTGGAGTTGCGCAGGACGTACGACCAACGACGAACGACTACTCGAAAGGATCTGAAAACACATTCTGACCAGTAACGGAAAACGCGATTATTACGAGGTGCTTGGAGTTACCCGCTCCGCCTCGGACCAAGAAATTAAGAGCGCATATCGCAAGCTAGCCTTGCAATACCATCCTGACCGCAATCCCAACAACCCTGATGCGGAGGAGAAATTCAAGGAATGCAGTGAGGCTTACGCCATTCTTGCCGATGCCGATAAGCGCGCCGCCTACGATCGCTTTGGGCACGCCGGCGTAAGCGGATCTGGACCGGCCGGTTTCGATCCCACAGTGTTCCAGGATTTCAGCGAGATCTTTGGCGACTTTTTCGGTTTTGGCGATCTCTTTGGTGCAGGCGGGCGTCGTCGCAGCCGTGCCCAACGCGGTCCCGACCTCCGCGAAGACATCACTCTGGAATTTGAAGAAGCGGTTTTCGGCAAAGAAACTGAAGTCAACGTAAGGCGTCACGAAACTTGCGAGGACTGCCGCGGTTCTGGCGCCGCCGCGGGCAAAGCGCCTGTTAGTTGCCGCACTTGCGGCGGACAGGGCCAAGTACGCTATCAGCAAGGATTCTTCAGCATGGCCCGCACCTGCCCCACATGCCAGGGCGCCGGTAGCGTCATTACCGATCCCTGTGCAAAATGCAAAGGCCAGGGTCGCGTCGTGCGACAAAAAACCGTTGACGCCAAAATTCCTGCAGGAGTGGAAGACGGCACTCGCATCCGCTTTTCCGGCCTCGGCGAAGCCGGTGCGTTCGGCGGCCCTGCCGGCGATCTTTACCTCGTCCTCCACGTCAAAGAACATCCCTTCTTCGAGCGCGAAGGAACCGATCTGCATTGCGTGATTCCGATTTCATTTACGCAGGCAGCCCTCGGCACCGAAATTCGCGTTCCCACTCTGGAAGGCGAACAGACCTTGAAAGTTCCCGAGAGCGTGCAGTCGGGAACAACCATGCGCATTCGCGGCAAAGGCGTGCCCGTCCTCAACGGCCACGGCAAAGGCGATTTGTTCGTAGAACTCCGCGTCCAAACTCCCAACAAGCTGACAAAACGTCAACGCGAATTGCTGCAGGAACTCGAAGGCTCAACCAAAATTGAAAATAAGCCCCAGCGCCGTACTCTGATGGGCAAAGTCAAAGACATGTTCAGTTGACATGTGGCGCGATTCCTCGCCCGCTGCTTGCTTCGTGTCCCTTCGTGTACTTTGTGGTTATGCTGTTTTCTCCGTGTTTAAATAAGTCTTTCGATGACCCGCCGTCGATGGATCGCCGATGAAGTCTCCGGAAATCGTGCGACCTTGCTAGGCTTGCATGCAGAGCACCTTGCCCGCGTTCTCCGCGCGCGCGTAGGCCAGGAATTCGACATTTCGACGGGTGCAGATATCCGCCGGGGTCGTATTATCACCATCACGCCGGAACGGGTTGACTTCGAATTGGCAGAACTCATTCCCGCCGGCACACTACTGCCATTAACTCTGGTTTTGTCGATCTTCAAATTTGACCGCATGGAATGGGCGATCGAGAAGTGCACCGAGTTGGGCGTCTCGCGCGTGATCCCTGCCATCGCCCGCCGCACCGAAGCGCATCTTGCCGCGGCGACACCGAAACGCCTCGAGCGTTGGAGGCGCATCGCCCATGAAGCAGCACAGCAGTCCCGCCGCGTTCAACCCCCTGAAATCTCGGAACCCATGAAGATCAAAGATGTGGTCGGCCTTCCCATCGCCACCCGCATCGTCCTCTCTGAGACAGAAGACCAAACAACCATCAAACAAGCCCTGCAATCCCGCCCTCGCGACATCGTGCTTGCTCTCGGCCCCGAAGGCGGATGGACCGAATCCGAACTGGAGCTTTTTCACAATGCAGGCTGGGTCTCAGCCTCTCTCGGGAATACTATCCTCCGCGTCGAGACCGCCGCCATCGCCTCCAGCTCCATCGTTCTCTCCGAACTGACTCAACCGACATCTGAGGACTGAGAACTGACTAGAAACAACCCAGCCCTCCTGATCTCGTCCTCCCGGTAATTGATTTCCAAAGCCATTCCGCAGAAATATCCTCGCTCTTCTCTGCTATGCTCCTGCTCAATGGCCACCAAACCCTCTCCAGCGGTGCGTCCTTTCCAGCCTGACGAACGCCAGCGTGAGGCCATCGAGCACGTGCACGGCCCGATGCTGGTGGTCGCGGGAGCCGGTACGGGCAAGACCACCGTCCTGACCCGCCGCATTGTGCGCCTCGTACTCGAAAACCACGCCCGCGCCGACGAACTTCTCGCCCTGACTTATACCGAGAACGCCGCAGCGGAGATGCGCCAGCGCATTCAAACCGAGCTAGGGTCGGCCAGTTCGCGCGTCCAGATCGCCACGTTTCATGGCTATTGCAACAACCTGCTGATCCGGAATCACAAAAATTTCGGCGTTCTGGACGACAAGGATATCTGGATCTATCTTCGCAAGCGTCTGCCCGAGCTGCAGCTCAACTATTTCGTTCGCGCCGCCAATGTAGCCAAATTTCTCGATGACCTGCTGGAATTTATTCGACGCTGCCACGACGAACTGGTTGGCCCTGACCGCTACGCCGACTACGTTCACTGCCTCGAGCGCGGCGAATTCCCCATTCCGCGGGTTTGCAAGTCGAAAGACGCCGACGCACTCACCGATGAAGAAATTCTTGACCGCTGCCGGGAAATTTGCAGCGTCTTCTCCAAAGTCGAAGAGATGCTTGCCGCCGAAAACCTGGGCACCTTCGGTCACATGATTACCAAGGCCTACCATCTATTAAAGGCCGATGCCTACCTTTTGGCGCATGAACGCGAGCACGCCCGCTTTATTCTTGTTGACGAATTTCAGGACGCCAACTTCGCCCAAGTCAAGATCCTTCAGCTTCTCGCGGGTGAGGAAAACAACATTTTCGCCGTGGGCGATCCCGACCAGGCCATCTACCGCTTCCGAGGCGCATCCAGCGCGGCGTTCGCGCTGTTTCGCCACACATTTTCTACAGCCAGGCTCGTCGCCCTCGCTAAAAATCGGCGCTCGACATCGCCCATTCTCAGTTGCGCTTATGCCCTGATTTCCAAGAACCCGGAGTCGTTTGCGGGACAAACCGCAATTGCCTACAAACGCGCACCTTTGATCTCCGCACGCGAGGAAGAGGCGAGCAATAACGGTCGAGTCCTAACCGCTTCTCCCGTCGAAGTTGTGACCTTCCCCGCCGCAGGCAAAGACCTCGAATCGAGCGACGTCGTCTTCAATCTGCGCCAACGCCAACGGCAGCTTCGCTGCAAGTGGAGTGATTTTTCCATCCTCTACCGCCAGCATTTGCATCGTGACGAACTCGTCGAACAATTGGCAGAAAAAGGCATCCCTTACACCATCGAAAGCATGGATGTAACCGAAACTGCCGAAGCTCGCGACCTGTTCGCCTGTATTGGAGCTGTGGTCTCGTCCAATGACGACGCCAGCCTCTTCCGAGTCGCAGCCCTGCCGCAGTTTGCGATCGACCCCGAAAAACTGCGAGCCGGAATCCGCGCCCTCCCGCGTGACCCGGAACATGGCGGCATTGCTTCTGTTTTAACTCAGATCGACGGCGGATCCGCGGTGCTCAACGGCCTCGAAGATGCTCGAAACCAAATCGCCAAAACCTCCGCCAAGAGCCACGCCGCGCTCGACATTCTTATCTGCAAGTTCAACCTCAATCGCACATCTCCCGCATTGCAGGCAGTTGTCGAATTCGTCCGTCGTTGGGAAGAGAAACCAATCGTCAAAACCAGGGAGCTTGCTGAACTGCTGGAGTATCTGGATTATTTCCGCGAGGCTCGCGGCGCTATTCCGATGGAAACACCGAGCACCGACGCAGTTCATCTCATGACCGCGCATGCCGCGAAAGGCTTGGAGTTCAATCACGTCTTCATCCTGCGCGCCAGTTCCCCATCCTTTCCCGCTGGATATCGAGAATCGCTAGTCGAATTTCCTCGCGAATTGCGCGATGCAGACTCAATCGTGCCGCAAGATGACAAAACTCTGTGCGAGGAAGAAGAGCGACGTCTGTTCTACGTTGCGATGACCCGCGCCCGTGACTCGCTTACAATTTATGCCAAGGCCGGTAAAGGGAAGGATTCCACTCCTCCCGGCTATCTGCGCGAGCTTCTAAAAGACGCAACGCTCCGCCATGTGCTGCGCCAGCGTCCCGCTCGGCCATTCCAAACCGATCTCTTCGCCCAGTCGGCTCCCGTGCCTCTTTCAAGCCTGGCGCAATGGGTAGGGCTGCCGCCCGCATCCGACCTGAGTGCGCGGCTGAGTGCCAGCGCATTGCAGAGCTACGAAACTTGCCCGCTGCGGTACAAACTCGAACGCGAGTGGAAAATTCCCGGAGAAGTACCAGCAGCCATGCAGTATGGCGGTACCATCCATCGCGTTCTGCGCGCTTTCTACGACTCTGTATCTTGCAAACGAACCCTGACCGACGAAGCAGTTCTCGATCTCTTCCGCAGCGATTTGCGCGAGGCTCGCATTCCCGATCCGTATCAGCACGAGCTTTATGAGACTCAGGGCATAGCCCAACTCACGCAATTCCTCACAGCCTATCGTCGAGCGTCGGCTCCCGACGTGCTCCATACCGAACAGTTCTTCGAGATAAAAATCGGCGATGCCACTGTGGTTGGGCGAATCGATCGCATTGATAATGTCGCGGCCGGCCAAATCGCCATCACCGATTACAAAACCGGCAAGGCGCAGACTCAGGATGACGCTGATGACAGCTTGCAGCTATCAATCTACGCGCTCGCCGCAGCGGAGAAATGGCACTATTGCACTGATCATCTCGCCTTTCATAACCTGGAAGACAATAGCCGCGCCGTCACGCACCGCAGCGAAACACAACTTGAAGAAGCTCGTCTGAAAATTGAAGATCTTGCCGCCAGGATTGTGGCAGGGCAATTTGATCCCAAACCCGGTTTCCACTGCCGTTTCTGCGCCTACCATTCCCTCTGCCCGGCTACGGAAAAAAAGCTCTTCTCGTCGAGCCAAGCGCCATCTTGAGGTGATTTCCTCTGTGCCTCTGTGGTTTAGAGCTTGCCTCCTCTGGGGCGTCTTCTGCGTTTAAACCTCCCCAGGAAACTTCCCGGTAATATGCCGCAGCAACCTACTAACGTCACAATAGAGTTGATGCTTAGAAATAGTGTTCGTAATGGCGCTACCACTTCGCCCGCATGAAACAAGTTCTACAGCAGCCGCGAGGCGGTGCGATCACTGTCGCCGAAGTTCCGGCGCCCAAGGCGCAGCCTGGATGCGTGCTGGTTCGCATTGCCGCCTCCGTTGTTTCCTCCGGAACCGAACGCGCCTCATCCGATTTCGCCAGCAAGAGCCTGCTCGAAAAAGCCAAGGCGCGTCCGGATCTCGCTCGCGAAGTTCTGACCAAGCTCCGTCGCGATGGCCTTTTTCCCACGATCACCGCGGTCCGCAGCCGCCTCGATCAACCGACTGCTCTCGGCTATAGCTGTGCAGGCACCATCCTCGAAGTTGGCCTCGGCGTCACCGATCTGGCCGTTGGTGATCACGTCGCCTGCTCCGGAGCAAATTACGCTGTCCACGCCGAATTCGCCTGCGTGCCTCGCCTGCTGGCCGTCAAAGTTCCTCGCGACACGGTCGTAACCCCGGAAGAAGCTGCTTTCGCCGCGCTCGGCGCCGTGGCCATGCACGGCATTCGTACTGCCGAAGCAAAATTGGGCGATGTCGTGGCCGTCATCGGTCTCGGCCTCATCGGGCAACTCACAATCCAAGTTCTGAAAGCTGCAGGTTGTCACGTCATCGGCATGGATCCGATTGTGCATCGCGCCGAACTCGCACAAAAATTGGGGGCCGACTCGGTCTGCGTCTCCGAGGCAGAACTTGCACATCTGTGCTTGCAGCATTCTTCCGGCCACGGCGCCGATTCCGTTCTGATCACCGCCGAAACTCGCAGCAGTGCCCCCGTGAATCTAGCTGGCGAGATTGCCCGGGACCGCGGAATTGTGGTGGCCGTGGGCACAGTCGGGATGGAAATTGACCGGAAGGTCTACTACGCGAAGGAACTCGATTTCCGTGTTTCCCGTTCGTACGGTCCCGGCAGATACGATTCCAAATATGAGCAAAAGGGCCACGATTATCCCATTGGCTATGTGCGCTGGACCGAAACCCGCAACATGGAATCGTTCATTCTGCTTCTCGCGGCTGGCCGGCTCAATCTGCACTCACTGATCACTCACCGCTTTTCGATTGATCACGCTCACGAAGCCTACGACATCATTACCGGCCGCGCCGAGCCATCCCTTGGCATTGTGATCACGTATCCAGACCACACTCAGCCAAGCCGTGAACTTCGTTTCATCAGCCAGAAACGGCGCTCCACGCCCATGCCTTCGCTCTCTGTTGGAGTACTCGGCGCCGGTATTTTTGCTACCGGCACCCTCCTGCCTGCGCTCAAGCGTATTCGCGGAGTGGATCGCGTGGCTCTCTGTTCCGCTACAGGCGCCCATGCACACCATGCTGCAGAAACCTTCGGTTTCCGCATCTGCACCACTGATGAAGAACCGATCTTCAGCGACTTCCCTTTGAACGCGGTTCTGATTGCAACCCGCCATCACCTCCACGCTCGTCAGGTCCTACGCGCACTTGAAGCTGGCAAGCACGTATTTTGCGAAAAGCCGCTATGCCTCAAGCAAGCAGAACTGGCTGAAATCGTAGCTCTATACGAAAGCCTTGCTCCACATCACAAACCGCTGCTGATGGTCGGGTTTAATCGCCGCTTCTCCCCCATGGCGCTGGAAGCAAAATCGTTTCTCGACGAGATTAACGACCCGCTTGCCATGCATTACCGCATCAACGCCGGTTTTCTTCCTCGTGATCATTGGATTAACGATCCTGAGCAGGGCGGCGGCCGCATTCTCGGTGAGGTCTGCCACTTCATCGACCTCCTAAGCTTCTTCGCTGGCGAGTCGCCCACCGAAGTACAAACTCATCGCGTGCACAGCTCCGACAGTGTTCTGATTTCACTCAAATTCCCCAGTGGCTCCGCAGGCACAATTCACTACTTAACCAACGGGGACCGCAGTTTCTCCAAAGAGCGACTGGAGATTTTTGCCGGTGGCGGCGTGGCCGTGCTTACCGATTTCCGCCGTCTCGAACTCATCCGCCACGGACGCAAGCACGTCATCCGGTCCCGCTTTCATCAGGACAAAGGACACCGCGCCGAATTGCAGGCTTTCTTTTCCGCCATTCAAACCGGCGGGGAGTCTCCAATTGCCTTCGACCAGATCGTTGCTACCACTCTGGCCACTTTGCACGCTGCCGATTCGCGAACTGCTGACCAATCCAGCACCGTCGACGCAGCTGAATTCATTGCCCGTCACTCGATCACCAGCCACGAAGACCCGTCCAAAGCCGCTGCTAGCGCCGTTTTCGGAGGTTGACAGCGCCGCTGTACCGATGCCATAGTAAGTTCATTCGGCTATGAAATACTCCGCTCCATTTCTGCAGTGCATGCGCGCCCACGGTGCGCTGGCGGAGGTGTCGCTGACACTCAATCTGCTGGTCGTGCCCACAACAGGCACACGTCTCATTAAAGACGCAGCCGGCGGATGATGTAGCCGAATCAAAAGGTTTACTGAAGGCCATCATCCGGAAAAGATGATGGCCTTTTACTTTTGCAACAAATCAATGAGGTGCAATATGGAAAATCTGAGACAAAAACTCGAGAAGGAACTCGCAGAGCATCAACGCGAAAGCGGACTTCACGTGATCGGCGGCCGCGACCGCCTGATCCAACGGCTATTGAATGTCATGGAACCGCTGGCGGAGGAACAAGGGCATTCTGACGGTGCTTCAGCCGATCAGAATGGCCCTTGTTGCGCCTGAGCACTCACGCCCCGTGTGGCGCGGGCACTCCTGCCCGCGCGCGTACAAGCTTCTTGTCCTCCTGAGTGGAGCAGCACAGCCGATTTGCAGCCGCGAAGCGGCGCGAGAATAGAGCCCACCACGTAAGTCGTGGTTAAAATTGGCGGAACGAGCAAGCCCCGAAGCGGCGTAACAACAGATCTCCTGTACAGGCGGGCGCCACCCGGCAACTGACAAATCTGACCGAGCGCCCATCTCCCGCGGCTTCTCGTTTTTTGCTATATTCGCCCCGCGGAGGTCTTTATGCCCCGGAAGGTTCGTTGCGGCCTCATTCAGGCAAAGAACGCGCTGCCTGCTGATCGCCCACTCGCCCAGATCAAAAAGGCCATGATCGACAAACACCTGAAACTAATCGATCAGGCTGCCAAGAAAAAAGTTCAGATTCTCTGTCTTCAAGAACTTTTCTACGGTCCTTATTTTTGCGCCGAGCAAAATCCGCGCTGGTACGAGCTGGTCGAGCGTGTCCCCGAGGGTCCGACCACGGCGCTCATGCAGAAACTCGCGGCTCGCCACCGCATGGTCATCGTCGTTCCTGTTTACGAAGAGCAGATGACCGGGGTCTACTTCAACACCGCCGCAATCATCGACGCCGATGGCCGCTATCTCGGTAAATATCGTAAGCACCACATCCCGCATTGCCACCCTGGTTTTTGGGAAAAGTTTTATTTCACCCCCGGCGATCTCGGCTACCAGGTTTTCGAAACCAAATACGCAAAGGTTGGTGTCTACATTTGTTACGACCGCCATTTCCCTGAGGGCGCGCGCATTCTGGGATTGAACGGTGCAGAAATTGTTTTCAACCCTTCCGCCACTGTCGCCGGTCTCTCCGAATATTTGTGGGAACTCGAACAGCCGGCTCACGCCGTCGCTAATGGCTATTTTGTCGGTGCGATCAATCGCGTCGGCAACGAGAAACCCTGGAGCATTGGCGAGTTCTATGGCAAGAGTTACTTTTGCAATCCGCGTGGAAAAATCATCGCGCAGGCCAGCCGCGACAAAGATGAACTCCTCGTGTCTGACCTCGATCTCGACATGATTCTCGAGGTTCGAAAAACCTGGCAGTTCTTCCGCGATCGTCGCCCCGAAACTTATGCGCCGATCACTGCGCAAACCGGAAAAGCCGCGGCCGCAGACTGATTCTCTCCGTGCTCCTCCGTGTCCTCTGTGGTTAGTGCTTTTTTATGCAGAAGAACATCGAATCCAGTCCGCTCTACAATCCCGATCTGGCCCCCACCAATGCGAGTCATCGCACTTGGGGAACGTACAATTTCGCGGCGCTCTGGGTCTCAATGTCGGTCAACATTCTCACCTACATGCTCGCCGCCAGCATGATCCAGGGAGGAATGAACTGGAAGCAAGCCCTCGTCACGGTTTTTATCGGCAACGCAATTGTCCTCATCCCCATGCTTTTGAATTCTCATCCCGGAACGCAATACGGCATTCCATTTCCGGTCCTCGCACGCTCGTCTTTCGGGGTTCTGGGTGCAAATGTTGCAGCGGTTTTGCGTGCTCTCGTTGCATGCGGATGGTTCGGCATTCAAAGCTGGATCGGCGGCGAGGCCATCAACACACTTTTGAGCACACTCTGGCCGGCATGGCGGCAAATCCACTATGGCGTCGCAATCTGCTTTATGCTTTTCTGGTTCATCAACCTGCTCGTGATTCTGCAGGGCATCGAATACATCCGTCACCTACAGGGAATCAGCGCACCCATCCTGCTCGCCGTGGGCGTTCTTCTTCTCGGCTGGGCGTACAAAAATGCTGGCGGATTCGGGCCCATGCTTTCTGCTCCTTCCCGTTTTGCCAGTTTCTCCGACTTTTTGAAGTTCTTTGTCCCTGCCTTGAATGGCACAGTCGGATTCTGGGCAACTGTTTCTCTGAATATCCCGGATTTCACCCGCTTGGCTCGCGGGCAGCGTGAGCAAGCTATAGGCCAAGCCGTGGCGCTGCCTACAACAATGACCTTCTATTCTTTCATTGGAATCGCGGTCACTTCCGCGACAGTCCTGATTTACGGCACCGCCATCTGGGATCCAGTTCAACTGCTCAGCCGTTTCCACTCGCCTCTCGCGGTCGTCATTGCGCTCTTCGCGATTCTGCTTGCGACCCTCAACGTCAACATCGGCGCAAACGTTGTCTCGCCTGCAAATGATTTTTCCAATCTGCGTCCCCGGCTCATCAGCTTCAAAACTGGCGGCGTCATTACCTGCTTTATGGGACTCGCCATGATGCCCTGGAAATTGCTCGCCAACTACCGCACCTTCATTCTCGGATGGCTGGGGGGCTACGCAGCCTTCCTCGGCCCCGTCGCCGGCATCATGATTTGTGATTACTTTGTGATCCGCCGCCGTGTGCTTTGTGTGGAAGACCTCTATCTGCGCGGCGGCGCTTACGAATATTCAAAAGGCGTGAATTGGCGGGCACTATGTGCACTGGCACTCGGCGCCGGCTTCGCCCTGATTGGCTTGGCTGTCCCTTCCCTGCGCCCTCTGTATGATTATTCCTGGCTGGTCGGCTTTGCGGTTTCGTTTGGCGGCTATTACTCGTTGATGGCCATGGCGCTCAACGCAACGCCCGTTCCCGAAGATTCCCTTTAGGTTGTCAATGAGCGCAGCGTCGATGTTTACGCTGTCATCCTGAGGAGCCCTCGGTCGGCGACGAAGGATCTATGCATTCGCGTGACGACCCGCCACAACCTCACGGACGAACTTCTCCAACTGCTCCTCTTCATCCCCCGACATCAGATATAGATTGAATTGCGTCACGCCCGCCGCCGCCAAGGCCTTCAACTTCTTCTTCTGCGCTTCCGCCGGACCCAGCAGGCAGAACCGGTCCACCACCTCGTCCGTCACAAATTCCTTGTTGCCGCTATCGACCTCGCAATGGTGTAAATAATCGTAACCACCGCGATTCCGCACGTACGAGGTCAACGAAGTCGGTAATTCTTCAGGTTTATATCGATTCACCAGATCAACCACATGGTTTGACACCAGCGCCGGGAACCAGCGCACGTGCTCTCGGGCAGATTTCACATCATTGGACAGCCACGACGGCGCAGCCGCCATGATCTCGATTTTCTTGAAATCCCGGCCCGCCGCGTTCGCTCCCTCGCGCACGAACTCCACACACCAGGCAATCAGATCCGGATCGGCGAATTGCAAAATAATTCCATCCGCCACGCGACCCGCCATCTGCAGCACCTTCGGCCCATAACCCGCAATCCAAACCGGAACCGGCCCGTCTGTCCAAGTCAGCCGCGTCGGTTGCCCGTCGTAGTTGATCTCCCGGCCCGACGTCAGATCGCGAAAAGTTTTCACCGCCGTCTCGAGTTCCAACCACGTCACCGGCTTCTTCCCGAGCACGCGCCGCGAACTGTCGCCTCGTCCGATCCCAAGCTGCATCCGCCCGCCAGAAATCAAGTTTAAGGTCGCAAACAGGCTCGCTGTCACTGTGATGTCCCGCGTCGCCGGGTTAGTCACGCACGTGCCCAACCGCAGCTTCTTGCTGTGAGTCGCCATCAACGTCAGCAGCGGGTAAGGCTCTTTCCAAAGGACATGCGAATCGAAAACCCACCCGTACTGAAATCCGCCACTTTCCGCCTGCCGCGTGATATTCAGCATCTGCTCGATCGACAAATCCGGTTTCAACGTAAATCCAAATTTCATAATCCCTACTTCCTTTGCGAACGAGGCGGCAGTTTAGCATAAAATGCACGGTTGTCATCCCACGCAACGAGCGTCCTAACATGCCTTTTGACACCCTCATCACCGGCGGTAACGTCGTTACCGCAACCGATACTTACCCCGCCGACGTGGCAATCTCCAGCGGCAAAATCGTAGCCATCGGCAAAGACCTTCCCCGCGAGAACACCCGCCGCCTCATCGACGCTTCCGGCAAGTACGTGATGCCGGGCGGCATCGATGTCCATACCCATCTTGATATGCCCTTTGGCGGCACCACCAGCGCCGACGATTTCGAAAGCGGAACCCGCGCCGCTCTATTCGGGGGCACCACCACCCTCATCGATTTCGCCATCCAATACAAAGGCCAAACTCTGCGCCACGCTTTCGACACCTGGATGCAAAAAGCATCCAACAAAGCCGTCTCCGATTACGCCTTCCACTGCATCATCACCGACCTGCCGGACGCGCAATTGCAGGAAGTCAACGCGCTGGTCCGCGATGGCGTGACCAGTTTCAAGCTCTTCATGGCCTATCCCGGCGTCTTCATGCTCGACGACGCCTCGATCTTCAAAGTCTTCCGCAGCGCCGCCAAGCAAGGAGCGTTGGTCTGCATGCACGCGGAAAACGGCGGCGCTATAGACGTCATCGTGAAGCAGGCTCTGGCAGAGGGAAAGACTGCTCCCAAGTACCACGCCTTGACTCGCCCTACCACCGCCGAAGCCGAAGCCACAGCCCGCGCCATCGCTCTCGCCGAAATGGCCGGCGCTCCCGTCTATATCGTCCATCTGAGCTGTAACGATGCATTACTGAAAGTCCGGGAGGCGCGCGACCGCGGCTTGCCCGTCTACGCCGAAACCTGCCCACAGTATCTTTATCTATCGCTCGAAAACTTCGATGCCCCCGGATTCGAAGGCGCCAAGTACGTCTTCACGCCTCCGCTTCGCGAGAAGTGGCATCAGGAAAAACTCTGGGAAGGATTGCGCCAGGACCATCTGCAAGTCGTCTCCACCGATCACTGCCCCTTCTGCTTCAAAGAGCAGAAGGAACTCGGAAAAGATGACTTCACCAAGATTCCCAACGGCGGCCCTGGCATCGAGCATCGCCTCAGCCTGATTTACAGCGGGGGTGTCGCCAGCGGCCGCTTCAGTGTCAACCGCTTCGTCGAACTGGTATCCACCACTCCGGCCAAACTCTTCGGCCTCTATCCACGCAAAGGAACCATCGCCGTGGGCAGCGATGCGGATCTGATTATCTTCGATCCCAAACGCCAGCACACCATCAGCGCGAAAACTCATCACATGCGCGTGGATTATTCGATGTTCGAAGGAATCACGGTCACTGGCATGCCGCACATGGTTCTGTCGCGCGGGGAAGTGGTCGTCGAAGGTGACAAGTTCCTCGGCCGTGCCGGCCGCGGTGAATTTCTCAAACGCGCAACCTACAACGGGCTCTGACAAAAAAGCCCGCCTCAAGCGGGCGGGCCTGAAGATATCCGGTCTTACTTTCCCGGCATGTAGCTCAAATCCGGACGGAACTGAATAATCTCAGTCGTCTCCCTTATCACCGAGTTGTCAATGCGATTGATGATCGAGTCTGCCTCATTTTGGCCGAACGCATCTTTGATCATCTCGCGAAAAGGTTTCACGTCCGGCTTATCATCAAAATCTGCCCAATTATTGTGCGGCAACAGCAGCACAAATTCTCCGGACGACCCACCATTGTCCAGCGCATACCACTCGTATTTCACTGGCCAATTTGTCTTCTGCCCGGCGTCGTGAATACGACTAATCGCCGATTGGAAATCCGCTTCTCTTCCATATTTGGTTTCGAAAATCAGGATCTCCGAAAATTTCGCTGGACCGGTCGTGTCGCCGTTGCTGATTTTCGGCATGTATTCGTAATATCGGGTCACGATTGATTCCACAGCACTCGCGACCACTTTTTGGAATTCGGCTTTATCGGACTCATCGGATACCGCAGGTTTGTCCATGTCCGCCCAGTGCTGCCCCACTCGGCCGACGATATAGTCTCCCGTGTTGTCTCCGCTGAGTACTTCCCACACAAACAACGGCAACGGATCATTCTGCTGCTTGTGCCACGCTGCTTTTGTCTTTCTCGCTGCTTCGTACTGCTGTACCATCCCGGACTTCAGTTTCTGGAACTCCAACGCCGCAATCGTCCCCGGGTTTTGCTGCGCCATCAACAAACCCGAAAGGCACAACGCGACCGCCACTGCTGACACAATGTGTCCGCGTTTCATAGTCTCCCCTTTTCTTAAGTTGTTATTTGGAAGCAGGCCGATTCTATAACCCGCACCTTGCCCGGTCAACGAATCGTCGACGCCTCAAGCGCTGTCATTCTGAGCGAAGTTCATCCTGCGCGCGCAGGATGAACACAGTCGAAGAATCCCTATCCCCCGCAATGGCACAGTGGCACGCCGCGATGTCTTGCACCATGGCTTAGCGCCGCGAGGGGCGTAATAGTACAGCCCACGGCGTCAGCCGTGGGTTAGAGAACACGAAGACACACGCGCCCAAAGGGCGCAACCGTAACTGCCCAACCGTCGCGTCATCGGCGGTGAAACTAATCCCGCACTGCCTTATCCGTAATCTCCAGTGCCCGATCGATAATCCCGAATCCTTCTCGCAGTTCTTTCTCGTTAATACAAAGCGGCGGATTCGTGAAGAACGTGTTCCATCGCACAAACGTGTACAGCCCTTCCTGCCGGAAGAACTTCCCGAGCGCCGCCATTTCTTCCGAGGTGCCATTAAACGGCGCCAGCGGCTCGCGCGTGCGGCGGCTGCGTATCAACTCCACAATTCCAAACAACCCAATCGACCGGACCGCGCCCACCGACGGGTGCCGCTTCTCCAAATCCGCCATCAAATGCTTCATCAATCCACCCATCTTGCGCGCGTTCTCGATGAGGTGATCTTCTTCGTATACTCCGATCGTCGCCAATGCCGCGGCGCAGCCCATGGGATGGCTGTTGTAGGTCAGCCCTCCATAAAAAACCTTGTCACGGAAGTGCTCAGCGACGAAGCGCCGCATGCCTACTGCGCCCAGCGGCAGATAACTGCTGGTCAATCCCTTCGCCATCGACATCAGGTCCGGCACAACATTCCAGTGATTCACCGCGAACCACTCGCCAGTGCGCCCGAATCCCGACATCACTTCATCGGCAATCATCAGAATTCCGTACTTCGTGCACAACTCTCTTACGCCTTGTAGATATCCATCTGGCGGCACCAGCACGCCATTCGTTCCGGTTACCGGCTCCAGGATGAATGCCGCGATCGTGTGCGGCCCCTCGAGTTGAATCACTTCTTCCAGCATCTCCAGCGATTTCTCCGCCGACTCCCAACCGCGCGTAATTCCGTGATACGGATCGAGCACATGCACCACTCCAGGCACTCCCGGCTCATTCGCCCATCGCCGCGGATCGCCCGTCAGACTCATACTTCCCGCGGTCGCGCCGTGATAGGAGCGATAGCGGGCCAGAATCTTCTGCCGCCCGGTTACAAACCGCGCCATTTTGATTGCATTCTCGTTTGCTTCCGCGCCGCCATTTGTAAAAAAGAAAGTATCGATATCGCCCGGCGCTATTTCCGCGAGCTTTTCTCCCAGGCGAGCGCGTACCTCTGTCGCCATGAACGGGTTGGCATACGCCAACGTCGCTGCCTGTTGGCTGATCGCTTCGATCACGCGCGGATCGCCATGCCCGATATTGACGCTCATCAATTGGCTGTTGAAATCGAGAAAACGCTTCCCATCCGGGCTCCAGAAATACACACCCTTCGCACCAGCGACCGGAATAGGATCCACTTTCGATTGCGCGGACCATTCATACAACGTATGCTTCTTGGCCAACGCAACCATGTCTTCGCCGGTCATGGTCGTGCTCTTTGTGATCGTGTCTGTCGCCATTTTTCCCCCCAAGAACCTCTTGATTGTCTGCGCGGGCTTCGCGCAGCCTCCGCGATCTTTGCGGTAGCGCCGTTCTAGACTGGGAACGGCCTTTTTCCGAAGTCGTGACCACCATTCTATAACTCAGTCCAGATGGCGTCTTAATTCTTTGTGTCCTTAGTGTCCTTCGTGTTTTGAAAAATACCCTCCGTGTCCTCCGTGGTTTCGTCAGGTTTTCTTCGCGGGCTTCGCGTATCCTTCGCGATCTTTGCGGTAACTGCTTTAAGCCTCTGTGTCCTCTGTGGTTCGAATTTCCATACCTGATTCCGTAACAAGTTCATCCATCACAGATGTCTTATTCGGATGCGGCATAAACTTTACATCGAACGATGGCTCTCCCCTTTGAAGGTGCCGCCTGGGCATTGTCCAGCGAAGGCTTATCCGCCGCCACGACTAGACTCGGCGTGTACGCTGCCGAGATCTGGACCATCCTCGGCGTCGAAACCTCTGGCTGTGGATACCTTTCCGACCGCCGTCCCCAAATCCTTTACGAGCGCCACATTTTTCATCGCCTGACAAACGGTCGATTCAACGATGACGAGATCAGCGATCCCAACCCCGGCGGTTACGGCCCGCGCGGAGCCTCTCAATACGATCGCCTCAACCGCGCAATCGTCAAAGATCCCTCCGCCGCCCTGCAAAGCGCCTCCTGGGGAATCGGCCAGATCATGGGAGAAAACTTCCACCTGGCCGGATATTCATCGGTCGAAGATATGGTCACCTCCATGTGTCACTCCGAAGACAATCAGCTAGCCGCGATGGCCAGTTTCCTGCTACGCAGAAATTTGCACATCCCCCTGCGAGCTCACGACTGGACCACACTTGCACGCGCTTACAACGGTCCCAACTACGCAATCAATCGCTATGACATTCAGTTAGCAGCCAAATTCCAGAAGTACTCTTCCGGTCTGCTGCCGGACCTCGACGTTCGCGCCGCCCAGCTGTATCTAACCTATCTTGGCTTCCGTCCCGGAACTATCGATGGCGTGGCTGGCCAGTACACGCTCTCGGCCTTGACCGATTTTCAACGCCAAAAGGGTCTGTCCTTGAATACCCTCATAGACCAGGACGTTGTCGCCCGTCTTCGAGACGCCCTGCCTAACGTCCGGGCTGCAACCGCCCAGGCCGGATGAGCCTTTTGGCCCTGTTCCCCGGTTTTCGCGTAACCAACGCGGAACCAGAGAAGCACATCTGACCTGTGCAAAATCGCTCGACTGGGGGTACCCATGCACGACCCGACTTTCGTCAACCTTGCCGATGCTCACTTGTGCTGCGACTGCGAGGCAGTTGGAGACTCCGCCATCCGTTGCCCGCGCTGCGGCTCCGATGCTCTCATCGCGATTACCCGCGCAATTCATCGCCATCGCGATAGCATTCGCATCGTCTGCTCTCCACCCGATCAGGAACTTCGCGCCGCATAATTTTGTCATTCTGAGCGAAGTACACCCACGGCGCAAGCCGCGGGGTATGAGTAAAAATGAGTAAGCCCCGCAAGGGCGAAAGACGATCTTAGACCCGCGTTCGACTACCCCTTCAGCCGCTTAACACACGTCTGCTACATTCATTCCATGCCAACCCTGGTTGCTCAACCGACTCGCATCACCGCCGCGGGAAACAAACCCAAGCTCATCGACGAATACATCGGACGGGTAAATAGCAAAACCGCCGACGTGAGCGTCGCCCACATGCGCAGCCCACAAGGATGGGTCGAGCCCGGCCAGACTCCCGAGTTCGAGGAGTTCACCATCGTGCTCAAAGGCCTACTCCGGGTGCAGCACAAAAACGGCGTCCTCGACGTTGCCGCTGGACAGGCCGTCATCACTGTTCGTGGCGAGTGGATTCAATATTCCACGCCCGCCGAAGGCGGCGCCGAATACATCGCCGTCTGCCTTCCCGCCTTCTCGATGGACACCGTCCATCGCGACGCCTAACCGATGATCTGACTGCCTGTTGACGTCTACCCCTCTGTCGTTGTGAGCGAAGCACCCTGCACTCGCTCAGGATGAACGCAGGCGAAGAATCCCTACCCCCAGCAATTTACTCCCGGGGTAGTTCCTGATAACGGGTAAGCCAAGCACAAGACATCACGCGCCCAAGGGCGCAACTACCGCCGCGATTAATTCGGCACCTTATCTCTGCGCCCTCTGCGTTTTAAGATTTTCGACGGGATCTCTTGGCGCCTGCCTTTCGCGGGTGGGATGTCTTTCCTTCGCGCCGCCCCCCTTTGCCCTTCTTCCTCACCATCTCGTAGGACTGCTCGATCAACTCCCGTAACTCGTCGCTCCTCAACGCATCCAATCGATCCAACATGACCCACTTATATCGCCCCACATACGGCGCCGGATGAATGTCCTCTCTCTCGCACAACTCGGCAAAACTTTCCGGCGTGCATTTAAAGCACAATCGCTGCGGAACCGAATCCAGCCCCAGGATCACGAAAATCTTGCCCTTCACCTTGAAGCAGAGATCGTCCCCCCACTGCAAATTTTCTGTCGCATCAGCGAACGACATGCAGTACGCACGAATCGAATCCGCATTCATAACAAAGATGTCTCCGAGTAGAATCGGGATATATCTAACAGCGCTAGGAGGCCCTATGCAAACCCGCAAGCTTGGCAATTCCGATATGCAGATCACTCCCGTCGGTTTCGGAGCCTGGGCCATCGGCGGATCAGGCTGGCAATTCGCCTGGGGGACACAAAACGACGATGACTCCATTGCCGCCATTCATCGCGCCCTCGAGCTCGGCGTGAACTGGATCGACACCGCCGCCGTTTATGGTCTCGGCCACTCCGAAGAAGTCGTCGCCCGCGCGCTGAAAGCTTGGTCTGGCCAGAAGCCTTACGTCTTCACCAAATGCGGCGTTCGCGGGGATGCAAGCGGCAATGTACAAAAAGTTCTCTCCCGCGACTCCATTCGTCAGGAAGCCGAGGCCAGCTTGCGCCGCTTGCAGGTCGATGTCATCGATCTTTACCAGATCCACTGGCCTCCCGACCCCGACTCGCCGCAGCTCGAAGAAGCCTGGTCCACCCTGGCCGATCTCAAACGCGAAGGCAAAGCCCGTTGGATCGGCGTTTCGAATTTCGATGTCAAGCAGCTTCGCCGCGCCAAGGCGATCGCGCCGGTTACTTCCTTGCAGCCGCCCTATTCCCTCATCAATCGCGGCGTAGAAGAAGACATCCTGCCGTACTGTTTGCGCGAAGGGATCGGCGTGATCGTGTATTCACCGATGGCTTCCGGCCTGCTCACTGGCGCCATGACTCGGGAGCGCGCCGCCAAGCTGCCGAAAGACGATTGGCGCAGCAGCGATCCGGAATTCAACGAGCCACGCCTCTCCCGCAATCTCCAACTTGTCGATCGTTTGCGCGAAATCGCGCAGCGCCACGGACGTACTCCGGGCGAAGTCGCGATTGCCTGGACTCTCCGCAATCCGGCCGTCACCGGAGCTATCGTGGGCGCCCGCAACGCCCGCCAGGCGAACGGCGTCATGCGCGCCGGCGATCTTCGTCTTAGCGACAAAGAGGTCAACGAAATCGAGGAATTTTTCGAAGAAAACGCCGCCTGACGCTCTGTCATTACGCTTGAATTTGCTTCGTATTCCTCCGTGTTCCTTTGTGGTTTATTTTTTTCTTGTGATCTTCGCGCTCTTTGCAGCCCAACGCTTTTCGCTTCGCTAACCATCTCCGAATCCACTGCCCTATCCCGCTGTCATCCTGAGCACCGCGAAGGATCTATGCATTTGCGGTTCTCTGCGTTCTCCGCGTTTTAGCATTTCTTCTCTTCTAACTTTCCTCAGTGCTCCCCTGTTCCTCCGTGGTTTTAATTGTCAATTCGTGATTGTAAAAACTCTCCCGACACGGCATAACTCCCCTCTCCGGTTTATACTTACGCCGTTTCCGACTTCACTCCGGAGCCACATCATGCGTCTCCTGCGAATCTTTCAGCTCTCGTCTTTGCTAACTATCGCAATACTCTGCTTGGTCGCCGCCGACACTCAGCCCACTCCACCGGTCGCAAAGAAAGTCCCGCACGTCACCGAGATCAACGGCCGCAAGCTCGTCGACAATTATTTCTGGCTCCGCGACAAACCGAACCCCGAAGTCCGCGCCTACCTCGAGGCCGAGAACGCCTACACCGACGCCATCATGAAGCCTACCGAACCCTTTCAGAAGAAGCTCTATGACGAGATGCTGAGCCGGATCAAGGAAAATGATGTTGACGTTCCTTACAAAGAAGGCGACTACTTCTACTACTCACGCACCGAAGCCGGCAAACAGTACCAGATTCGCTGCCGCAAAAAAGGTTCCCTCGACGCTCCCGAGCAAGTCCTGCTCGATGTCAACGAACTCGCCAAAGGACAGGTCTACATGGGCGTCTTCGCCTACACCGTCAGCCCCGATGGCAATCTGCTCGCCTATTCCACCGACAACACCGGCTTCCGCCAGTACGTTCTTCATGTGAAGGATCTCCGCACCGGACAAGACCTCGTCGACCACGCCGAAAAGGTCGGCTCTGTCGTTTGGGCCAATGACAATAAAACCATCTTCTACACCGTCGAAGACTCGGCCAAGCGCCAATACCGCCTCTATCGCCACACCGTGAACACCACCGGTCCCGACACTCTTGTTTATGAAGAAAAAGATGAGCGGTTCAACCTCTACGCGGAGAAGGCGCGCAGCCACGCCTACATTTTCTTAGTTTCTGGCAGCCACACTACCACCGAAGCTCGCTTCATTCCCGCGGACCAGCCCATGGCTGAGTGGAAGGTAATGGAGAGCCGCCGCCAGGACATCGAATACTATCCCGACCATAACGGCAACTTCTTTTACATTCGCGTGAACGACACCGGCCGCGATTTCCGCCTTGTCAAAGCCCCCGTCAGCGATCCGCGCGCGCAGAACTGGCGGGAACTCGTTCCCGAGCGGCCAACTGTCATGCTCGACGACATCGATTTCTTCAAGAACTACTACGTCTCCTCCGAACGCGAAAATGGTTTGCCGCAATTGCGCGTGACCGAACTCGCTACCGGCCAATCCCACCGCGTCGAATTCCCTGAGCCGGCTTATGTTGTTTTCGGTTACATCAACCGCGAGTACGACGCCACGAAATTCCGTTACCAGTACCAGTCCTTCATCACCCCGCAGTCAGTTTTCGAATACGACATGGCAAATGGCACCTCCACTCTGCTCAAGCAGAAAGAAGTTCCCGGCGGATACGATCGCACTCGCTATCAGGTCGAACAAATCTATGCCACAGCCGCAGATGGCGCGAAAGTCCCCATCTCCGTGGTGCACCTCAAGACCGCCAAGCTCGATGGTAACGGCCCCCTTTATCTCTACGCCTATGGCTCTTACGGTTTTCCCATGGACATCTACTTCAACTCGAATCTCTTCAGCATGGTCGACCGCGGCGTGGTTGCAGCTATTGCGCACATTCGAGGCGGCGGAGAGATGGGCAAAGCCTGGCATGATGACGGCCGCATGATGCACAAAAAGAACACCTTCACTGATTTCATCACCTGCGCCGAATATCTTGTCGCGCAGGGTTACGGCTCCAAAGACCGCCTGACCATCGAGGGCCGTAGCGCCGGGGGTTTGCTGATGGGTGCCGTCCTCAATATGCGCCCCGACCTTTTCCACGCAGCGCTCGTCGGCGTTCCCTTCGTCGACGTCATCAATACCATGCTGGACGAGTCGCTGCCGCTCACGGTTCCCGAGTTTGAGGAATGGGGAAATCCCAAGGAGAAGGCCGCTTTCGATTACATGATCTCCTACTCGCCTTACGACAACATCGAAGCCAAGGCCTATCCCAACATGCTGGTGAAGACCTCATTCAACGATAGCCAGGTGATGTATTGGGAGCCGGCGAAGTACGTCGCCAAGATGCGTGCCACCCGCACTGATCACAACATCTTGATCTTGAAAACCAATCTCGATCCCGCCGGTCACGGTGGCGCCTCCGGCCGCTATGACCGCCTCAAAGAGGCCGCTTTCGATTACGCATACTTGCTGACACAGATGGGCATCAACAACTGACGCTCTCGAAGCATTAGAAAATTCCGCGATCTAAGATCGTAACCGGCTTCGGGCTGGTCAGCGATTGCTGTATTCTTCGTTGATTGCTGCGTTCTCCGGGCCCTCTGTGGTTCTGGATTTTTAGCTGTTGCGTTTTAAGCGTTTCACGCTCCTTAACTTAGCTTCGGAAAATACAGAGGCCCACGCACCTCCCAGCTTCTATCGTGCGCGAACCTCTGTAGTTCTTATCGCTGAAACGAATATTTACTCCTCCCGACAATCGTGCCGTGACCCCAGTCACAACCGCCTGTGAATTGTTCCCGATTTGATCACATCGGCGCATCTGCTCGCCCCCGCCTGGAATCCGTACAGGCCCTTGCGTAACCTTCTGGTTAACCGCCTGTCAGCACATACTATTAACGAGTCATGCCGTATCTCCGCCACTCCCCGATGCCGCCAGTTCAGCGCCGCGGGGGCCCTCGTGTTCAGTTCCCGGAAACCACCCCTGCCGTGCTTCGTCTCTCCGACGGAGCCCGCGTCCCCGGCAAATTGCAAGTAGTTTCCATCACCGGTGGACTACTGGATTTAGCACGTCCCGTGACTCCCGATTCTCTGGTCAAGCTGATGTTCGTTGGGCCAACTGGCTCAGTCCTCGGGACCGCCAAGATGCTCACTCCCGTTGCCTGGCGTGTGCAGCCTTTTCGCTTTGTCAGACTGCAGGATCAGGACCAGACACGGTTGCGCGCCGCTATCGAATCATCCCTCAAAACTATCGCCCGCAAGGATCAGCAGACCCGCCGCGACCAGCAGCAAATCGAGAAATCCCGCCCCTGGTAATTCAGTCGAACAGAACCTTCGTGGACCTTCGTGCCTTTCGTAGTTATGAATTTGTACACGGCAGCCTGTCCCCAATTGCCCCACTCCCGCCGCCCAAGGTATCATTCCAAGTACACCTCTACTGGGCCTAATCCTTGTAATTCAGCGTTCTGTCTTCAACGCACAGGGAGTGTGTGCGACCCGCATCGTGGCTCAGGAGAGCCATTGAATCCAGTTTTTTTGGGAGCAAGCATTTGAGCAAAGGGAAAACTGCGGTCCTGATCGGAGCCCAGTGGGGCGACGAAGGTAAAGGAAAAATCGTTGACGTGCTCTCGGAGAACTTCTCCATTGTGGCGCGTTACGCTGGCGGACATAACGCCGGCCACACTGTCATCATCAATGGCAAAAAATTCGTTCTCCAGTTGGTTCCCTGCGGCGTCTTGCGAGCCGGACGGCGCAGTGTCATCGGCAACGGCGTAGTGCTCGACCCCATCGCCTTTCTCAAGGAAGTTGCCGCACTACGTGAGACTGGCGTAAAAGTTGACGGCAATCTGTTCGTCAGCAACCGTGCCCATGTCATTCTTCCTTACCACCGCATGATCGAGCTCGCTTCCGAGAACGCGCCCGGCCGCGTAAAAATCGGCACGACCTCTCGCGGCATCGGCCCCACCTACGAAGATAAAATGGGACGCCGAGGCTTGCGTGTCGCCGATCTGCTGGACCTGCAGCTTCTCAAAACTCACATCGAAAATGCCTGCCGCGAGAAGAACATGATCGCGCATGCCCTGTTCAACTCCGAACCCCTCGATCCTGACAAGATGTACGCCGAGTACGCGGACGCATCCGCCAAAGTCGCTCCCTTCGTGCGCGATACGGCAGCCCTCTTGAACGATGCCTTGAAGAAAGGCGAGTCGATCATCTTCGAAGGCGCACAAGGCACCATGCTCGATATCGATCATGGCACCTATCCCTTTGTAACTTCCTCGAGCGCCACTTCCGGCGGGGCGGTCATCGGAACCGGGGTTGCGCCCACCGCCATCGACACCGTAATCGGAGTAACCAAGGCTTACTGTACGCGCGTTGGCGGCGGGCCATTCCCCAGCGAAGCGCTCGACGAGCGCTGCGACATGCTGCGCGCCCGCGGCAATGAATTCGGCGCCGTAACCGGGCGCCCACGCCGCTGCGGCTGGTTAGACTTGCCACTGCTTCGCTACGCTGGCATGATTAACGGCATCTCCTGGCTGGTCGTCACCAAACTGGATGTCTTGGATGAACTCGCCGAGATCCCGGTCTGCATCGGTTACAAAATGGACGGCAAGAAAACCGAAGAGGTGCCCGCGCAAGATAGCGGCTTCAAAAAGTTGGAATGCGTCTATCACAATATGCCGGGCTGGCGCACGTCCACCCAGGGAATTAATAAATTCGAGAAGTTGCCGAAAGCGGCGCAGGAATACCTTGCATTCCTGGAGAAGGAAGCCGGAGCTCGCATCGGCCTCATTTCCACCGGGCCCGGACGCGAGGAAACAATTTTCACCCCCGAGTTTGCGGCAAAACTACACGAATTGACCGGATCAAAAAGCCACGCGCAGGCAAAGCGCTAAGTACGGAGTCAGCCCCATGGTCGTGTTGGTAGTCACCTGGATGGCAAAGGCAGGACGCGAAGCCGATGTCTTATCGCTCTTCGCCAAGCTCACAGAAGAATCCCGGAAAGAACCCGGCTGCGTGATGTATCTGGTTCATCGGCACAAAACCGAGCCGCGACGCTTTCTTGTCTATGAACAGTACAAAGATGATGCTGCCTTGGAAGCACACCGTGCCGCACCGCACTTCCTGCAGTATGCGCGAAAGGAACTGCCTAAGCTGGGCGAACGCGTCGACGGCCAGCTCTACGAACCCTTGGGATAATGTGAGGCGCGGCACCCTTCCCCGCGGCTCTCGTGTGGGGCGGGCATTCCTGCCCGCCAATCAGAACGGTTTTCTCACCACCACCTGGCTGTCGTTGATAAAGAACTGCGCCGAGCAGTTCTGCGATCCACAAATCACCGACAACAATCCTGCAATCTGCTTCCGCGTGACCAATCCCAGGGTCCCGCATTCCGGGCAGGACAATACCGCCCAGTAAGGATCGTCTTTTTCGCCAACTCGCCCGGCATTTTCCAGCACAAACACTGTGCCCGGCAGCATCTGCTCCGGTATCCATTCGCTCAGGATGTCCAGTTCTCCGACCATCTTGCCTCCTCGTTAGGCCAACGTGTGGAAACCAAACTTCCTCGCCTATGAAGCCCGTCGAACCTTGCTGGCTGAATGAGATTTACTGCTGCCGTTTGCTTTTTTTTCCCGAATCTCTGCCCGAACCTGCTTGACTGCATCGCTCAAACAGACGCTAAACATCGGCTGCCGCGAGTTCTTCAAGATGTCGACAATCTGCCGCGGCGACGTCTCTAGGTACAGAGTGCGACCATCCGTCAGAAGGTGATACTCCGACGCGCCACTCACGGTCTCGGCCAAGCGCTTGCTGAACTCCTTCTGCAAGAACCGCATCACCTTGCGAACCCGCTGGAGCGAAAATCCCTTGCGCCGCAACTCACAGATCACCGCAACTTCCGCCAAATCCTCCATGGAATACAGCCGCCGATGCCCGTCCCGGGCCGGAATCACCACCCCGCGCTCGTCCCACCACTGCAATTGTCGCGGCGTGATACCAGTAAAATTGATCACTTCACGGGATGTAAACCGCTCTTCCATGGTCTCTGCCAAATGTTTAAAACAATTCTAAGTACGAATGTTTAAAACATTTTAGGCCGACCCGGGAGAGTGTCAAGATATGTTTCTGTGGATAAGGGAGTGACTAGAGAAGTTCCTGCGTATTGAATTTCTGCTCAAAAAGGCCGCCACCCACGAAGTGCACGATCTCCAGGCGGTCTCCGTCTTTCAGGTCGGTTGTATTCCATTGCTCGCGGGCCACGATGTCCCGGTTCAGTTCTATCGCAACCCGATCCGCCTTCATCCCGAGTTGCTCAATTAAAACGCTAAGCGACGAAGGCCCGCTGAACTCGCGATCCTCGCCATTGATGACCAGCTTCATCGATTCTTCTATCAAACCACAAAGGGCACAAAGTTACACGAAATCCTCCGTGTCCCTCTGTGTCCTCTGTGGTTTTACGCTTCTACCTTACGCAGTTGGAATTTCCGGGTGGCTGTACGGCCCGTGTAGTTGGCCTGGATTAGTACCGCGGCATCCGGCAGGGCCGACTCATCCACGTCAATGTTCATCTCGGCCTCGCCGTTCCTGCCGGTAATCACTTGCGTGTAGAAGGGAGCTGCATCGGTCCGGGCGAAGCGAACGGTTAACCGCGCGCCTTCCACACCGATTCCCGCATCGGTCACCCGCAGCCGCATCTGCAGATTGCGATCCGAGTGCACCGATCCCGCATTCAGCCAATGCACATCCAATTCTTTTATAGCCGCCAGCGACTCTGCTGTATCCCGCTTATCAAACACGCTCTCCAGGCGGCCATCCCGGATCGCGTCCAGCACCAAACGATGCTGATCTCGCAGAATCTGCTCTTTTTGCTGGTCTGTAAAGCTGCTTTCTGAGGCTTTGTCCGCATAGGACGTCGCCCGCTTCCCTACACAACGCCCCCGTACGAAAACCTGGGTCTGCAGGAGAAGTTCGTTCTCGCGCGCCTCGCTTTGCACGTGGTACACCGTATCCTCGTGCTTGATGTCGGTATTGAATCCAAAAATCATTGAATCGCCTTACTTCCGTCAGACGAGGGCGCGTTCGCTTGACGCTTTTGTGTTACGAACTCTATCCTAGAATGTTTCACTACTGCTTGGCTGCGCATTATATATAGCTCGTCTATGCCGGACAATTACTTCGCCCGCTACCTGCCCCTTCTGATTCACTTTATTTTAGTGGGCATTCTTGCGACCGTAATCGTTCTGCTGTCCTGGCTGATCGGCTTTCGGCGCCCCACCCGCGCTAAGCTTTCGCCCTATGAATGTGGAATGACCCCAGTCGGCGATACCCGGGAACGTTTTTCGGTCAGGTTCTACCTGGTTGGGATGCTTTTCATCTTGTTCGACGTCGAAGCTGTCTTCCTCTACCCCTGGGCAGTGATCCTCCGCGACCTCAAGATGTTCGGCTTTTGGGAGATGCTGGTCTACATCGCTATCGTCCTGGTCGGTTTCTTCTATGTTTGGAAGAAAGGTGTTCTGGATTGGGGTCCGACCTCATCCAAACGAGGTGAGGTCTAAGTGCCACTCGTCCCTGCGATCACTGACATTGAGCAACTGAAAGCGCATCCCGCCATTGCGCGTCTGCTGGGCTGGAACCCGTCTGTCGTGCAAGGGGTCAAGTTCGATCGCGACGAAATGAGCATCTACGTCGAGCGCTCCGCTATCCGCGAAGCCTGCTCTTTGCTAAGGGACGACGCCGTCTGCCCTTTCAACTTCCTTTCCGACGTGACTTGCGTCGACTTGTATCCTTCCGAGCCGCGTTTCGAAGTCATCTATCACCTGCTCTCGATTCCACAGAAGGAACGCGTTCGCCTGAAGGTCCGACTGGCCGGAGATGCTCCGACTCTCGAGTCAATCACCTCGGTCTGGCCGGCGGCCAATTTCTTTGAACGCGAAGTCTTTGACCTCTTCGGCGTCCGCTTTACCGGCCATCCCTTCCTACGCCGAATCCAAATGCCGGAGAATTGGGAAGGCCATCCCCTGAGAAAAGATTATCCGGTGGAGGGCTATCGCTAATGGCCCATCTTTCGGCCATTCCGCAGCTCGAGCCCGGCCAGGATCGCACCATGATCCTGAACATGGGTCCGCAGCACCC
>Ga0070741_10000834_pt1 | contig 102544 bp, 100 predicted proteins | sample Coa_R1_4_FD_66440 | JGI IMG/M metagenome (GOLD analysis project Ga0070741, IMG submission 66440) | Surface soil microbial communities from Centralia Pennsylvania, which are recovering from an underground coalmine fire - Coalmine... | ecosystem: Environmental > Terrestrial > Soil >... | reverse complement strand
CGGCCAAACGACGCCGATCTCGTTTCCCAAATCCAAGGTCGGCGGGACTCAATGACTTCCTCATATGGCAAGTTGGTGCCACAAGCCCATTCTTGCCAATATTTATCCAACTTCACTTAGCGTTCCTCTACCATTTGAAAAAGGCGAAAGGAAAATTTTAGAAATTGAGGCAAAGCGGCACACTTATTTCACAACACGACTTCCGTGCCCACGCCCTTGTCCGTGAAAATCTCCAGGAGGACTGAATGCTGCACCCGCCCATCAACCAGGGAAACCTTCTCCACACCGGCTTCGATGGCAGCGACCGCGCCGTCCACCTTGGGAATCATTCCCTTGTCCACGATACCTGCTTTTTTCAAGCCCGCGACTTCGCTCGTGCGCAGTTGCGGGATGACCGTGGCGGGATCTTTAGGATCGCGCATCAAACCCGGCACATCGCTCATGAAGACCAGCCGTTTGGCTTTTAACGCCACGGCGGCCTGGGCTGCGCCGACGTCCGCGTTGCAGTTGTAAATCTTGCCGTCCTCTCCACGTGCCGTCGGACTGACGACCGGCGTGATGTCCTGCCGCAGGCATTCCATGAGCGGTGCGAGATTGACGCCGGTGACTTCCCCGACATAACCGGCATCGAGTTTCTCCCCATTTGGCCCGGTCAGCCATAGCTTGCGGCACATAAAAATATCGGTGCCGGAAAATCCGCGCGCCCTGCCACCAAATGATTCGATGGTCCGGACAATTTCCGGATTGATCTCGCGCGACAGCACTTGCTCCACCACTGCAGCCGTGGTCTCATCGGTCACGCGCATGCCCTGGATGAAACTGGCCTTGAGTCCCGCGGCGTCCATCGCGCGCGTAATGGCTTTGCCGCCGCCATGCACGACCACGGGTTTGATTCCGGCCGCTTCGAGAAAGACGACATCGCGCGCGACTCCGTTGCGCACCTCAGGATCGGACGAGTCCATGAAGCTGCCGCCGTATTTAACAACGAACGTCCGGCCACGGAACCGCTGCATGTACGGCAGCGCCTCGAGCAACGTTGCGGCTTTGGCAATGAGATCTTGCATAATCGAATTCAGGCCGTGAGCCCACAAAACAACTAACGTGACGGAAAGGAAAGCTCAATGCCAATCCTCGAAGGCGACACCGCTTTCGCACACGCGAAATGTTCCTGATGTAGCAGCGCCTGCGTCCGTTCAAAAGCGCGGTCGCCGCTTCGCTCTGCCGGCGTACTTCGAGGTATTTCCGCGGCTTGTTGCGGCCCCGCTTGCTTTTCCCGGTAACTTGAAACACATTCCTCGGACATGGACTTGCATCTAAAGAATAAAAGCGCTTTGGTCACGGGCTCAACCGCGGGAATTGGATTGGCCATTGCGACGGCCCTTGCCCGGGAGGGAGCCGATGTGATGGTCAATGGCCGTTCCGCGGCGCGCGTGGCGGCGGCCATTCAAAAAATCCGCGAGGAAGGCGCCACGGGTGAATTGCTCGCCAGTGTGGCGGACATTTCTACTGCCGAGGGTGCAGCTGCTCTCGCCCGTCAAATCCCCTCGGTGGACATTTTGGTTAACAATGTCGGCATATACGAGCCGAAATCGTTCGAGGAGATTACCGATGATGATTGGCTTCACATTTTCGAAGTCAACGTGATGAGCGGCATTCGGCTCAGCCGCGCCTATCTTCCGGGAATGAAAGAGCGCAATTGGGGCCGGATCGTATTCATCTCCAGCGAATCGGGCGTCAATATTCCCGTCGAGATGATTCATTACGGAATGACCAAGACCGCGCAGCTCGCGATTTCCCGCGGCCTGGCCGAGACAACCGCCGGCACCGGCGTGACGGTTAATACAGTCATGCCCGGCCCGACGCGTTCGGAGGGCGTGGAACAATTTGTGGAGCAAATGGCCGCTGCTCGCAAAGCAAGTGCGGCGGAAGTGGAAGAGGAGTTTTTCAAAAGTGTTCGGCCCAGCTCGTTGCTGAAGCGTTTCGCCACGCCGGAGGAAGTCGCTGCGTTGGTGGCTTTCGTTTGCAGTCCGCTTTCCTCGGCCACGAATGGCGCTGCCTTGCGCGCCGACGGCGGCGTGGTGCGGTCGATTTACTGAAGCCTGCGAACCAGCATTTGGAGCATAAGAACCTATCGGGGCAGGGCAGGGGGGTTCTCTGCCCGGCATCGGCGCGGCGAATTGGAAATACAGGAACCAACAACATGGAACAACGCAGACTTGGCCGGCAAGGACCTCGGGTCTCGGCAATCGGGCTGGGATGCATGGGCATGTCCGACTTCTACAGTGGCCGCGACGACGCGGAGTCGGTGGCGACCATCAACCGCGCGCTTGAATTGGGAATCAACTTTCTCGACACCGCCGACATTTACGGCCCGTTCACCAACGAGGAATTGGTCGGCAAGGCGATTAACAATCGCCGCAGCCAGATCATTCTCGCGACGAAATTTGGCATCGTGCGGTCCGCAACTGATCCCACCAAGCGCGGCGTCAACGGCGAACCGCAGTACGTGAAAGCCGCCTGCGAAGCCAGCCTGCGCCGGCTCAACACCGACGTTATCGACCTCTACTATCAGCATCGTGTCGATCCGCGGACGCCCATCGAAGAAACCGTTGGCGCGATGGCTGAACTGGTGAAGGCGGGCAAGGTGCGTTTCCTGGGCCTTTCCGAAGCCGGCGCGCAGACGATTCGCCGCGCTCACGCGGTGCATCCGATCACCGCGTTGCAATCGGAATATTCGCTCTGGACCCGTGATCCGGAGGACGAGGTTCTGGCGGTCTGCCGCGAGTTGGGTATCGGATTTGTTGCCTATAGTCCGCTGGGGCGGGGTTTTCTTACCGGACGGTTTAAGAAATTCGAGGACTTGGCCCCGGATGATTCCCGCCGCAACGGGCCGCGCTTCCAAGGAGACAATTTTGAGCGCAATCTGGACCTCGTGCGGCGGATTGGCGAGATCGCGGCCGGAAAACATTGCACTCCCGCGCAACTGGCGCTGGCGTGGGTGTTGTCGTGCGGCGAGGACGTTGTGCCCATCCCGGGCACCAAGCAACGCAAGTACCTGGAAGAAAATGTCGGCGCGGTCGAGTTGACGCTGACGAAGTCGGATCTGGCGCGGATCGAAGAAGCCGCTCCACGCGGCGTTGCGGCCGGATTGCGCTATCCGGAGCAGATGATGGCCGCGTTGAATCGTTGAACGTCGGCGACAGTTCAATTTATGAAAGCAATTCGTGTGCACCAATTCGGCGGGCCGGAAGTTTTGAAATTGGAAGAAGTCCAGAAGCCGCAGGCTGGTCCGGGGCAGGTGCTCGTGCGCGTGCACGCCGCCGGAGTCAACCCCGTGGACACTTACATTCGCGCCGGCGCTTATGCCGCCAAGCCCGCCTTGCCTTACACGCCCGGCAAGGATGGCGCTGGCGCGGTCGAAACTGTGGGCGAGGGGGTGACCAGCGTAAAACCAGGTGACCGCGTGTACGTCGGTGACTGCCTCACCGGCACTTGCGCGGAATACACCTTGTGTTTGCCCACCCAGGTGCATCCGCTTCCTGAAAAAATCAACTTCGCCCAGGGGGCTGCCGTGAACATTCCCTACGCCACTGCCTATCGCGCCCTCTTCCAGCGCGCTCGCGTGTTGCCAGGCGAGACCGTGCTTGTGCATGGCGCGACAGGTGGAGTCGGGATTGCTTCGGTGCAACTGGCTCGTGCGGCGGGATTGACTATCATCGGCACCGGTGGAACGGACAAAGGGCGAAAGCTGGTGGCAGACCAAGGCGCGCACCATGTGCTCGACCACCGAGCGCCGGACTACCTCAAGCAAATTCTGGATCTTACCGGCGGGCGCGGTGTTGACGTCATTCTCGAAATGTTGTCGAACGTGAACCTGGGCAAGGACCTCACCATCCTGGCCAGGAACGGGCGTATCGCCGTCATCGGCAGCCGTGGTTCCGTTGAGATCAACCCGCGCGATGCCATGAGCCGCGACGCCGCCATCCTCGGCGTGATGCTCAACAATGCCTCCGAAAAAGACCTTGCCAGCATCCACGCCGCGCTCGGAGCGGGATTGGCGAACGGCACCTTGCGCCCTATTGTGGGCTGCGAATTGCCGCTCGCCGAAGCCGCACGAGCCCATGAAGCTGTCATGGAATCGGGCGCGTACGGGAAGATTGTTCTGATACCTTGACTAAGCAATCGCGTCTCCCGACCGGACCGCGAACTCAACCTTTGCCAAAAATCTTCGTGAGCGCGTCCTGCAATTGTTGCAAAGAAAAAGGTTTGCCCATGAGAAAATCGACCTTTGCGAGCCGTTCCTTGTCGCCTTGAATCGATTCTGCATAAGCGGTGACGAGGATGATCGGCTGCGTCGGGGCACGCTCCTTGATTGCGCGCGCCAGCCCGAATCCGTCCATTTTGGGCAGGGAAAGGTCGGTGATGACAAGATCGTATTTGCCCGGCTCGAATACGGCCAGCGCGCTTTCGGCGGCGTCCGCAATCTCCACATTATGCCCGTGGAACGCGAGCACCATGCGGATCGTATCCGCGACGGCAGGCTCATCATCCACCACCAGAATACGCTTGGGTGTAATCGTTTCGGAGACTGATGGTCCTGCCATATCTGGAAAAGCCGGCTAAACTGACGCTGCTTTTCTGGCATGGAGTTCAACGGGTTGCAACATTAATTCCATATTGTTTGGCATGAGGGCAAGCCTTCCAAATTCGCCCTTCCTTTCCGCTTGTGATCGGGCCATTTTGGATTTTGAATCGAGCCGATGAAGCCGCTTCAGCCACCTGATTCGCATTACCTGCGGGCCGCGCAGGGCTGGCTTGAACTGGGCGACCATCGCGAAGCAGCCGCGGAGCTCGAGCGAATTTCGACGCGCTGCCGCAATCGTCCCGAGGTCCTCGAAGTGCGCTGGGCCATCAGCGCGGCAACGAAGGATTGGACTGCTTGCATCGACACCGCCGCCGCGCTCGTGAAGCTGGCTCCGCAGTCCCCGGCTGGATGGATTCATCGGTCCTTTGCGCTTCATGAATTGAAACGGACCAAGGAAGCAGCCGAACTGCTGCTTCCCGCCGTCAAGTTGTTCCCGGACAACTGGCTGGTGCGCTACAACCTGGCGTGCTATGCCTGCCAGATGGGCGAACACGCCCAAGCCTGGGATTGGCTCCAAAACGCCTTTGAACTCGGCGACGAGCACCAAATCCGATTGATGGCGCTTGAGGATGGTGATTTAAAGCCGCTGCGCAAACGGATCGCCGCCACGGAGCATCGCCGCAAGGGCTAGCCGCCTGGGCTTTTCTCCCGCGCGGCGAACTTATTCGAGCATCCCGAGCCAATGAGAATCTCCCAAGCCATTTCGCCGGCGGAACTTGAAACCGCCCGCGCGCTGTTCAGTGAATATGCGGCCGACTCGCGCCTCGACCTGTGCTTTCAAGGCTTCCCGGCCGAACTGACCGGCCTCCCGGGCTTATACGCGCCGCCGCGCGGCCGGCTGCTGCTTGCCTGGACCGGGACCGAAGCTGCGGGCTGTGCCGCCTTGCGCCCGCTTGCCGGAAACGGGTGTGAAATGAAGCGTCTTTACGTCCGGCCCGGCTTCCGCCGCCAGGGCATGGCCCGGCGTCTGGCGGAAACGATCCTCGCCGAAGCCAGGAGCATCGGCTACACGACCATGAAGTTGGACACGCTGGCTACGATGCTCCCCGCCATCCAGCTTTACGAAAGCCTGGGCTTCGTCCGTTGCGCCGCCTATTACGAAACCCCGCTGGCAGAAACCGTTTTCATGGAATGCCGGCTCGATGGCACCTGAGTCCGATTCGTGATTTAATGATCTTCCCAGTGCAGGGGCAAATGGCGCATCCCCCTTCACCAGCGTTTCACTTCGCCGGCTCCGTGGCAGCCGCGGCCGCGTTTTCCTGCGACAATATGTGCCTGTCATAGCGGACTTCGAAAATACCCGCCCAGGCGCTCCATTCGTTGTCGTCAACTCCCTCCTTCTTCTCCTTGATATCTTTCCGCAGCCCGCGATTCAGGTCCCACCCGACGAAGACAAAGGAAAGATCAGGATTGGGCCAAAGATCCCACCCATGCACCACACTAGGCAGCGTCACGGAAAGCATTCCCCTATGCTCGAAAGTCTCGCGGCCAACCGGCACGACGCACTCGATCGCTTCTCCATGCCGATACGCCGTCACGCGCAGCAGCTCGCCCGGCTTGTAGTGGTCGATGATCCGTCGAAATTTTTGCAGACTGGTTACCGGCTGGCCGTTGAGCGCCACGATCAAATCGTCCTTTTGCAATCCAGCCAGCCGGGCGGGCGTGTTCGTACCCAAGTGCTTGATGAAGATGCCGGTCTTTTGGGTTTGGCTGACCGGCGTGGGAAAATCCTTGTCATAGAAAATCTCGTTGTTCGGAAACCATTTGTGCGGAAACGTGCGCGCAGTGGCGACCTGGTATTCACCGCCAATCCATCCGCGTTCATGACGCGGTTTCTCCTTCGTTTTGTCTTTCTCCGCCGCCTGACTCGCGAAGGAGCCAAGGAAGACCACCAGAAAAATGACGGCCATTATTCCGCCGCTGGATGGCATAGCTAACCTGCCTGTGCTGGTCAGCGACCCGCCGACCGAAACGGAGTGCGCCGGACTGATGGCTGGACGTGACCTGTTTGCCTGGCGCAGCCTCCGATCTTCCGTCTGCGGTGTGTGAATTGTCCGAACACTTCGGCTGCGGCAAAACCGCGTAATCATAATGGTCATTTTCATAATGGGCTTTGTTGTTTTTGTTTATGGCAGGTTCTGGAAGGAAAAGTGTAGTCGCTGGCAGGGCGGGCACTCCGTGCGCGCCGCCGATTGAAATAAGCACTCCGACCCTGCTGATCCGTGGCGCACGGAGTGACGCGCCCTGCCTGCCACCTACTCGATGGAGGACTGCATACCAAATTAAAACGCCGTAGCATCAAACTGTGATGTATCATGAGCGATTTCATGCATCTCTTGGTTCAGGACATAACGGAATTACTCCACAGTCAACCCCACCAGGAATGGCGCGGCTCTGGTCCCGGTCGAAACGTAATCAACCGACGCAATTTCAAGTTCAGGCCGCGGGTTGGCGAAGGTGCTCTTATAAAGCCGCAACGAATATGCGGGCCGTGTCCTCCGCAGATCGGGATTGCTCCCGAGCCACGCCAATTCCGTGCCCGGAGCGGTGGTGCGGATCTCCTCCGCGCGGGCATTGCTCGTGTAGGCCGGCCCGTGCCAATCAAGAACGTGCTCCCCGGTGCGAATGGGAATCTCCTCCCGCGAACCATCGACATAGTGCAACACGAGCGCGGCAATCTTTACTCCCATTGCGCCGTCCTCCTCCTGTGGAACACAGCTTGCGCCATGCAACAAGTGCAGTCGCGCGCATTTTCGCAAAATGCTGATGCCACGAGCATGGATCGGATATTTTTTCTCCTCATCCAACCAGCCGCGCCCCAGGAGTTGAACCCGGCCCTTCACCTCGAACGGAATGCCGCCATAGATGTGAAGTCCGGGCGGCAGTTCGGCGAGGTTGTCGTCGATTTTATTTTTTGGTTGGATCGAATCAGCCAGATTCGCATTGACGAATTTTGCCAGGTCGATCGTCGTTGCGTTCGTCGTTTCACAAACGGACTGGCGTGCCTGAACGCGTTGGCTGGCGGCGGCGAGTTCCTCGGGCCAGGTTTTCGATTTGAGCAACGTGTTGCTCGCTTCATTCTCGCGCACGCCCCAAATCGAAAGGCCCACAATTGCCGCAAAGAGGGCGCTCGCAAGAATGCTCGACGGAGTTATCCACTTCATCTTGGGCAAGGTCATGGCCCGTTCGAGTTGAAAAGCGGACAACGCGCCCGATGGACCACGCGTGGCCGGGTAAAAAGCCAGCCGCTTTTGTGCCCGCCAATGAATCAGCCAAATCGCGGCGAAGACCAGCCATGGAACCGTCGCCGGCAGCCACTCCGGCAAATTGCTGTAGCCAAAACTCACCAGGCGCGGCCGGACCACGAAATCGCTGAACAAGCCGTTTAATGACGCCACACCGCAAGTTGCGAACGACCATTTCAGCCCCGAAGCCGAACGCCGAGCCAGCCAGCAAAACAGCACTGCCAAAAGACCGGCAGCCCCGCAATTCACGGATACATTCGTCATGCTGAACAACGTCTTGAAACTGTCCGGCTCGAGAGTCGTGGCCTCAGACATATCCGAAAAGGTGATGCGAGTGCCGGGAAGAAAATTTGAGAGCCAGAAGCCGCCGCACAACACGAGCAGGCACAAAAATGCCAAAGGCATCACACATAGATTGGGCAGCAGGCAAAGTCCGATGATCGGATGCCGTCCCCACCAGGAGGATTGGCGGAACACGAACGCCAGGTGTTCCGCCAAACCAACCGGTTCCCCGAGCAGTTCCGTCGCGCGCGCTTCCGCGGCGGCTTCGGACATTCCTTCCTCCAAGGCGGCCTGTTTCAGGTCGTCGAAATGATCGGCCAACTCGCGGACGTTGCGCCGCACGCAACCTCGCGGACACCCCAGCCGCACCAGACGGCGTTCCACTTCCAGGACGGCCCCGGAACGCGACGGTTCGAACTGCGGCTCCGCCCTACGCATGCTGGCCTCCCAACAAAAGCGCGATGCCCCCGGCCACCCGATTCCACTCGGCTGATAATTCGTCGAGCCGTTTCCCTCCGCGCGGAGTGATCTGGTAATAATTTCGGCTGCGGCCTTCGACTTCCTTGCGCCGGCTCGCAACCATTTTTTCAGATTCCAAATAATGCAGGTAGGGATAGATGCACCCTTCGCCAAACGAAAAGGCCTCGCGTGTCTCCACCTGGATCGCCCTGACGATCTCGTAACCGTACATCTCGCGGCGGGAGAGAAGCTTGAGCACGAGCAGTTCCGGCACTCCGTTCAAAAAGCTGGGATTTGTTTTCTTAAGCATCCGCCCAAGCTGATACCTTATGCTGTGAGGTAGTGTCAACTGTTTTTTGCATGGGCCCTTTTCGCATGATCCCCGGAAAAAACCGCCAATCGCGGAACTTTGTGAGCACCCGCCGCCAGAGCGGCCGCCATCAACACCGCGGAAATGACAAACCGTCCTTTCCCCATGCCCAGGTTATCGGCTATTCACGTTCCTTGGACAGCACTTCCGCGCTTTTGTTCCGCCAATAATTCGGCTAATTCCTCAACCGAAAAAACTGCCGGGGCGCACTCGGGCTGTTGGTGTAGGGGCTCGTTGCTCCGGGCACATCGGCGTACGGACCAGCGGCCTCGCTCGCGGATTGCAGGAAGAAACCGGGCGGCCAGGCCAGGACACCGTTGGAAAAGGTGATTACCGGCGGCACCGCACTGTGCCAGACCACCTGGCTGGCTGCGTCCCAGGTCAGGTACCCGCGCCAAAAGTCCTGGCGCACGCCGCTGCCGTACGTGTAGGCGTTGTCCGTGAGATAACCGAAATTCGTCGCGCCGTTGTTGGTCGCGTAAAAGCTCCACAATCCGTGCAGATCATTCAATTCGAACGTTCCGTTTGTCGAAGTCATTACCGTCAATTTCTTGTGTGACCCGCCGTCATAATCCTGCGCGAACCCGTTTAGGAACGCATACACCCACGGCCCATGCCCGTTGTCGAACGGGTCGCCCAACGCCGGCTGGCCCAGGCTGGCGAAGTAATTTTGGATACTGACGTTGGTGGTCGCATTCGAGTAAATGCCTTCGAACCGTTCGTATTTCTCATAGTCCATGTACGACAATTTGGGGCCGGACGAATTGTTGGTTACGCCATAGTACATGCTGCCGGCGGGATTGTCGGCCCATTGAAACCAGATCGCCATTTGGACGTAAGGTGTGGCATTGATGGCGCTGAAGGAGGTGATCAGGTTGGAATCCTGCACGGCGGGCGAGACCGAAGCGGTGGTCCAGCCAAACTCAGTAATGAACGTCCTTTTAGGTGTATTGGTCGTTTCATACTTGGTATAAGCCTGTCGCACCCAATCTTCATATTGCCGGAACGTCGCACCCGAAACCGTCCCACCCTGGCTCAAGTAAACATGTTCCCCAACTCCATCCAGCGGGTATGCGTTGTAATTCGTTTTGATGTACGCAAACGAGCCGCCCTTGCTCGTGTTCGTGCCGGTATTGTAGGTATCGTCGATGTATTGAGCGCCGGCGTTGCCGTAACTGGTTACGCCGCTGATGTTATGGCCAAAGACCCCGCCGAAGAAGAGGGTGACGTCGCTGATCTGGTGCGTGATATGGACCGCTTCCCAACTTCGGCCCAGCAGCCAGCCAAAATTCGACGGATAAATGTAGGTGCAGCCGGTATAAACGCCGGGCGCCGGACTTGAATTCCAACAGTTAGGCTCATTCCAGATTTCATACACCTTCACGCGGTCGTGGAAGTGCTGCACGATGGGCCAGACGGCGTTGGTCGCGAACGCGCCGACATAGGCGTTATCCCCATTGCCGCCTGGAATATTCTCGGAATTATTGTTCGTCCAAACCGTTTGCCCGCCCGGCCAGGAACCGCCATCGATGAGCAGCAGCACTTGCAGACCCGCGTTGCGGGCGTTGTTGACCGCGGAATCGTAGTAGCCCAGCACCGTGGAATCCCAGTTGGTATGGCCGCTCACCAGGTACATCTCAATGCGAATCCAGCCCGTTTCGCCGGCGCTCATTTGCCGGGCCAGGGTTGAATTCAGATACACCGCGCCGGAACTGTGGTCCACAGCCCAGCCGTTGTCACAGCCGTACGGACCGCCGCCCCGCGCGGCCAGCGTTGCCAGGAAAAGCGTCGCGCACCAGATCGCTGCGAAACTCCATCTGCGAGGGAACTGGCTTGTTTGCTTCTCAAGGCACAACTGGGAGCGATTCATCATCGGCGCGGATGGTCAATCTTCAAGGTCCGGCAAAAGTCAAAGCGAACTTGACGATTGGGTCAATAATTTCCGCGCTCACCGGCCTCATAAGAACATACGATGCGATCATTGACCGCTCCGGCAATCCGCGCTGGTCCGACAAAAAACTTGTGCGAAGCCGTGTTTCTCGATGCATACTGCGGCCATGGCTGGCAAACGTCGCAAATTTCTTCAGATGTCCGCCGCCGTTGCCGCGCTCATCCTGTTTGGCGTGATTATCTTCATAACCACCGCGCCCGCTCCGATTCCGCTGTTGCCCAAACCAAACGGATACGATGACTTCCTCCGTGCCGGCGCGATGGTGCGAGGCAGTGTCGGCAACTACACAGCGCTTGATCATGATCAACTCAGCGCGTTGATTTCAACCAATGCCGATCCCCTGCGTCAGCTTCGCGTTGGCCTGACTCGCGCTTGTTCCCTGCCCACCGGTTTCACCTTTACAAATCTGAGCCTATTAAAAAGTCTCGTCCAGCTTCTGGCTGCGGAAGGCCGGCTGGCGGAAATGGAAGGCCGGCCTGTGGACGCCGCCCAAAGCTACGTCGATGCCATCCGCTTCGGCAATGAGATGAGCAGAGGCGGTTTTCTGCTCTACCGCCTGGTCGGCATCGCCTGCGAAAACATGGGTTACATGCCGCTGACGAAACTTGTTCCCCAACTCAATTGCGAACAGGCCAAACCCATCATCGCCGCCTTGGAAAAGATCGATGAAGACGGCGTCCGATGGGATGACGTCCTCCGGGCTGAGCGTCGCTTCGCCCGCCATGAGCTTCGCCAAACGCACAATCCGATTGCATGGGTGTCCGGCTGGTGGGCGAATCGGCGCGCCATCGAGAAGGCCCGTGAGAAGCACTACGTCATGTTGGCCCGACTGCGCCTCGTTGCCGGAGAACTTGCCCTGCGGTGCTATCGATCCGCGCACGGAAATCCGCCCGACCGGCTGGAGCAACTCACTCCGGAATACCTCCAGCGCACCCTGCTCGATCCCTTCAGCGGCCAACTCCTCGCCTATCGCCGCCAGGGAACCAACTGGCTGCTCTACAGCTTCGGCGTGGACGGAGTGGATGACGGCGGCAAAGCCGTCGGCCGCTCGGTCCAGGGCGCCCCCAATCACGGCGATTTATTCTATGATTCGCCGTGGTGAGGGGAGGCTGCTGCAAACATCAAGTTCCAAAGCATCAACTTCCAGAGAAGCTATAAACTCCAATCACCAAGGTCCTGCCGGCTCGAAAGCGGCGCTGCACGCCGCACTCCAAAACCTGGCGGATTTTCGCAGGTGGTAATAATCGCGCCTCCTTTCGCAAACACAATTGTCCCCCCTGCCAACTACAGTTCCTGGAATTGAATTGCCTGTCTTCTTCGTTCTTTCGCACAATCCTGCCGATGTGAATGACCGTATCTGGAATTCCTGGCGAACGAGTCTTGTTTGTCTAACGCTCGGCCTTACTACGCTCGCGCTCTTCGCGCCGGTGCTGGGCCATGATTTCCTCAGTTATGACGACCAGGTTTATGTCACGGAGAACGCTCATGTGCGGGCCGGCCTGACTTGGGACGGCTTGCTCTGGGCGTTCCAAGGCAGCCACGCGAGCAATTGGCACCCGCTGACCTGGCTCTCGCACATGCTCGATTGCCAGCTCTACGGGCTCAACCCGCTTGGGCATCACTTAACCAACGTATTGCTGCACGCCGCCAACAGCATGTTGCTGTTTCTGGTGTTGTATCGCATGACCGGCGCCGTGTGGCGCAGTGCTTCCGTCGCCGCTCTTTTTGCGTGGCACCCCTTGCACGTCGAATCCGTCGCCTGGGTCGCCGAACGGAAGGACGTGCTCAGCGCGTTCTTTTGGCTGCTGACCATGCTGGCATATGCGCGTTATGCGCAGGAGTCCAAAGTCCAAAGTCCAAAGTCCAAGGTCTTTTACGGCTTGGCGTTGCTCTGTTTTGCGCTCGGTTTGATGGCGAAGCCAATGGTAGTCACGCTTCCGTTCGTGCTGTTGCTGCTGGATTTCTGGCCACTGCGCCGAGTCTCAGATTTCAAAGGGCTCTCCCGCCTGCTGCTCGAAAAAGTGCCGCTGTTCATCCTGGCGGCCATTACTTGCGCTTTGACGATCTGGGCCCAGGGCCAGGCCAATGCCATTGTGCCAACGGCAGGGCTTCCAATCTCCCGGCGCATTCCGCATGCGATCGTTTCTTATTTGCATTACATCGTGGCAACGCTTTGGCCGCGCCATTTGGCCGTGTTTTATCCCTACGAAGGCGCAGCGCCTCCGACGCAATTAATTTTCACGGCGGTTCTGTTGCTTTTGATCACGGTGTTGGTTTTGCGTTTTGCCCGCTGGCAGTTCTTTCTGGCAACCGGCTGGTTTTGGTTCCTTGGAACACTTGTGCCGGTGATCGGGTTGGTCCAGGTAGGCGACCAGGCTTGGGCGGACCGGTATATGTATCTTCCGTCCATTGGCTTGTTCGTTCTGATCGTGTGGAGCGCGGTGGACTTCGTTGGCAACCGGAAGGTCATTGGGGTGCTGGCGGGTGCGGTGGCGCTCGCCTTGGCATGGGCGACGGCGCTCCAACTTGGCCATTGGAAAAACACGCGCACCCTGTTCGAGCACACCGCGCAGGTGACACGCAACAATTACATGGCCATCACCATGCTCGGCAGCCTCTTCGCCAAAGATAATCAGTTTGATCGAGCCATCCAATGTTTTGACACGGCCTTGCGATATAAACCTGGTTATCCAGAGGCCCACTTCTTCCGTGGCAACGTCCTCGATCAGCAAGGAAAATTAGACGAAGCCATCGGGGAGTACCGGCAGGCGGTTTGGTTCAAACCCGTCCAGGAACAAGCCCGCATCCTGCTCGGAGTCGCGCTGGGCAAGCAACAGAAGTACGCGGAGGCAATGACCGAGTATCAAGCTGCGCTGGCGCTCAATCCCGATTCCGCCGTGGCGCATAACAACCTGGCGCGATTACTGCACACCCAAGGCCGGCTGGACGAGGCCATCCAGCATTATTCCGCCGCCCTGAAGCTTGACCCTGACTTGGCGCAGGCCCACAACAATCTTGGCATCCTGCTATTGCAAAAGGGAAGACTGGCCGAAAGCACCGCCCAGCTTCGCGAGGCATTGCGGCTGAGCCCCGGCAATTTGGAGACGCAACTCAACCTCGCCCAGGCTTTGAACCAGCAAGGCGAAGGGAAGGAGGCTGCCGAATTGCTGGCGGTGGTCGTCCGCGCCGCGCCCAACGATGCCCAAGTGCATTACCAGTTGGGTCTGGCGCTGGAGCAGATGCAGAAGACCCGGGAAGCAATGGGCCGCTATGCCCAAGCCCTGTTGCTCCAACCCGATTTTGCGGAGGTTTTGAACCACCTCGCCTGGATCTTGGCGACCGATCCGCGTCCGGAATTCCGCAACGGCGTCGAGGCGGTCCGCATGGCGGGGCGGTCCTGCGAACTGACCGAACAAAAGCAGGCGCTGCCGCTGCTGACGCTCGCGGCGGCTTACGCTGAAGCGGGCCGGTTCCCGGAAGCCGTGGCCACGGCGCAACAGGCGCGAACTCTCGCGGCGGGCGCCCAACAAAAGGAGCTCACCGCCAAATGCGAAGACGTGCTGAAGACGCTGCAGTCAAACGCGCCTTATCGGTTGACGCTGGCAGGAACGGGCATTGACGCCCGTCAAGGCAGGGTGTCGCGGTAGGGGGCATTCCAGATGATATCCGAATTAAGCGGCTCGGTAGCGCCCGTCGGATTATTAGTCACCGCGCCGATTTTGTAATAGGTGGCGTGGCCGTCCAGAAAGGCGATCACCGTCCCGCCATTATGCCGAACGCCGATGCTCCTAAAGCGGTTGGCTGGATTCACCGAGTTGAACTGCGGTGATCCATTGACAACCTCGGTTACCGGATTGAATACCACATCAAACATCAGCACCGTTGAAGTGGGCCGGCGGAAAATATTCAGCTTGGGCATTTGCGGGTACTTGAAATTGGTGGTGGGATCTTCTTTTTTTAGGTCGATATTGAAAGCGTAGCTGAAAAACCCGTCGGCTCCCCCGCCGCTCAACACAGCGTAGTCCGAATCGCTCATCGTGGCGGATGGGCACTCCCAGATTTGTCCACGGGCACCCGGAAAGGGCATCTTCAGCCGGGCGTTGCCGCCGGGGTCGTTAAAATAGTCGGTCAATCTTCGCTCGGCGACGTTAGGCGGAAGCAGATTAAACCAAGCATTCATGTCGTCGGGACTTCCCGATGGCGCCGGAGTGCCCGGATATTGACCGTTGCTGCCCATGCCATCGCACGGAATGCCGTCATTGTTGTCACTCGCGTAAACGGCCTGCGCGATGCTCCACTGCTTGAGGTTCGAAACACATTTGATCTTTTTGGCCTTGTCCTTGGCCCTGGCCAGCGCGGGCAGCAACAAACCCGCGAGAATCGCTATGATCGCGATGACCACCAGCAGTTCGATTAGCGTGAAGGCCGATGTTCTTCTTTGACTCCGTCTCATAAGATCAGATGGCAGAATATTGCCTTTTTTTCGAGTGCGTTCGGCTGGGAACCAGTTTACCACCGGCCCCGAACCCGGCGCAAGTCCGAAGCGGCGACGCCGAAATGCCGCGTTTTACAAAGGAAACAGCACCCCAACTCGAATGAGCCGGGGCGCTGATGTTTTTCAAAATGGCTCCCATCGACTAGGGACTGGAAACCTTGTAGAATTTCGTTGCCGCTGAACCGTTGGGGTCAGTATAGCTGCCCAGGGAATTTGTGAACACCAGCCCCGAAGCGATTGGCGTGTAGGGGCCGGTTACGGTCGTTGCGGCGAGAACGCTGTAGGCGTAACTGTACGGCACCGCCGTCCAGGTCAGGGTGCTGCTGCCGCCGGGATGCGAGGTTCCCAACGTTACCGCGGGCGGCGCGTCAGTTACGATGTCCGCAAACCGGGTGACCAGCACCGAGACGAGGTTATTACTCCGGACCAGCGGCCCGCTTACCGTCCACGCGAAACTCGGCAATGTTTGCAGGCCCGTATCAAGGTCAACGGATGCAAAGCTCAGGGTAAAGGGTTGGCCGCTCGCATTCGTGACTACATAGGCAGTGACGTTTTGAGCCGTGTTGGTTGACAGGACGGCTCCGGCATTCGTGCCGAAATAAACGTTTGTCAACATGACCAGCGAACCCATGATAGCCTCCGTCGCCGGACGGCTGTTGGTGAGGCTGTACGGGATGACTTTCGGGGCGGGCAGAGGGGCATTCGTGGCAATGATGCTGTAAGTTGTGGTCGGGTTGTTCACCGGGTCAGCTTCCAATTCCAGATTGGCCTGGAAGCTGGACTGGAAACCGATGAAGGTGACCACGTCACCTTGATTCGGCCGGAAGGTCTGACCTCCGGTCACGAAAATATTTACGCCGGCCGTGCCGTCCTGAATATAATAAGAAGCGGTGTTGCCGGTGGTTGCGTTGGTGAAGGTGGTAACCGTTCCGGTGGCCTGATAGAGCGTGGTACTGTTCGTAGCCAGGTAATTCGTGTCCACGAGACTTCGCAGGAAGGCGATTGATACGGCAGGCGGTATAATAACTGAAACAACGGCATTCGAACTCACCGGCGCAGCCCCGTACTGATTGCTGACGATGCAGGAATAGGTGCCCGCCGTTCCATTGTTGGTTTCGACATCCGTGATGGTCAAGTTACCTGCGCCATCGTCGGCCGCGTTGGCACCGAGCGGACCACTGTTGTACGACCAGGCGTAGAAAATTGGTCCAGGACCCGTAGCTGCTACATGCAAGGTGGCGGTTTGGAAGGAGTAAACAGCGGTGTTAGTCGGTTGCTGGGTAATGGTGGGAGGAATCGGAGCAAAGGTAATGGAAACGTGAGCCACCGCACTCGTAGCCGAAAGGCCGGTTGTGGGATTGCCCACCACCAGCGTGTAATCGCCGGTATCAGAAAGAGCCGGACTCGGGAACGAGAGAACATTGCTATTGCCGTTGGGATTCGAATAAGGTGCGCCGTTCTGCAACCATTGATAAGTGAGGTTACCCAGGCTCTGGCCATTTGCCACGGCCGACATGCTTCCGGCCACACCCACAAAGTTGCTGAAGCCTTTCGGTTGGTAAACAATGGTCGGTGCCACGGGGGTGCGGCTCCAAACATTGGTCGCGGCTTCATCAAAGGTTGTGGCAGTCGCCATATTGCTGATCGTGCAAAAGAAATTGCCGAAGCTTGAGGCTTGGCGCGTGCCGAAAGACTGGAGAATCTGCTGCGTCCCGGTGACGGTATCTCCAGACGTTACGGAAGCGTCGCCAGATGAGAGGGGATTCAGCCAAAGCTGGGAGTCCTGGTTGATCGGGTCGTAAGTGATTACCACCTGATAATCCGTATTGGTAGCCAGATCGACTGGAAATATCTTGTTCGGGGCATTCAGCGCTCCAGAGGTGCCCAATCGGAAAGTGCCGGGCAACCCCGTAAAGTTTGTGGCGGACGTGCCCGGATTACCCGTCAAGGCAAATACCTTTCCGTAAAACGTGCTGCTACCATTGAGGAAATGCGCGAAGTACGTTCCATTGGCGTTGGGGAAGTTGGTAACATTGACCGTAAAACTTGCGTATATTTGCGTCAAGGTGTTGGTAAACGTGGGAAAATTCCGATGGATGTCATCCGAGCGAGTCACTGGTACTCCGCCTGTGGCGGCAACCTCCAGCTTGTGGTTTTTTACGAGCGCGTCATTACCAGTGCCACTATGCCGGGCCCAATTGGTCGTATTCGTAATGATCTGGCCGTCCGGGTAATTAAAGCCCTCATACCAGATCAGATCGGCCCTTGCCGACAAGAGGGCCAGGCTGGAGGAGAGGATGGTGAGCAGGATTTTCTTCATGAACTTCGTAGGTTTGTTGGTTGATTTCGAACTGCCGAAAACTTCTGATGACAATTAATATTTTGGCATTCTAGGGAGTGAGACGAAAAATGCAATTTTTTAATCCTAAAAACTTATTCACAATTGGGTGACAGTTCGGTGACGACGGCGATGCAAGCGAGCACTCGCGTTGAAGGATTCTTCACCTCAAGTGTTGACTCGACACTATTCATTGGGGGGAGGAAAGCATGCTGCGTTCCATCTTGTAGTGCGGAGGCGCAATCACTGCAAAACGCAGTTAAATCGGGGCTTTCTTGACGGTTTGGTCAATCCGGGATCACGCGGAAGAAGCTGCGATGCTCTGTCGCGAATTGCCCGCGCTGGATAAAACGGGAACGGGTGTACGCATCCGTCGCTTGCGGAGCAAATGGCGGGGCGAGTCGGTGCGGCAGGCCGAAGTCCGAAGTTGGGGGCCCGTTCTGAGAGTGAGGCTGAGGATGACGACGAGGACGATTAGGAGGGCTTTGGGCCCGCCTTCGCTCAGAAGCTTCGGCGCGGCGAGCGGGTTTTTGGGTTTTTGGGACGGGTCTGGAGGGGGATATGATAAAAACACCAAGCGCTAAACACAGAAAGTGGAACAGGTTACGACAAGGTATTGGACAAAGTGCTTGATTCACCTGCCTGCCTGTCGGCAGTGCGTTCCTGCCAAATCGGCGGTTGCAGATGCGTCCATATCATACGTATAGGTACTAATCGTTTGCCAAATGCTTTTCCCTGCGCCATACTTCACGCGACCTTTGTTTGCGAGATCGGTTTGAAACCGAAATGAATGAATGTGGCGCTTTAGCTCCATCGCTTTCAGGCAACCGCGGGCTTTGCTGAGGGCAGGGCAGGGAGTCCTTTCATTGGAACGCAGTCCGGCGTGGGGACGGCAACGAAAGGTCTGGGGGAGTGCGTTCGTGGCGTTGTTGCTCGCCGCCGGAGTTCAGGCGCGGGCGGAGAGTTGGCCGATGTTTCGCGGAGGGCCGGCGTTGCTGGGGATTGCTTCGGGGCGGTTGCCGGACAAGTTGAAGCTGTTGTGGTCCTTCAAGACGGGCGGGCCGGTCAAGTCTTCCGCGGCCATCGACGGTGGCCGCTTGTTCATCGGTTCGAATGACGGCAATGTCTATGCGTTGGATGCGGCCAGCGGCGAGAAACAGTGGTCGTTCAAAACCGGTGCGGCGGTCGAATCTTCACCGCTTGTGCTCGATGGAAAAGTGTTCTTCGGCTCGGCTGACTCGTCCCTCTACGCGTTGGAAGCTGCCACGGGTAAACAGGTTTGGAAATACGATACCGGCGACAAGATTGTTGGCTCGCCCAATTGGGTGAAGAACGGGGACGCGACGCACATCCTGGTCGGCAGCTACGATTTCAAGCTTCATTGCGTGGATTCCACCACGGGCAAGGCCGTCTGGACCTTCGAGAGCAGCAATTACATTAATGGTTCCCCCGCTGTTTCCGGGGGCAAGACTGCTTTTGGCGGATGCGATGCCACGCTGCACGTCGTTTCGCTGGCGGATGGCAAGCAGGTCAAGGAAGTCGAAGCGGGGGCTTACGTTGCGGGGTCGGTTGCGCTCGCGGATGATCGCGCGTACTTCGGTCATTTCGAGAACGAGTTTCTGTGCATCGACCTGGCGGAAGGACGGAAGCTTTGGGATTTCCATGAACGCGACTTTCCTTATTTTTCCTCGCCGGCGGTTTCGGCGGACCGCGTTTTGTTCGGCGGACGGGACAAGCAACTCCATTGCGTCAAGCGGAGCGATGGCACTGCCCTGTGGTCGTTTGCCACGCGCGGCAAGGTGGACAGTTCGCCGGTGATTTGCGGGGACAAGGCGGTGGTTGGTTCCGATGACGGCCATGTCTATGCCGTCTCGCTCGACGGAGGCAAGGAAGTGTGGTCGTACGAAATCGGCCAGGCGGTGGAGAGTTCACCGGCGATAGCGGACGGCCGACTGGTGATCGGCTGCGATGACGGCAGCGTCTATTGTTTTGGGGCCAACGGGAAATAATTAAATTCCATGAGCGCAAGATCCAAAACCCGAAAGTCGTGGCAGGAAAAGCTGGCGGACAGCAAGGGACTGCCCAAGGTCGGAGCCATCACCGGGAAAATGACGCGGAAATGGGGCGAAGGGACGATGGTCGTTCCCGCGCCGCTTGAAGTGGATGAGTTGATGCGCAAAGTGCCGAAGGGAAAAGTCACGACTATCAACCAGCTCCGCGAACAACTCGCGCGCAAGCATGGCGTCAACCTCGCCTGTCCGATTACCACGGGCATCTTTGCCTGGATTGCCGCGCATGCCGCGGCGGAGGCGCAGGCGGAAGGCAAAAAGCGCGTTACTCCGTGGTGGCGCACGCTCAAGACCGGCGGCGAACTCAATCCCAAATATCCCGGCGGAATCGAAGCGCAAGCCTCCTTGCTCCGCGCGGAAGGCCACAAACTGCTGCCGGGCAAAGGCAATCATCCGCCGCGCGTGGCGGGGTTGGAGACTCCAGAGGGCAAGAGAAGTTGAATTTTTGGTAAAAAAATCGCATGAGCACGACCACAGCTTTACCCGCAACGCCGAAATCCCCGCCGCTGGAAAAGCAAACCACGGTTGGCAATTACTTCGTCTCGAATTATCCGCCGTTCTCGTTTTGGAAACCGGAACTTGTCGGCGAACTCTCCGCGGCGTTGGAGCGTCCGCCGCAACCGGGCAATCCGCTCGGCATTTACCTGCACATTCCATTCTGCCGCAAACGCTGCCATTTCTGCTATTTCAAGGTCTATACGGACAAGGACTCAGCCGCGATTCGCAATTACATCGAGGCCACGCTCAAGGAATTTGCCATTTACGCCGCCAAACCGGCGATTCGTGGCCGCAAGCCGAACTTCATTTACTTCGGTGGCGGCACGCCCTCTTACCTTTCCGTGGACCAACTGCGCCATCTCACCGACGGAATGAAGGCCTTATTGCCGTGGGACGAGGCCGAAGAAGTGGCCTTTGAAGCTGAGCCTGGCACGCTGACCGATCACAAGCTCAAAGCGATCCGCGACCTCGGCGTGACCCGGCTGAGCCTGGGCGTGGAAAATTTCGACGACCATATTCTTGAAATCAATGGCCGCGCGCATCACAGCAAGGAAATCGCGCGCGCCTACGGTTACGCGCGCCAGTTGGATTTTCCGCAAATCAACATCGACCTCATCGCCGGCATGGTGGAAGAGACCGAAGCCAACTGGCGCGAATGCGTGCGCAAGACCATCGAAATGGCGCCGGACAGCGTCACGATTTACGAGATGGAGATTCCCTACAACACCACCATCTACAAGCAGATGAAGGCCGAAGGCAAGCTGGTGGCGCCAGTGGCGGATTGGGAAACCAAGCGGAGTTGGGTCAATTACGCCTTCCGCGAATTGGAAAAGGCGAGCTACACGATTTCCAGCGCCTACACGGCCATTAAAAATCCACAACGGACCAAATTCATCTATCGTGATCGCCTTTGGGCGGGCGCGGACTTGCTGTCGTTGGGCGTGGCTTCCTTCGGACATATCGGCGGCACGCATTACCAGAATCATCACGAATTCGATCCTTATGTTTCCCGCGTCCAGCAAGGCGAACTGCCGGTTTATCGCGCGCTCACGCCGACCGCCGACGAACGGTTGATCCGCGAATTCATTTTGCAGCTCAAGCTTGGCCACGTCAGCCGCGCTTACTTCCAGCAAAAGTTTGGCCCCGATCCCGCCGAGCGGTTTGCCGCGCCTTTGCGCACGCTGACGGATTGGGGCTTTCTGACCATTGAAAGCGACACGATTCGCCTGAACCGGGACGGCCTCCTGCAAGTGGACCGGCTGTTGCATGAATTTTTCCTCCCGCAACATCACAACGCGAGATATGCCTGAAAAAATTTCCATCGCTCCCTCTTCGCAACCCGCGGCGGATTTCGTGCTGGCCCATCCGCTGGACGAGTTTTACGCGCTGGCGGGATTAATTCTCCCGCCGCTGGTGGCCGTGGAAGGCGAATCCGTGCCGGAGCCTTACAAACGCCTGCTCGTTCATCAGAATGACATGACGCCCACCCTGGAGAAGTTTCATCGCCGCCGCCTCCACCTCGAGGTGCTCGGGCGCCGGCGCAAGGATGACTCGTATTTCCGCGAGGTGAGCCTGTTGCTGGACGGCACGGATCGGCCGGTTGAATTTGGCGCCATCAAAATCAATCTCGCGCTGTTTGCTCCGGCGGCGCGCGAAGAAATCCTGAAGGAAAAGCTTCCGTTGGGCACGATTCTTCAGGAACGGGCCATTACCCATGTCAGCCGGCCCCGCGCTTTTATTCGACTTGCTTCCGATCCTTTCATTAACGAGGTTCTTAAACTCTCCGGCGCGCAGATGCTTTATGGCCGCCGCAACTCGCTGCTGGACCCGCAAGGGCAGTCGCTGGCTGAAATCGTCGAAATCCTACCCCCCACATGAAATCGAAAACTGACTGCGACGTGCTCATCATCGGCGCCGGTCCCGCCGGCTCAACCGCCGCCGCGTTGCTCGCGGAAATGGGCCACCGCGTGCTTGTGCTCGAACGCGAAAAATTCCCGCGCTATCACATTGGCGAATCGCTTCTACCCTTCACCTACCAACCGTTGCAGCGCCTTGGATTGATCGAGCGGATGCGAACCTCGGCGTTCGTGAAAAAGTACAGCGTGCAATTCGTTTCCCCTTCGGGCCGCGCCAGCCAGCCGTTCTATTTCTTTGATCGCTATGACCGCAACACCGTGGCGCAGACCTGGCAGGTGTTGCGCTCGGAGTTTGATCAAATGCTGCTCGACAACGCGCGCGCCAAGGGCGCGGAGGTGAAGGAGCAAACTGTGGTGAAGGAATTGCTCAAGGAAGGAAATCGATTCACCGGCGCGCGCGCGCAAACGAAGGACGGCGAAACCATGGAATACCGCGCTCCAATCACCCTTGATTGCACCGGCAAGGAAGCGTTTTCCGCCGTGCGCAACAACTGGCGCATGAAAGACCCGTTCCTGAACAAGGTTGCCGTTTGGACTTATTTCCAGGGCGCAAAGCGCGACGAAGGCATTGATGCCGGTGCGACCACCGTCGCCTATGTCCCCGAAAAGGGGTGGTTCTGGTATATCCCGCAACACAACGACATGATCAGCGTTGGCGTCGTCGCTGAGGGCAAATACCTGACGCGCGGTGGAGTCAAATCCGCAGAGGACATCTTCAAGCGCGAAGTCGAGCAAAACCAGTGGATCAAGCAACATTTGGCCTGCGGACGCCAGACCGGCCAGTATTTTCTGACCAGCGAGTACTCCCATCACTCCAGGCATTGCGGAACGGAGGGATTGCTGCTGGTGGGCGATGCGTTCGCATTCCTCGATCCGGTTTTCTCTTCCGGCGTTATGCTCGCGCTCAAGAGCGGCACCATGGCGGCGGACGTGGTGCATGAAGCGTTCGTGGCGCGCGATTTTTCGCCCGCCCGGTTTACCCAGTATGCCGCAACGTTGCGTGAAGGCGTCGAAAACATGCGCCGCCTGGTCTATGCGTTTTACGATCCCAAATTCAGCTTTCGCCAGCTCACGAACAAATATCCCGATGCCGTCGGGTCTGTGACTGATTGCCTCAGCGGTGACGTGAACAAGGACTTCTCCGTGCTGTGGAAACAAATTGAAGAATTCGTGCCGCTGCCGGAAGCTCTGCCCGTGGGGCAGCCACTCGCCGCTAAACACCTGGAACCTGCCTGACAATTCTTCAACTCAGCCGTTAACTGGACTCTGATTGGACAAACTGATGCCCTGGCATTAATTTCCGACGAGCAAAACCATGACGGCTCCTGAACGCACGACGGTTGCACCGAGCCGCAGGATATAGATGAACATCGTCCAGATCACTCCCGGCGCCGGCGCCATGTTCTGCGGCAATTGCTTTCGCGATAACGCGCTCGTGGCCGCATTGCGACAGCAAGGCCATTCCGTGCTCATGGTGCCGCTTTACCTGCCGTTGACGCTGGATGAAACCGACCAGTCCGATGGGACGCCCATTTTTTTCAATGGCGTCAACGTTTATCTCGAACAAAAATCCGCCTGGTTTCGCAAAGCACCGGCCTGGCTGCATCGCCTCGCCGCTTCGCCGGCTTTGCTGAAATGGGCTGCCGGCCGTGCCACTAAAACTCGCGCCGCAGATCTGGGCGACATCACGCTTTCCATGATCCGCGGCGAAGAGGGCAACCAGGCGCGCGAATTGGAGGAACTTATCGCATTTCTCAAAACGCAGCCGCGCCCCGACATTATCTGCCTTTCCAACGCGCTGCTGGTCGGCATGGCCCGCCGGCTCAAATCGGAACTGGGCGCGGCGGTGGTCTGCGTTTTACAAGGCGAAGACGGGTTTTTGGACGCCCTCCCGGACCAATTTCGCGACCTTACCTGGCGGACTCTCGCTGAGCGTGCGCGGGACGTTGATTTGTTCATCCCCCCAACTCATTACTTCGGCGATCTAATGTCGCGCCGCCTGGGATTGCCGGCGGAGCGCATTCGCGTCATTTACAATGGGATTAATCTGGAGGGTTACGGGGAAGCCCAAAGTCCAGGGTCCAGGGCCCAAAGTGAAGGGTCGCCGACGTTGGGTTACTTTGCGCGCATGTGCCGGGAAAAGGGGCTCGATACGCTTGTGGAGGCATTCATCCTTGTGAAGGAGCGCAATCGCATTCCCCGGCTCAAACTCAAAATCGGCGGCGGCTGTGGCCCGTCGGATGAACCGCTGGTGAACTCGCTTCGCGCGCGGCTGAAGGCCAAGGTGTTTCTGGACGACGTCGAGTTTCATCCAAACGTGGATCGCGCCGGCAAGCAGGCATTTTTTCGCTCGCTGTCCGTTTTCTCCGTGCCGGCGCTTTATGGCGAGGCGTTCGGCCTCTATGTTATCGAGGCCCTGGCCAGCGGCGTCCCGGTGGTCCAGCCGCGTCACGCGGCCTTTCCCGAACTGATCGAGGCCAGCGGCGGCGGCGTGATCTGCGAACCTGGCCATCCGAAGGCCCTGGCCGTCGCCTTGGAAGAACTGCTGCTGAATCCAGACAAGGCTCGCGCTCTCGGCGCGGCCGGGCAAAAAGCCGTCCACGAAAAATTCAACGCGCGGCAAATGGCCCGGGAAGTGGCGCGCGCTTACGAGGAAGTGAAGCGCCCAGGACCAGTTCAGGCTGAACTGCCGCACGCGGCGGAATTCCAGCCTGATGCTGCTCCACCCACTCGCCGCTAAACATCCGCGCGGCTCAAGCCGGCAAAGTTTGCCGCATCCTTCGGTGGCTGACGGCCCCGCACTCCGCATTCCATGGCCCCGCGGGGGTCCAGACCCGTGACACCGTGACAACTCAATAAAGACGGGCCCTTTCTGAGGTCCGACCCGTGACATGACCCGTGACAACCCGTGCCACCCGCCCCGCGACCCGTGATAATCCCCTTGATCCTGATCCTAATCTTAATCCCAATCCTGGCCCGCATTGGGAGAGGGCGCGTCTGTCGCTCCGATTTGTCCGCCAGGCAAACCAGTCCGCGGCAATCTGCAATGCCTTGCGAGTCAGCGCCAACGCCGAACGAGTAGATTGACGTTTGTTTCCATCAACCAACCTGCCAAAATTTTCCGGGATTTCAACAGAGCAACCCACTTTTAATCACACCCATGTTGAGCGCACTTCGCAATTTTTCTAATCGCCATTTCTTTGCCAAAAATCTACCTTCGTCCGCATGGCCTTTGAATTCAAAGCCGTCCGCCGCGTGGAATTCTCCGAGACCGACATGGCGGGCATTGTTCATTACGCGAATTTTTTTCGCTACATGGAAACCGCCGAGCACGGATTCTTTCGCGAGCTCGGTTACTCCGTGGTGATGGACCAATTCGACCCTCCCCTCGGCTGGCCGCGCGTGCAGGCGCAATGCGAATACCGGCAGCCGCTTCGCTTCGAAGATGAAGTCGAGATCCATCTGCTGGTCCGCGAAAAAAAATCCAAATCCCTCAGTTACCTTTTCAAATTCAACAAGCTGGCCGGCCCGTCACGCGAACGCGAGGAAGTCGCCCGCGGTTCCCTGACCGTCGTTTGCGTTACCAAACAGCCCGACGGAAAAATGGCCGCCACCCACATCCCCAAATCTTTCGCCGACCAGATCGAAGTCGCCCCTTCCGCTTTGCTCGCCTGAGCGCGTCGGAAGCTTGGAACCTATCCCGGTAGGGTAGGGCGGGCAGTCCCTTGCCCGCCGTCGGCGCGCACGGAGCGACGCGCCCTACCGAGACAGGCTCTTAACCTGGCTGGACTCGCAAAAAACGCATCACACTGTCTCCGTGCTTGAGTGTTTTGGCTTCCTGCCAGGGCGTCGGAAAGTCGAGCGTGTCGCGCTTGGTGTGACCCAGCACGAAAAGACCGGAAGGACTGACGAGGCGCGGGAGATTTGCGTCGTCCAATAATCGTTGGGCCAGGGATTGCGAGCGGCGGCCAAGGTTCTTCTCACCGTACGGCGGGTCGGCGAGCACCAGATCGAACACGCGTCCAGCTGCGGCCAGTTGCGCGAGCGCCACAAAAACATCCTGGACCCGGACTTCAATTGTCGACGGTGACGCTCCCACCGCAGCCAGATTGTCCCGGAGAGCCCGGGCGTGGCGTTCGGCCTTTTCGATGCAGACCGCGTGCGTTGCGCCGCGGCTCAAGCACTCCAGGCTCAACGCGCCGGTGCCCGCGAACAGCTCCAGCACACGCGCGCCAACCACGCGTTCACCCAGGCTGTTGAACACCGCCTGCTTGACCAGGTCCGGCGTTGGCCGCACATCCAATCCTTTTGGCACTCTCAAAATCCGGCCCGAGGCTTTTCCGCCCGTGATTCGCATGCCTGTATTTACCTTCAGTTTCGGCTCGCAGGCAAGCCCGTCGCCAGTATTGAGCAGGGGAATACCCCATGGCCAAGGTGGGTGATGCGGCCTACTTTCTCCTCGACAAGACAAGGACAAACAAAACTGAAATCGCAACGAGAATATGCAAATAAATCTAAAGAAGTTGATGGTGGTCGCATGTTTGGGAACCGCAGTGGCCGTTACGGGCTTGACCGGTTGCCATACTGGCGGCCGAAGCACTGGTACATACATTGACGACCGCATGGTGGCTTCGAAAGTCAAGGGAGCTCTCAATGATGCGCCCGTGTACAAATTCCCCGACGTGGACGTAACCAGCTTCAATGGCACCGTCCAACTGAACGGTTTTGTGGCCACCCAGGAGCAAAAACAGCAGGCCGCACAAATCGCTTCGCAAGTCCAGGGAGTGCGGCAGTTGGTGAACAACATCACCATCCAACCCATGAGCCCCACTGGCCGGAGTACTGGAGCGCCCATTTATAATAACAACAACCCTCCGACCACGCCGCCGCCGCCCTCGCAGACGACCCCGCCGCAATAATCGCCCTCCTGGCTTTGGCTCGCAATCGCTCACGTCGCGATGCCAACGGATGGAACCGCGGTCGAAACAAACGCTCCCATTGCACTCAGCATGGGAGCATTTCATTAGTGCGAAGCCAGGGTGTTTGTGTCAATTTCCGGCGTATGCGGGCACGTCGGTTCGCCGGAATTTCCGGTCTTGCGTGGGGTTTGGCCTTGTCCTTGTTTTGCAACGGGTGCGGAACCGCGGGGTCGTCCTCCTTTTCGACTCGAACTCCGGTCCGCAACGCCCAATACGATCTATGCCTCGGCGCGGAACGGGTCTGGTTTAACCCGGCCGAGGCAGCCGACCTGCAGCGGCTTGCCCGCGCGGCGGCTGCGAAGGCACTGGCGGAAAAAAAGCAGGCCAAGGTTTCGCGCCTCCGCTCATCGGAACGAAAATACCGGCGCGGGTTGGAGCAGGTCCAATGGCTTGCGCAAGCGACCCTGGAATGTTCGGATCCCCGGGAGAGGATGGCGCTCACCGCCTCGCTGCTCGAAACCGTCGCGGCGGTCAATAACAGCCAGCGTCTGCCCGTCCCTCCCAAGGTGGACTTTTTCGAAATGCCGGTGGCGCTCTTCAGCGATCTGCATCGCCCGGTGGGCCATGGCGAAACTCCCGCCGCCAACCTTCCGCCAACCACTCAATTGGACCTCAGCCGTCTCGATCCGCTTCCGTCCACCTTTTGGAAGTGCCCGGCGGATATTTCGGCACAGGACCTTTATTCCGGCTTCGGGCGCGCCCACCGGCTCGAACTCGAGGATAAACTTTGTGATTATTCCGGACCCAAAGACAGCTTTGGCATGAATCCCGGCTTCGAGGTGAATTGCGAAGGGATCGAGATAAAATTGAAATTTGCGGAACTATTCTCCGAGCCGCTCACCACCCGGATCTTCGCTGCCGTCGGTTTTCACGCCGACCCGACCGATCAGGCGCGCGCGGTCCGCGTCCGCTATGACCGGCGCATTTTCCAGCAGTTCCACTCGCGCCAGGCCCTGACCACCCGGTTCACGGCCCTGGAATTTATTCCGTTCTATACGATGAATTTGCAGAAACATTACGATCCCTTCCAATATATCGCCTGGGCCATCCTCCGCGACGGCCACCGCTGGACTGGCCGCGAGCTCAAGGCAAATTTATTCCGCGATCCCGTTCGCCGCCATCCGGAGGACGATCCCGCGAACTTCCGGCCGGAAATTGAATCCCGGATTGACTACGTAATCACCGTTCCCGCCAATATTCAGCCCAAAGACCCCCTCATCAAAACCATCGGCTCGTGGGATTATGGGCAATTGGATCATCCCGACCGGCGCGAGTTGCGCGGTGCGGGATTGCTGGCGGCGTGGCTCGGTTTTTTTGACACTCGCTTCGATAACAATCATCTCCGGACGGTTCAGCGCGGTGATCGTGTTGAATTGATTCATTACTTTTCTGATCTGGGCGGTGGCCTGGGTGAGACCGCCGGTTTGCTCTTCTCGCACGGCGAACGTCCCAACGCTTTCCCCTGGACTTTTACGCGTCCTCCCATTGCACAGGGGCCAGGCCACCTGGCCCGCCCGTTGCGACTGTTCGGCTACAAACCGATTGCCCCCAATCCGGCGTTCGCCGCCATGGCCATCGATGACGCGCGCTGGATGGCGCGCTTGATTTGTCAAATTACGGAGCCGCAAATCGTTCAGGCTCTGGTCGCCTCGGGCTGTGACTCCGCCACCGTGCGGCTCTACACAGAAAAGTTGCTCAGCCGCCGCGACCGCATGGTGATCGACCTCGGGCTGACCAACGAAATCCAGCTCGCCCGTCCAGGCGGCGTTAACCGCAACTTCTCCTATGACCCTGTCACGGATGGACCAGTCGTGATCGAAGTCGCTGGCGGCGGCAAAATCGAAGCCCCGGTTGGCAAGCATCGAATCGTCGAAGGCAAACTGGTGGCCTCGCCCCGGGTGAATGAAACCGGATCTGGCGCTGGCGTCGCTGCAAGCAGGAGGTCAATATCCGCGGTTAAAAATCCTGCGGATGCCGAGGATTTTGACTTTCATTAAAATCAAAAACCGACCGAGACGGCTTTCCGCGTAATCCAGATTTTCGCTGATGGTCGTCCTTCGGTTCATGCTTAACACCTTGTCGATGTTATAAATCTTCGCCAAAGCGCCCAACCTCTCGCCGAAGATGCCGTCGGCATGATCGGCATGGCCTTTGTCTTCAGGGTAATACTCGGTCATCTTATATTTTTCCCGCCACTTCGCCAGGATGGCCTGCGTGTGGCAGAGCTGAAGATAATCCACCTGGCAGTCCAACTTTCGGCCCTTGCAAAACTTGCCTGCCGGACGGTCCGCGAGGCGCCGGCCGATGATCCTGGTTTTGCCCTCGCGATCCACCAGGCCGATGTCCTGCGAAGCGTACATTATCTGTGGCTCGCGCTGGTGCTTCACGTAAAAATCCCAATAGGACTCGAAAGCCTCCGGGTAGAGCAGGTCGTCATCGCAAAGGTACATGACGAGTTCGCCGGTCAGTTTTCCTGAATTCAGCCAATGGTTGAAACACCAGCTCGCCATGTTCTTTTTCGCACCCATCCCGGGCTCTTCTCCGGACGCCACGATTTGGATGCGGTCATCCTTGAGATAATCGAAAAATCCCCGGCCGAGCAGCACACCGCTATCGACCAGGATCGCTTCCCAGTCCCGATGCGTCTGGTCCAAAACGCTCTGCACCGCCGCCTTTACGAAGTCCGGCTTGTTGTGCGAGACAATGATAATGCTGACGTTTGCCATGCTGCGCCCGGAAGATTGCCATTGTTGGACCCGGGTGACCATCCTGAAATTGAAAGTTTACACATTTTGGAGGGATTTCGCTTGCCTCATGACGGCGGGCTGCGGCCCAATGATTCCGTGCGCGAGTTGCCTCATACTCATTCCTGCTTTGTGTGCGGAGAATCCAATCCGCTTGGCCTCAAACTCCGCTTCGAAACGGACGGGCAGGTTGTCCAGGCGCGCTTTGCGCTCCGTCCCGAGCACATCGGTTTCCAGGGAACCATTCACGGCGGGATCACCGCCACGATCCTGGATGAAATCATGGTCTGGGCCTGCGCCGTGCAAACGAAGCGCTTTGCCTTCTGCGCGGAATTGAACGTGCGCTATCTCAGCCCCGTCCATCCGGCGGAAGAAGTCATGGCCATTGGCGAACTGGTCGTCAACCGCCGCAACAAACTCTTCGAAGCCAAAGGCGAACTCCGCTCCCGGGCGAATCATGCGCTCCTGGCCACGGCCACCGGAAAATATCTGCCCCTCAAAGACACGGACGCTGCGGAAATGGCGAGAGACTTTGTGGGAGAAATTGGGACATTGCTGAAGCGCGACGGCTGAATGGCATCGTTGCAACAGGTATGGAGTCCCGGCTTTAGAGCCTGCCTCGGTAGGGCGCGTCACTCCGTGCGCGCCGACGGCGGGCAGAGGACTGCCCCGCCCTGCCGGGATAGGTTCTTAGCCGGCGGGGAACATCGCATAATCAAGCGCGCCGGGAATTATCCGTTATCCAGCCAGCACAACCGCGCGCCGGGTTACTTGATATTCAAATCAATATGGTTGCGCTGGAGCGTATTGCCCTCGTCCAGCGCCAATTGCTCGAGGGCAATGTTGTAACTTGCCTGAGCTTGAATTTCGGCGGAACGCGCGCTCGTCAGATTCGATTGTAATTGCAGGACAACGAAGCTGGTGCTTTTGCCGTTCTCGAGTTTCTTTTGCTCGGCCTCCAGCGCGGCCTCGGCGTAAATGCGGGCTTCCCGCGTCGCGTCCACCCGTTGGAGATCGGACTGGACGACTTTCACATCGTTGTCGATGGCAATCACTATGTTTTGTTCCTGTTGCTTCAATTGCAAAAGCGTCTGCTTTACACTCGCCTTCGATGATTTGTAGGAATTGCGGGCGGCGGTGTTGCCCAGGGGAATCGTCACCACCACGCCATAAGTGTAGGAAGGGAATTTCCCGTCGCGAATATCACCCAGGGTGTCCGTGAAATTCGGATCCAGGGCGGCGTGTCCATAACTGCCGGTGAGATCCACCTCGGGAAAAAGCTGGTTGTAGCCGTATTTGACCGTGATGTTTTCCTTCTCGACCGCAAGCTTGGCTTGCTGCATTTCCGGCCGCTGGGCAATGCCTCGCCGCCAGCTTTCCTGCAAGTTCAAAGGCTCCGGAACCACCACCAGCGGTTCAGCCGGAATCGGCGCGACGTCCGCCCATTCGCTGAAATTCTCCGTCAACAAGCTTTTAAGGACGTTCTCCTGCGTCGCCAGATTCTGCAGTCCTTGCAGCAAGTCCGCCTTGGCGCTGGCAGCCTGTGATTCCGACTGCTTCTCATCCAGCGGCGCGAGCGCGCCGACCGCCACACGCTTGCGGTTTTCGGCCACCAATTGTTCGGCCAGATGAAGCGCCTGCTCGAAGACCTTTACCTGCTCGCGGGCCGCGATCAGGTTGTAGTACGCGTTTTTCACGCTCGTGACCACGGTCATGATTTTCAGCCGCAGCGTCCACTCATCGAATTTGAGCTGGGCCTTGCTGAGTTGGATTTGGAACCGGGTGTTGTCGATCCAGAAATTCTTGAGCAAAGGCTGCGACAATCGGATGGTGGGCTGAGCGGAGTATTCCGAGGAGGGCGGAATTACATTCCCGGTCTGCCTTGTGAGCGGACCGGACAAATCATAGGTCAAACCGGTCGGGAGTGTTCCGGCGATGTCCGTGCTGTAATTATCCGCGTTTCTTATCACCGTGGGCGAAGGCAGCCCGGAAGAGGGATTGAACCCGCCCGGCGACGCGCTGGAACTCCGGATGAAACTCCCTTTGAAAGCCGGCTCGTAAGCGGCGTAATACCCATTCAGCGTGTATAAATCAAACAAAGGAACGAAACGTGTGATCTGGATGTCCAGGTTGTGCTGCAAGGCCAGCTTGATCACTTCTTCGAGCGTGAGCACGCGCGTCTTCGCGGCGTCGTTGGGCACTTGGACGGGCGGTTGGACCGGTGGCGAAGCCGACGGCGGTGAGGGTTGCTCCTGCGCGCCAAGGCGCAGCGCGAGGCAGGCGAACGTTACACAAAGCATCCGGGTCAGTTGCATGGAAGGGAGAGGATGCTTGATTTCCCGGCTTTCGTCAAATAGTCGCATGAGTCTTGCTTTTAACTTAAACACAACATCTACGGCCTTGCTTTACGAGGCCGCTTGAGCGTTTTGACCAATCAGCAGCCACTTCTTCACGCGGTTTACCGCCGAACCGCCCGAAGACGGGACCCGGCACACCACCAAACCGCATGCGCTAGGAGGCGGCTGCACGTTTAAGACGATCCCGAATGGCCTGCCATTCATCCGTTTCCGGCGGGGCCTCCACCACGATCAACCCGGCACTCAATTCGTCGCACGCATGCAGCTCGGCGTATATCGCCCGGGCGAATGCCTCCGCATCGTGGGGAATCACGCTCACCCGTCCCCAGCCCGCGCCGCCCGGGATGACGGTGTGCGCGATCACATGGACCTTGCCAGGTTCGTGCTTGAAATCTGAAATTTGAGACTTCAAATCTCCTTCATCACGCCACGCAAGCACCCGCAATTCCGCCTTGGGCGAATAATGCCGCGGCAACCGACCCGGACTTCTTAAGTGCGGAGTGCGGAGCGCGGAGCTCGGAATGGCTGGGAGGGATTCACTTGATTCGCTCGTACGGAGCGCGGCTCGTAAGGACTCGGCATGCACCATTCCTGGCCGCAACACCTGCGGCGGGCGCACGGTCAAATCGAGCACCGTGGATTCGATCCCCACCTGCGATTGGCCGCCGTCCACGATCAAGCGGACCTTGTCTCCCATGGCCTGGCGCACATGCTCCGCATTGGTGGGCGAAATGCGATTGGCAGGATTCGCGCTCGGCGCGGCCAGCGGGAAGCCGCATTCCCGAATCACCGCTTGAATGAACGGATGGCTCGGCCAGCGTACCCCCACCGTCGGCCCGCCCGCGGTCACCACGTCGGGAATCCGCGCCGCGCGCGGCAGCACCAGCGTTAACGGCCCCGGCCAAAACGCGCGCGCCAGTTGCGCGGCTTCCGGCGGCCAATCCGCCACGCACGCCTGCGCCATTTCCAAACTCGCCACGTGAACAATAATTGGATTTTCCGCCGGACGTCCCTTGGCGGCAAAAATACCCGCCACGGCGCGGGCATCCAGCGCGTTTGCCGCCAGTCCGTAAACCGTTTCCGTCGGCAGCGCCACGAGTTCGCCCGCCCGCAACAACTCCGCGGCCTGCTTCACCGCCGCTTGAAACAAGGCGGCCGTGTGAGTTGGCAAAATCCGGCATGTCGATGCTGCCTGCATTACCAACCGGTTTCGAGTCTCCCGATCTCTCCGACGTTCTCCGCGCCGCTGCCCCGGGCTTCCCCGCCTTTTCGGTCTTCCATCGGTGGGACGGGCAGACGCTCACAACCACCACCTTGGAACACACCGCCCAGGATTTGACTTCCCGCCTGGCCAGTATCCTTTCGGCTCCCTGATTCGAGGGGCCATTTCCTGCTCCGGCTATTCATACCTCAACGCATCGATCGGATCCAGTTGCGATGCCTTGTACGCCGGATAAAAGCCAAAGAAAATTCCCACCATCGCGCTCACGATGAAGGCGAAAAACACCCATTCGACCGGGGTCAAAGTCGGCCAGTGCATATAGACGTTCAATAGTCTTGATCCTCCCACTCCGCTGACGATTCCCAGCGCGCCCCCCACCACGCTCAACGCCACGGCTTCGGTCAGGAACTGCATGAGAATATCGCGTCCGTGCGCGCCCACGGCCATGCGGATGCCGATCTCGCGGGTGCGTTCCGTCACGCTCACCAACATGATGTTCATGATGCCAATCCCGCCCACGATCAGCGAAACGCAGGCAATGGCCGCCAGCAGGATGCGCATGGTCTGCGAAGCATTGTTGGCCGCTTCCGCTATTTCCTCCTGCGTGCGAACCGTAAAATCATCGTCGTGACCCGGGGTGATCCGGTGCCGCTGCCGCAACAATTCCGTGATCTGCTGTTGCGCGGGAGCCAGGGCTTTCGTGCTGGAGGCCTGGACGGTAATGCCCCGCAACGTGGTCGCTCCGAACAACCGTTTCATCGCGCTCGTATAAGGCACAATCACGATGTCATCCTGGTCCTGCCCCATCACCGAGAGCCCCTTGGGAATCAATTCGCCCACCACGACGAACGGCACATTCTTGATTCGCAACACCTGCCCGATGGCCTTCATGCCGGGGTAGAGCTGGTCCGCCACCGTCTTGCCAATCACCGCCACCTTGTTCGCGCTGCGGACGTCCTGCTCCGAGAACATGCTGCCCTCGGCCAATGGCCACATCCGGATGTCCAGGTAATCCGCCCCCTCGCCCAGGATGCTGGTGGACCAATTTTGATTGCCCGCCGCCACCAGCGTGCCGGAGCGCAGTTCCGGGCTGATCAGGGTGATCTCCGGGACCTCGCGTTCGATGGCGAAGGCGTCTTCCACCGCCAGTGTCCCCGCGCCGTTCCAGCCGCTGCGCACGCCGCCGCGCGTGAAGCTGCCCGAAAAAATCAAAATGACGTTCTGGCCCAGCGACGCAATTTGCGCCTCGACTTGCGACTTCGCGCCGTTGCCCAAACTCACGGTCGCAATCACCGCGCCCACGCCGATGATCATCCCGAGCATCGTCAGGATGGTCCGCAATTTGTTTCGGCGCAATGCCCGCACCGCTACCCTCAGAATAGCAAGGATTTTCATGACACCAGTTGCACAGCCTCCTGGGCCTCGCGCAATTTACGCAATTCCTCCGTCGCCAGCAAACGGTCGGTCACCGGCAGATCGCTCACGATCCGCCCATCGCGCATGATCACGTTCCGCTTCGTGTAGCTGGCTATGTCCAGTTCATGCGTGACCATCACAATTGTAATCCCCTGGTCATTCAGCTTTTGAAATACGCCCATGATTTCGATGCTCGTCTGCGTGTCCAGGTTTCCCGTCGGCTCATCCGCGAGCAGCATCGCGGGCTGGTTTACCAACGCGCGGGCAATGGCGACGCGTTGTTGCTGCCCGCCGGAGAGTTGGTTCGGATGGTGGCCCGCCCGCTCCGCCAACCCCACAGTGGCCAACGCCTGCAAGGCCCTTTCATGGTGCTCGCGCGCCTTCACCGGGCGTCGCACGTACATCATCGGCAATTCCACGTTCTCCAGGGCCGACGTCCGCGACAGGAGGTTGAACCCTTGGAACACGAACCCGATCTTCTCGTTCCGAATGGTCGCCAGTTCATCGCGATCCAGCCCCGACACATCCACGCCGTCCAGCCAGTACTTTCCGCTGGTCGGGCGATCCAGGCAACCCAGCGTGTTCATCATGGTGGATTTGCCGGATCCGCTCGCGCCCATCAACGCCACGAATTCACCCTTCTCAATCCGCAGCGACACATCGCGAACCGCGTGAACATCCACCTCGCCGGTGTGGTAAATCTTATGCACGTGCTCCAGTTGGATAATCGGATTCATCTTATACGAACGTCATGGATTATTAGGGCTGCGGCGCGTAAGGGATTGCTCAGCCTGCCACCGTGCTGGCAGGGTGTGCGCTCCCCTGCGGGGTGGGGACGTCCTCGTCCCCGGTTCTTGTTCTGTCGTGGAACTTGTGGGCACGCGAACATCAGAAACCCCTCCGCATGCCTCCGCCAAACGGACTGCTGGAACCGCCTGGAGACGCCGAATCGCCCGCGGTGAAATTCAACCCGGTGATCACCTCGTCGTTTTCCTGCAAACCATCCAGCACCTGGGTATAGATACCATCGTTAATGCCAATTTTGACTTGAACCGGCTTGGGGATTTCCTTTCCGTCCGCCTGCTTCGCCACCACATAGACGGTGTGGGAGGATCGTTCCCCTCTTTGCCTCCCGCCGCCCGGCCCGCCCGGTCCCGGCCGCCCACCACCACTACCACCATAACCACCTTGCCTTCCCTGGCCTGGCCCAGGTCCCGCTCCCGGTCCCGCGTCCGCGCGCATCCCACCGCCAGACTTCGGCGGCGCGTTTGTCTCCGCACCGCTCACTTTCTTCGCCTCCGCTGTCTCAGGCGGATGAAACCGCAAGGCGCCGTTGGGAACTCTTAACACGCCGTTTCGCTGGGCGGTGATGATCGAGACATTGGCCGTCATGCCGGGCCGCAGTTTGCCTTCCGTATTGTCCACCGCGATCACTGTATCATACGTGACGACGTTCTGGTTGGTCTGGGGCGAATTGCGAATCTGAATTACCGTTCCTTGAAACGTCCGCGAGGGAAAGGCATCCACCGAGAAGTTCACGGACTGATTTGTCTCGACCCCGCCAATGTCCGCCTCCGATACCAGCGCGTCGATTTGCATCTTGGCCAGATCGTTGGCAATGATGTACAACGTCGGCGCGCTCAAGCTCGCCGCCACGGTCTGTCCCACATCGACATTCCGGGAGAGCACAATGCCGTTCACCGGCGCGTAAATCGTGGTATAAGCCAGGTTTACCTGGGCCTGTTGCAACGAGGCTTCCTTGACCGACACCTGGGCTTCCGCCTGGTGCAAGGTTGCGATTGCCGTGTCGTAATCGGATTTCGCCACGATCTTCGCATCGTACAACGCTTGCTGGCGCTCCTTCTCCGCTTGGGCCAGTTCCAGCGCGGCCTTCGCGCTCGCCAGGTCTCCCTTGGCCTGATTCACCTGCGCCTGGTAATTCGCGGGATCCAATTGCGCAATCACCTGGTGGTTCGTCACCGGGGAGTTGAAGTCTGCAAATAACTTGCTGATGATCCCGGAAACCTGGCTGCCGACAACCACATTGGTCATCGGATTCAACTGGCCCGTCGCCGTCACCAACTGCACCAAATCCCCGCGTGTCACGGGGACGGTTTTGTACTCCGGGTCCTTCTCATGCGGGAATTTCCAATACCAAAACGCGCCGCCGGCCAGCGCCAGGACCAGCACCACCGCAATCAGCCACTTTACCGCGGCCGAGCCGCTGTTCGTCCTCGCAAAATCTCTCGATTGATCCATAGTTCAAATGACTTGACCCGGCCGGGCATGACAGCCCTGCCCGCGTCCCCACGCGCGGAGCAAGGCCCTTTCAGCCCGGCGATCCCCGCCGACACTGCGACCCATTTGCTCTCGTCCAGCCAGGATGCGTCCCGCACTCTACCCGCTGTTGCCGGTCCCGCACCATATCAATTTTGCACTTTGGCAGAACCATGCTCCGGATTAGACTGTTGCCGTGCTGAAAATATTTAAACATCAGCTCGCCCAGTCCGTACACCTGACAGACGAGCAGGTGGCGGACGCGGTTACTCAACTCGTCGATGAGACCATCCCCGCCGAGATCAAGGCCGACTTTCTATGCGAGCTGGCGCGCAAGTCCGAGACGCCCGCGGAAATCGCCGCGTTTGCCCGCGAACTTCGCGCCAGGGCCATCCAGCCGCCGCTCGATGCCGAAACGCGCGCGCGCGAGATCCTGGATGTTTGCGGCACGGGCGGCGATCGGCTGAACACCTTCAACATCTCCACCACCGTCGCCATTGTCTGCGCCGCGGCCGGTGTCACTGTGGCCAAGCACGGCAATCGCGCCATCACCTCCCAGGCTGGCAGCGCGGACGTGCTCGAAGCGCTGGGCATTCGCATCGAACTGACGCCCGAAGAGGCGGCCCGTTCCTTGCGCGACCATCAGTTCGCATTTTTCTTCGCGCCCAATTATCATCCTGTGTTCAAGCACATCAACCCGGCGCGCAAAATTTGCGCAGCCCGCAGCCAGCGCACCATCTTCAACTTCCTCGGCCCGCTGCTCAATCCCGCGCGGCCCACCGCCCAACTCATCGGTGTGCCGCGCCCGGAACTTTGCGAAACCTTCGCGCGCGTCATCCGCTCCCTCGGCGTGCGCCGCGGCATGGTGGTGAGCGGACGCGTGGGCGAAGCCTGGCTCGACGAACTCTCCACGCTCGGCGACACCACCCTGGCGGAATTTTACCAGGACCGCGGCTTCTCCGTGTCCGCCCTGACGCCCGATCATTTCCCGCTTCAACCCGCCGTGCTGGCGGATCTCACGGGCGGCGACCGCCACGCGAATGCCGCCATCGTGCGCCGCTTGTTGTCGTATGAAGACCTTGGTCCGCGATTGGATGCCGTCCTGCTCAACGCCGGCGCCGCGCTGTTCGTCGCCGGCAAGGTCAAATCCGTCATGGCTGGCTGGGACCTCGCCAGGGAAGTCATCGCCACCGGCCAGGCCCGCGCCAAGCTCGGCCAACTCGCTGGCTGACATCAAACCTTCGTCGATCCTCCCCAAAGCGGGCTCTGGGTCGGCGGCTTGGGATCTCCATGGCAAACGGGCGAGGCATTCATGCCACTTCAATGCGCAACACTCCCGCGTGAGGGAAATCCGGGCGCCTTGTCAGTAATTACGTTCAAGCGGCATAAATGCCGCGTCCTTTGAATGCGGCTCCGCCGGGTTATGCCTTTCTGCTTTTTCACGGCTATTATTTTCGTGCCATTGCGGAACCCGCTCATTAGAATGCGCTTATGAAGAATCACCGGGTTCGCTCCCTTGCCTATGCCGGCGCGGCTTTGGTGGCCATTTGGCTGCTGGCGTGGGCGGGCTTTTCCCTCGCGCAGCGATGGAAAGTGACGGCGGAAAAGGTCGGGCAATACGTAAACTCGCTTGACCTGGCAAAACTCTCCGCCGACGAACGGGCGCGCGCTTTGCAGAAACTCGCGGACATGGTCAACGCCCTGTCTCCGGAAGAGCGCCGCCACTGGCGGCTCGAGGGCGAATGGAAGAAACGGTTCGCCGAGATGACGGAAGAGGAGCGCGGACGATTCATCGAGGCAACCCTGCCGAGCGGCTTCAAGCAAATGATGGACGCATTCGCCGAGTTGCCGGAAGCGAAACGAAAGAAAGTGGTCGATGACGCGATTAAAAACTTGCGCGAGGACGGCTTGGCCGGGCCCCGCAACTCGCAAGGGAGCGACTACGGGACCAACGGCCCTCCGCCATTGAGCCCGGAACTGGAACAAAAGGTCCGCGCGCTGGGGCTGAAGACCTATTACAGCCAAAGCTCCGCGGAGACGAAGGCGGAACTGGCGCCGTTGGTGGAAGAAATTCAGAACCAAATCCGAAATGGCCACGGCCCTCATTGAAACGCCCTTGAATTATGGCAGCCGACGTGAGGAGGCTCAAATCTTTCTTTCAGAAGGACTGGAGCCTGCCAATGAACAGTGCCATTCGGAGCGGTCTCAAGCGTTTCGTGTGATGGCGGGCAGAGGATTGCCCGCCCTGCCACCCGGCCAAGGTAGGGCGCGCACTCCCGTGCGCGCCGCCCGTGTGCCCAAGGCGCACTTATCCGAAACCATGCAGTTGGATGAGGGCGCGTGTGCTCCCCAAAACCAACCGCACGGTTCCGGCTTGTTGAATACGCCGTATAGGGAAGAGAGGCTAACCCTGCCGGTTGTCTGGACGCGGCTGCGCCCGGGGACGGACGCGCTTCGGGCCTTCACGCTCATCGAACTGCTGGTCGTGATCGCCATCATTGCGATCCTCGCCGCTTTGTTGATACCGGCGGTGGTTCGCAGCAAGGAGAGCGGCCGGTCCGCGGCGTGCCTCAGCAACCTGCACCAACTCGGCATCGCCCTTCAGTTATACGTGCAGGACAACCAGAATCATCTCCCGGTGATGCGCGACAAAAGCACGAACGCGGTCACGAATGCGCTGCCCTCGCCGGATGTGGTGCTTTCATCCCAACTCGGATCGGCGCTCGTCTGGCGGTGTCCCTCGGACAAACACGGGATTTTTGAAAACACGGCCTCGAGTTATTCGTGGGACAGCCTGCTCAACGGCCAGGATGCTGATCAGCTCAACTTGCTGAATGTCACCAGCGATCCCCATCGCATCCCGGTTTTTTTCGACAAGGAGGGCTTTCACATCATCCGCGGTCCACCGCGCGCGGTCAATTATCTGTACGCCGACGGACATCTCAAAAACCTCATTGAGGGGCCGTAATCGCAAACATGTTTTTTTACCAACTGAAGAACGAGTTGTGGAAATTGTTCGGCAAGAAACGGACCTACATCGGTTTCGGCATGTTCCTCCTGGCCCAACTCGCCATTCTCCTGATTTTCCGTTACACCAACGCGCAGCGAATGCTGATCCGCAACCTCGAGCGGAACGGGCTGGCGGTGGAGCGTTACCTCTCGATGCTCACCATGGCCACGGTGATTATCGTGGCGCTGGCCTACACGCTGCTGCCGCTCTATGTGGCCCTGGTCGGAGGCGACCTGGTCAGCAAGGAAGCGGAGGACGGCACCTTGCGGATGATTCTGGCACGACCGGTGTCGCGCGCGCGTTTGCTATGCCTCAAATGGCTGGCGGGCTTCATCTTTTCCTGCGTGCTGGTATTCACCCTCGGGCTTTTTGGCCTGCTTTTTTGCGCGATCTGGTTTCCCGCGGGCGGCGGGTTGTTCGTCGTGCTGGCCGATGATTCGTGGGGGATTTACACCGCCCGGGCCGGGCTGGTGCATTTCATGCTGGCTCACACTGTCATGGTGGCCAAGGCCTGCACCATCATGAGCCTGGCCTTCATGTTCTCCTGCTTCAACATGAAACCCGCGGCGGCCACCATCCTGGCCCTTTCGCTGTTCATGATCGATCACATCCTGATGGAAATGCCTTACTTTCATGACCTGAAGCCCTGGTTCCTGAGCTACTATCTCAATGTCTGGCAAGTCATGTTTTCGGAACCTGTCCCATGGTGGCGGGTCAGTCAGGCGCTCAGCGTCCTGCTGGCGGTCAGCCTGACATTTTTTATCATCGGCATGACCGCGTTCCATACGCGGGACATCAAGTCGTGAACCGGTACCCGTTGGTCTACTACTGCGACTTCGCGCAATCCATAGTCCGCGAACGCCCTTCACCAAGTTGGAGAATATCTGAACCACCTGCACCCGAAAAACGGGCGCATCTTGGTTTTCAGGCTGTGGCCGAGTCCGTCTCATTAACCCCTCGTTTTCAACTTTCAGCAAGGTGGCGCGAGCAGGCGCAGCCGGACATGCGCGCCGGAAACCGTTTGGAAACGGTTAAACAGTGTTTTGTGACCGCACCTCGTTGAAAACCGTTGAAGACGAGGGGTTGAGAAGGCAGTCCTATCAACACTCTTTGTCTATACTGCCCGATCAAAACTGAGACGCGCCCAAACCACCCTCCCTGGAATTATGATTTGCTTTCATTTTTGCGCTGGCCCAAGCTGTTAATCATCAGCGTGCGGAATCGCGAATGCACTTCTTGAACCGGATCGGCCTGGATCTCATTTTCACCCGCGAATATCTGAAAGCGGGCGTGCTGGTTTCTCTCCTGAGCGTGTGGGTTTTGGTGGGCCTGTTCTATTATTTGAACCGGTACACCCGGCGGCGCTATTTCACGATCTGGACGGCAGCCTGGTTGTTTTATGCCTTGTGGATCACCCTGAGTTTTGGCGTGCAAGGCGACCGGGAGCAGCCGCTGCTGGTAATGCTCGAGCAATGGTGCGTGGGGGTGGCGGCGGTGTTTCTGCTATGGGGCAGCGCCAGTTTTCACGGCCAGCACATCCGTTCCTACCTGCTCGGCTGGTTTATGGCGTTCCTGTTGTTCTGGAGTTACGTGGGCGCGTACTACTTGAGCAAACCCCTGGAGATGCAAATCCCCGTGTTCACGCTCATCGCCGTGGCCAGCGGCGTCAACGCCGTCAGTTTCCTCAGATACCGCCGGCGGCATCCCTACATTGGGGCGACGCTGCTGATGGCAGGGTTCTTTTTATGGGGCGCGTACATGGCGGGTTACCCCTTCCTGGAAAACGATGAAAGCCTGACCAGCCTGGCCCTCTTCATCTCCGCCGCGCTCCAACTGCTGCTCGCCGTCAGCATGATCATTCTGGTGCTGGAAGAAGTCCGCGAGACCCACCAGGCCGCGCTCGCCCAGGTGGCCACGGGCAAGGCCGAACGCGCCGCGCTCCAGTCCAAAGTGCTCTCGACGGAGGAGCGCTACCGCACCTTGTTCGACCAGGCCAGCGAGGCGATCGTGATTACCGCCACGGATGACTTCCGGATCTTGGAATTGAACCAGGCGGCGCAACGGCTGCTCGGAATTACGCGAGCCGAGGCGGATCAACATCGTCTGACGGCTTTTTGCCAGATGAAAACCACCAGCGCAACTCCGCAAACTCCGTTGGAGTGGTTCCACTATCTGTGCGAGCAACGGCCACTCAACCTGGCGCGCAAGGACGGCGGCCTGGTTCCCCTGGAAGCCAGTGGCAACGAGGTCGAGTTCGACGGCCGTCCCGCCTTCCAATTCTTCATGGCCGAGGTGACGGAGCGCGCCCGGCTGGAACAGCAATTGCGCCAGGCCGAGAAGCTTTCCGCGTTGGGCCAGATGATCTCCGGCGTGGCGCACGAACTGAACAACCCGCTCGCGGTCGTCAAAGGCTACCTCGAACTGATTCTGGCCCACCATGACCTGCCGCCTCAAACGCGCGCCGATCTCGAGAAGGTCGCGCACGAGAGCAACCGCGCCGCCAAGCTGGTGATGAACTTCCTCTCTTTCGCGCGCGAGCAGCCCGCCCACCGCGAATTGGTCAATCTCAACGATCTGGTGCGACGGCTCGTCGAACTGCGGAAGTTTGATCTGATGGTCGCAAAGACCGAACTCACGCTCGAGCTGGAACCGGAATTGCCGCGGGTGTCGGCCGATCCTGACCAGGCGCAGCAGTTGGTCGTCAACCTCATCAACAATGCGCTGCAGGCCATGGTGGACTTGTCACAGCCGGGGCGCTTGAAGATAACCACGCGTTCCGCGAATGACCGGGTGCAATTGTTGGTCGAGGACAACGGCCCCGGTGTGCCGGCGCACCTCGTTCAGAAAATTTTCGAGCCGTTTTTCACCACCAAGGAAGTCGGCACGGGCACGGGCCTGGGATTGTCCATCGCCCACAGCATCATGACCGAGCACAAGGGGCGGATTTACCACCAGCCTTCGACGCTGGGCGGCGCGGGCTTCGTGCTCGAGTTTCCCGCAGCCGATGCGCCGGAGCGGGAGACTGCGCGGGAAACGGTTTCGCCGGTGGCGAAGTCAATCGAAACCCCATCGCGTTGCGCGGGACACATCCTGGTGCTTGACGACGAAAAGTCGATTGCCGAAATGCTCAGCGAGATGCTGGGCTTGCTGGGCTATACGACCACCGTTTGCCATGTCCCGGCCCAGGCGCTCCAGCTCATCAAGGGACAGGAATTTGATTTGATCATTTCCGATTTCCGCATGCCCGGCCTCAACGGCGAGCAATTCTTCAGCCTGGCAACCAAACAAAAGCCGGAGCTCGCGCGGCGCATCATTTTCCTGACGGGCGATGTCGTCAATGAAGAGACGCTGAAGTTTTTGAAGTCCATCGGCAATCCCCACCTCGCCAAGCCGTTCGATCTGGCGCGGGTTAAGACGATGGTCGCGGAGGTGCTCCGCTCCAATGCGCCCCTGGAAGAATGCAAATGAAGAGGGGTATCCTGGCAGGGCAGGCGGTCCTCCGCCCGCCGCTCGTTCGCGCGTGGCCCGCAGGAAGCGCGCCCACTTTAAAATGGCGCTGAATAAGAGTTTGACACCGGCGCGGGTCGACCCTAACTTGGCTCAAATAAGATTTAACGAAGCATATGGCCGACAATATTCCCAGCCTTCCCGGCGGAGTTCCGCCCAAGCCACCTGAGTCCAAGGTCCAGCCCAAAAAGGAAACCGTCCGCATCAATTTGCCGCCGAAGCCTTCCGCTGCGCCGACCATCAAATTGCCAACGTTGCCTCCCGGCGGTCCTTCTGCCGCGCCGGGCAGCGCGCCGTTTGCGCCGCCACCAGCGGCCGCGCCGGCTGCTCCCGCCCTGCGCCCGGCGACTGCCGCGCCAGCGGCCGCCTCTCCGCAACAACGCGCCCCCGCTCCGCGCTCTGCGCCCTCGCCGGCGGCTCCCACGGTCAGCGGCTTGGACAAGGCCCTGGCGATTGTCGCCATGGTGGCCGCCCTCGCCGCCGTCGGAACGACGGTTTATTGCATGACGCTTTTCACCCCGCCTTGATTAAGAATGCCCTTTGAGTTTCCTTATTGCCACCGACTGATCCAACCATGGCATCACCTAACATTATCACCCTGACGCCGGACAATTTCGAGCACAAGGTCCTGAAATCCGACACGCCGGTCCTGGTCGATTTTTGGGCCGAATGGTGCGGTCCGTGCAAAATGATCGCCCCCATCCTCGATGAACTGGCGGATGAATATTCCGGCCGTGTTTACATCGGCAAAGTGAACATTGAGGACCATCAAAACCTCGCCACCGAATACGGTGTGCGCGCCATCCCCACCCTGCTTCTGTTTCAGAACGGACAGGTCGCCGAGCAAATTGTCGGCCTGCGCAGCAAGCGCGATCTCAAAGCGAGCTTCGACAAAGTGGCGGTCTGAATCACCGCCCTCGCGCGGGCGTTATGGCGCTCATCCTTACGCCCCGGCAACTCTCGAACCGCGCCGAGTACTATCACCAACTTGGTCAATTGACCGCCGCGGGTGTCCCGCTGATTAACTCCCTGGAAATGCTGCGCCGCAAACCGCCGGCGCGGGCCTACATCAAACCAATCGCCCAGGTTCTCGAGCATTTGGGCCAGGGCGAAACGTTCTCCGGGGCATTGCTGCGGCTCGGTCCCTGGACCCCGTCGTTCGACATCGCGCTCATTGGCGCTGGCGAACATAGCGGCCGGCTCGACGTCGTCTTCAAGCTGCTCGCCAGCTATTACACGGACCGCGCGCGACTCCTGCGCCAGATGATCAACGACCTTTTGTACCCGGTCTTCGTTTTTCACATGGCGATTTTTCTGTTTCCGTTCATAAAGTTATTCGCGAACAACATAAATCTGTTCGGGTTTTTTCTGAGAACGTTCGGAGTCTTGATCCCGCTTTATGTCTTGATTTTCGTCATTGTTTACGCAGCCCAAGGGCGGCGTGGCGCGGGTTGGCGCGCGTTTATCGAGCGTGTGCTCGGTCCCATTCCAGTCCTCGGCACCGCTCGACAATACCTGGCCTTGGCGCGCGTGGCGGCCGCCCTGGAGGCGTTGCTCAATGCCGGCGTCACCATCATCGAAGCGTGGGAAATGGCCGCGGCCGCCAGCGGATCACCGGCCATGCTGCGGGTCGTGAAGGCCTGGAAACCGGAGGTGACCTCCGGCGTTACGCCCTCGGAAGCGGTGAACGCGTCGTCCCACTTCCCCGAATTATTTTGCAACCTGTATCACTCGGGCGAAGTAAGCGGGCAGCTCGACGAATCTCTGCGCCGACTCCACACCTATTATCAGGAGGAGGGGACGCGCAAACTTCATATGCTGGCTCAATGGGTTCCACGCTTTCTCTACCTCGCGGTCGCTTTGATGGTCGCCTTTCGCGTAGTAAACTTTTACGCCGGTTACTTTCGCCAGATCCAGGACGCGGGCGGGTTTTAATCTTCGTCGGCGCGCCGCCCTTCAGAGCCGGCCTTGAAGCGCGGCATTGATGCCGTTCCATCCCTCGCTTATTCTCCCTTCATGACTTTGACCGAAGTGCTCGCCAATGAAGATCTGCGCCGGCACGAATTTCCTGTGGTGCGCGACCAGATTTATCTCGCGCATGCCGGGGATTGTCCCCTGCCGCGGCGGGTCGCCGAAGCCATTGCCAATTACGCCCGCCAATGCACCACGGGCGACCAGGAAACCATCATCTATCCCGCCATTCTCGACAGCAGCCGGAAGCTTGCGGCGCGACTGCTCAACTCCAAACCCGAGGAAGTCGCCCTGGTCGGGCCGACTTCGCTGGCCTTGAGTTTCATCGCGAGCGGCGTGCGCTTCCGCAAGCACGATAACATCCTCATTTACTTCGACGATTACCCTTCCAACGTTTACCCGTGGATGGCGCTGGCGGAACGCGGAGTGCAGGTGCGATTGATCAATACCCGCGAACTGGGCGTGATCCGCCCCATCGACGTCATGGGGCAGGTGGACGAGCAAACGCGCCTGGTGGCGCTGGCTTCCTGTCATTTCGTCAGCGGCCACCGGCTTGATTATCAGGCCATCGGCAAATTCCTGCGCGATCGGAACATTTTGTTTTGCGTGGACGGCATCCAAACACTCGGCGCCTTTCCGACCACGGTCGAGCATATCGATTTTCTGGCGGCGGACGCGCACAAGTGGCTGCTGGGGCCTTGCGCGGCGGGGTTGATGTACGTGCGTCAATCGCTGCAGGAATCGATGCACCCGACCGTCTATGGCTGGCACAATGTGCGCTGCCAAAATTTCGTCGCCCAGGAGCAAATCGTTTTCCGCCACAACGCGTTGCGGTTCGAAGCCGGCACGCACAATCTGCTCGGCATCGTCGGCTTGCACGCCGCGCTGGAACTGATCCTGGAGATCGGGGTCGGTAACATCGCTGCGGAGCTGCTGCGCAAACGCGCCTGGCTTGTGCCCGCGCTGCAAGCCAAAGGCTACCAGGTGCTCGGCGCCAACTCACCGTCCGAAATGACCAGTGGCATCGTCACCTTTTTCCGCCCGGACACCGACCTTCCCGCCCTGCACCAGAAACTTGAAGCCGCGAACATCTCCACCTCGCTCCGCGCCGACCGCACCGGCCGGCGCTTCATCCGCCTCTCCCCTCACTTCTACAACACCGATGCTGAACTGCATCGCGTGCTGGAACTTTTGTGAACTCCCAAAGGAGCGCGGCATGAATGCGGCGATCCGTCGCGATTGTGGAAATCTTCAGAGCCCGCGAGAATCCACTGATGGCGGAAACTCACCGCGTTCAACCGCCCTCGCGTTCCGCGCGCCGAAAGGCCTCAAACTCGGCCTTGAGCGGCGCCCAGTAGGCCCGGTCCTTTGCCTGTTCGACGCGCACCTCGGCATCCAGCGCTTCGCGTAGGGCCTCGATCTCTCCGGAAAAAGCGAAACGGAGCAACTGACGGCGGCTGGATTGAGCGCGAGCTTCGTCCGGGAAGCGCTGGGCCAACTCGGCCAGGAGTTCGGGGCTCCTGGCTTCCTGTAACCAGAATTCGATCCAGTCAGGTCGAGCTGCCCCCGCATTCTCACGATAGTGAATGGCTACCAACAAATCGATAATCGGCCAATCCTTCATCCGCTGCGTTTTCTTGGCGTTCACCAAGTCAGGAACACTCAACAGGTGAAATTCCTGGCCACTGTCCCCGGCGATTACCGTCCGGCGCTCCCATAAAACGGAAAATGGCGGCAAGTCTCGGAGGCTGGTCATGATGTCAATCCGCAAGTCTTCCACGCCGGGCGCAGCGCAGCGGAAATGGACGGCGTGCCCGCGCGCCAGTAGCGCGGGATCGAATCGGGGTACGTCGATGCGTTTGGCCTTAAGTTGCTCCAATGCGGCCCGAAGTCGGGAGAAATTCTCTTCCTGGGCGAGTAAGACAAGATCGATGTCCTTGCTAAACTGCGCCGCGCCGTAAAACACGCAGGCCTGCCCTCCCATAAGCAGCGCCTGGACGCCATTGGTCTGGATCGTAGAAAGGACTTGTCGGATCGGGGTCGGGATCAAGGCTGCCTCCCATGGCAAGGTATTGAGCGAATATTTTCTCGCTTTGACGAAAGCGCTCGATGGGAGTCAAATCAATCCACTCCTTCCATTCATCGGGCAGCTCTTCGAATGTCATGCCCTCAATTTAACAGAGCTTTTGACGAATCCAACTGAAATTGCCGCGCATCAGGGATCAGCATCAGAATTCAAGAAATCGCAGCGTGACTGCCTGGCAAAAAAAGGCTGTCCGCCAAAGCGCCGACATTGTAAGAGTGGAACCTGAAACACACCTCTCGTATGAACAACGAACTCTCCGAAATCGAACAGACGCGCCGGAATTTTATTAAAACCACCGCCGCCCTCACGGGAGCCGCGGTCTGCTCCACCGACCTGCTCGCGGCCCCGGAACCGAAACCGGCCAACTCCGGGAAAATGATTGGCATGCAGGTTGGCGCGGTTTCGTTCGTGGATGAGGGCGTCGAACAAGTCCTGGATATTTTTCAAGAGAAGGCGGCGGTCAACACCATTTTCTTGAATACCTTTTCCTATGGACGCGGTCTGGCGGGACGTCAGGTTCCCGGACAGCCGTTTCCAGACCATGGGCCGCAAGAATCCGACGAAAAAAGTTTTCACGGCGGCAACTACGCCACACCGCACGCGGAGTATTACAAACACACGGTCTTGAAAGACACGCGCGCGTCCGACCTCGGTAACCTGGATATTTTGGAATGTGTCCTGCCCGCGGCGAAGAAGCGCGGAATGAAAGTGTTCTGCGCCTGCGAAGATGTCTTCCGGTCATCCGTGCGCGGCATTGACAAGGTCGCCGAAATCGACCTCCAAGGGCGCAGGACGGGCACGCTTTGTTTACTGAACCCGGACGTTCGCAATTTCTGGACTGCCCTGGTTACGGATTATTGCAAATCCTATGATGTGGACGGCGTCCTGTTCTTCAACGAGCGCAATGGTCCGTTGCTGAATGCGCTGGGCGCGAGCCATTCCCAAAGTATTGCGTCCTCCCGGGTGACCTGTTTCTGCGAGTTCCATCGGCGCGCCGCGAAGGAACTGGGCCTGAGCCTCGACCGGGTTCGGGAAGGCTATGCAAAGCTCGATCAATTCATACGCGCTGCGCTCGCGGGGCAACGGCCTGCCGACGGTTACTTCGTCGAGTTCTGGCGCATTCTCGTGGATTATCCGGAATTGATGGCGTGGGACAAAGTGTTCGACCAGGCCAAGCACCAGATTCTTGCGGACGTGAACGCCGCGGTCAAAAAGGTCCGGCCTTCACTTCAGGTCGGGTTTCATATTGAACACGTTAATTCATTCAACCCAATTTTCCGCGCCACGCGCAGTTACGAGGATCTGGCGACGAAAGCCGACTTTCTGAAAATCGTCGTGTACAACAATTGCGGCGGCGAACGCTACGTTCATTTCATCGACAACATCGCCGCCACGGTCTTCCGTGACGTGCCGAAGGAGGAGTTGATGAAGTTCAACAATCATCTGTTGAACTATGAGGAAAAGCCCTACGGGGAATTGGCAGCCGCCGGCATGTCCGCCGATTACGTGTTCCGGGAAACCAAGCGGGCGATCGACGGCGTAAAAGGCAAATGCAAAATCCTGCCGGGGATTGACATCGGAATTCCCACCGGACGGAGCGGGCGCATGGCAACGCCGGAAGACACTTACGCCGCCACGCAAGCCGGGCTGAAAGCGGGCGCGGACGGATTAATCTTCTCGCGCAAATATTCCGAGATGCGCCTGGCGAACGTGGCCGCGGCGGGACGGGCAGTGCGGGATTTTTCAAAAGCTTAAGACGTTCCGGAAGTATCGGGAAATTGTCCTCGGTGGCAGGGCGGGCAGTTCTCTGCCCGCCGCTTACTTGCACACCCAACGCGGCGCGCGCGGAGTGCGCGTCCTGCCTAAACGGTCGCAGTGTCAGGCGACTCTCGATGTTGAGCGTGCCTCGCAATTTTGGATTGCCATTCGAACGAAAGTCTTCCAGTTTTGCCTGATGAAGCATACGAGACTTATTTTGCCTTTGGCCGCCATCTTGTTGATGTGCAGCGCCACTGCCAGAGCTGAAAACAATGGCGGAGCTTATGTGGTTTGCGTCAGCAACGAGAAGTCCGGGGACATCACCATCATCGATGGCGCGACCGCCAAGGTGATCAACACCATCCCGGTGGGCAAACGGCCCCGTGGCATTCACGCGAGCCCCGACGGCTCGGTCGTTTATGTGGCATTGAGCGGCACGCCCATCAGCGGCCCGCCACCGCTCGATGCCGCCGGCAATCCCATCCTCGCCAAAGGCAAAGGCAAGGCCGATGACGACGATGACGATAAGAATTCCGACCACTCCGCGGACGGCATCGGCGTGGTGGACCTGCGTGCGGGAAAGTTCCTAAGGAAGCTCCCGGCCGGCTCCGACCCGGAACAGTTCGCGGTGACCGCTGACGGCAAGCGGATATACGCTTCGAACGAAGACGTGGCCACCGCCAGCTTGATGAATGTCGCGGACGGAAAAGTGGAACGAATTTTCCCGGTGAAAAAGGAGCCGGAGGGCGTTGGCCTGCGTCCGGACGGCAAGTTTGTCTATGTGACCTGCGAAACGGGCGGCGATATTTTTGTGATCGATACCAGCACATACAAGGTCGTCAGCCACCTCAATGTGCATCCGCGCCCGCGCAGCGTCGCGTTTCTGCCGGACGGAACGCGCGCGTTCATTCCCTCGGAATCGGTTGAAGAACTCAACCTGGTCGATTCAGTCGAGCACAAGCTCTTAAAGACGATCAAATTGCCGCCTGGTTCGCGTCCCATGGGCACCGCCATGGCTCCCGACGGGAAGAAGCTCTATGTAGGCACCGGGCGCGGCGGAACGGTTTGCGTCGTGGATACGGCATCGTTCTCGGTGGTGAACACGATCAAGGTGGGCGCGCGTCCGTGGGGCGTGGCGGTTTCACCTGACGGCAAGCGTCTGTATGTGGCCAATGGGCCTTCGAACGATGTTTCGGTCGTTGATCTGGAAACCGAAAAGGAGTTGGCGCGCATCAAAGCCGGCGAAGGGCCCTGGGGCGTGGTAGTCGTGCCGAAATAAAAGAGCCCGCATTAATTCGCGCTCGACTCCCGGAGTTCAGCGGTTTGGCAAGGGGCGCCACTCCGTGCGCCGTGTTGGATTGCCGTACGTGCGGCGGGCAGAGAACTGCCCGCCCTGCCACCGTTGTGGAGGCGCAACTATTGTGCGACTTTTCGGCCGCTTACTTATCCGCCAGTTCAATCCCGACGGGGCAATGATCCGAGCCCAGGATGTCGCAGCGGATGAAGGCGTGCTTGAGCCGGGGACGCAGGGCCGGAGAGAGCAGGAAGTAGTCGATGCGCCAACCGACGTTTCGAGAGCGGGCGCCGCTCATCGGGCTCCACCAGGTGTAATGGCCGCCGGCTTTCTCGAATTCGCGGAAGGTGTCGATGAAACCCGCTTTGATCAGCGCGCCAAAACCAGTGCGTTCTTCAATCGTGAATCCGTGGTTCCGAACGTTGGCCTTGGGATTGGCCAGATCGATTTCCGTGTGGGCCACGTTGAGGTCCCCGCAAAAAATGACCGGTTTGCGGCGCTCCAGTTTCTTCAGATAGCGCAGGAAGTCGCGGTCCCACTGCTGGCGATAAGGCAGGCGGGTGAGTTCACGCTTGGAATTGGGCACATAGACGTTCACGACAAAAAAGTCCGGATACTCAGCGGTGAGCACACGGCCTTCATTGTCGTGCTCGGCCATATTGATGCCGCACGTGACGTTGAGCGGCCGGGTGCGGCTGAAAATAACGGTGCCCGAGTAGCCCTTCTTTTGCGCGCAATTCCAATACGTGGTGTAGGTGGCCGGCCATAATTGCTCCACATCATTGGGTCCGGCCTTGGCTTCCTGGAGGCAGAGAATATCCGGCGCTTCCGCCGCCAGGTATTCGAGGAAGTTCTTGCGCAGCACGGCGCGAAGGCCGTTGACATTCCAGGAAATCAGTTTCACGCGCGTAGATTAGCAAATGGATTGGAAACGGGCCAAGGGTTAATGGCTCCGATTCCGGACATGCCTTGACGGTAGCGTCACCTCAGAGTTCGGAGTCCCGGCTTTAGCCGGTTCGGCTTGCGCATTGGCGGGCAATTTGGAAGCCATCGGCCGCGTTCCAACAAGCGAAGCTCTGGCCGGCTAAGGCCGGGACTCCAAACCCCAGCCTTCAGAATCGCGCTAGGCATTTGGCTGGAGATGGGTTATTGGTATGCGAACGCGGCTGCACATGTATAAAATCGTTGGAGCAGACCAGAAGGAGTATGGGCCAGTCACTGCCGGGGAGTTGCGGCAGTGGATAACGGAGGGTCGCGCCGACGCCCAAACGCTGGTGCAAGTGGAGGGCAGCCCGGAGTGGAAGCCGCTCGGCACTCTGCCGGAATTCGCCGACGCATTTGCTGCACCGTCAGCACCCCAGCCTTTACCGACCATGGCGACCGTGCCAATACGGGAGCGGACCAACGGCATGGCGGTGGCGGGGTTGGTGCTGGCTGTGCTCGGGTTGTTTCTTTGTTGCGGTCCCATTTTTTCCACGCTGGGTCTTATCTTCTCGGCTGTCGCCTTGAGTCAAATCAACCAGAATCCCGCGCAACGCGGGCGCAGCCTGGCCATTGCCGGCATTGTTCTATCCATACTTGGCTATCTGATCTTTGTTGGACTGCTCTCAACCAGGTTCGTCTGGCGCGGCAGACGGCGGCATCGTTTCTTTTAGGCGCATGCGCGCGCATCCATACGCGAACATTGCGCCCGGATTTGGATTGGACTAGCATCCAGCGCGAAGGCAAAACCCGGTAAACAACCATGTATAAAATAATCGGAGCAAATCAGCAGGAGTACGGGCCGGTTTCGGCGGAGCAGTTGCGGCAGTGGATTGCGGAAGGCCGCGCAGACGCCAATACGCAGGCCCAATTGGAGGGAACAACCGAATGGAGACCGCTCAGGGATTTTCCGGATTTTGCCGCCAGCTTTGGGACCTCGCCATTACCACCGCCACCGTCAGCACCCTCGTCCTTTGCTGCGCCGGTTCCTGTTTTTGAAGAAAGCGGGCGCATGCTCGCGCGGCAACAAGTCAGTGGGCCCGCCGTCGGATTGATCGTGACCGCTGCGCTCGGTTTAGCGGTTTCGGTGCTTGGTCTTGTGGCCAGCATTGTGGGAGTCGGCATGGCTGGCATGCAGAGCACCGGCACATCCAGCATGCCCTGGCTGCAGTTCTATACTGGCGCGGTCGGAGTGGTGATTCGAATCGTGGGCATCGCGATTTGTGCATTTATCCTTTATGGGGGGCTTAAGATGAGGAAACTGGAAAACCACGGGCTCTGCATGGCGGCGAGCATTGTGGCCATGATTCCTTGTTTGTCACCCTGTTGTCTCGTGGGTCTGCCGATTGGCATCTGGGCTGTGGTCGTTCTCAGCAAACCCGGAGTCAAACAATACTTTACCTGAGCACGCGCATGGAAGCGCCCCCCATCCTCGCATCCCGGCGTCAGCACTCCTCGTGGGTGCTGGCAGGCGTGCTGGCCCTGGTTGTGGCGATGGTCGTGCTGTTTTTGTTCGATCCCTCCAGGAACGGCTTCTATCCGCGTTGCATGCTGTACGTCACCACGGGCATTTATTGTCCGGGCTGCGGCGCGTTGCGCGCAATGCACAGCCTTGTGCACGGGCGTGTGCTGGCGGCGTTGCATTACAACTGCCTGCTGGTACTGTCGCTTCCGTTTCTTGCTGTTTACGGCCTTCGCTATTTGTCAGCCATGCTCGACGGGAGGCAGGCCCCGCCTTTGCACGTGAGGCCAATCCCAATCATGATCCTGCTGGTCGTTGTGATCGTTTTCACCATCCTGCGGAATATTCCAGGGATGCCGTTCACTTATCTTGCGCCCGGACCTTGATGGACAGTCCCGCAAGCTCCCCAACCGATTCCCGCTTGTGCGCACGGGCACGGTTGGTATTATTCGCGGGCAGGGACGGCTGGACTGATGCCCATGTACAAGATTATTGGAAACGACGGTAATGAATACGGGCCGATCGATGCGGCGGGCCTGCGCACCTGGATTTCCCAGGGCCGGGTGCATTCCCAGAGCCTCGTCAGAGCGGAGGATGGAGGCCAATGGCAGCCGTTGCAAGCGTACGCGGAATTCGCCTCGCTTGCCGGGATGCCTCCCGTCGCGGCGCCGAACATTCCCGCCAGGGCGAAATCCGACGACACGGTCGCGACGATCATTCCGTACCGCAATCCGCAGGCGTTGATCGCTTACTACCTGGGGATTTTTTCGCTGTTTCCAATGCTCGGCTTCTTCCTGGGCGCAGCAGCGTTCATCCTCGGGATTCGCGGCCTGATGTTTGTCAAGCGGCACCCGGAAGCCAAGGGAAAGGTGCACGCCTGGATCGGAATTATTTGCGGCGGACTTTTTGGAGTGATTTGGCTGCTCGTCATTGGTTTAATGATCATTGGCTTTGTGAGTGCCCGACACTCCACGCGCTGAGCGTGGAACGAAGAGCTGGTTTATTTTATGTATAAAATCATAGGTGGCGATCAACAGGAGTACGGACCAGTCACCGCCGAGCAAATACGCCAATGGGTGGCGGAAGGCCGCGCAAACGGGCAGACCCTGGCCAGGGCCGAAGGGAGCGCCGAGTGGAAACCGCTTTCCGCCCTGCCCGAGTTCGCAGACGTTTTCAGGTCGATGCCCCCGGCGCCGCCATTGCCAACGGCCGGCTTCGCGGCCGGGCCGCCCGCCGTGGAGGAAATCCTCGCCCGGGATTACGACCTCGATATAGGCAGTTGCATTGTCCGCGCCTGGGAGTTGGTTAAACAAAACTTTTGGCCGGTCGTGGGGATTACCTTTCTGGTTGTGATCGCCATGAATGTCATTACCCAGGGAATCGGCCTGATCTCGCGGGCCTCCATGCAGGAAATGATTAACAACCGGCAGATCACTCCGGTGGGAGTAATGCTCTCGCTTTTGGCTTGGACGATCAGCCTGCCGGTGCAAACGGTTTTCACCGGCGGCCTGTACATGTATTATCTGAAACTGATCCGCGGGCAGGAGGTAGGCATCAGCGATGCGTTTTCGGGCCTCACGTCGGCGCTGGTGCCGCTGGCATTGTTGGGGCTGGTGCAGGGCCTTTTAGTTCTGCTTGGGATCGTGGCCTGTTTGATTCCGGGCATTTATTTGTCAGTAGCCTGGATTTTCGCCACACCGCTGGTGATTGATCGTCAAATTGGGTTTTGGGATGCGATGGAACTCAGCCGTAAAGTCGTAAGCCGGCATTGGTTTACCATGTTTGCTCTGATGCTGGTTGTGGGGCTGTTAGGCATCTGTGGGTTGCTGGCTTGTTGCGTCGGGTTATTTGTGACGATACCGATTGGCTGGGTGGCTTTGATGTACGCCTATGAAGATATCTTCGGTCCCCGGACCGCGCCAGCCCCTTAGCCGCGCCCAAGCGTTGAATTGCCTGCTGGTGAATCAATTTGCGACCCCGGGCCTCGGCTCGCTCATGGCCCGTCGCTGGCTTCCCGGGCTGGCGCAATTGGGCATCTTTCTGGGCGGTTTCTTTTGCACCGTCGGGTGGTTTGTTCAACGCTCGTTTGCGACCTACCGCCTCGTCACCGGGCTGCCCGAGCAACCTCCCCGCTTTCCGTGGCTTGGCGCCTGGGCATTTGGCCTCGCTTTTGCGGGCTGGCTACTCTCCTGGATCACCAGCGTGGGCCTCTTGCGCGAAGCGCGGCGTAATGAGGCCAATCTGCCACTTCCAAAACAGCCGGTGCCGCCGAAACTCCAGCCGTGACGATTATCCGGAAGCGGCTTTTCAGCGTGACCAGCGTCCCAGCCTGTGGCATTTGTTTTTCATGGCAATATTGAGCCCGGAAGTTCAGACGCTTTTTAAACGGCACTTCGGTGTGTCGGCGGCGCGTTTCGTGCGCGCGCCGGGGCGGTTGGAACTTTTGGGCAATCACACGGATTACAATGAGGGCCTGGTGCTTTCGCTGGCGGTGGACCGTTACATCGAGATCGCGGCTTCGCCGCGGACGGACGGGAAAATCGAACTGATCTCCTCCGCATTTACCGAACCGGAGATTTTTTGGTCGAACGAATCCAAAAGGAACACGGCCGCGCCCTGGGCGGATTATGTCAAGGGCGTGCTCGATCAATTGCGCAAGCGCGGCGTGAATTTCAGCGGGTTCAACGCCGCCATTCACGGCACCATTCCGATGGGCGCGGGCATGAGCAGTTCGGCGGCGCTGGAAGTGGCCACGGCTTTGATCGTGCGTGAGTTGTTCCCGTTTACCCTGACTGAAACCGGTGTCGCACCTCCGCCCAAGCGGGACAAGCAGGACAAGTTGCCGGCGTTCGCGAAAGCGGAAAAGCTGGCCTTTGCCAAACTGTGCCGCGCGGCCGAGAACCAGTTCGTGGGCGTGCAATCCGGTTTGCTCGACCAGATTTCCTCGTTGTACGGCAAGGCCTGGCACGTGATGGAAATCGATTTTCGCTCCTTAAGCGTCGAACTGGCTCCAATGGCAGGCGTGGCGATCGTGGTTTGCAATTCCGGCGTCAAGCACTCGCTGGTGGCGGGACATTATAATGAACTGCGCGAACAGTGCGAAGCGGCGGCCAAAACGCTCGGCGTGAAAACCCTCCGCTCCGCCGATGCCAAGATGCTCGCCGCGAACAAGGCGAAGCTCGCCCCGCGCGCCTACGAATGCGCCCACCACGTCATCAGCGAGATTCAACGGGTGATCCGCGGCGCACAGGCGTTGCGCGCCGATGACCTTCAGCAGTTCGGCCAGTACATGTTTCAAAGCCACGAAAGCTCGCGGGACTTTCTTAAAAACAGCGTCCCGGAACTGGACCTGCTCGTCGAACTCGCGCGCGCGCATCCCGGATGCCTGGGGGCGCGCTTGACGGGTGGCGGGTTCGGCGGCGCGACCATCAATCTCGTCGCGCATCATCAAGCTGAGGATTTCATGGCAGCCATGGCGAGCCAATACGAGCAACGCACCGGGCACAAAATGCAGCCGTTGCTTTGCCAGATTGTGGACGGGGCGGGGTGAGGTGATTGGCCACGACAGGCCCGAGGCGGCGAAGCCGCAATCAAAGGAGCGCGGCACTTATGCTTGCCGGCGCGAGCGGTGCGAATCCTGAATCCGCTTGAAATGGAGATCGCGCACGGCTAAAGTCTTTTAAGGATCACGCCGGAATCCACGCAAATTGTCGTCGTTCAGAACGGCTAACATGAAAGACTATCAAAAGAAGCTTGGAAGGCGTCTTTGTGCCCTGCTTTTTTGTTTGTTAATGCTGATGGGAAACTTTCACGCGTTTGCCGCCGGGGACGACGCGCAATTAGTTTCTGTTTCGGTCCCGCCCGGCACTCAGATGATGCCAAGGACCGTCTTTACCCAAACCTGGACCGTGCAGAATACCGGAACCAATACGTGGTCGCCCGGGCAGAGCGGCTACACCTTAAATCTGGTTGGCATGGACAGTCTGGGGGCCGTGCCGGTGTTCACCAATGTTCACGCCACCTGGTACTTGCCTTCCGCGATCATTGGCAGCGGTAAATCGGTCCCGTCGGGGGCGCAGGCGACCTTTCGCATGAGTTTTATCGCGCCGGAAACGGCGGGCTCGGTTACCGACACCTTTCAGTTGAACAGCGCCAGCGGCGCGTACTTCGGTCCGCAATTCACCGTCCAGATCATCGTCGCGCAAGCCGGCTCGACCAACCAGTACGATCGCGCCAGGGCGGTTTCATACGCCAACAATTACGGCGGTTATGTGTGCAGCGACGGATACTTTTGGACGAATGGATCCACGTATGTGAATTTTGGCGCGCTCGCGCCGGTTCCCACTGCCGAACTCGGTGATGATTGCGCACACTTCATTTCAAGCTGCATCGGCAGGCAGTCGTCGACGAACCGGGGCGGCGGGCTTTATATTCCCACGCGGGTGCCGCCGACTTACGGCGAACCCGGGGTCGCGAGGCTGGTCAACCGTTGCCTGCTGGCGCCGGGCTACGCGACGGAGGTATTTTCGTTAAGCAACCTGTCGCCGGGCGATCTCATCGCGTGGAATTGGGAAGGGGACACGAACATCGCCAACCTTGATCACGCTACTCTATACCTGGGCAACGGCCTGCTCGCGTCTCATTCCGAGTCCTGCCTGGATGTCGCGCCCTCCTTTTTCCAAAGTTCATTGCCGAATTGGCGGTGGCACCTGATTCACATTCTCGACGCGCCCACCATCGCTTCGTCCACGGTGGGGAACAAGCTGGTCCTCTCCTGGGGGACCAATTGGACTGGTTACACTTTGTATTCGTCCACGTCCATGTCCGCTGGAGCAACATGGACCAAGCTGTCAAAATCCCCGGTCGTGAATGGCGCATCGAATGTCATGACGAATACCATGTCACCGGGCACGATGTTTTACCGGCTGGCAATGCCGTGAAGACGCGGAGCCAGAAATGAGCCGGGGTTAAGGTTTGAATGCGCCTCGCCTGCGGCGACCGGCCGTTGAAACGCGCTGAGGGCGCACCTGCCGCGCCGCTGCTTTTGCCAGACGTTTGCTCCGCGGCGATCCCCCCTGGTACGGGGTTGAGCGCAAATGTCCCGCTCGCGAACGGCGCGGCGGCCGGGGCTCCGACTCCGACTCCGGCTGGCCGGTCGATTGCGCCACTGGGGCTGAATCGCCCCCGGGTGGGAGATCGTAAAGACGCGCGATGCACCCGATCTCGGTCGGACGCATCGACTCGATGCTTGCCATGGAGCGCCGAACGTCCTCCAAGCCGGCCGCCCACAACTCATTTATCGTTGCGCGCGAGAACTCATAGTCCATCGAAAAACCGGCATGTGAAAGCCCGCGATTGGTCAGGCGCGCAATCGTCATCTCGCCGACATTGCGGACGGGCGCGAGCTTTTGCACGTCCGGATCGTTTTTAAACGACGCCGGCAGTTTGGCCAGCAACCGCGTCAGCGCGGCCTTCATTTCAGCCAGTTTCTTGATTCCCCCATCACTCAAAGGCATCCGGCTCGAAAAGCGAATATCCAGGTTGCGCCGAAGCACCTCATCCATGTCCTGGGGCAGATCGCCGGCGCGTCTGAAGATGTCGAGTTGAACCACCAGCGCCCGCATCCGCGGCAAGTTCTCCAGGACATACATCAGCGGCGTGTTGGAAACGACTCCGCCATCCCAATAGTAATCATCATCGACTTCCACCGGCGGCAGGCCCGGCGGCAGCGCCCCGCTCGCTCGCACGTGGTCTGGACCAATTCGCGTGTTATGATTGTCAAAATAGTGCGATTGGCCCGTCCTGAGACTGACCGCGCCCAGTGAAAGACGCACTTCGTGGCGGCTGATCAACTCAAAATCAACCAGTTCCTCCAGGGTATTCCTGAGCGGCTCCGTATCGTAGTAGCTCAAGCGCTCGGGGCTCTCGTTTGGGACGTAGAAAGAAGGGGCTGGCACACGCGGATTAAAAAAATTCGGCACGCCGAACAGGAGCGAACTCGTGGCGCTCAGTTGGTTCAGCATCGACCGCACCGGGTCAAAACATGGCGGTGGAATCAGCGGAGCGTGCGCCGAGACGCGTTCCCAGAATTCCCGCAATCGTTCGACTCTTCGACCGGGGGGATTGCCCGCGATCAAAGCGGCGTTGATGGCCCCAATCGAGATGCCCACAACCCAGTCCAGCGGCATGCCCGCTTCGACCAGGCCCTCGTAGGCGCCCGCCTGATATGCCCCCAACGCTCCTCCGCCCTGCAACAGCAGGATGTTATGATCAAATCCTCTTTTCATGGCATTCGCGTAGTGTATGGCTGAAAGACGATCGCCTTCCTGGTGCTTTTCCAGCCATCGTCCGGGCCCGCCTCCTGGTCCAAGCCCACAGTGAGTGCAAATCTAGGCTTCGGCCCAGTTTTCTCAAAGTGGGTGAAGACCTGCCGGTGAACAGGCCGGTTGAGAAAGAGCGCGGGCAGGGGACTGCCTGCCATCATGCACAATGTTCCGATGGCCCCGGCGATGTGGGGTGGAATCGCCATTGGGCATTTGAACAGCGCGAGGCAAGCTTATGACGGCCTGCAACCAAGGCAACCTATGCGAAAAGTATTGTGGTACTCGTTGCTGCTGGCTGCGGGTGTGATTGTCTCTCAGTTCCTGAACGGCCGGGGCCAAACGGTGATCAATCTGCTGACGATGTTCTGCCTGTCGTTCATCGCCGTCCACATCGGCTACGGATTTGAACTCACCAGAAGCCAGCCGAAGAAGTACGCCTGGGATTATGTGGTAGGCACCACGACGACGGTATTCCCCTGGCTCTTTTGCGCGGCGTATTTCGTGTTTGCGATGGCCCCGGCGCCGTTGTGGCGGACGCGCGACATGTGGTGGGAAGCGTTGATCCTGGGGCGATTCGCGGCGCCTACCTCGGTTGGCCTGCTGTTCTCGATGCTGGCGGCCGTTGGGCTCTCAGCAACCTGGCTCTACAGGAAGGCCCGCATCCTGGCGATCTTTGATGATCTCGACAGCATTCTGCTGTTCATCCCCTTAAAGATTTTCCTGCTGAGCATGAGCCTGAAACTGGTGGCTGTCGTCTTCGTGACTTTCGGGCTTCTGTGGGTGGTCTGGAGGTATGTGCATGCCGTGAACCTGCCCGTGAGCTGGCCCTGGGTGATGCTATACTCGGCAATCATTGTGGGAATTTCAGAAGGCATCAGTCTCGGAGGAAAAAGAATTGACGACAGCGTCCCGGTCAAGATGGAAGTGCTGTTGCTGGCGTTCATCCTGGGGTGCATGCTGGCGCGCGCGCCGGGACACAGCTTTGAAACGGGCGACGGCAGCGAGGGCCAGGCGCGGGGATTGTACAGTCCGCGGGAACAATCAGTCATGACCATTGTGTCGGCCTGTTTCATGGCCTTGACGGGCTTGTCCATGCCGCCGTTCGCCGGCCTTCCGGAGGCAACGGCGCAAGCGGCGACAACCCTGGGGCCGAAATACGAAGGCATCCCGCCCGAAGCGCTCGCCCTCAAGGAGCAATTTCCCGGTTGGGGTCTCGTCGCCTTCCACGTGCTGATGATCACCGTGCTGTCGAATATCGGGAAGATGTTTCCCGCCCTCTGCTACCGGAGGGAGGCCAGTTGGCGAGAGCGCCTGGCGCTTGCGATCGGCATGTTCCCGCGCGGCGAAGTGGGCGCCGGCATGTTGGTGCTTTCCCTCTCGTACGGCATCCACGGGCCCGCGCTGACCGTCGCCGCGTTGTCCCTGGCGTTGAACCTGCTGTGCTCAGGCCTCTTCATCCTGGCGATCAAACGGCTGGTTGAGCCTGAAAGCTGACTTGGGATGTTCCTCCGCAGGCGTGTCGCATTTTCTGAGCGGGTTCGAGTCAGCCGTCATGACATTTATTTGCACACCAGCCAGCTTGGCACTTTATGAACAGCGCTTGATTTTTATCGCGCATCCACCATACTACCGGCATACCATTCTCGCCGACGCTGGGACGTGAAGACTTTGGCACAAAGACGTGGGGTGGTTGGAGAGTATCACTGAGGCAAATCAGATGAAGTCAATCGAATGCGCGGCCAATCCACATCGGCCCTTGGAAGCCGGATTCACGCTCATTGAACTCCTCGTGACGATTGCCATCATTGGAATCCTTGCAGCTTTGTTGCTGGCTGCGCTCAGCGGGGCCAAAGAGCGGGCCAACCGCGCCCGGTGCAAGAGCAATCTTCATCAAATCGGAATGGCACTCCACATGTACGCCGAAGATAACCGTGACCTGCTTCCCGATTGCACGCGGGGCAATCCCTCGTTCTTTGGCTCGTATTGGCCCTGGGACTTGAACACCAACGTCGTTATGGCGCTTGAGGGACATGGCGCCACACGCAAGGTTTTCTACTGCCCGTCAAATCCAAGCATGGACGACGAGCATCGCTGGAATTTCTGGTATTATCACCCGCGAGAGCCTATTCGCGTCCTGGGATATGTCTTTCTAATGAACGGTTGCGTCCAGGTTCCGCCCGACTTGTGGCGCACGAACATTTTGGGGGACGGGACCCGTCCTGCGTCGCAAACGGAACTGGTGATTGATGCCGTGGGCAGCCAGGGCGGAGATTTCACCCGCATTCAAGGGGGGAACCGGGACCGCACCAGCCATCTCAAAGGCAGCCGGCCCGCCGGGGGCAATATCGCCTTTGAAGACGGACATTCGGAGTGGCGGAATTTCAAGTCCATGCAGCCGCGCTTTGAGGGAGATGTGCTTTGGTATTATTAGTTGCATTAGCTGTGGACGGGAATAATCGAGTTCGAGATTGATGTCTGCGGGAAACCGGGCATGAGTAAAGCTGCTTAGAGAGGGAGGATGACGTATCAATGGACGCAGGGCGAAGTAAGCGCAGTAATTCCACCGAAATACGCGGCCGCCGCCGCTCGAACCATCCCCATTTTTCCCTTGCATGGCAAGCGTCCTGCGCCGATGTTAGACACTATGAAAACGCTGACTACCCGCGAATTCTACCACTCTCCTGGATTAATGAAATCGCTTCGACCGGGCGAATCCATTGTCGTGACCGACAATGGAAAGGCCGCGTTAACAGTCACCAAGACAGGCAAGCGCCGGCGTAAGACTCGCAAAGAGCTTGAGCGTGAGGCGCTGGAAATCTCTCCCAGTGCGCGGCCCAAGATCAACTTTACCGCCGCTTTGAAGAGCTTGAAGAGCGCATGATATATGCTGATACCAGTTTCCTCGTTGCCATGCGCGTTCGCCGTGACACCTTTCACCAACCAGCCCTCGACTACTATGAAAGGAAACAAGAAGAGGTCTGGCTTTGGTCCCCATGGCACCGCGTGGAGGTTTTTAATTCCGTAAGGCAGCTTGTCCGACATCCGGAAGCCAAACGCCGCTTGCGGCCGGCGGAAGCCAGGGCCTTGATTCACCGACTAGAAAGCGATGTGCGGCTTGGTTATTTCACCCACCTGGAGGCGGACTGGCGGGATGTATTTCGCACGGCAAACGAAACCAGTATTGCTTATGGATTCGGGATGGCCTGCCGCGCACCCGATCTTTTGCATGTCGCCTATGCGAAGGAACTTGCCGCTGAAGTGTTCGTGAGTTTCGATGACGATCAATTGGCCTTGGCGCAGATCTCTGGTTTGAAGGCCGTTCGCCCGCGATGACGCTGGTTGACGGGTCCGGCCGGCGTTGAAAAACCTCGCGAATGCGAGGCTTGAAATGCAGGGTTCATATATGCCGAAAGTGAAATATCCTTTGACGGTAACTGTAAGCGATCCGTGAGAGAGCCGAGTCCTAACGCCCCGGCTTTTTGCTTCATTCTCGGTTGGGCATGCCCGGAAACTGCAAGACGAGGCTTTTCGTTTGAGCTTCACGCTTTCCCAAACATTGCTTTCCAGTTCTCCAGGCAACGCTTCACGGTTTCGAATTCCGAAAGGCGGCTGCCTTCCTGTTCGATGAGGAAGTACTCGATGCCGCCGACGGATTCCGCGGCGGCGAGGAGGTCTTTCCAGGGAGTCACGCCTTCGCCGAAGAGGACGCGGTAGCCTTTGTCTTCCGTGTGTCCGCCGGGCGCCCAGTCCTTGAGGTGCATGGTTTTGATGCGGCCCGGGTTGGCCTTGACCCAGGCGACCGGGTCCGAGCCGGCTTCCTCGCAGGTGCCGACGTCCAATTGCAGCATGAATTCCTTGGGTGTGTTGGCGGCGATGACTTCCATAATGCGCTGGCCGTCCTCCAATTTGGCCCACTCGGCCTGGTGGTTGTGGTAGCCCGCGCTCAGTCCGTGCGGTTTCAATTGCTCGACGGCGGCGGTAAGGCGTTCGCAGAGGCGTTTCCAGCTGTCAACGCCGCTGGTGTTGCCGGGAGCACTGGCCAGGACGATGTAACGCGCCCCAAGAATTTGGTTCAGTTCGATGGCGTGGGCGAGGTTTTCCCCCGGAGTAAAGGACTCGAAGCCGTTGTGGGTGGAGTAACAGCGCAGGCCGAGATCGTCCATTTGCGCGCGGACGTCCTTGGCGTAGGCGGGGGTCCATTTGAAGTAGGGCGAGTAAAACTCGACGACCTCGTAGCCGATCTTCGCCACGGACTTGAGGGTGTTGGGCAGGTCGCGCGCCAGTTCGCCGCGCACGGAGTAGAGTTCGAGGCCCATGGGACGGCGCTTCGCTGGAGCGGGTTCCGGCGCGGCGGGCTCGGCGGCGGAGGCAATGGACGCGGTCCGCGCGGCGATGGCGGCGGGAAGCATCCCGGAAATGGCGAGGAAGGTTCGGCGGGAAAGGCCGGAGGATGAATGTTTCATAGTGACGGAAGAGCACCGTGGTGGTTTTGCCTCGGTGATCCAACGGGAGGATACGTTTTTGCCAGGCGCTTGCCAAGCTTATCGTATGTGAGACGTGGCCTGGCCTTGGTGGATCGCTCAGGCTCCCTGCTTCGCGGTCGCCGAGCGCTGCAGGGCCAGGATTTCCTCTGGATTTCGTCCAAAATACGGATTGATCTTGAACCCCTTGGAATCAAATGAATATTTTCGGATACTCGACACTAGCAAAGCCCCGGAAAATGCGACGAGGCACTTCTGAAACACGTTCAGGGACATTGCTTCAATGCCCCAGTATTTCGCGAAATCGGAGCCCGGCGACTCCATCCATTCCCGAGCGCCAGTCTCCAATGTTCGCGCACTGTAAAAGAGAATTCCATTATATTGCTTTTTAACCGCGTATTGACCGGTCATGAATGAGGTGTCGGTTCCACCACTAGGCGTCGAAACAAGATTGTAGAGGAAAAAGGTCCGCGGAAGCTCCGGTACCACCTCCTTGCGAACCTCGTCCAAAAAGTAAGCCGAGGTCAGGTCGAGGATCTTGTCCATCTCACCCTCAACCACCAACAGTCCATGGGTCTCTCGAAATGCTCCGTAGTGGCCCCGTTCCTCTGCGGCATTCTTTGCGCTAAAGGCAAAGTAATGCCCGGTATTCATGCCCGGTCCGGCAAACCGCTCCCTGCGGTACAATTTCCGCTCATCATCCACGAAATTGAGGTGAAAACTTGCGTCCTCAAAAAAGTATTTTCGACTATGGAAGCGATATGCTTTGCCTCGAACGCGCACTGACATCGGCAGGCTACCCTTGTTCACAGTTCGATATCTCTTGCTCGTTTCGTTTGAAGGCTGTGCCTCAGCCATCCCGAAAGACGTCATCGCCGAAATCTTTTCCCCGACATGGCGCATCGCGCTCCGATAGGCAACATACGCGAGCAAACCCGTGACGATGGGAATACCACCCAGAAGCAGGCCCGAGGCGAGGCTCAATCCGAGCATGAACAGAGCCGCGAACATGGTGGCAATGTCTCACCCGAGCGTTGTCGCGTCGAGTGCAAAGCTCCAGGCACCTGCTGCCGGTCATTCGGCCGCGAATGCTTCGAATGTCAACTTTATGAGAGGTGGGTTGGCGGTTTCAGAGAGTATTAAGATTAGAATTATGGGTAAGATTAAGAGAGATGGTGGGTCAGAACACTTCCGGGGTGCCTTCCTCCAGCATGCGCAGGTGGTGCGCGAGACCGTTGGCGTTGGCGAGTTCGCGGAGCCAGCGCGGGGGTTCGTCCATGTCCTCGAAGGACAAGCGGAAGGTGCCGTAGTGCATGGGGACGAACCATTTGGCGCGGATGTCCTGGAAGACTTTCATCGCCTCGGGCGGGCCCATGTGGACATTGCGGAAGGATTCGGGGCGGTAGGCGCCGATGGGGAGCAGGGCAATCTCAGGCGCAAAGTATTGGCCGATTTGTTTGAAGCCGTCGAAATACGCGCTGTCGCCAGCATGATAAATCCGCCGGCCCTGGTGTTCGAGGATGAACCCGCCGTAACCGCGATGGTTGTCCCGCAGCACGCGCGCGCCCCAATGTTTGCAGGGCGTGAGCGTCACGCGCCAGTCGCGATGAGTGAAGCTTTCCCACCAATCGAGTTCGACGATGCGTTCGAAGCCGAGGTTGCGCGCGAGGTCGCCCATGCCCCAGGGCATGATGCCGATTTTCGGATGCGGCAGGCGGCGCAGGGTGGGTTTGTGGAAGTGATCGAAATGCGCGTGGGTGAGAAGGACGAGGTCAATGGGCGGGAGGTCTTCGATTTTCAGGCCGGAGCGTTTGATGCGCTTGAGCAGGAAGAGCCAGTTGGCAAAATTGGGATCGATCAAAACGTTGAGGTCGGTGAACTGAACGAGAAAGGACGCGTGACCGATCCAGGTGAGGGCGATTTCGCCGCGGGAAAGTTTGGGGAATTGAGGTTTTTTGTGCTGGCCCATGCGCGGGGTCAAAAAAGCCTTCCACACCATCTCGTGAAAGAACGTGCGGGGATTGAAGGCTTTGGAGGGGGTCAGGTCTTTGAAAGAGCGGGGCAGGGGCTGGCGTGTTCGGGCGGGGCGCACCGGCTTGACGTGATGCTTCGACATAAGTTGCTGGCAATCAATGTTCTAACGCGGGTGAATAAAACCGCCTTCCACCCGTCATACCTTTTGTAGATGTAGTATATTACATCGGAAAGACAAAAAATTATGAAAAAAATTCTTTTAGGTCTGACACTCGTGGGCTTCCTGGGAACCCAGGTTCCAAAGGCCGAAGCGCATGGCGGCGTGGGAATCGCGGCGGGGGTGTTGGGCGGCCTGGCTGTGGGGACCGCGATTGGCGCAGCCGTTGCCAGTCCGCCGCCGGTTTATTACTACGCGCCGGCGCCGGCTTATTCTTACTATCCGCCGCAGCAACCTGTGGTCTATCAATCGGCGCCCGCGCCCGTGGTCAATCAGGCCCCGGCTGCACCGGTCGCTCCCGCGGCTCCAGTAGCGCCACCTGCTCCGGTGTATCAGTATCAAGCGGCGCCGACGGTGGTTTATCAACCGGCGCCGGTGGTGGTGTATCGGCCGTATTACTACCCGCCAGTGCCCGTCGTCAGTTTTGGTTTTGGGTTTGGCCGTCCGTATTACCATCATTACTATAGGGGCCGCTGGTAATTTGTAGCTGGAGGAACCGAACAGGAAGCTGGAAATGCAACCCGCCGGGCAAACACCCGGCGGGTGTTTTTTGCGAGCCGAAAGAACGGTGAAACGAATTCCTACTTAATCCGGCTGGCGGCGTAATCTCGAATTTTTTCCCAAAGGCGCGACAGGCCGTTGCGCCGATTCGGCGTCAGATGCTGGGTGATGCCCACTTGCGCCAGAAACGAAGGGTCGGTCGCCACGATCTCATCCGGCGTTTGCCCGCTGTAGAATTCGCACAGGAGCGCCGCCATGCCTTTCATGATTGCCGAATCCGAATCGGTCCGAAAATGACACTTGCCGTCCTCGAAAACGGCCACCAGCCAAAGCCGGGCGAGACAACCTTCCACCCGATGCTCGTCCGTCTTGAGCGAATCCTCCAGCGGTGCTTGCCGCCGTCCGCACTCCACCGCGTACACGATGCGCTCGTGCGGGTCCTTGATCTGGGCGAGCTTCGCGAGCAATTGCTGTTTCTTTTCCGCCAGGGTCATCGGGGTGGCAATGGGGCCGGTTTCACTGTCCGTGAGCGTAGCAGCCGCGTGAACACAAGGCGAGAGTGATGGAGAGAGGCATCGATTTTGACGGACGTTACCGCTTTCGCTCATTGCTGGTTGAATTTTCGCGGCGGGCATGGCTCAATAAAGGGGCTCGAAGTCCCGCGCCGGGTTCGGTTGCATCCGTAGCTCAATTGGATAGAGCTTCTGACTTCGGATCAGAAGGTTGCAGGTTCAAGTCCTGCCGGATGCACCACTCGGGTGGATTTGCCATTGAAGCCGCCTCCAAGCTCTCTGTACAATACGTAACTTTATGGCTCAAGCTCCAGCCGGTGACCAGGTGGTCTTCAACACGAAATGGTTTCAGATCATCGCGCGAAGATCGGCCGGGTCGAACGATCCTCATTACCTCATTGACACCACGGATTTCGTTTCGCTGGTGGTTCTAAACACGGAAAATAAATTGCTGCTTGTGCGCCAATTCCGTCCGGCGGTGAAGCGGTTGACCCTGGAAGTCCCGTCCGGCCACGTCGAACAAGGTGAAACTCCCGAGGAAACCGCGCATAAGGAGTTGCTCGAAGAAACCGGTTATGTGGTGGACAAGTTCGAACTGCTGGCGAAGGTTTCTCCCGCGATTGGACGATTTACGAACAAAATGTGGTGTTACTTCGCCGCAAATGCGCACCCAACCGCTGATGCGAAGCACAAGGTGGAAGATGGTGTCGAACTGGTCGCTTACGGTGGCCCAGTGCGCACTCTAATAATGAACGAGGAATTTTGCAGTTCGCTGAGCCACTCGGCCATTTTCGCCGCTGTAGTGAATGGGCGCTTGCCTCTTGATCACCATACCGGTTGACCAGGGACGACACAATCAGCGCAAACCGATGAATTCAAGAATCCATAACAGCCAACGCAAGGAGACCCTGAACTTTCTTCCGAAAAGGTCAGAGCCTCCTCACGTCGGCTGCTACGATTTCTTGGTGATTGGCATTTGCGTGTTTCGTGTTTTAATACCAGTTCATGCCCACTAAGCGCATCATCGTCATCGGCGGCGGCATCGTCGGCTTGGCCACGGCCTACAAGGTCGGCCGGAGCTTTCCCGATGCGCGAGTCACCGTGCTGGAAAAAGAAGAGGCGGTCGCGCGGCATCAAACGGGCAACAACAGCGGCGTGCTCCATTGCGGTTTATATTACAAGCCCGGCACCATCCGCGCGAAATTGGCCGTGTCCGGGATTCAGGAGATGGCCGAGTTCTGTCGCGAGCACAATATTCCGCACGAGATTTGCGGCAAGCTGGTCGTGGCCGTGGACGAATCCGAACGCGAGCGGCTCAACAACCTTCACGAACGCGGCAAACAAAACGGCCTGCAAGGCTTGCGCCTGCTCAATCGCGAACAGATGCTCGAATTCGAGCCGCACGTCGGCGGCGTCGCGGCGTTGCACGTGCCGCAGGAGGGCATCGTCGATTACCCGGAAGTCTGCAAATCGATCCAAAAGGAATTGGAGAAGCTCGGCGGCCGCATTGTCACGCGCGCGAAGGTGACCGCCTTGCGCGAGGAACCTTCTGGCTGGGTGGCGATAACCAGCGCGGGCGATTTCGAGTCGGATTTCCTCATCAATTGCGCCGGGTTGCACTGCGACCGCGTCAGCGAATTGGCCGGCGAGAAACGCGACGCCCGGATCGTTCCTTTTCGCGGCGAGTACTTCAAGCTCAAGCCCGAACGCCAGTCGCTCGTGCGCAATTTGATTTACCCCGTGCCGGACCCGCAGTTTCCGTTCCTCGGCGTCCACTTCACGCGCTTGATCGAGGGTGGCGTCGAGGCCGGTCCGAATGCCGTGCTCGCGTTCTCGCGCGAGGGTTATCGCAAAACGAATGTCAATGTCGCGGATTTGTATGACGCGCTCACGTTCTCCGGCCTCTGGCGTTTCCTGGGCAAGCACAAGCGGATGAGCTGGGCGGAATTGAAACGCTCCTTCAGCAAGCGGCTTTTCTGCGAGTCGCTCCAACGGCTCGTGCCGGAAGTCCGCATGGAGGACCTCGAAACCGGCGGCGCGGGCGTGCGCGCGCAGGCGATGTCGCCCGAGGGCGAGTTGATCCAGGATTTTTGCTTTGCCAGCGGGCGGAAGGTGTTGCACGTCATCAATGCCCCCAGTCCGGCGGCCACGGCTTCGCTGGCGATTGGCGAATACATCAAGAATCTGGTTGCCAAGGAAATCTGACAACGGTTAGTAAAAGCGGCTTACGATGAAAATATTGATCACCGGCGGCGCCGGTTACATTGGCTCGGTCCTCACACCCACCTTGTTGGGCCTGGGCCATGAGGTGACTGTGCTGGATAATTTCTACTTCGGCCAAAACAGCCTGACCGATTGCTGTCACTACGACACCTTCCAGGTGGTGCGCGGTGATGCCCGGGATGAGGCGCTCATGAAATCGCTGATGGCGAAGGCGGACTTGATCATTCCCCTTGCGGCGCTCGTGGGCGTGCCGCTTTGCAACTCCGACCAAATCGCGACGCAATCCACCAACTTCGAAGCCGTTGCGATGTTGTGCCGGCTCGCGGCCAAGTCGCAGCGCATCATCATGCCCGTCACCAACAGTGGATACGGCATCGGCGAAAAAGGAAAGTTCTGCACCGAAGACAGCCCGTTGCGTCCTCTCTCGACCTACGGCATCACCAAGGTCAAGGCCGAGGAAGCCGTCCTGCAGCGCGAGAACAGCATCAGCTTCCGGCTCGCCACCGTCTTCGGCATGTCGCCGCGCATGCGTCTCGATCTGCTGGTGAACGATTTCGTTTACCGTGCCGTCAATGACCGCGCGGTCCTGATCTTCGAGGGACATTTCAAACGAAACTACATCCACATCCGCGACGTCGTCCGCGCCTTCATCCACGGCATGGACCATTTCGAGAAAATGAAAGGCAAGCCGTATAACGCCGGCCTGGAGGAAGCCAACCTTTCCAAACTCGAATTGTGCGCCGTCATCAAAAAACACTTGCCCAAGTTCGTTTATGTCGAGGCGCCCATCGGCGAAGACCCGGACAAGCGCGATTATATTGTATCGAACCAGCGGCTGCTCTCCACCGGCTTTCAAACCGAGTGGACTCTTGATCGCGGCATTACTGAATTGATCAAAGGTTACGTCATTTTGCGGAACACGATTTACTCGAACGTCTGAGTCATTATTGAAGGCAGGGACATCGCGCTGCGGTGTCCCCAGCCGCATACCAGCGGGCGGAATATGCTGGTTGAAGCGCGGTATTCGGGTTGTTCGTTCCGCCGCCTGACGCTGCGCTTCCACCTTCGCTCAGAAGCTGCGGCGAAACGAGCGGCGACGGGGGACGGCGCAGCGCACCGTCCTTACACGCTAAGATGGCTGCTGTAAATTTAGACCAAATCACCGCCGTGGTTCTCGCGGGCGGTTACGGAACCCGGGTGCAACACTTGTTGCCGGGCGTCCCCAAGCCGATGGCAGAAGTCGCGGGCAAGCCGTTCCTCGAATGGGTGGTCCGCTATCTGGCGAAACAGGGCATCGGTCGCGTGGTTCTTTCAACCGGCTACCTAGCTGAGGTGGTGGAGAAGCACTTTCAAACCCACCTCGTTCCCGGCGTGACCGTTCGTTGCATTCCCGAGACAAAACCCTTGGGAACCGGCGGTGGCTTTCTCCACACCGCTCGGACTTCGGGCGATGAGCCGTCCGCGTGGCTGGTGATGAACGGCGACTCGCTCGCGTTTGCCGATCTGGCTGCGGCTGCGGCTCCGCTGGCCGATGCCGCGAATTCCGGCGTGATTGTTGGCCGCTTTGTACCCGATGCATCGAGATACGGCACGCTTGGAATCGGCCCGGCGGGCGAATTGCTGCGCTTCCAGGAAAAGCAACCCGGCAGCGGCATCATCAATGGCGGCATCTACTTGCTGCGCCATTCGTTGCTCAAGGAATTTCCCAACCGGACGCCGCTCAGCCTGGAAAACGACGTCTTTCCCATATGGCTGGCGCGCGGGATGCGGTTGCAAACGGTGGTGACCGAAGCGCCATTCCTGGACATCGGCACACCTGAATCCCTGCCGCAAGCAGAAGCGTTCATCCGGCAGAACATGGGTCATTTTCTGACCACATGAAAAGTCCTGTTCCATCTTACTTTTCGTTCTCGATTCCTCTTCTGGCCGGGCCGAGCACGACGACGAGGACGAGGACGATTTCCTGACCATGGCCGAAACCCCGCAAACTACTTTGCAACGGTATTTCCCCGGTCTGGCTGTTCTTCGGCAGTATCGCCGCGAATGGCTCGCCGGTGATTTGCTCGCGGGCGTCAGCGTTTGCGTGGTAATGATCCCTTCAGTCATCGCTTACTCCGGCTTGATGGGACTGGAACCACAGCATGGGCTTTACGCGGCGCTCGTCCCGCTGGTTGTCTATGCGATCTTCGGCAGTTCACGCCAGGTCATTGTCGGACCGGACATTGCGATCTCATTGCTGGCCGGCAGCACCATCGCGCCGCTCGCCGGAGGCCATGCTGCGCAAGCCGCAACTCTCGCCGCCACACTCGCATTGCTCACTGGAGTGCTGTTGTTGCTCGGAGCGCGCGCGAAATTCGGCGTCGTGGCGGACTTTCTCTCCAAACCCGTGCTGGTCGGCTACATGACCGGCGCGGCGTTGATCCTGATGGCCTCGCAATTGAACAAACTGCTCGGCATTCCCGTGAAGAACAGTGATTTTTTCCCGCGCTTGATTGAATTGGGCAGCAAGTTGGGTTCGGTGAACGGAACAGCGCTCAGCTTCGGGCTGGGATTGCTCGCGTTAGGCATCGCCCTGCGCCGGTTGTCGCCCAGGATACCCGGAGCTTTGGTCGTTTGCGTGGCGGCGGTAATTGTCTCGCGAATCTTCCAGCTCGAAGCTCACGGCGGCATCACCGTCGTTGGCAAATGCCCGGGCGGATTGCCGCGGTTCGAATTTCCCGCCGCGAATGGAGCGAGCCTTTCCACATTGCTGCCGACCGCGATTGGCATTGCTTTGCTGACCTACACCGAGGGCATTCTCCTCGCGCGCGCGTTTGCCGCCAAAAACGGTTACGAGGTCAGCGCCGATTGCGAACTGAACGCGCTGGGTCTTGCGGACGTGGCGACCGGATTGTTCCAGGGCTTCCCCATTACCGGCAGCCAGGCTCGCACGACGGTTAATGACGTCACCGGCGGCAAGACCCAACTGGCCAGTCTGGTTGCGGCAGCCACGCTCGCGATCTTTCTCATTTTCCTTACGCGCCTGATCGAGCATCTGCCTGAAGTGGCGCTTGCCGCCATTCTCATTTACGCAGCGTTCGGGTTGGTCGAGTTCGATGTGATGGTGCGCATCTATCGGTATTATCCGCGCAGTGCCGTGGTGGCGGGGTTGACGACGTTGAGCGTGCTCGTGGCGGGCGTGGTGCCGGGAATTCTGTTTGGAGTGGCGCTGTCGCTGCTCGGTTTGATCAATCGCATTTCCAATCCGCCGGACGGGGTGCTGAGCGAGGTGCCGGGGAGCGGGTTTCACGATCTGGGCAACACGCCGAAGCAAACCCTGCCCGGGCTGATTGCGTATCGCTTTTACGCGCCGCTGCTGTTCTCGAACGCCGGCCACCTCGTCAATCGCATCCGCCAACTCATCGCCGCCAGCCCGGAACCGGTGCGTTGGTTTCTGCTCGATGCCCAGGCGATCACGGACATCGATGTGACCGCCATTGAAGCGCTGCACAATTTGCACGAGGAACTGAAGAAGGAAGGCATTCAATTGAAAATTGCCCATGCCAACCGCCCGTTTCGCGAATTACTCGAACGCACCGGGCTGGCGCGCGAGATTGGAACAGAGAGCTTCTTTCCTTCGGTCCACGAGTGCGTGGCGCAATTCAATCGACCAGTGGCGGGGATGCCTGAATCAAAGGCTTCGCAGAAAGCAGCGGGCTCGTAGTGCCTGAGCATCCAATTCAAACCCGCCCAGACCGGGGCACGCGGTGGTGCTGCGCGCAGGACCAACAACCGACCATCGTATTTATTTAACTGCGCCAGCACCTGTCCGCATACTCCCGGACCTGGCCGGGATATGTGCACGTTACGCGGAGCCGGCTTCGGCTGCTCACCGTCTTTTGGCGAAAAAACACTCTTTTCTGACGGAGCGATTTTCCAAAACTCCGGCGACTTTATAATGGCGGTGCTCTCGGGCCGGGTGTAGAAATCGAGCTGGATAACTTAACTGCACAACTTTATCAAACTATGGCTGTTCCCACTCTCCTGGCTACGACGACTCAAAACGAAACCTTCGGCGGCGTGACTTACCATATCGAAGGCGAACTGGTGCCGGTGTTGCATATCGAACTGACTTCCGTCGGCATTTATTTCGAGCATCACATCCTGCTGTGGAAAGATCCCGCCGTGCAGGTGGAACTCAAACCGATGAAAGGCGCGCTCAAGCGGGTGCTCGCCGGCATGCCGGTGTTCATGACCGGCGCGCGCGGCCCGGGACGCATCGCCTTCAGCCGCGATGGCGCCGGGCATGTGTTCGGGCTTCACCTCACCCCGGGCGCCGCCGTGGATGTGCGCGAACACCAGTTTCTTGCCGCCACCAACAACGTCGATTTCACGTTCACCCGCGTTCGAGGCGCGGCCAACATGTTGCTGGGCGGCACCGGATTTTTCATCGACACGTTCTCGTGCCCGTCGCAGGACGGCATTCTGTGGCTGCACGGCTACGGCAACGTGTTTGAAGTCGAATTGAAACCGGGCGAACAAATCGACATCGAGCCCGGCGGTTGGATCTACAAGGAGCGCACGGTGGAAATGCAAACCATCTTCCAACGCCTGACCACCGGCATTTTCGGCGGCGCCGGCCAAATCTTTTGGAACCGCTTCACCGGCCCGGGAAAGATCGCCTTGCAATCCATGTACCTGCACCTGGAGACGGGCGAGTAATTCTTCCAAACAACTTCGCTTCGTCTAGCGTCCCTTTTGGCAGGTACGCCACTCCGGGCCCGTCCTGCCTGGCTTTGGACAATTAAAGAAAAGGTTGCCCCATACGCCATTTCAAAGCAGACTAATAATGCACGAGTTATTGCATGAGCACAGCCACTTTGAATCAGCCGCCGGCAGCCGCGCCCGGCCCAAGTCAGACCGCACCGGACTTTTTGCGTCCCGTCCGCAAGCCGCGGAAGAGCGCCTGGAAACTGTTCGGTGAAGTGCTCGACCACGGCGGCCCCGGCTACCTTCAATTCGCCATCACCAACATTTGCAACGCCAAATGCGATTTTTGCGGTTTCGCGGTGGACCGGTTCGATCCCAAACAGCGCCGCAGCGTCACCCTCAAGGAAGCGAAGGATGTTATCGACATCGCCGTCAAGAACCACATCGGCTACCTCCTCTTCGTTGGCGGCGAACCGCTCGTCCACAAGGAACTTCGCGCCATGGTTCGTTACGCGGCCGAGTCGGGCATCCATCCGATGATCTGCACCAACGGTTCGCTGTGGACCGACCAGAACATGCGCGACCTCGCGAACGACGGCTTGAGCAGCGTCATCATGTCCATTGATTCGCACGAGGTGACCAAGCACGAGAAAAACCGCGGCCTGCCCGATGTCTGCCGCAAGATCAAACATGCGAACGAAGTTTTTGCCGAACTCGGCATCCAAACCACCGCCAGCGTCACCGCCAGCAAGCTCATCGACGACTATGACAAGCTGCCGGACTTTCTGAAAACGCTCGGCTTCACAAGCTGCACCTTCAGTTATCCGCTGACCGCGCTGGCTTCGAGTTACCTGAGCTTCAGCGACTCCAGCCTCGTCAGCTACAAGACCGAGGAACTCATCGGCGTGTTCGAGAAGATCAAACAGATGAAGGCGCGCAGCGGTTTCCCGGTGGTGAATCCCACCGAATCGCTGTCCGAAATGCAGCGCCACCTGCGCAAGCAACCCGAGAAATTCGGCTGCCTGGGCGGGCACAAGTATTTTTACCTCGATTGGAACCTGAACCTCTACCGCTGCCACTTTTGGGAAACCCCCATGTGCAACATCTACGAATTCGACCAATCGAAACTCATCCGCGACGGCTGCACCCGCTGCATGATCGACTGCTATCGCGACCCGAGCGTCCTGCAATTCGTCGCCATCAGCGCCAGCGACGCCTACAACAACTTGAAACGTGGCAAACTCCTCTCCGCCGCCAAAAACATCTTCGACCGCCGCAATCTTACTTCCCTCAAGGCCGTTTGGGACGACCGCAAGTGGATTGGGGATGTTTGATTTTAAGCCGCTGTTGCTGTCTTCCTAATCGTCATCCGATTTTTCAACGCGGATAAGCCGGTCCCCATGACATTGCCGATCAACCGAAAATGCGTTTCAAATATTCAATGCTCCGCGTGGCGATGACTTCAGCGCCTTCTTCAAACTTGAAGACTTCGACGGAGACGTAACCGTCGTAACCTACTTCTTTCAAAGCTGCGGTGATGGGCGTGAAATCCACGTCGCCAAAGCCGGGGCCTTTTAAATTTTTGTCGTTGGCGTGAAAATGCGCAAAGTGCGGCCAGGATTCGCGGATGATCTGGGGAATCGGTTTTGATTCCGCGCACATGGCCTTGACGTCCAGAATAATTTTGAAGTTCGGGCTGCGGAATTGTTGCGCGAAGCGGATGGCTTCTTCGGCGGTGTTGATAAAATTCGTTTCAGCGGGCGCGAGCGGTTCGAGACAGATGGTGACACCCCGCGATTCCGCGCGCCGGACGGAATCGCGAAACGTTTCAGTAGCCAGATCCCAGGCTTGTTGCGGTGTTACCCCGGGAAGCAGGTTGCGCTGCTTCGGCGAGCCGACGACAATGACCTTCCCGCCCAGGTCGGCGCAAAAATCGACGAGATCGCAAAAATAGGCAGCAGTGCGTTTGCGGAGGGCGGGGTCGGTATGGTTGAGATACATGCCCTCCGCCTGGACCAGGACCCAGTGGATGCCACAGATTTCAATGCCGGCGCGCGCGGCAGCTTCACAAATTCGCTTGCGCTCAGACGCAGGGACATCAGCAACATTGTTCGCCAGGGTGAATGGGGCAATTTCAATGCCCGCATATCCAGCCTTCGTTGCGAATGCCATGGCATCCTCCAGCTTCCAACCTTGGAAGATTTCGTTGCATATGGCGAATTTCATTCGGCCGAGTCTAGGCAGTATTTCGAGTTGGAAGCAAGACACAGAGCAGGAGCTCTGCGCTTCGCTCAAAGGCTTCCCTGAAATCAAAATCCCACGCCCGGCGCGTCGTAGGAATATGTCATCTCGTTCGTCTCGAACTTGCGGAAGGCCTTTATGTGCAAGTCACCGAAGAGGACATTGAGCCGCTGGTCATGCACGGTGGGAGGGGTTTCGAACAGCGTGTCCTGCGAGTAATTATCCGGGTCGGCATCGATGGGCTGGAAGGGATAATTGCAATCGCCGGACAGGATGTATTGGACTGGGAATTGGATGCGGTGCAGGTTAACCGGGCCAGCCACGTGATCCTCCACCCACACGACGCGTGAGCCCATGAAATAATTAAACCAGGTTTTATAAAGCTGATTGAGCGGCGGGCACATCAGCACGTTGGTGGTGCGGTAATAATCGAACAGCGGTCGCGTCCAGGGGACAGGATTGGCGCTGGTCCAGGGCACAGTGCCGCCAGCGGCGGGAAGCAGGTCCTGGTGTTCATCTCCGTACATCTGCATTGCTAAACCGAGCTGTCGGAGATTGTTCGAGCAACGCGCAGTGACCGCTTTGGTTTTGGCCCGAGTCAAGGCCGGCAACAACATGCCAGCCAGAATCGCGATGATGGCGATCACCACCAACAACTCGATGAGGGTGAACGCGCGATGTTTTTTAAATTGACGCATAATGCCCAAGGTTCCTGACGATCAGGCGCGCAAGATATTCGAGAGAATTTTTGGATCGAGACTTTGCAAAATTTGTTTCGCAAGGACAGAATAGGAAAGGGTGTGTGGCACAAGTGCCAATAGCCAGGTCTGGAAAAGATCGCTGGCGGGTAATCCCACAACCAACTTCAAGGCAAGCCGCAGCCGACAAAAGGAAGCTCAAGCTGGATCGCAAACGGAGGTGAGTGTGGAAAAATCGAAAAGCCAGAGCCTCCTTGCGTCGGCTGCCATGCAGCCGGGGCATTCTCATCATTTCACTTCAGGACCTGGCTGCCGGCGTGCGTGATGATTCTCATGCGTAGTTGCGTGAGAATCACTCGAATCCAAAATGAACCAGGCCAGTTCGCGGGCGTATAGGACCGGCACAATTCATGCTTAAACTGAGTTGAGTTTGATTCATGAAGGCCTCCCGAAATAACGGGGAAAACCGCGGGTTTTCCATGATTGAATTGCTGGTGGTGATTGCCATTATCGCCATCCTGGCGAGCCTGCTGTTGCCGGTGCTCGCCCAAGCGAAAGCCCGGGCCAAACGCGCCCAGTGCGTGGCGAATCTCAAGCAAACCGGGCTGGCTTTCCACAGTTTCCTGCATGATCACGACAGCAAATTCCCCATGCAGGTCTCCACCAATGTGGGCGGATCACTCGAATTCGTTCGTTCTTCGTACCTGGTTGCGGGCGAGTTGTATTTCCAATTTCATCATTTCCAGGCGTTGTCGAACGATTTGTTAAACCCGTCGTTGCTCGCGTGCCCGTCTGATCAGGCACGCTCCGCCGCCGCTGATTTCCGCGCGCTGCAGGACGCCAACATCAGCTACTTCGTGGGCGCGAACGCCGAATATGGAGTTGCTAATGCCGTCCTGGCCGGGGACCGGAACCTTACCAACACGGCTGCGGGCGGAAGCAGTCTGCTCCGCCTGCAAAATGGCACGCAGGTCACTTGGACGGGGGAATTGCACGCGTTCAAAGGAAACATTTTGTATGCCGATGGCCGCGTGGATGAACTCAATACTCCGGGCTTCCAGTTGGCCAACCTGGGCGCGTCACCGGTCGATTTGATCATGCCGTCAGTACGTGACCCGTCAGCGCCGGCTTCGGCCTATACGCAACTCAACAGCGCGCCCCCCGCGCTCCGGCAACCGTCTCCCGTTTCATCGAGCAGCCAGCCCTTGTTATTGCCCGGAGATGCAATGCCGTCCCTGCCGCTTCCACAACAACAACGCGGCTTGAACAAAGCCCCGACTGGAATGGGGCCAGCGACTTCGTCCAGCACTGCATTGGAGAAGCAGAACGAGCAGCAAATCGGAATCCCCGAGTCCCGCCCGGCAGTGAAGGTCCCCTTCGCGCCACCGGTAACCAAGTCTTCCAACTCGAATGCAGGCAGCGGGAGTCCGGTGAGCATGGCGGAGGAAACAACTGGAAAGCATCACTGGCTTTGTTGGTTGTTGCTGCTCTTGTTGCTTCTGGCTGCAGTGGCGCTGCTCCGCGTATATACGGTGCGGCGGAGCCGGTCCAATGGAGAATAGCGCAAACCGGTCATGCACCGGAACGCCTCCCGGTGAAACTTGGCGATCGCTGAATGGCCGGCCGGCGAGGCCTGCCCCGGATACTTCCTCCAACTCAATTATTCCTGATCGTCCCGTTGGGCATGATCGTGTTGGTGAAGATGGCGCCGGTGAAATTGGCGCCGTTGGTAATCGCGTTGCGCAGGTTTGCGTTGGAGAGATTGGCCGAAACCAGGGTCACGTTCAGAAGGTTCGCATTGGTCATGATCGCGCTGCTCAGGTTGCAGGAGTCCAGATCGGAGCCGCTGAAGTTCACCTTCGCCAGGTTGGCACCGGTGAAATTCGCCTGAAAGAACTCGGAGACGCTGCAATTGGCGTTGCTAAGGTTGGCGCTGCTCAAATTGGCGCCGATGAGGAAAATATTGACCAGATTTGTATTGCGCAGGTCCTTTCCCACCCCCGCAGCCTGGTTCAGGATTTGCAGGACCAGCAGCGATTTGGCATCAACGATGGTATTCGAGTCGAAGAGTGTTCCACGCCAATCAATAAAGGTCGTAATTGCTCCGGACAGGTTTGCCCCGCGGACGTCGGCGGTGCGCAGGTCGCTGTTGTTGAGGTTGGCGTTGTTCAGTTGGGCGCCATTCAGGTTCGCGCCCTGCAACGAGGCCGCGCTCAGGTCCTTGTTGGTGAGATTCGCACCCGCCGCGCCCTGATTCTCAATTTGCCAGATCAGCAAGTCCTTGGCGTCGATCACTGTATTCGAGTTGAGCAACGTGCCGCGAAAATCCACCAGAGTGAAGTCCACGCCGGTAAGGTTTGCGCCCCGAATATCCGCCCCGCGCAGATCGCTGCTGTTCAGGCTGGCGCTGTTGAGCTTGGCCCCGTTTAGATTGACATTCGTCAGAATCGCCGAACCCAGATCCTGGCCGGTCAATACCGCTCCGGGCGCTCCCAGGTTGACGATCTTCCAGATGAGCGCGGGCTTGGCATCGAGGACGGTGTTCGTGTCGATCTTCATCCCGCCCATGGCCGCGAAGTCGAGGTCAGCACCGCTCAGCACCGAGAAGGTGAAGTCGCTTTTGGTCAGGTCCACATTAAAGAAGCTTGCGTTGCCAAAATCGGCAAAACTCGCGTCCGCTCCGGCGAGCGTCCCCTGGTCAAAGAGCGCCCCGGATGCTTCCACGCCGAACAAATCGGCGCCGCCCAAATTCGCACTGACGAGGTTCGCATTGCGGAGGTCGGCCCCGGCGAAGCTTGCATTGCTCAGTGCTGCCTGCGACAAATTTGCGCCAAACAGCTTCGCCCCAAAAAAGTCAGCCCCGGTCAACTGCCCGGAGGCCAGCCTGGCGTTGTTCATCTCCGCGTATTCCTGCTCGATCATCGATTGCACGCGGTAGAAGCCCTGCATGCCGGTGGAATCCATCCACGTCAACGTTTGCCCAAGCGCGCCGGTAAGCATGCCGCTAACCGGAGCCCACGTCTTGAGATCGCTACTGCGTTGTACTTGGAATTGCGGCACGATCGGCAGGTCGCCCACCGGGGTGGCGGATTGAGCCGGCCATTTAACCACCACGCCATTCTGGTTGGTGGGCGCGACCGTAAGAGTAAAACTGCGTTGCGCATGCGCCGTCAGAACGTCTCCGGCAATCCAGCCCGCCAGCAAGCTCAGTGGCACCTTGATTTTGAGGCGAGACAGCATCATGGCAACGCGAGAATCCGATAAAAGCGGGAGCTGTTGGTGTTTGCGGTGCTGTCAGTCTTCACCGCCGTATTTCCCGCAGCAGTCACGTCTCCTGGCACATCCGTCCAGTTGGAATCGGTGAGGCTGTTCTTGTACTGGAGACGGTAAGTGAGATTTGACAGGCCATTCCAACTGACCGTGGTCCCGTTTGTTGCAACGGTCAAACCACTCAGGCTCAAATCCACCACCACCACGTTGAACGCCCGCGACGCGCTCTTGTTCGGTTTGCCATTATCCGTGACGGTGACCGTGATTTGATTTGTGCTTCCGCTGGGAGGTCCGGACGCGACCCAGGTGAAAAGGCCATTCGTGGGGTTAATCGTCGCGCCCGGCGGCGCATTCGTGCCCAGGCTGAACGTTAATTGTTGCGCCGGAATATCGGCATCCGTGGCCGTCAAACTCATGGCCAACAGCCGTCCATTCAACATCACCACGTTGCTGATCGCGCCAAGCTGGGGCGGCGTATTCGTCGCCAGGGAAAGCGGGTTCGCGGGGTCGGAACCGTAATCCAGTTCATCGCGGTCGAGGTAGCCATCCGCATCCCGATCGATGCCGATGCGCCGGCCCCCACCGCGTGGCACCAACATGTAAGTCTGTTCGCTTCCCACGGCGGCCAGGGCGCGCAACGCCGTTGCGGAATTGGTTTCCGCAACCCGGTCGGAGAGAAACAATCCCGTGGTCCGGTCAAAGAACCAGCCCCGTGCCAGTCCACTTTCGAATCCCTTGACGACCAGATCCACACGGCCCGTGGTCGAAGTAGCCAGGGAAATCATGTTGTTGATCAAGGTCACCGGATTGGAATTGCTGATCGTGATTTGGAGTCCCACCGACGCCGGCGTATCCAGGCTCACCAACCCGCCAGGCGAACGGTTGGCGTCGTTCGGGGAGTTCGTCGTGAGATCCGATCCGGAGAATGAGAGCATGAAGGCCGCCAAATCCGCGGTTGCCTGGTCATCTGTAATCCCGAAGCCGTCCTGTATGAACCGCGTGAGTGAGTCCACACTGCCGTCGTGCAGGAACCCGAAGCCGGCGCGGCTGTTCGTCTGGGTCAAATCCAGACCGAATTTTTCGAACATGTCGCGCAGTTGGGGAACCTTGAACGGCAGGTTCGAGGAACGCTGAAGCGCGACCATGGCGACATGATGAGCGGAGTTGGTGCCGGGAAGGATCGGCACCCACACGAGGCCGTTAAAGCGCATGTCGCTTCCCAGGCCTGTGGGTGATGTATGGCATTCGATGCAGGCGGTTGCAGGCGAATTGGTGGACTGAAAAGCGAGCTGGCCTTTTACCGCATTACCGTTCGGCAAGGGCGCACCCGCCGGCAATGTGCCTCGTCCCAGAGCAAACTGGCCCGGCAAAGGCAGGTTCGTCGAGAGCGAATTGTTGAACAGCCGGTACGGATTGGGCGCGAACCGCACCGTGGCCAGAAAACCTTTGAGGTCCTGCATTTCATTCGTCGTGATCCCAACCGTCGCCGCCTGCAAATTCGTGAACGTGCCGTCGAACTTCTCGATTCCATCCCGGTCGCCGCGCCAGTGAAACGGCTCGTGGCCGATGATGTCCTGAAGCGTCTGGGTGGTCATCGGACCTTTCATGGGATGAAAGCTGGTGGAAACCAGCGGGAGAACGCCCACCGTGTTCCGGAGAGTCGTGCTGACGACATCTGTCGGGTCACCCAAGTCCCAGGCGAGGCGGTCAAAGCGCGTATCCACATGACAGGAACCGCAGGCCAACTGGCCCAAACCCGAGGTTTGATGCGTGTTATAAATGTGCGGACGTCCCGCCTTGATCTGCGGCAGCGTCGGATCGAACAACGCCAGCGTGTTGATGACTGTCTGGCCGGCCGTATCCACCGTCGAAATGCTGCCATCAAACCGATTGTAAACGTAAAGCCGCTGGCGGCTTTCATCCAGCGCCATGCCCGTCGGTCCCTGGCCCACGTTGATGGTCGGGTTCAGCCCAACTCGGTTGCCTTGGGCGTCGATAATGATGAGATTGTCCGATCCCATGCCGGTGACATAGCCGCGGCTCCCATCCGAACTCCAAATGATCCCGCGCGGGTCGCCGATGGACTGGTTGCGTTCCGTGTCGGAGACCTGCGGGACCTGGTAAGTAAGGTGGGAATTCAAATCCACGATTTTGTTGGTCAGCGCCGCAGGATCAACTTGCGCGAGATGCACGCGAATGAATGTTCCAAACAGCACGGGTTGGAACCGGATGCTGTTCAAAGCTTCCGTGCCGATCACGGAAACCCTGCCCGAAGCAGGATTCACCGCCACCGCCATGCAGATGTTCATCAGGCCGGTCGCGTAACTGATGGAAAAACTGGCGGTGTTGATGATGGCCAAGTCATGGTCTGGCATGTCCCAGCCCGGCAATCGCCCGGTAAAGGCGGCATTCGTCCCGCGGATGTATTCGGTCCAGTCGCCATTGTTGTCATCCATCCATCTTCCGGCGCTGTTCTTTTTCACGATCAGGCTCACGCGCGGCGGCGGAGGGTTCGTGATGAGCGGGTTGATCGACGGCACAAAATTCGTGCCGCTGTTCGGCGGCGGATTTTGCCCGCCGGATGGGGCGTTGGTAAAATTGATGGGGCTTGGCTTGGGCAGCGAAGCCAGCTCCGTCACACCCGTGCCAATGATGGTGGAGGCATTGCCGGATTCAAAGATGGCCACGTACACCTTTGAACCATCCGGGCTGACCGCCATCGCTCGTGGACGGTTGCCGTCGATGCTCAGATTGGTCACCACTTGCAGCGTGGACGGGTCAAAAACCTGCACGAGATTCGGCTGGCCGCAGGAAACGTAGGCCCGCTGCGGCGTGCCGGCGAACACGATATCCGAGGGCTCATTCGAGGAGGTGATGGTGTTGACCACTCGCATCGTGGGTAGGTCCACGATACTGATGGAGTCCGAGATGTAATTGGCCACCCAGAGTTCGGACGCGGTCCGAAAGCGCACGGTCACCGGGTCAAGTCCCACAGGAATGCTGCCCACAGCGACCGGTTGGCCGGAGGTGACGTCGAACACCTCCAACCGGTCGTCCGGCAGGTTGCAAACGACCAGGCGGGTTCCGTCCGGGCTCAAGGCCACGGGATGCACGGGCGCGGTTTCCCAATTGAAGAAGTTGTTGGTGGTAATTTGGCCGTGACACGCCCACATCGGAACCAGCAGCATCAAGCAGGCAATCCCGGCCCACAGGCTGCGTCTTTCCCGGTGCTGCACAGCCACAACCTGGGAAGCACGGCACTTCTGCCGCCTCGACATGCGTATCCGCAAGCAGTCCAGAATCCTGGCCCGCGCCTTGGATTTCGCACGTTGAAGCGGCACGAGTGCCGCGTTCCCTTTACTTCGGAGTCCCGCCTCGCATGCGGGCCAACGGCGCGAACCTACTTCCCAAACCCTATGTTTCAGTAACAACGCCGCCGTCCCGCACGCGGGACGAGACTCTATATTCCCAAGCTCGTCAGCCCGAGCCCCAATTTCAGCCGGTTCCGACCCCACCTCCTGGCGTATTCCGCTGCAGATCCTTGAAAACCGCCTGGTCGAAGGCAGCCCATCATGGGCCGATACATGCTTGCTCCAAAAAGACCTCTGAGTTCTCACAGGGTTGTCCCGCAACGGATTAAGGCACGGTTTTATCTGTGCCCGGTGAGATTGGCAATGTGCGTTTGGACGCACACCTTGAAAAAGCACCAAGGACCAAAATCCAAGCTCCAAATCCCAAATCCCGGAAAATGTGGTTTGCACCCGACCGGTTTTCCGGTAAGATGGCCCCATGCCGGAAATTGCTAATTTTGTGAATCACGGGGCGGCGACGATCACCCCGGCTATTGCCGAAAAGGTGCTGAAGCAGCTTCCCCAGTGGAAGCTTGAGTTTACCCAAATCTATGCGCCGCTGTTCCCCCACCTGGTGGACCAGCTTGAATTCCTAGCCGATGCCGTCGAAGACACCATGGAAGGCGCCTATAAGGACCTGCCCTATGCGGCGGTTTCCCAGGCGATCTTTGCACTGCTCTACGCACATAAAAAAGTGGGCATCATTCCCGACAGCATTCTGAACCTGGGCCGGGCGGATGATTCGAGCATTGTTCGCGCCGTGCTGATCCAGAACGAAAAGGCTTTCGCCATCTACGCGGCCTCGCAAAATCGCGCCTGGTCGGCCATCACCAGCGCGCCTTAAAAAGGAATGTCCGCCGCGACCTTTACTGTTTGGGGTTAGCGCCGGTTTTCACTGCCTGCCCTGTTTGCACGGATTCCTGCGCCGCCTCCAACACGCGGATTGAATCGTAACCCGCCCATCCGTCCGCCAAGGGTGGCTTGCGTGTCTGCACCGAATCGATGAAAGCGTGCAGCTCTGCTTTGAGCGGTTCCTCGGGTTTCATTTCGATGATTTGCCGGTCGCCTTCAATGGCCTTGAATTCGTTTCCGTCCGGCACATGCCAGTTGGCGAAGGTTTTGAGCTTCTCCTTCGTCGCGTTCAGATCGCACACGGCGCTCAGTTCGTTGCCAATGACCATCACCTCGCGAAATTTGCCGGGCAGGAAACAATTGGCTTCAATCGTGGCCCAAACGGCGCCGCTTTGCGTCTGGTATTCCAGTGAGAGCAATGCTGCGTCTTCCAGACCGCGTCCCAGGAAATCACGGCAGATTGCCTGAACCCTGGCCGGCGGTTGGCCAAGCAAATCGTTGAATAGGTCCACAAGGTGAATGGCCTCGGCGAACATCATCCCACTGTCGTTCCGGGGCCGCTTGAAACCGCTGACGTTGCCCCGGAGCATTCGCACCCGGCCAAACCGTCCTGCGCGGATGGCTTCGCGCAGCCATTGCGCTGCCGGATCGAAGCGGTAAATGTGACCGATCTGGAGAATGCGTTGTTTCTTTTCCGCGAGCTCCGCCAGGTGCCTCGCCTCGGAGGCAGCTAGTGTGACCGGTTTCTCCACGAACACATCCTTGCCCGCCTCCAGAAACTCCCGCGCCAGCGGATAATGAGTGGGTGCCGGTGTCACCATCACCACCGCATCCACGAGCGGGAGAAAATCCTGGTAGCGCGTGGTGAGATGCGATTCCGAGATACCGGACTTGCGCGCCGGCTCCAGCCGTTGCGATTCGGTTTCAGCCACGAACAACTCGACTGGCAGGCCGCGAAGGTTTCGTAAATGGTTTAATCCCCATCGGCCCAGGCCAAGCAACAAGACTTTCGTCACCCAGCGGATTCTGCGGAAATCCGGCGCTCCAGCAAGCCTAAACGGATTTGCTTAAAATCCTAAAATAAGGGGCTTGATTCACTTTCCTCTTTATTGCAAACTTTCAGCCGTAGCCCGGTCCGGGGACTGGGCGGCGGAAGATTTGATTCGGGCGCAGAGCGTTTCTCACGCGGGATTCCCCATCCCCACCACCTTGGCGTCTGTAGCCCGAATCTCTTTTTGCACTTGTTTGGAGGCGGGCGGAACACGCTGACGGAAACGCTTGCGGTGGAAAATGCCTTTTCTCATCCATTGGCTGAACCTGAACCAACCCGCGAGAAAAAAATCTGTTCTCCGGGCCAGGGTTCGTTAAACGGAGTCCGGCGGGCCACCTTGAAGCCATGCCGCCCAATCAGGGCAAGCAGATCGTCGATTTTTTCCCACCAAAAGCTCGCGTAATAATCGGGCGCGCTATGCTCGGCCTCGCCCTGGATCGCTTCGATGACCAGCATGCCGCCGGGCTTGAGCAACCGAGTGATTTGCTGAAGCAGCTTTTCGGGATCAAGCGTGTGATCGAACGAGTTCGTGAATACAACATCCACCGATCGATCCGGAAACTGTACGTCATGGAAGTCGCCGGGGAGAACGAACTTGTTTTCCTTGCCCGGGTTGAGATCGATCCCGACGGCGAAACAACCCAAATCGTGGAACGCCTTGACCTCCGTTCCCTGCCGCGCGCCGAGACAGAGCACGCTCGCGCCCGGTTTCAGCAAGGCGCTGGTTCGGAGCCGTTCCCGCAGTAGAACCCGGTAGGCGCGGTCATATTCCGTAAGATCCAGATGCCCGAACTTGGATTGCTGATGGCGCACATATTCCTCGTAGGACGGGTATTCGCGCTGCTTGAGTCCGGAAGCACCCTCAGCGGGCTTCCAGCGGTTGCCCGTGCGGGAGTTGAATCGAAGTATGCCGAAGAATTGCCGCCACCGCCGAAGGCGAAATGCCTCCCGGAGCCGCCGGGGATTGCGGGCGATCTTCTTTGCTTCATCCAACAAAACTCCAAACATGGCGCAGGACTTATATGAACGACCGAAGACCAATGTCAAATGACCAATGAGGCCAGGGGACCCGCGACTTGTTCTTTCGGTTCATCAATGCTTTCGCCCGGCAAGGGAGGAAATGCCCGCAAGAAAATCGATCATGCGCCGGCCTTGCGCGTCCCAACTGAATTCCTTGAGCAGACGGTTGCGAATGTTCGTCCCGCGGCGCTGAAGTTCGGCTCGATCCAGGGCGGCGATTTCGCGCAGTTTTTGTCGAAGCGAGTTCTCGAAATCTTCGGTATCAAGATAAATGCCGTCCTCGCGCAAGACCTCGTCCACTCCACCGGTGCGGGTCGAGAGGATCGCCTTGCCGGTCATGCCGAACTCGAAAATCTTGGATGGAAAACTGTTCTCCAACCCCCAAATGTTCAGCCGTGGATTGACGAGCACGTCCACCTTCTGCGCCCAGGCGAGACAGTCGGATTGGTTTTGGAGCAGGCCATCGAAGCGGAAGTTCGGATGTTGCGCGGCGAGCGCCTGCAACTCGCCGGATTGCCGGCCAAAGCCGCACATGTGCAGCGCGCCGGGAACTTGGGAGTCCAGAAATATGCGCGCCAGCGGCAGCGTCGCCGCGTGCTCCGCAAGCGAACCGAAGTAACCAAATTGAATCGGCCCGGTCCGCGTCGGGTCCGGCGGCGGAGGATCGTAGCGGAAATTTGAGGCCGAGGGCATCCACATCCACGGAATGCCCCGCGGCTCGAAAAAGCGTTTCGTACCGATGCCGAAGGAAATGCAGGCATCGTACCAAAGAATGGCCCGGGCATCGAGGTTCTGCATTGGCTTGAGCGCATAACGCAGCCGGCGCGATAAGCTGACGTGTTTCCCCAAGGTCGTGCTGTCGGCCAAAATCAACGCCGCGACCGGGCGTTTGCGCTGCCCGCGCAGCCAGCAAACGAACCGGTTGAAGACGGGGCTGAGATTCCGGACGAGCAAGACGTCCGGCACGCCTTCCCGGGCCACTTTCTCGAGATAAAAACGACGCAACTGCCGCCAGGAAAGCCAGCGATGCCAAAGCTCCGGTTTTCGTTCCCAGATGATTAGTTCGTGCTCCAGACCGAGTGAATTGTCCCGAGGCTCCAATTGGCCAAACACATCGCCCGGCAGCAGGCCGACCGTCGATACGTCGGCCAGCCGGGCGAGCGCCTGGCCGAAGCGCGTTTCGGTGGCGTGACCGGAAGGATTCACCGAGGAAAACCGTCCAGTGACACCCGGAGGAAAAGCATTGCTCAAATACAGCAAGCGCAAACGTTTGTCCGACATGAAGCCAAGCGTAGCGCGGGCGTTGTGCCCGTGCCTAGAGGGAAAGTGGCGCGAAAGCCCCGGATGGGTGAGGTAACAAGCAGCAAGAAAAATTTACTTGAGTTCAGGCGTGGGTGTGCTCTATTAACGCGGTCTGATCAAGGATTGGGTGGAATCCTGAAGGCGGGGGGCGGCGCGCTCTTTTTAGAGAGCGTGGCGGGTGAGTTTCGCCTTGCTCCGTTCAGGGGCGAGGCTGGTTCTTTGACAATCGAATGAAAATCCAAAGCTCGGGGGCCAAAGCATGCGCAAATTTTTGCCGGGTTGGGCAGCCGGTTTTGGGCGGGATTAAGGTAAATTAAACCAAATTAAAGTAAATTAAGCCTGCATTTTGCGCGCCAGGCTTAATTTCCGGCGCCCAGGTTTCCATCGCGTCCAGCCGGAATCCGGCTGGACGCGGAGCTCCGTTTCCAGTAGGCTTGCAGGGTGGAAAAAAAAGTCGGCCGAATTCTGCGAAAAATCCGCAACGCACCCGGCCTGAGCGAGGACGAAAAATATCTGTTCGCGCGCAGTCTCGCCGCCAGTCCGGACGAGCGGTGGCGTTTGCACGAGAACTTTCTCCGCTCGCACGACTTATTCACGCGCTCCAGCAGGAAAAAATACGGTTTCAAGTAGCCGGAATGAGCGCGGCCATCCTGCAGGGGTGTCCAGCCACAACGCTCGACACTGACTTGTGGATCGATCTGCCGGCCCGGCAATACATACGGGTGCTTCGATTGTGCCAGAGGCTGGACGCCACGATAAGGGCCAATACGGTTGTGGAACTCAGCGACGGCTCCACAGTTAATTTCCTTTACCGTGTAGATGGTTTGCTCAGTTTCGGGCGGGAGTTCCGGCGCGCCCGTCGGCTCAAATGGTTGGGAACCATGGTCGCTGTGCTGCCTTTGGCGCGGATTGTCCAGAGCAAAAGAGTGGTTGGCCGCCCCAAAGACCTCGCTCACTTGCCCCTCCTGGAGCAGACGATCAAGCTCAGGAAGCGCAGCAACGCACGAGCGTGAGCCGAGTTCTTATTATTTTTCCAAGCTGTGGAAGGCAGCCGCCATTTTCTCCAGGTGCTGTTCCAGGGTGAAATGCTGTTGGAAATGCTCGCGCAACGACTGGCACGGATCCCGGGTCAGCAAATCGCACAAGGCCCGGGCAACTTCCCGGGGCGATTTCGGCGGCACCAGGGCGGGATAACCGGCGGGAAGCATCTCGGGTATTGAACGCCACCGGGTCGTGACCACCGGCAGGCCGAAGGCCAGGGCTTCGATGAGGTTTCCGGGTTGATTCTCCGCGCGGTAATAGGTGGGAAAGCAAAACAGGTCGGCTTCAGCCAGGCACTTGTTTTTTTGCTCAGTGGAGACGAATCCAAGGCAATTGACGACTTCCTTCATGCCCAATTCCAGGATGCGCCTTTGGAACTCGGCCTGCTCGGCTTCGTACACAAACGCGCCAATGGCGGTGAGGGAAAAACGGAAGGGCGATTGAGCCGCGGACATCTGCTTATTGGCCAGAGCGACGCCTTCCAAGGCATCGAACAATCCTTTTTCGCGCAGGCAGTGGGCGAGATACAAAACCTTGACCACTTCAGGACGCCCTTCGGAATGCTGGTGTTCCGAGGCGGAGAGGCTCCCGCCGTTGAGCAGTTTGAGGCGCGCGGCAATTCGCGCCTGACGCCGGGGAAGGACTTCTGATTCGAACTTTGGGCACGGATCGGGGATGCCCACGGCCACGATCGCGACGTTTTTCGGCATCAGTTTTTCCGCATCCGCCCGGTTGAAATTGGACAACACGATGCTGAGGTCAACGTGCTTGAGCAACCGGTAGGTCAGGGACCGGGTGCGCATGCTCGAAACGGTTTCGAGCCAGTTGGCCAGGCCGGCGGCGTGCCAATGCAGCACGACTTTCGGATAAACGAGGCGGCACAACAGCATTACCAGCCAATCGCGATAAAGAGCGGAGGGCTTGCCCGGCGCCGGCACATAATAGAGCGTGGTAACGTCGTACCGAAACCGGCACCAAATGGCTTGCAGGCAATAGCCCAGCAACAGAATGAGTTTCCCGAAACGCAAATCGCCGATGTCCTCCAACTCCCGGGAAACGCGGGCATTGACATGGTAGCACGTCAGCCCGAAGCGGTTCGCCGCCGCGGAATCCGCCGAGGCTTTGCGGTGGTCCCCGCCAAAACCTTTCAACATCAACTGGACCATGTAACTCTGGCCGTGATGTGGCGGAGGCGTATGGGCAAAGACAAGCAGTTTCATCGATTACAATCCGACCTGACGGGCGACTGCCGCGGAATCAAGGGATCAGCATTAAGCAAAAAACCATAACCGCAGGCGAAAAAAATGAAAGAAATTTCTGCGTCTCAAGGCCCGTAGTTTTACTGAAGCTCACTTAAAACGTGCGTTTTACCCGGGCGTTGCTTACCGTTGCCCGATAAACGATGACTGAGTTCAAAGTGCTGGGAACTCCGCTGTTGATCACTTCCTACAGTGAACTGGCCGCCCGTTGCCAGGAGTGGGCGCGGGGTCCCGGGCGGGTCATTCTCGAATTCGCCAACACCCAGGTGGTGACCATGCTCCGGCACGAGCCGCCGTACCGCGAGGTTATGAGCGAGGTGGATCATTTCATTCCCGATGGCATGCCGCTCGTCTGGTGCCTGAACCGCGCGGGCGCCGGGCTAAAGGACCGGGTTTATGGCCCGACTTTCATGCGCGAGTTCCTTTCCCATGTGCCGCCGCAATTCACACACTACTTGCTGGGAGGCTCCCAGGAATGCGGCGATCGTCTCCGCGACCGTTTTGAGAAAATCAATCCGGGCATCCGATTTGTTGGTTCGTTTCATGGGCGCTGCCTGCCCGAGGGCGTGCTGGAAGGGAGCGCGGAACAGGAAGTCATCGAGGAAATCAACCGGCTGTCGCCCGACTTTATCTGGGTGGGCTTTGGCGCGCCCAAACAGAACATGTGGGTCAAGCGCCATCATGAGCTCATTCGCCGCGGCGTGATCATGACCGTGGGCTTCGCGTTCGACGTGAACGCCGGCACGAAGCCCGATGCCCCGCTCTGGCTGCAACGCCTCGGCTTGACCTGGACCTTTCGCCTCCTCACCGAGCCCAAGCGCCTCGGTCCGCGCTACCTCCGCTGGAATTTTCTCTTCCTTTGGTACTTGCTTTGGGATGGATTCCGGGGGCGCGCGGTCAGTCGAGCGGGCCCCAAAGCCGCCTGATTCACCAGCGCCGCCAAGGCCCGATCACGGCGTGTCCAGGCTCTTCGCCAATTGGTTCAGACGCTGCACCGATTCGTTGATCTGGCGCACGTTGACCAAAACCTGTTCCGGCTGGAGGGCGGCATATTCCCGTATCATGCTCGAGGACAATCCCAAAATCCCATCCAGGGGTCCGGTCATTTCGCGCGAGAGGAGATGCACGATGTTCTGGCGCAATTTTTCCGCTTTCTTGTAAATCTCGCACTGGAGTTCGGCCTGTTTGGCGAGACGCGCGGTCACCGCTTCGAGCAGTTCCTCGGGCGCGAACGGTTTCGTCAGATAATCGTCAGCCCCCGAGGACATTCCGCGCCTCATGTCATTGCGATCCATGGCGGCAGTCAGGAAAATGAACGGGGTCGTGCCAATGACCGGCGATTCGCGGATGGCCGAGAGCGTCCGGTAACCGTCCATCCCCGGCATCCGCACGTCGCAAATGATCAAATCCGGACGCCAATCGAGCGCTACTTGCACTCCGGTCATTCCGTCCTTTGCCTCGCGCGTGTAAAAGCCAAAATAATCCAGAGTCTTGGCGATCACATTCCGGATTTCTTCACTGTCGTCGATGATGAGGACGCTTTGCATAGGTTTAAGCTGAACCCGTACCTCCGCTGGTACCTTAAAGCGTGCCAATCTTCCTTTGTTCCCGAAATTGCTGCCCCAAAGGTATTTACGAGGCTCAACGAGCCTTTTTGAAGGCGGCGACTGCCCAAGGATGGGACGGGAGGAAAGCACCAAGCATTCATCTCCAAACACCAGAAAAGCTCCCAATCTCAAGCTTCAACTCCGAGCCGTACTGCTTTGAAGCTTGGTGCCTGGTGGTTCACTTGCCGTTTCACCAAAAATACCACGCGCCTTTCCCGATGATCCAAAGTCCAAGCAATAAATTGGTGATGGCATGCGCAGTCATGGCGTCGCCCAGACGTTTTTTCCAACACACTAAGCCCTGGTAAATGCACGCGCACAGGATGGCGGCCAGCCATTCATGATGGCTGAAGCCGAAAATCGCGGCGGTCAGGGCGAATGGGATTACCATAAAGGTTCCCAATGGCACCGATTCGAAATCCGGTTTCGCGATATACCGATACAGGAATGAACGATAGAAAACTTCTTCAATCGGCGGGACCACGATGGACGAGCCAGCCAGGCGCACCGCAACAAAAAACCACGCCAGCGCCGATCCCTGGCCGAATTGCGCGTGTGGATTCCAGGGAGCCGCGGCTTTGGCCGGGCTGCACCAGCTGCCCAAGCCGATCGATTTCAGGATGGGATAAAGGTATCGCTGAATCAATTGGTCCAGCGAAGGATAGAATGGATTCAATCCCACCCAGATGGCGAACACCACCACGCCGGCCAGCACCGCCTCCCAACTTATCGCCCAGCGCATCTCCTTCACCGCCGGTCTGAGACTCCAAACCAGCCAAGCGCCGACAACGGTTTTGGCCAGGTAAAGCCAATAGCGCGACGCCTCGCCAAGCCAGCCCTGGCCAAACGTCAAAAGCAGGAAGATGAAGAAGGGCGTTACCCGCGCCAGAGTGGCGGAACTTTGCAAACGTTTCGTCAGTGGATCCACGGGCGAGACGTTAGCCGACAGGTTGCCGACATCGCAATTTCGAACTTCAGCGATTGGATTGTTTTCCCAGGAATCCGGGCCATCTTACTTCGACCGCGCCCGGGCGGCTTGATCGACGGCGACGGCGATGACGATGATGGCGCCGATCACGATGAGTTGGATGTGGTCGTTGATGCCCAGCAGGACACAGCCGTTGCGGAGGAACGCAATCAGAAGTGTGCCGATGATGGTGCCGAGAATGGTCCCGCGCCCCCCGGACAAGCTCGCGCCGCCAATAACCACCGCCGCGATAATATCCAGTTCGAGCGAGATGCCGGCGGTCGGCTGAGCGGAAACGGTGCGGCTGGTGGCGATCATGGCCGCCAAACCGACGAGCAAACCGGCGAGGGTGTAAATGGCGGTCAAGTTGCCGTTGACGTTGACGCCGGCGTGAAAAGCGGCTTCGCGATTGGAGCCAATGGCGTAGGTGTACCGGCCCAACGGAGTGTAGCGGAGGACTAGGACGGCCACGAGGACGATGAGCACGGCGATGAGGATGGAAACCGGCACGCCCGCGAACTGGCCATTGCCGAGATAGCCGTAGTTGGGGACGTTGTAGGGCTGGCCGTCGTTCATCACGTAACCGATTCCGCGGAAAGCGCTCATGGTTCCCAAAGTCACGATGAACGGCGGAAGCTTCAGCCGGGTGATCAAGAGCCCGTTCAACAATCCGGAGCCTGTCCCCACCAGCGTGCCGACCAGCGTGCCCGCCACCATGCCCGAACTCGTCAGGTTGTCGCCGCAAACCCGGAGCATCGTCCAGGCGCCCGCCATGCCCGAAAGGGCGAGCATCGAGCCGACGGAGAGATCGATGCCGCCGGAGATGATGATGCCGGTCATGCCCACGGCGATGATCGTGTTGACGCTGCAACGGCGGAAGACATTGAGGAGGTTGTCGGCGGTAAAAAATGTTTCCGGCCGTTTGATCGAAAGGACAATGAAGATCAACAGCAGGCTGGCAAAGGGCAACAATCGCCGGATGAGTTTGCTCATAGTCAAATCATTCCACCGCCGCCAGGTGCATCACCTCGTTAGGGCTGGTTTGCTTCGTGGCGAGATTGCCGGCCAATCTACCGCGGCGCATGACGAGGATGCGGTCGGCCACGCCGAATAATTCCGGCAACTCCGAGGAAATGAACAGGATTGCCTTGCCTTTGGCGGCGAGGTCGTTCAGCAGCGCATAAATCTCGCGCTTTGCGCCCACGTCGATGCCGCGCGTCGGTTCATCGAAGATCATGAAACGCGACTCGGCCAGCAGCCAGCGGGCGACGAGCAGCTTCTGCTGGTTGCCGCCGGAGAGCGAGCTGGCGGGGGCGTGCGGGGAGGCCCATTTCACGTTCATTTGCGAGCCAACCCGGGCGGCGGTGGCGGCTTCCTTCGCTGGTTGAACGATCAGGTTCATTCCCAACACGCCAAGGTTGGGGAGCGTCACGTTCCAGAAGCAGGGCAGGTTCACACACAATCCGGTGCGCTTGCGGTCTTCGGTCAGCAGGGCGATGCCGTTGGCGATGGCGTCGGCGGGTGATTTGATGTTCAGAGGCGTGCCATCAAGCACGATCTCGCCCGATGTCCGGGGCTGGACGCCGAAAATGGCGCGCGCGATCTCGGTGCGTCCGGAACCCATCAGCCCGGCCAACCCCACGATCTCGCCGCTGCGCACCTCGAAGGAGACGCCGTTGATGCCTTCGTCGGAGGACAGGTCTTTAACTTGCAGGCGCACTCCGCCGATTGCGGCGCTTTTTGCGGGAAAGAATTCGTTGAGTTCCCGGCCGACCATGTGATGAACGATCGAAGCGATGTTGAGCTGGTCCGCCGGAGCGGAGTGAACCACCTTGCCGTCGCGCAAAATGCTGATGTCGTTCGCAAGATCGACCACCTCTTCGAGCCGGTGCGAAATGTAAACAATGGCGAGGCCGCGTTCGCGCAATTGGCGCACGACGGCGAACAAACGCTGCGCCTCCGCCTCGGAAAGCGAGGACGTGGGCTCGTCCATCACGATGATGGAGGATTTGCGCCGGAGGGCCTTGAGCAGTTCGACGATTTGGCAATCACCCGTGGAGAGCTCGGCCACGGTCGCATTCGCATCAATTGTGAAGCCGTATTGCGAGGCGAGTTCGGTCGCCTGGGTGAACATCGCCCGCCGATCGACAGTGAACGGCAGCGCGCCGCGCGGTTCCGCTCCCAGGAAAATGTTTTCGGCCACGGTGAGGTCCTCGGCAAGGTCGAGTTCCTGATAGATCATCGAGATGCCGGCCTTGAGAGCATCGGCCGGGGCGGTGAACTGGCACTCGCGCCCGTTGAGTTCGATGGCGCCGGCATCGGGTTGATGGACGCCGGCGAGGATTTTCATCAAGGTGGATTTGCCCGCGCCGTTTTCGCCGCACAAGGCGTGGACCGTGCCTTTGCGGACGCTGAAAGTGACATCTGAAAGCGCCTGGACGGGACCGAAGCGCTTGGAAATGCCACGCATCCGGAGGAGAATGTCGCCGCCGAGATTAGTGCTCATGCTTCATGCTCCGCTTTCGAACTGTCCGGCCCTCTCGCACGTCGCAGGTTCCGGGCAACGGGCACCGGTCAGGGGTGCCACTTCTTGATGAGCGCCTGATTTCAAAAGTGTCATGGTCGGCTCACCGGCTGCGCTACTGAAGTTTGAGCATGTCCTTGATTTTGGGATCCTCGAGCGAGGCTTTGGTGATGACTTCCACGCCGGTGTCCAGTTTCTTTTCGACCGGCTGGCCTTTGATCTTCGCGACCACGGCTTTGACGCCTTCATAACCCATTTTATAGGGATTCTGGACCACCAGGGCATCAATTTGCCCGGCTTGGAGACCGTTGATGAGCGCTTTTTCAGCGTCGAAGCCGACCATTTTGACCTCGGGGCGTTTCTGGCTTTGCAGCGCCTGGAACGCGCCGACAGCGGTGGAGGCATTGCAGGCAAACAGGCCTTGCAGGTCCGGTTGCTTGGTCAGCAAATCCTCGGTCGCCTGAAGCGCGGTTTCCACGGTATCCTGGCCGTATTTCATATCGACGATCTGAATGCCGGTGAATTCCTTTTTAATGGTGTCGATGAATCCGTTTTCGCGGTCGGTGGTGGAACCGGAGCCGGGAACGTATTTGATAACGACGACCTTGCCTTTGCCATCCAGGATCTTGCCCATGCGCCGCGCGGCAAGCACTCCGCCTTGGTAATTATCGGTGGCGGCGAAGCAAATGTACTTATCCGTATCAATGCCGGAATCAATGATGGCGCAGGGAAGATTGAGGGAGGATAGTTTTTCCACCGAAGGCACCAGTGCCTTGCGATCCAGCGGGGCGAGCACGATGCCATCCACTTTTTGCACGATGAAATCCTCAATAATCTGGATTTGCCGCTCGCGGTCGGTCTCGCGCTCGGGGCCGTTCCAAAGGATTTCGTAGCCCAATTCATCCCCGGCGGCTTTCGCGCCGGCGTGGACGGACTGCCAGTAGATGTGGGTTGTGCCTTTGGGAATGACCGCAATGGAATGCTTCGCGCCACCGGTGCCGGCGGCTTTGCCCGAAGCATCTTCGGATTTGTTGCCACAGCCCGTGGCCAGCGTCAGGCAGGCGGCGATGAGGGAGGCGAGAATCAATGTTTGTTTCATAAAATCAACTCAGGGAACAGCGACTGAAGTATGAGTTTTCGGCAATCGGATGGCAATACGTTCTTTGGCAGTCCGGCCGCCGCGTGGCCCATATAGATGTGTTCGCATCGTTGATTAATAGTTATAAATTACTGCAGGCGAGTCAATGTGTAATTAATGGATTCCAGCCAGAGCAAAGAAAGGGAATTCAGGGTTTTTGCCCGGTTATTGGCTTGTTACCTGCTTCACGACGGCCGTGGTTTAAGACCAACCAATGAATACTCATATTAAAAAACTGATCTACGTCGTTGTGCTGACTGCCAGTCTTGGCTTGATGCCGGCTTTCCGGCTCGGCGCTCAAACCTTCACGACACTGTACAATTTCAGTACACATAACAGTTCATTTCCCCAAACCAACAGCGACGGAGCCTTTCCGACTGCCGGTTTGACTTTGTCTGGAAACACCTTGTATGGCACGGCAGCGGAAGGCGGCAGTTCAGGTAATGGTACTGTGTTCGGCATCAATACGGATGGCTCGGGCTTTACGAACCTGCATACCTTTGCCGGGACTGGTGATGGATCGAGCCCTTACGCCCAAATGGTCTTGGTGGGCAGTACGCTGTATGGCACGGCGTATTATGGCAATGGGTTTGGAGGCAACGGCACGGTGTTTGGGGTGAATATCAATGGCACTGATTTCACGCCCCTGACGACTCTGCCCAGCCCTCAGGGATTGATTTTATCGGGGGACACTCTGTATGGCGCGGCAGGGGATGGCGGCAACTGGAGTTCCGGCAGATTGTTCACTCTCAGTACTGATGGTTCGAGTTTGGCAACTGTATACGCTTTCACGGCAGCGACTCGCGATTCCAATAATTACTATATCAACAGTGACGGCGCCTTTCCCGTCGATCCACCCGTTCTAGCGGGCGATACCTTATACGGGACGGCGGGGAACGGAGGTGCTTGGGGCAACGGCACAGTGTTCAAGGTCAACACGAATGGCACCGGATTTACCGTTCTTCATACTTTCACGGCAGTCTCCGATCCGGCTCAGCATGGTGGGACCAACAGCGATGGGGCCATTCCCGGCGCTGTGATTTTGTTGGGCAACACGCTTTACGGAACGACTCAATCCGGCGGCAGCTCAAGCAACGGCACCATGTTTGCGGTCAATACCGATGGCTCGGGGTTCACGGTCCTGCACGCCTTTTCGGCTACTTCCGGCCCGAATTCCACCAACAGCGATGGGGCTAATCCCGCGCCCGGGTTGACGTTATCGGGAAGTACTCTCTACGGCACGGCGCTCAACGGCGGCAGTTACAGCAATGGCACTGTGTTCGCGGTCAATACCGATGGCTCGGATTTCACGGTGCTGCATAGTTTCACTGCGCGCTCCGGACCGAATTCAACGAACAGCGACGGAAGCTATCCTTATGGAGGATTGATCTTTTCGGACAATACCTTGTATGGGACAGCAGAAATGGGCGGCAGTGGGGGCTCGGGCACGGTGTACAGTCTTACTCTGCCGCCGGTCACCGTGCTGCGCCTGACCATAACTCTGTCCGGAACCAATGTGATTTTGACTTGGCCGGCGAATGCCGCCGGGCTGGCTTTGCAATCCACGCCGAGCCTGGTTCCGCCGGTGGGTTGGACTGGCGTTCCTTCCAATCCGATCGTCGTCAACGGGCTGAACATTGTGACCAATCCCATGTCGGGTGATCAGCAGTTTTACCAGTTAATCCAGCCGGTGATAGGCAATTAGAACGCGGAACACGACCACCCAATATAACTTCCGGCAGTCAGCCATCGCAGACTAATCCATAGGGTTTCAATCGACCGATGAAAACTCGAAACGTGAACGCAACTCGGACAGGGCAGGCGTCGCCTGAAGATGCCGTTCATTAATCCGATCGTGGTCCGGCGTGCCTTGGGCAAAGGTGTTCCGCGAGCGCAAGGTCCCTACCCAAATGCGATGACGCAAACCAATAACAAACCTTTTTCCATCGTCACCCGGTTTGGAGATGTTATAGGTTCTGGACATGTTGTCGGAAAAACCATGGACGCTGGAGGCGATGATCCGCCTGCTGCTGGGGATTTTTGTGTGTGTCTCGGCGGCGATGTTGCTGGCCGGCTTGATGCAGAGTGTGACTGGGAAGAAAGTGGGCGAGGATTCGCCGCTCGCCATGGTCCTGGGGACGCTGATTCTGGACGGATCGATTCTGTTGGCGTTGGGATTTTTCCTTTGGTCGCAAGGTATGAGTTGGCCGCAAGCTTTTGGGTTCCGGAACCGGCCGGGATACGCTCTCGCGCTTGGCTTGGTGACGGCACTCGTTTTCCTACCGGTCGGGTCGATGCTGCAGTATGCATGCCAACTAATCCTCCATTCACTGCGAATCGGGATCAGCGAACAGCAAGCCGTGGAAATATTGCGCAAGACCCAACCGGGCTGGCTCCGGATTTATTTGTCCGTCTTCGCGGTCGTGGTTGCGCCAGTGGCCGAGGAGACACTGTTTCGCGGCATACTTTATCCCACCATCAAGCGGAGTGGGTTCCCCCGCGCTGCGCTGTGGGGAACCGCGCTATTTTTTGCGCTCATCCATCGCAATTTGGCGGATTTCGTACCTTTGACCGTGCTGGCGTTGATGCTGACGTGGCTGTACGAAAGGACGGACAACCTGCTGGCAAGCATCGCCGCGCACGGCACCTTCAACGCAGCCAATGTTATATATTTGTTTGCCAGCGAACATGCGCAGCACGCTCTGCGCTGAGCAGGCAAATCCACAAATCCGTGAACGAATTCGAACTCATCCACCGTTTGACTCGCGCGCTGCCCGGCAATGAATCGCTGGTTACAGGCGCCGGGGATGATTGCGCGGTGATCGATCTGGGGCTGCCTGATCGGTTGGTCTTGTTCAAGGCTGATGCGGTGGTGGAGGGCATCCATTTCACTCCCGAAGCGCCGCCGGAAAAGATTGGCCACAAGGCGCTGGCGCGGTGCCTGAGCGATATCGCGGCGATGGGTGGCGTGCCGAATTCCGCGCTGGTCACGCTGGCGCTACCGCGCCATTTTGATTCCGGCCGCATCGAGACAATTTATGCGGGGATGAGCGCGCTGGCGCGGCGGTATGAGGTGGCCATTGCGGGCGGCGAAACGGTTCTCAATCCGGAGCGCCTGCTCATTTCGGTGGCGCTGCTCGGCACCGTGGCGCGAGACCGGTGCATCTTGCGCGCGGGCGCGCGGGCGGGCGACGCTATTTTTGTGACGGGCGAATTGGGCGGATCGCTCGCGGGAAGGCATTTGGAGTTTGAACCGCGGGTGGCCGAGGGACGGTGGCTCGCGGAACATTTTTCCATCCACGCAATGATTGATTTGAGCGACGGTTTGGCCGGCGACTTGCGCCATTTGCTGAAGGCCGGCCACGTCGGCGCCGAATTGCTCGCCTCAGCGATCCCGATCAGCCGTAGTGCGCGGGTCGCATCGAAGGCCGAAACTTCCGCCAAGCCGCCGTTGCTCGCTGCGCTGACGGATGGGGAGGATTTCGAGCTTTTGTTCACTGTGGCCAGCCGCGATGCCGTGCCGTTGCTCGATGCGTGGAAAAAGCAGTTTCCAAAGTTAAAGCTCAGTTGCATCGGCAAGGTGACCGCAGGCGAGGGGGTAACCATTCGAGACAAGCAAGGTGTCCGGCCTTTGACGGCGCATGGCTACGTTCATTTCTCATAGCCCGGAGGAAACCGTCGCTCTCGGTGAAGCCTGGGGCCGCGCCGCGACCAGCGGTCTGGTCATCGGGCTTTCGGGTGACCTGGGCGCCGGGAAAACGCAACTGGCCAAGGGGATCGCCCGCGGTTTGGGCGTGCCCGGCCGTGTTCATTCACCGACGTTCACGCTGGTCAACGAATACTCCGGCGGGCGGCTGCCGCTGTTTCATGTGGACCTTTATCGATTGGAGACGCCCGAACAAATTATCGCGGCGGGTTTGGAAGGGTATTTTTATCCAGCCGGGGTTTCGGTCATTGAATGGGCCGAACGATGGCCGGGAGATTTCAAATCGCAAGTTTCAAATTCGAAATTCAAATGTCGGAGCGTGCGAATCGAAGCCGTCAGCGAAACCGAGCGGCGCATCACCTATGAAGATTTTGGCGATTGAATTTTCATCCGAGCAACGGAGCGTGGCCGTTCTGGTGGATGGGCGGGTTTTGGGGGTTGCGACGGAATCCTCCACCCGCGCCACGCCTGCCATCGGGCTGGCTGGCCGGGCATTGACCGAAGCCGGATTGGAGCGGGAAGAAATCGAGTGCCTGGCCATCGGGTTGGGGCCTGGCTCTTACACAGGGATTCGTTCCGCCATTGCGCTGGCGCAGGGTTGGCAATTGGCTTCCAGTCCAAACGGCGTGAAATTACTCGGTCTCAGCAGCGCTGCTTGTCTCGCGGAGGAAGCGCAGGCCCGTGGTTGGTTCGGAGCCGTGAACGTGATTATCGACGCGCAACGGAACGAATTCTACCTGGCCGGCTATGAAGTAGGCCCGGGCGGTTGCAAGGAGGTTCAACCACTCAAGCTGGCCGGGTTCGAAGAGGCGCGGGCACGGTCCGCTGCGGGGGCGATGATGGTGGGCCCGGAAGCGAACCGCTGGTTCGAGGCGGGCAGGAAGCTTTTTCCCGGCGCGGCGATGCTGGGCAGTCTCGCCGTCGGGTGTCCGGATTTCGTCAGCGGGGAGAAACTCGAGCCCATTTATTTGCGGGAGACGAATTTTGTCAAAGCCGCAAAGCCTCAGCGCGGCACAGACGCGAGCGGAGCGCATGAAAAAAAGTGAGGCTTCCGCCGCTTTCGCAAGATTCTTCTTTGCCTCCTCTATTTATCCTTCTTGTCTTCCGTGCGGCTCCGCCCGCCTGGTTCGACGTGGACGAGCACGTCCCGCACGGCGGGCAGAGCCCGGCGGACTTTGTCCTTCACTTCATGGGCAATGGCGTGACCTTGTTGGACGCTCATGGCCGGGTCCACCTCGGCGTGCATGTCCACCCAGTATCGATGGCCGCTCTTGCGGACGATGCACTTTTCAATGGCCTGGACGCCGTCCACGGAAGCAGCGGCGCGGCGAATCTTCTCCACGATTTCCGGGCTGGGAGCGGCGTCCATCAATTCGTTCAACGCAGGCCGCAAGAGCCGCCAGCCATTCCAGGCGATGATGACCGCCGCCACGACGGCGGCGACGTCGTCGGCTACTGCATAGCTCTTGCCGCCCAGAAGCGAAATGGTGATGCCGATGGCCGCCGCAAGTGAAGTAATCGCATCACTGCGGTGATGCCAGGCGTCGGCATGAACGGCGGTGCTCTGAACGGACCTGGCTTCTTGAACTACGAAGCGAAACAACAATTCCTTGACGACGATCACGACCAGCAAAACGAGCAGGGTGAACGCGCGCGGAGCAGGCCGTTCCGGCGCGAGAATCTGCCGGACGGAACTGACCACGATACCGCCGGCTGCGAGCAACAGCATGGTGGAAACGATGGCCGAGGCAATCGGTTCGGCTTTGCCATGGCCATAGGGATGCTCCTCATCCGCCGGTTCCTCGGCGACCACCAGCGCGCGCCACACGACGATGGAACTGAAGATGTCCGCCAGGGACTCGACCGCGTCGGCAATCAAGGCATGAGAACGCCCGAGAATGCCGGCAGCAAGTTTGCCCGCCGCCAGCACAGCGTTGACCACCATGCCCAGCAGCGTCGCTCGCAAACTGCGCGTGAGACGGTTCATGTCACCCCGCAAAAAATGCACCAAAGATTCAAAAAGGACAGGCAATTCTCATTTCGTTTTATTTGTTGTGTGCAATGTTGCTTTGGATGACCGATGCCGGGAGAACCGCCCAGCCGGGCGCAGCTCGGCACTGTGCTTACCCGGAAAGGCAGGGACATCGCGCTGCGATGTCCCCGCCCGCGTTCCAGCGGGCGGAACGCGCCGCCGAAGCCGGGCGATTCGGATCGTTCGTTCCGTCGCCTGACGCTGCGCTCGGCGACGGGGACGGCGCAGCGCGCC